>Ga0116129_1000333_pt1 | contig 31911 bp, 23 predicted proteins | sample June2015DPH_17_2_FD_89732 | JGI IMG/M metagenome (GOLD analysis project Ga0116129, IMG submission 89732) | Peatland microbial communities from SPRUCE experiment site at the Marcell Experimental Forest, Minnesota, USA - June2015DPH_17_10 | ecosystem: Environmental > Terrestrial > Soil > Wetlands...
AATGCCGAACGAGCCGTCCACCGGGTCCATGCGGATGACGTCTTCGAGGTTGCGCAGCTTGCCTTGGGCGCGGCGGATGCCAAGTTTGCCATCGTCGCAAAGGACGGCGATGCCGGCCGAGTCATAGCCGCGGTATTCGAGCCGCTTCAAGCCCTCCAGAATAATGGGGACGGCGCGATGCGCCCCGATGTAGCCGACGATTCCACACATGCACCTATTATAGGTGTTGGCTTCCGACGGCTCCGGACAGCGACTGCCCATTTGGGACGGAAAACACCGCTCTCACGGCAGCAAACGATATCATGAGAACCATGCGCGATAATTCGGGAGCGGCTGGATTCGATCGCCGATGCCCGATGGACGCGGGTAGGGTCGCAGGAGAATGAGCACTTTTCAATCCGTCCAGAAAGAGTTCACCGAGGCGCTTGACGATCTGGTCGCGCAAATGAAAAAGGACCGGTCTATCCTGGCGGCTATCCTCTGCGGCAGTCTGTCGCACGATACGGTCTGGGCCAAGTCCGACATCGACCTGGCGCTGGTCACCATCGACGATAAGAAGGTGGAAAAGGGGAGCCTGGCGCTGTACGCGAACGGCGTGAATGTGCATGCGTTCCTGATGCCGCGGACCGAGTTCCGCAAGACTGTGGAAGGCGCTGTACGCAATTCGTTCGCGCATTCACTGCTGGCCAAGGGACGGCTGCTCTACACCCACGACGAAACCATTGCCCAGCTCTGCGCACAGCTGCACGAGATCGGCGAGCGGGACACGCAGGTGCAGCTTCTGGCCGCGGCGACGCACGCGCTGCCGGCCATCTACAAAGCTCACAAATGGTTGATCACGCGCGGCGACCTGGATTACACGGCGCTCTGGATTCTCTACGCGGCGATGGGGCTTGCGCGGATAGAGGTGATCGACGCGCGCCTGCTGGCGGATCGGGAAGTTATCCCGCAGGCGATGAAACTGAATCCGGCGTTTTTCAAGACGGTGTATTCCGAAATGCTAAACACGAAGAAGACCGGCAAGAACGTGCAGGCGGCGCTGGACGCCATCGACGGGTACATGGCGCAACGCGCGCCAACGCTGTTCCGGCTGGTGCTCGATCACTTGCGCGAAGCCGGCGAAGCGCGATCTTGCACCGAGATCGAGGCATGGTTCCAGCGGAGCTTCGACATCGGGGGCGTCTCCCTCGCCTGCGAGTACCTGGCCGACCAGGGCCTGATTGGTAAAGTCTCAACGCCCGTCCAGCTTACGAAGAAGAGCAACGTGATGGTCCAGGAACTGGCGTTCGTTCATTTGGGAGAAGCGCCGGATGAGTTCTAGAGACGCCCGGCCGGCGGCGCGCACCACCATCGCCGTGCGCGGCGCGCGGGTACACAACCTCAAAGACGTATCGATCGAGATTCCGCGCGACAAGCTCATCGTCATCACTGGCCTCTCGGGCTCGGGCAAATCGAGCCTGGCTTTCGACACCATCTACGCCGAAGGGCAGCGGCGGTACATGGAATCGCTTTCGAGTTACGCCAAGAGGTTCGTCACGCAAGTCGCGAAGCCCGACGTGGATTTCATCTACGGCCTGTCTCCGGTGATCTCGATCGAGCAGAAGACCATCGCTAACAACCCACGCTCGACGGTCGGCACCATGACCGACATTGCCAGCTACCTGAACCTTCTCTACGCGACGATCGGCGAGCCGCACTGCCCGCGCAGCGGCGAACCAACGCCCAGCCGGACGGCCGGCCAAATCCTCGAATCGATTCTGTCTTTGCCCGAGGGCGCGGAAATCGAGCTGCGCGCGCCCGTATTCAAGCAGTACGGCGAAGAACTCGACTTCGTCCTGACCGAGGTGCGCAAGAAAGGCTGCCGGTTGCTGATCGTCGACGGGAAGCCGGTCGATATCTCGGCCGAGGTGGATCTGGACGAATCGAAGGTCACTCACATGGACGCCGTGGTGGACCGGTTCGTGGTCGGCCGCAAACACGAGAAGGCGATCAAAGCGGGCATCGCCAGCACGCTGCTGGTGGGCGACGGGCTGCTGCAAATCCACATCGTCAAGGGCGCGGGCAAGACCGAGGCGGAGCGCTTCTACCGCGCGGTGTGCAGCAAGACGCATCACCTGGTCTTCGGCGACATCGCGCCCGAGTACTTCATGTTCAACAACCCGGAGAGCGCCTGCCGCACCTGCGGAGGTTTAGGCGTGCACAAGCTGACGCATCCGGAGTTGCTGGTCCCCGACCCGCGCCGAAGCATCATGGGCGGTTGCTTTGTGCGCGAAGCTTTCAAGTACAACCCCGACACGTGGGACGGGCGGGTGATGTACAGCTTGTCGAAGGAGCTGCGGTTCTCACTCGAAACGCCCTGGGAGAAGCTGACTGAAACAGCGCGGAACGCGATCCTGAACGGGCTCGACGGCAGGAAGATCGTCATCAAAATGCCGCCGGATGCGAAGGTGAAACGCGAGGATTCGGAAGGCAAAGAGGTCGGCTTTGGCGGCATCGCGCGGCGCATTGAACGGCACTACCGCCGCTACCGCCAGCGGGGCGAAGCCAGCTCCGGGATGGAGGCGTGGCTCGACAAGGTGATGGTGGAGCACACTTGTCCCGACTGCCACGGAGCGCGTGTCCGGGCGACGCGCCTGTTATTCACTATTGAGAACAAGACCATCTACGACATGGGGCAGCTGCACTTCGACGAATTGCATGAGTTTCTGGGCGCGATCAAACCGGTGGGGCGCGGCGCGGACGCGGGCAGGCAGGTGCTGCGCGAAATCCGCGGCCGCCTGGAATTGCTGCTGGGCATTGGGCTCGACTATCTCAGTTTCAATCGCCGCTCGGGCACGCTTTCGGGCGGCGAGTCGCAACGCATACGCCTTTCCACGCAGATCGGCTCCGGACTGATGGGGATGCTCTACGTGCTGGACGAGCCGAGCATCGGTCTGCACCCCAAAGATAACGTGAAGATGATTGCGACGCTCGAGAGCCTGCGCGAGATCGGCAATACGGTGATTGTTGTGGAGCACGATGAGGACACGATCCGCGCGGCCGATCATATTGTGGAGATGGGCCCCGGCCCGGGCGTCCACGGCGGCACGGTGGTGGTGCAGGGAAGCCTCAAGGACGTGCTGGCGTGCAAAGCTTCGCCGACGGGGCAGTTCCTTTCGGGCAAGCGGTTCATCGCGACGCCCGGAAAACGGCGCAAGGGCAACGGCAAGGCGTTGACGGTGCGGGGCGCACGCGAGAACAACCTCAAGAATGTGGACGTTACCATTCCGCTGGGCAAGCTGGTGGCGATCACGGGCGCCTCCGGCTCCGGCAAGAGCACGCTCATCAGCGATATTCTCTACAAGGCGCTGTGGAAGCGTCTCATCGACACGCGCACTTTGCCGGGCGAGCACGATGGCGTCGACGGCATGGAGCACGTCCACAAAGTGGTCAATATCGACCAGTCGCCGATCGGGCGCAACAGCCGCTCGAACCCGGCCACCTACATCGGCTTCTACGACAACATTCGCGACCTGTTTACGCAGGCTCCTCTGTCGATCGAGCGCGATTACAAGGCCGGCCGATTCAGCTTCAACGTCAAGGGCGGCCGCTGCGAAGAGTGCCAGGGCGAGGGCGTGATCACGACGCAGCTCTACTTCATGCCGGACGTCGAGGTGACGTGCGGCGCATGCAAGGGCGCCCGCTTCAACAGCGAGACGCTCGACGTCACAGTGCGCGGAAAGACCATCGACGACGTACTCAACATGCCGGTGGAAGAAGGCGTGGAGTTCTTCGCGGGCGAACCCGCCATCGGCAAGAAGATCGAAGTGCTCAGCGACCTGGGCCTGGGTTACCTGACGCTGGGCCAATCCGCGACGACGCTATCCGGCGGGGAAGCGCAACGCATCAAGATCGCGACCGAGCTCAGCAAGCTGCAGCGGTCGAAGCACACGGTCTACATCCTCGACGAGCCTACAACCGGGCTGCACCTGGCGGACGTGGAGCGCCTGCTGGAGTCTCTGAACCGGCTGGTGGACGCGGGTCACACGGTTATGCTCATCGAGCATCATCTCGATGTAATCAAGACGGCCGATCATGTGATCGATTTGGGACCTGAGGGCGGGCACGCGGGCGGAGAAGTGGTGGCCACGGGAACTCCGGAAGATATCGCGGCGTGCGCGGCGTCACACACGGGACGGTTCCTCAGAGCGCACTTGCGAGCATAGTGAGGGGGCGCACGGCTGTTATAGGACGCTTGATCCGGCAGTGAGCGGGTGCGTTGAACATGTCGCGTTCACACGAGTGTGAACGCTGCACGCAAAAGTGCGTGCGCCACGGGAGGGGGACTATTTGCGGGTAGACCAGCGTGTGTCGATCGGCTTGGCGGGATCGGCCGCGATCTGTAAGTCGGCGCAGTGGTGGTAGTAGTAGCCGCCGTCCTTATTGAGACCGTGCTCGGCCATGAACTGAGTGATCTGCAAGGTGCAGCGGTCGCAGTTGATGTTGGGGAGCTGGACGTCGGTTTCCCATGGATCGGCCTGCCTGGAGGTATGCGGGAACAGCCCGTCGGCGAGCACCGGAATTTGCGGAGGATTTTGAATCGGCGCGGAAACGGACCAGGCGCCTTTCTCAGTATCGCGAGTGGCCGCAGGCGGATCGGCGGGAAGCTCGGCGCGCGAATTCACTGCCAGAGCGATGCGGTAGTGTCCGGGATGGAATACCGTTTCCTGCACCTTTATGTGGAGCTTCTGGCCGCCCTGAACTTTGTTCACGATGTTGGTGGGCGTTCCGGCGTTGGCCGTTGTACCACCGCACGGGCCAAGCTTCTGAGGATCGCCCAGGTCGTTCTGAACCAGCCAGGACTGCGGCTCGATCAGTATGAAATGGGACCATGCGAGCGGCAGCAGGATGGCCATCGCGATGCCGGCCGGCAACAAACTGGTAACTTGTCTCAACGTAGTGCCTCCTTACGGTAGTATCCCTCACGAGCACGCACAGTCCACTCTTTCGGCCGCAACGCTCCGTCCGGAGCGAGTTCCACGCGGATCCTGCGAAAGGTTCCAGACGGCTGCGACGCCACCGGTTGTGACTCCGGCGCCTGCGAATCCGGCGGCCGGTAACCGATTGTGTAACGCGACCGTAACTCATCGATCAACTGGGCCAGCCGTTCCTCCGGCTGCTTCCCGCGCAGGCCCACCGCCTGACCGCCCGTCAGCTCCGCGTATTTCTTGGCGTCGCCGGGCGGAAATTCTTTCCGTTTGGATACCTCCGAGGCGCCCGCAAAGGCCGCCATCAGCGCCCCCATCGGACTCTTCATCAGGATAGGCGCCACCATCACGCCGTCCTCGTGCAGCGCGCGAAAGGCTTCGATCTCGGTGTGCAGCGGAAACGACATTTGCCGGAACGGCACGTTCGGATAATTGTCGGTGAGCCAGACGATCACCCGCCGGTTCGACGGGCTGCCCGCGTTCCGCAGTTGCATGGCCGCCTGATATATGGCTTCGTTGAAGTGCGCCGGCTGGTCCGACGTCATGCCGGCTGCCTTCCCGATACCCTGAAGGGTCCGGTTCCGGTCCCTGGTAAAGCCGTCGACCAGGGTAGCGCCGCCGGAGTAAACCATCACGGCGATCTCATCCTCGGGCTTGAAGTGAGGCATCGCGCTTTTCGCCCCTTCCGCCAGGCGCTTCAACACGCCGCGAACGCTGTCGGTCAGGTCGAACAACATCACTACCGACAGCGGAAACTCGTCCCGCGAGAATTGGACGATCTGCTGGGGGACGCCCTCCTCGAACACTCGCAGATCTTTGGCCGTCAGCGCGCCCGCCGGCGAGCCGGTCTTGACTTGCAATACCTGGACATCCACCAGCACCAGCTCGCTGGTGGTTCGAAACAGCGGGGTCTGTTCCTGCGCCTCGAGCGGGGCCGCGCACAGCAGACACAGAAAGAGGGCGGCGTGCGCCGGTCTGTTCACAACAGATATGACACCTTCCGACGGGGATCGGTTGCAGCTCTTGCGGGCCCAAGGCTGCATCCGGGGAGCCGCGAGACCTTGCTTGAACGCTTTACGGATTACCGATCTGCTGGAACGTGTGGCGCCGCAGATACCAGCATGGCACGTAGCCGAAATGCGGCATGAGCGCGTCGACGCACGTCTCCATAACCGGAGTTCCGGCCGAGTACTCCACCTGGTTCCACTGGTTCATGGCGGCGTATACACGATCCACTTTCATCTGCTCGACCGGCCGCCCCCGATAGCGCGCCCAAAGGTCGTCGCTGGCATAGAGTAAGGCGGCCAGACCCGCCAGCGCGAGACATCCCCGCAGCACGATTTTCCGGACACTCCGCATGCGAAAGGCTCTTCTCGACTATAGCGGAAGGTTGTTGGCATCCGGAACCGTCCAGTTCCTCAGGGGCATGGATGTGCGGCCGGCTCAAAGGCGCGGCGCGTTACAGTAGTTCGCCGGAGTCATGTTGCCAAATCGAATGTTCGCGCTCAAACTCAAAGTGTGGCTGTTCTGTGGAGTCTCCGGGGGCTTTCGTGGCGCGAGTTGATTAAGCGGACATGCCGCAGCAGTTGGGAGGATGAAGTCTTCGGACAGGCGGCTCGGCTCGCGTTCTATTACTTCCTGAGCATATTCCCCGCCATTTTGCTGCTGCTGATTCTGGTCGATACATTCTCCGGCGCCGGATCTGCGCTGCGCAAAACGCTGCTCGATGCCTTTCAGCAGATCGTGCCCGGGGAGGCGTCGACGCTGATCGCGAAAACCACCGGCGAGTTGAACGCGAGAGCTGTCGGGACCGGCGTTTTATGGGCGGCGTTGGGCGCCGCTTGGGCAACTCTGAACGGCATGCGGGCCATGATATCCGGTTTGAACATGGCGTACGAGGTCAAGGAAGAGCGCCGGTGGTGGAAGATTGCGGTGACTGTTTTCGTACTGACGATTTCGATGGGAATAATGGGGCTCATGGCGCTTGTCGCAATGCTTTACGGCAGCCGGGCCGGGACGACGATCAGCCAGCATCTTTTTGTGCATTCTTCATTCCCGTTTGCCTGGCGCATCCTGCAATGGCCGTTCATCCTGATCCTTCTGCTGTTCTCATTCGCTTCGATCTATCGCTTTGGACCAAACTTGAAAGATCAAAGATGGCAATGGAGCACGCCCGGCGCGGTGGTCGCAATCGGGTTGTGGGCCGTTTCCACACTGCTGCTGCGAACCTATCAGGATCACTTCAGCTCGTCCCAAAGAATCTATGGAGGGCTGCAGCCAGTGGTCACGATTCTGCTATGGCTGTATTTCACGGGCGCCGCGATCCTCATCGGGGGCGAAGCTAATTCCGAGATTGAGAAGGCCGCGGCGGAAGGCGGCCAGCAGCAGCGAACCGCGGGGCCAGCAGTTATTGCACCAGAGCGTTGAACAGCAGCTTGTAAGTACCGTGTGTCTGGGCGCGGTGTTGCGCCGCGAATCCGATGAGAACCACTCTGCCTTGACCCAACCTAGCGGATACGACGGCCGCCTTGCGCACAAGGTTCTCTTCACCCACCAGCCACCCGCTTTCGAGCAAATCGCGGTCTTCGTAACGAACTACGATGTCGTAGTTCTCTGCGCTGGGGGCGGTGATTTCAAACGCCGGGCTGCCCAAATAAAGCGCGAGCCCGTGGGACGGCATTCCATAAGCCAGCGGGTTGGTGTTGTCGAAAGTCACTCTGAGAGTAGAGCCGGGGCACCAGAATTCCTTAGTGCTCTTGCCCGCCAGAACGTTGCGCACGCCGATGCCGAGGCGATCCGCCGGGAAGGCTGTGGCATTATTCAACGTAACTAATGTGCCGCCCTTCTGCACGAAGTCGCGGATGGCATTGACTCCGTCCGTGCCCAGGCCGGTGCGGTACTCCGGAGGGGCGTTGCCGCCACGTCCGCCGGCGCCGCCTTCGCCGCCCGCTCCCCGGCCTCCGGCAGCTGCGACAGGTGTCGCGGCAGGCGCCTCGGCGGGGGCGCCGCCACGTCCGCCACGACCGCCACGTCCCCCGGCAGCCGCTGCAGCGGTAACCGCTTCGCCGGTGAGGGTCTGCGTACTGTCGCTGGGGATCACCAGCACATCGTACTTATCGATGAGATTCCCCGCCTTGATTTCGGGGTCGAATATGGATTTGTACGGGAAGTTGAACTGCTCCAGCACGAGGCGCGTCCAGCCCTCATCGATGTTGCCGCCGCCGAAACGCTGGTACATGGCGACGCGTTGGCGCTTCATGTCGTGCACTCCGGCGGAGACCGCGGCGCGCAGCGGCGTGAAGTCGACGCCGGTCTGTTTGGCTACGGTTTCGAGCACCGCGTCCGAGCCGGCGGGCACCAGGAAATCGCCAGGGCGCAAGCCCGCGCCGGCCTTATCCACGCGCCGGACGGCGACGCCCTTGTCGAACAGCAGATTCAACGCGCGGAAACTATCGTTAAGCCGGCCATCCATCGAGTAGCCGTTGGAGCTGTGCGTCACTTTGCCAGCGGCTTCGACGGGGGCGCCGACCTTTGCGAGCGCGACCTCGCCGAGCTCATCCACCGGGTCTACGCGCACCCCCATGTATTCGAACATGGTGTCCGTGGCCATGTCGTACGGGGCGATGGGAGAGCCGTCGCGAGCCCTGGTCCATTCGTTATCCGGATAGAAGGTGCGGCCCAGCAAGTAGCGGATCAGGCCCATTTTAGGCTGGGCCAGGGAGATGACGAACGAGCCCTCCGGATACGTCATGCCGCCGGCCGTGGTGAACGTTTTGGAAGCCCGTTGGATCTCAATGCCCTGGCCTAAGAGCTTGTTGATCAGCTTGACGGAAGTGAGAGGATCGTGCTGCAGCGTGGAGATCAAGTACGCGGCCGGCTTGCCCGCGGCGCCACGCTCGGTCTGGCGCTTGCCCTTCAGATAGGCGTTCCAGAGAACCGTCTCGCGGTTGCGCGCAGCCAGATCGAGCGTGGCCCAGGCGGCGACTTTCTGCCGCTCGACGATGTCGCGCAAGTGCCACCATCCGCCCGGCCAGGGGTTGGGGAAAATGGTCTCCTCTTGATATGTCGGCAGATTGCGCGTATTGCCGCCGCGCAATTCGTCCGGATGCACGTACAGCGGCGTCGCCAGGCGCGCCGCTGCGGATTCCGTCAGCATCCCGGCGATGTTGTGGAACGGCGTGATCCAGTGGAAACCGAAGTGCCCCCAGCCGCTGTAGATGGCGTTGTTGATCGCGCCCGAAAGGCCGGCCTCTTCCTCCTTGTCGGCCATCTGCGCGCCGTACCAACTCAATTCCCGCCAGAGGATGGGGTCGGCGAACGGCCGCACGGGCTCGGCGTAGGGCGGCAGAAAAATACGCGCGCCGTTGGCGCCCATGCCGTGGTGATCCACATAAGCCTCGGGCCGCCAATCGGTGAAGAGAATTTTGGCCATGTACTGCGAGTCCGGTATATTCGTCTGAAAGGCATCGCGGTTGTTGTCGTGGCCGGCGTATTTCTGATAGAGCCACGGCGGATTGGTGCCCTCATAAGGCGTGCCGAGCTGTTTGTTGTACCAGTCGGTGACCATGATTTCGCCGTCCGGGTTGAAGCAGGGCACTTCGATGAAGATGACGTTGTCGAGGATGCGGCGGGTCTCTTCGTCCTTGCGGGCGAGCAGGTCGAAGGCCAGCTCGGGAGCCATTTGAGTGCCGCCGATTTCGGTAGCGTGCATGCTCATGGATTGCACCACCACGGCTTTACCCTCGTCCGTCAACGCGCGGGCCTGCGCTTCGGTCAAGCCGCGCGGGTCGCTGATGCTAAGGTTGACCTGGCGCAGCCGCTCGAGCTTGGCGAAGTTGGCCGGCGCGGTGATGATCACCATCAGGAACGGGTTGCCTTCGGAAGTGGGCCCCATGTTGATGACCTTCATGCGGCCGGCGCTCTGCTTTTCCAGCACGCCGAAGTAGTCGACGATCTTGTCCCAGCGGGCCATCTTCTTGTCGGCGCCGAGTTGAAAGCCGAAATACTTTTCGGGTGTGGTGATCTCCTGGGCCAGGGCGGCGCCCAGAACAAAGACGGCGGCGAGAGTCATCCGCAAGCTACGCATAAAGCTCCTTTCGAAAACCGGCGTCGGGCGCCGGGGTATGGGAGTTGATATTAGAGTTGAGGATACTGCGAAAGGGCCCCGGATGCAAAACGCGTCTTGCTTCCGCCTCCGTCGGGCCTGATAGAATTTCTTCCATGCGCTTACTTGCTTTCCCGCTTGGTCTTCTCATGGTTGCCTGGGCCGCCTGCGCCCAGCCGTGCGTCACCGCTACCGAAGCCTGCACGGGGTGGATAACCCTCGCCGGCGGACCTGCCCGCTCTATGGTCTATCGCACATACTCGCTCGATGCCAGGAACGAGAAGATCACCCGCGCGCTGGTGGTGATTCACGGAACCAACCGCGACGCCGATAACTATTTCCGCAACGCGCTAGCGGCAGCGTTCCTGGGCGCGGCTCTCGACGACACCGTGGTGATTGTTCCCCGCATCGCTTCCAACGAAGGCCGCGGCTGCCAGGACAAGCTTGCCCCCAACGAAGTCAGCTACGCCTGCGGCGGCGACAGTTGGCGCTCGGGCGGCATCTCCGGCAAGAACGATAAACTCACATCGTTCGACCTCGTCGATGAGATTCTCCGCAAGCTAGCGCGCAAAGAGGCGTTTCCCAACCTGAAGGCGATCGTATTGGCTGGTCACTCCGCCGGCGGCCAGTTTGTCACTCGCTACGAAATGTCCAACCGCGTTCACGAGACTCTCGGCCTGCCGCTTACTTACGTGGTAGCTAACCCGTCGAGTTATGCCTATCTCGACAACACTCGCCCAGCGGGCGAAAATGCCGACAGCTTCCGGCCTTTCAACGACGCCCGCAACTGCACGACCTACGATCACTGGCCTTACGGATTGCAAGGCCGCACCGGTTACAACGCCAAAGAGAGCGACGATCAGTTGAAAAAGCAGTTGGCGGCGCGCCCCACCACCTATCTATTGGGCGAGATCGACATCCTGCCTTTGGGAGGCTTTGACAGCTCATGCCCGGCCATGGCGCAAGGCCCTACGCGCCGCGCCCGCGGCGAAGCTTTCGTCAAGTACATCAAGGAAAAGTTCGGCGCCAACCACAAGGTGCAGATTATCTCCGAATGCGGCCACAACGCGCGATGCATGTTCACTTCCGAGGAAGCGCTGCCGATTCTGTTTCCGAAGCAGTAACAAAAGCCAGCGCGGTCCGGCTGCCTTTCGCCCGCACGGCTATTGGGGACGTTCCAGCGCGAAGGCCATGATACTGTCGTCGGTCACCGGATTGTTAAAGAAGCCGCCGCCAGTGGCCGCGATAACGACATACTGTCTGCCGTCCCGGCCTTGATAGGTCATCGGCGTCGCTTCGGCTGCGCCGCCGAGCTTGAAAGTCCACAGCTCCTTGCCCGTCTTGGCGTCGAACGCGCGGAAGCGGGCGTCGTCGGTGGCGCCAACGAATACCAGCCCTCCGGCGGTTGCGATTGTGCCGCCGTTTCCCGGGCGCCCGGTCTTCTGTTTATCCGCCGGCAGGCTGTCGGTGACCCCAAGCGGCACGCGCCACGCAAACTCGCCCGTGTTCACATTCACGGCGGTCAATTCTCCCCATGGGGGCTGCTGGCAGGGCAGTTGCTGTGGCGAATCGTCGCCGGGAATGCTGAGGCGTCCACCACCCGGCACGCCTTCGTAGGGCCCGTCCGGATCGACGCGGTTGCCCACGCCTTTGGGCAGCGCCCGGCCGCTCTTCGGATCGTGATCCTTCTGGCCGGAGAGCTGCCCTAATTCGTTGGTGTTGACGAACAGATAACCCAGTTGCGGATTGAACGACGTTCCGCCCCAATTCACCCCGCCATGGTTGCCGGGGAACTGCACGCGCAGGCGGTTGTAAGCGGGGGGAAGGTAAGGGCCGCCGAGTTGCACGCCTTCGATGAGCTTTTTGCAGGCGGCTTCGAGCTCGGGCGTGACGGTGGCGACGTCCGCCGCGCTGAAGGTCAATCGTACCAGCGGCGGCGGCTTGAGCGGAAACGGCTGAGTTTTCGACGAGTGTTCCAGCGGGACCTCGCTCTGCGGCACGGGACGCTCCTCGGCGCCATAGATCGGCTTGCCCGTGACGCGATCGAGCAGGAACAGCAGCCCGACCTTGGTGTACGCCACTACGGCGGGAATGGTCTTGCCCTTCTGCTTGACGTCGATGAGGGCCGGCGCGCCCGTCAAATCGGCGTCCCAGAGATCGTGATGGACTAACTGGAAGTGCCACAGATACTTTCCGGTATTCGCGTCCACGGCTACCAGGCTGTTGCCGAAAAGGTTGTCACCGGCGCGGTCGCCGCCGAACTGGTCCACCGACGGCGCGCCGAACGGCAGGTAGACGATACCGCGCCCGGCGTCCACGGTGATGAAGCCCCACACATTGACGCCGGTACGGTTCTTCCAACTGTCGTCGGCCCAGGTGTCGTTATACTTCTCACCGGCGCGCGGGATGGAATGGAACGTCCAGACCACCTTACCCGTGCGCATGTCCCACGCGCGTATGTCGCCGGCAGGCCCGTGCGATGGGACTTCCTGCGTGGTGCCGCCCGCGATGACCAAGTTCTTGAACACGGTCGGCGGCGAGCTGAGCCCGTTGCGGCCGGGCAGCCCCTGCATGATTTCGGGAGTATTCATGTTGACGACGCCGTTGTCGCCAAAGGCATCGTTGGGCTTCCCGGTCTTCGCATCCAGCGAATACAATTTGCCGTCGCTGGAACCGAAAACGACCTGGGGCGGCGTCCGCGCGTCGCCGGGCCAGTATTCGACGCCGCGCGTTGCAGGGGCGCTGGAGGGGAGTTGGAAGGCCCAGATCTCTTTTCCAGTGGTGGGATCGATGGCAACGACGCGGGAATACGGCGTGGACATATACATAGTTCCATCGATGACGAGGGGCGTATTTTCGCTCGGTCTGAAGCCCGACCCGCCGCGCCCGCGACCAGCCGGGGCGCCTTCCGGCGCGTCACCCGCGGCGGCGCCGGCGCCACGACCGTCCGGCGCGGCATCACCACGGCGGCCGGCTGGCGCGGTGAAGCCGGCAGGCTTCATATGATAGACCCACGCGACCTTGAGCCGCTCGACATTCGCCGGCGTGATTTCCGTCAGCGGTGAGAAGCGCATGCCGCCGGAATCGTGGCCGTAGGTGGGCCATTCCTTCGACGGGTCGCTGGCCTGGCCGCGGTTCGATTGCGCCAGCGCGCCTGCCAGAAACACGAGAGTGCTGCCTACGAGAAGAGTGCCTAAGGGTCGATTCATAAGAGATATCCATTGGTGAGTTTCGAGATAGCGGGCGAGGGGATTTCGACGCAGAGACGCGGAGACGCAGAGCGCGCGGAAGACGGCTAAGAGTATCGCGCCGTACAGCCGTCCATTCAATTGCCGTGCCATTGCGGAAATCAGGAGCGCCCTCCCGGAGTTGGGCCAGCCGAATCGAGAACGTAAGTTTACCGCCGCAAGCATATCACAAGAGGCATATGTACGAGACCAGCCAGAAGTGGGGCGCCTAAACATTTTCGGAGCGCTTGGGAAGGTCGTCGGCGCCTGGTTTCGCGGGACTCGGCAGGGCGTCCGGGTCGATAAAAAGGCGGTTTGAGAATTTTGACGGAACGAAGCCAAGAACGCGGAAGTGGTTTGGATTGTGCGAGCTGCGGAGGTCGCAGGGCATGGCCCCGCGCCACTTGCCGGTTGGTGGGCAAGGAGCGAGTCGGCGCTCTCAGAGAACGGCTTCGACACGGCGGTAGGTTTGAGTAGTTGGGGTGGCTGGCCGCGGCTGGCTTGGGAGTGGACATCTGAGGAACCTCGATTTCAGGCTAGCAGACGTTTTTGGGGCTGCACGGGGGTGAAGGGCTCAAGTGCTTTAAAAGGGCCTGAAAATAAATGTCCAAGTCGTGTGATCGTGCTTTTTGGGGAGCGCAGAATCTGGTGGAAGGATGATTGGGCGGCAGATATACGCCGCCGATGGGATCGGGACTCTGGCTCTGCACCCGGATTGACACAACCGCCGGCGATAAACAAGCGGTTAACAACTCAATGCCGCTGGCTTTGCGCACAATTGGGAAGTGGCGTTGGTTGCGACGCGGACCCCATCTAGGCTACCGTATGCTTGTTCGCGTCTTCGATTTCCGGCGCACATCGGCCCCACTTCCCGGCGAGCCCCTTGCACCGTGGTTTTGCAGCATCTTCTTGATTTCCCCGATCGAAAAGGGTGGCTCCCGACGATGGATGGCAGCATGGCAATTTGGGCATACAGGCCGCAGGTCCCTGATCGGGTCCAACTTGTACTTGACTCCTACTTGGGCGATTGGGATAAGGTGGTGCACTTGAATGTATCCGGCCGTAGCTTCTCCATAGTTGGCCTCGAAGTTGAAGCCGCAAGCGGCACAGCTCCTGCCATGGCGCCTGAGGCATGCCTCGCGTGCTTCTCGGTTCCTCTCATATACGTTCACGATGACGCAACTCGCCGCCCCCTCCACGTACTCGATTTCTGAGGACAGCTCTTCTGGCCCAAAGTGCTCTGGCCTCGGGTCAGCATTCTTGCGAGTGGAAGGTCCGATTGCTGCTCGCGACATCAGAATAAGCTGTGCCGCTCTCGTCAAGTCCTGGTCGCGGGCAATCCGAAAAACCGATGGGAACCTCGCAGCCCAACTGGAAGTCGAAGGGGTCTGCTGCAGGTCTGATTCAGCGCGTGGATCCAGTCCCAGAAAGACGCGGACACTCCGCTTCGCTGGGTTGAGGTAGGCTACCGCTCGTCGAGGAGGTTCTGTCTTGAAGGCTGCGTAGTATTTCGCCTCGCTATATTTCAACTGGGAAAGGCTGTCACGCAGGTCCTTTAGCCACGACCGAGTTGTCGGGCTTGACTGAACCAGCGTCGCTGCAGAAGCCATCCTTGTTGCCTACCCTTGTACGAACATTCTCCCTTGGACAGAAGACGATTATAAGACAGATCTCCAAGGTCCCGAGGGATTTGGTATCGCGGAACCCGGCGGCCCGCGCGCCTCTCTTAGGCGGAATGTTTCGGCCGGTTGAGTCCCCATCTGGAGATTGAGGCGGTCCGGCGATCAGAAGCGCCAATTCAGGGTGAGCGATTTTGGTCGGGTTGATTTGTTTAGGCCTTTACTGCCCCGGTAGGCCCGGTCAGGGTAACTAGCCGGTTGATGAAATCGTGAACATCTTGGTGTATTTCCTCGGCAAGCATAGTGACGGCTATCTGCTCCCGAACGAGTTGCACCGAAGGTGCGCCGTTTCGCAGTTGCTGGAAAAGCGAGTGATCGTCCTCGAACAGAATGCGCTTGCCGTCCACGACACTGAACACATTCGCCGCGACATTCCGCCAAGTTCTTCCGGGCGGCAGTGTCAAATTCTGGTCGACAAAAAACCCATCGATCTCTCGTAGTACAGGTTGTACGAACAGCTCCCCCTCACTGAATTGCTCCGCGGCGCGCTTCCACGCATCGGATACTAGCAGGTAGTTCTCGATGTTTTTGCGCTTCCACTCGACCACTGTAGGGTTATCGGGCTCCGGGTGGAAGGTGGCGCTGTCGTCGTAGTCCAAGAGCATTAACCTCTTGACCTCCGGGATGATTTGTTGTAGAGCGGCAAAGTGCTCGTCCGCCCTGGTTTTCATAGTCCGCTTGTCTCCGCCGCCCATTGCCTTGAAACAGACCTTGTCCATGGCGGCCTCGGCGCCGCAGGGCTTGGCCCAAGCACGCAGGATGCGCTCGTCGCTTTCCCCCTCGACATACAGGATGTAAGGCGAGGCCAGCAGGCGGGCGATCTCCTCATTGGAGACTTCCGCCATGGCTCGCAGCACCTCGGGCGCCGACTGCACTCGCCGCGGCACCTGGTTTAGCAAGGAAACGAGTTGGCCGACATCCACGCCACGCACAAACTCCTCGGCGTGTGTGGCGATCAGGAACTGCGTGCCGGTCTCGACGCCTTTCCGTTTGAAGTAATCGAGAATCTCGCGTTGCAGATTGACGTGCAGGTGAGCGTCCGGCTCATCGAGCAAGATGGTTGTGGGCCCGTAGCCGTACAGAAACGCGAGCAGAGTGAGAGTCTGGTGGAAGCCGCTCCCGCCAGCGATGATATCGAAGTCATTGTCGTTTTGGCGGTATTCGACGGTGATATAGACATCCTTGGCCGAGTCGTATCCGGGCTCGTGAATCTCGACTGAGAACCACCGCCTGACAATGTCGGCCAGCTCTTTCCACTCATTTGGCGCCATGTCACTCTTGGGGGCGCGTCCAGTTCCACGAGGATGGGATGGACAGACCCGCAACAACAAATTGCGTAGCACGCTGCCGGGCTGACCCTTTCCTATTTGCTGGCGAATTGGTGCTTCATCCAGCCACTTCTCGCTGGGCTCCAGGCCAGAGAACGGCGGTACATAAGCAATTTTCGGCAGATCTCCACGCTGTTCGCACGCTCGGAATGTCTCCCAGCCATCGCGCGGAATGGCATAGATGGTCTGCGAGGAGTGATAGCGTAATTGGATCCCAAATGAACCGGTCTCGCCTGTAGGCTGCCTCCATTCCACGTCAATGCCGATCAGGATGTATTGTTGCTTCTTGGTCCCGTTGACCACGGGCCAATGGCGATCGGTTCGATCTTTCCACAGCAGGTTGAACTCGGGTACCGGCAGAGCCGTGAAATTCGGCAAAACAACCTGGATGCCTTTGGATCCGCTACGTTTGGAACGATGGAACTCGTCCACGCAAAACTGCCAAATGGCGAGCGCCTGGAGAACGGTGCTCTTGCCGCTATTGTTGCGCCCGACCAGCAAATCGAACTGCGTAAATTCGTAAGTCTGTTCGCCCACGCTCTTGAAATTGCGCAGCGTCAATTGAGTAATCATGCCTGTTCACCATTCTTGCAAGATCTGAGGATCTTTGCGTCGCTCCGGTTGATTTCGCGTTCTTCCCGGATCTTTTCACGCGGATGGCTCTCGTTACCTCGTCACCGAGGCAGTTGGTCAATTCGACCGCGACCCAAGTCTCGGCGGTCATACCCCCGTGACGTTCCGGTCCAGCAGGCAGCCGCGCGAACGAGGCCGATCGCTCTTCATTCGATCTCATCCGCTCCCTTACGGTCGCGGCTCTGAATCATCAAAGTCAGCGACATTGTTGGACGGCTCCTGCCCCAACTGCCCGCAGCGGCTGTCGCTCAGTTACGCGAAGATCTATACTATAGGACCAGGTGGTGACTTGTGACACGTAGACCAAAATGCACCCGAACGAGAACTGACCGCAAACTTCCGAAAGCGGGGATGCTGCATCTGGCGCCCGGCGCTTTATTTCTGTTGCTTCTGGGTGTCATGGCGCAACCCTATGCCTGGGCGCAACCGGGACGCGGCGCCGGACCGCAGGGCGCTCCTCCAGTGCAGGGGCAGAATGCTAACGGCGTGAGAATATACATCTGGGCGGGCCTGAAATCCCACGGCGTGGGTCAGCATGACTATCCGCAGTTTCTCGCCGACTGGAGCAAGATTCTGACCGAGCACGGAGCCGTCGTCGATGGCGCTTTACATGCCCCCAGCAGCGCCGACCTCGAACGTACCGACGCCATCGTGATTTACAAAGGCGACGCGGCCTTCCTGAGCGATAGCGAAAAGGGCGTGCTCGAGACGTTCATCAAACGCGGCGGCGGCCTGGTTAGTTTCCATGACTCATTGTGCGGTCCGGATCCGGCCTATTTTGCGACGCTCGTGGGCGGGGCGAAGAAGCATGGTGAGGTGAACTTCACCCTGGACGCGCCGATCCCCTACACGGTGGTGGACAAAGCGGACCCCATTATGAAGGACATGTCCGATATCACGATTTTCGATGAATCCTTTTTCCTGATGACGTGGGCGAAGAATCCCGGCATCCACGTGCTGGCAACCGCGGTGATTGCGCCCACGCGCAGCGCCGGCGACCACAAGGGCGAAGTGGCGCCGCAGATGTGGACCTACGAACATACGCTGCCCGGTGGTCAGCCGGCTCGAGCGTTCGTATGGATGCAGGGCCACACTTACGCCGACTTCGCGAATTACCAGATTCAGCGGACATTGCTCCGCGGCATCGCGTGGGCCGGAAAGAGGCCAGCGGATGAGCTGGTGGACTACGTGCCTCCGGTCCGCCCGGCCGGCAGGGGAGCGGCTGCCGGCGGCAGGGGACAGTGACGGACCCAGACAATGACGGACCCAAAGGATTAGGCTCGGCTAAGCGAAGAGCGGGTCCAGGGGGACCCGTGCGGACCAGGGGGTCCGCCCTACAACTTGTGCAGAGGTTTGTAGTTCGAGCAAAGTAAGATCAGCCGCTGCGATACCTCCGTTGACAGCCGGTGAGCGGTGAGAGAGAATCGCCGCAGGGTCGCATTTTAGAGTTGAGGGCATTCCCCGGTCGCAGCCAATGAATCGACTTACCGTATTGTTCCCCGCATTGGCCGTCGCCTTTGCGCAAAACCCCGCGCCACAGTCCGCGCCTGTGACAGGCGCAGCCCCGAATACCGTAATTCGAATCGATGTCAACCTGGTTCAGGTGGACGCCGTCGTGACGGATTCGAGAGGCAGGCGCGTCACCGATCTTCCGTCCGCAGCCTTCGAGGTCTGGCAGGACGGCAAGCCGCAGCCGATCGCCAATTTCTCTTACGTTTCCACGAAACCGGCGGGAGGCGCGGCGGCTCCGGTCCACAGAATCGCACAGTCCAAGCCGGTGAAAGGCGAGGCGCCGCCGCCGCTGCCGGTGCTGCGGCCCACCGAAGTGCGCCGTACGCTGGCGCTGGTGGTGGACGACCTGGGGTTGGCCGGCGACAGCATTCCCCCCGTGCGCAACGCCATCCGGAATTTTATCGACGAACAGATGCGTCCCGGCGACCTGGTGGCGATTGTCCGCACCGGCGCGGGGATGGGAGCGCTGCAGCAGTTCACCACCGATAAGCGCCTGCTGTACGCGGCGCTCGATCGGGTGAAGTATGGCGAAAGCCGCGTCGGCATCAGCAGCTTTGCGCCATTGGGAAGCGGCATGCGCGGCGGCGCCGGCCTCGACCATTTTCGCGAAGAGGCGCTGGCGGTGGGAACGCTGGGGGCCATCCGATTCGTGGTGAATGCGATGAGGGGTTTTCCGGGCCGCAAGTCCGTGGTGCTGTTCACCGAGAACATTCGCCTGATCTTCCGGGGAACCATCGATGACATGGTGCCCCAAGCGGTCCAGCAGCTCAGCGACGCCGCCAGCCGCGCCTCGGTGGTGATCCATGCCATCGACCCGCGCGGCATGCAGGACTACAGTATTACGGCCGCCGATAATACTTCAGGCATGTCGCGGAGACGGGTTTCCCGAGTCCCAGCGCAACGCGAGCAGGAAATGATGCACACCCAGGAAGGGATGTTCGCGCTATCGGAGGAAACCGGCGGCCTGTTTCTGCACGATACGAACGACCTGACCGGCGCCCTGCGGAAAGTGGTGGAAGACAGCGACGGTTACTACCTGATCGGCTACCATCCCGACGCCAATACTTTCGATAACGGGAACGGCCAGCCCAAGTTCCATAAGGTGGAGGTGAAGGTGAAAGGCTCGGGCCTACATGTGCGCTCGCGCGATGGCTTCTTCGGCGAACCCGGCGGCAATCAGCCTGTGGACCACACGCGCCAGGCGGAGATTGTCCATGCGCTGCAATCCCCGTACAGCGCGGGTTCGATTCATCCGCGCCTGACCGCGATCTTCGGGAATCTGCGGGGGACCGGCTCATTTATCAATGCCTTGATTTACTTCAACCCCAAGGAGCTGAAGTGGTCCAGCGAGCCGGACGGCAACCATAAGGCTGCGATCGATGTCGCGGCTGCGGCATTCGACGAAAACGGCCTGGCCCTGGCGCCCGTCGATACCACCTTCAGTTTGCAGTTGACCTCCAAAAACTATGACGCGGCTTTGACAAAGGGGATGGTCTACGCCATACACGTTCCCGTCAACCGGCCCGGTCCTTATGTGGTGCGCGCGGCCGTGCGCGATGCCGCTACGGAGGGCAGTGGCTCGGCCGATCAGTATGTCGAGGTGCCGGATGTCGAAAGCGGGCATCTGGCGCTGTCGGGAATCGTGCTTCAAGAGGATGGGGCGCAGGCGAAGGCCGATCTTCACCAGGGACAGGGCCCAGGCGAGGACGTCACGCATGGGACCGCCCGGCGGAGCTTTCGGCGGGGGGTGCGTCTCGACTATGCCTACGAGATTATCAACGCTAAAACCGGCGCCGGCCAGCATCCCGATTTGGAGACGCAAACCAGGCTGTTCCGCGATGGAGAACAGGTGCTGGCCGGGAAGCCGACGACGCTGAACGCTGCCGCCGGCGCGCCGGACGACCCGCAACGCCTGACGGCGGGAGGCGTCATGTCGCTGGGCCGCGACATGGTTCCCGGCGAATACGTGCTGCAGGTGATTGTGACCGACAAGCTCGCCAAGAGTAAGTTCGCGATGGTGACGCAATCCACGGATTTTGAAATCGAGCCGTAGGCGGCGTGGCCAGGCTGGAGCAGTCCTTTGCAGTCCTGTTCGCGCGGGTGCTTAACAATTTTGGGGATGCGCGGTTCTGTCGCGAAGAACATGTCGCGTTCACACGAGTGTGAACGCTGCACGCAAAAGTGCGTGCGCCACGGCAGCCCTCAGAGGCCGTCGGCCCCCAAGGTTAAGCACGCTGTTAGTGCAATTGTATTGGAGATAAGGCGGATGTAGGATAGGGTGGAGTCTTTGTCGACACTACTATGAAACTCCGCTATTACTCCACCGCCCTGTTGGCGGCAACGGTCGGCGCCGCTTGGGCCGCCGAACCAAGCCCGAATCATCACCCGGACCGCGTCATTGTGGCCGAAGGCGTCCTGGAAGGGACGGGGCCACAGGACAAAACCAATGTGCGCGAGTTCAAAGGCATCCCGTTCGCAGAGCCGCCTGTGGGGAAGCTCCGCTGGAGCCCGCCGCAGCCTCCGGCCAAATGGACGGGCGTGCGCAAGGCCATCGCCTTCGGACCGCGCTGCACCCAGCAGGCGCTCTTTGGCGACATGAATTTCCGCTCTAGCGGAATGAGCGAAGATTGCCTCTATCTCAACGTTTGGACCGCCGCGAAATCGGCCAATGCCCGCCTGCCGGTGCTGGTCTATTTCTACGGTGGCGGATTTGCGGCGGGCGATGGCTCCGAACCGCGCTATGACGGCGAGAGCATGGCGGCCAGGGGAATTGTCAGCGTAAACGTAAACTACCGCCTGGGCGTGTTCGGCTTTTTAGCGCATCCGGAACTGACGGCGGATTCGGTGCACCGTGCGTCGGGTAACTGGGCTTTACTCGATCAGACCGCTGCGCTGCAGTGGGTGCGCGAAAATATCGCGGCATTCGGAGGCGACCCGCGCAAGATCACCATCGCCGGTGAATCCGCCGGCTCGATTGCCGTAAGCGCGCAGATGGCCTCGCCGCTTTCGCGGGATCTGTTCGCCGCCGCGATCGGCGAGAGCGGATCGATCCTGGCGGCGCTGGCTCCTGTGCCGCTATCGCAAGCCGAAGAGCAGGGCGTAAAGTTCGCCGCGGCGCTGGGCGCGGCGAATGTGGCGGCGCTGCGCGCTATGACCACTGAGCAGATTCTCGAAGCGGCTAGCAAGCGCGATGCGCCGCGATTTGGTACGACCATCGACGGCTACTTCTTCACGGAATCGCCGCTTGCAACCTTCGCCGCCGGCAACCAAGCCCACGTGCCCCTGCTGGCGGGATGGAACTCGGCGGAATCGAACGCACGCGCGGTTTTGGGCAACGACGACCCGACGCGCGCCAATTTCGAAAAGGCCGTGCAGCGCCTCTATGGCGAGCACGCCGGCGAAGTTCTGGAGGCTTACGAGCCGGCCACGGACGACGGCGTTCCGCAAGCGGCTACCGATCTTGCCAGCGACCGCTTCATCGCCTATAGCACCTGGAAGTGGATCGACCTATGCGCGAAGACCGGCGGCAAGCCGGTGTATCGCTACTACTATTCGCGGCCGCGGCCGCACATGACTCCGCAGATGGGCAATGCGACTGCCGGCCTGGCGGGCGGCGTCATCCGTGGAGGAGATGCCCCTGCGAATCCGGCGCCTCCGCCCAGCGGGGCCGTCCACTCCGCCGAAATCGAGTATGCCATGGGAAATCTCGCTACCAACAAAGTCTTCGCGTGGACGGAGGACGATTACAAAGTCTCGCGGCTGATGGAATCTTATTTTGCCAACTTTGTGAAAAACGGCGATCCCAATGGGAAGGGCTTGCCGGAATGGCCGGCGGTGGGCGCCAGCGGTCCGGCGCAATTCATGCACATCGATGTGGAATCGCGCGCCGAGCAGGATCGGCATGGCGGACGCTATGCGGCGCTCGACAGGCTGGCGAACGGACATTGACGGCACGCTCGTGAAGGCCCACCGGGGCGGCGAATGCTCTGCGCCCGGCGATGCCCGGCGAGAGTGGCCGCAATAGCATGTGAAAAAGAAAAACGCTCCGGCATTGGAGCCGGAGCGCATGGCAGGGACCGACTGGGTGACTTTACGGAATGACTGTCGTCCAGATGTTCAGTGTGTTGGTATTATCGTCAACCGCGCCCAGCCGGATTGTGCCCCAGCCCAAATTGTTCACTGCGAGGCCAAAGGCGCCGCCGTTGTTCGGATCGACCGGCATCTGCGCCAGGAACTGGCCTGTCGCGTTATATTCAACCAGTTCGCTGGGCTGATTCGGATCGGCGTTGGAGCCATCGCTGTTGGCCACCATAAAGTGGCCGTTGGGCAGAATCACAAGGTCGAGAGGACCGTGCAGGTGCGTGAAATCCTGAAAGAACAGCGAGGCGGAAACGGGCGCCGTGTGAGGCGCGGTGGCTGTCGGAATCTGGTAAATTGCGTTGTCCGAGGAAGAGGCGACGTACAGCGTGTCGTTGGTTGCATTGTAGACAAGGCCGGATGGTCCCAGCACCAGCGCGGCCGGGTCGAACCTGTGGTTAAATCCCACAGCGAGCGTCAGCGCCGTTGCGCCGAGTGCTGTTGGGGTGTAGGTTATGTCAAAGCGCGACACCACGCCGCTCAGCACGTTCGACACGAACACATGGGCCGTGCCGGATCCGGCGCTTCCGAGGTCATCGACAGCCATGCCCCATGGTCCGTCGACAACGGCCAGGGTACCGAGCGTGCCAAGGAAATTTCCGTTGCGATCGAGCACCGACAGCTGGCCAGGTTGAACTGTGGCCGAAGTGCCGTCGGCGGTTGGGAGGTTGCCGATCAGCACGTAGCCGTTGGAAAGCACGCCCAGCGCGGCGGTGAGTCCGGCCTTAGCGCTGGTGAAGAATGTGGATGGCGCGCCGGAGCTGTTTACCCGCAAAATGGTGGTTCCGGTTCCCTGAAGGTTTTGCGAGTCGTTGAAGTTTGAAACCAGGATGTCTCCCGGCTGTAGACCGCTGCCGGCCAAAATTGTCTTTGGCACGAAAGCAACGCCGTAAGGATTGACGTCGCCGTTCGAGGGAATGGTGGATACCGACGGCGGCAGCAAGGGAAAGACGCTTTGGTTACTCTGTGCGGCCAGCGTAGCTGACAGTGAGAGGAGAGCGAAAACCGCGGTTCCGAAGCTCCCCGGGCGTACGAATGCTATTGGTGTATTCATGTTCTTCTTCCTTTGAAATTGTTATTGGATGGAAAGCTGCTTGTAACTATTCGCGCGCGGCTTTGCGCCGCCGTACTGAGCCGATAACTAAGAGAAGCAGACCGGCTCCAATCGAGGTAAGAGTCCCCGGCTCGGGAGTGGGGTTTACGTTGATGTTGTCGACCGCGAAGTCGGTAGCGGCCGATGAGATTACCACCTGGTTGAAGGCGGCCCCGGCAAACGCAATTTCGCCTTCGGGGAAGTTGAAGCCGGAGAGAAACTGTCCAGTGGAGGTTGTCGAACCCACAAGGGCCGAGTTCTCATAAGCGGTGACCGTGAAGGGCGAGGGCGTGATGAAGTCGGAGGTCGCAAAATCCAGCTCGATCGCCGAAAGATTTTCGCTGAAGCCGACGTCGAGCGCGAGATTGTCCGCGAACGCCGGACCCGGATCGCCCAGCACATTACCGGTCAGGGTTTCGAACATAGTCGGGTAAACCACAAACCCACCGGGATCGGCGGAGCTTGAGAACGTGGCGGAAAGGCCGTCGACTGTGTCCGTGAAAGTTGTGGACGCGCCGAGGCTATCGCCATCGAAGTTGAAAACGATTGAGGCATTTGCCGCGGCGCACAGCAGCGCCATCGGCAGCAGAAGTCTTAGCGGTTGGTTGCAGATCATTGGATGAATCCCTTCCTCAACTGGTAATGCGACGTTGGGAAAGGAATCCCCTCACGAACAACCAAATCTTTTTTCGCGGCAACGGGGGAGCTTGCGGCGTGCGCCTGCCCCGGCTGGATTTAGCGAGTGGTCTGCCCGCCGGCAGCCAAATGCGGCACTCTCATTTCACCGCGTAGTCGAGCGGCGGTTTGCTATCCGCCGGAATGCGCGTGGTCCAGCGCCGTCCAGCCAGACGCTCTTCGAATGCGGCCCTGGCCGTCTGCAGTTCCGCCGGCTTCTCAAACAGCTCCACCGCCGCAAGCGCCAGCGTCCGCGCCGCCACCACCATGCCTTTCCGCCCGATGCTGCTTCCGGCGCACGCCGCCGCTTGCCATGTGTGAGCGCCCACTCCCGGCGCGAAAGTAGCCGCGGTGAAATGCCCCATGGGAACCACCCAGCTCACGTCGCCCGCGTCGGTGGATGCCGGCCCGGAACCTTCGGATTTATCCACCTGGACCTTCTCCGGACCCTGTCTGTGCACCGGCGCCCCCAGCGTCTTCTGGATGCCTTCGGCGAACCGGCGCTCCTCCGGCGTAAACTCGTATCCGCCCGCCTTCTGCATGGCGCGGCCCAGGACTTCGGAGAGAGCATCGTTCGGCAGAACGTTGGAGTAATTGGTCCCCTGCTCGAATTCCATGCGCGTTTCCGACGCCAGAGCGCCTGCCTGAGCGCACTTCAGGATGCGTTCCCAAATACCGTTCAGCACTTGAGCGTCGGGATTCCGCGCGACCAGATTGGCTTCGGCGAACGCCGGCACAATGTTGGGCGCGCTGCCGCCATTGGTAATGATGTAATGGATGCGCGTTTCCTGGGGCACGTGCTCGCGCAGGAACTCAACCGCATTCAGCATGATCATGAGCCCGTCGAGAGCCGACCGGCCGCGCTCCGGGGCCGCGGCGGCATGCGACGCCACGCCGTAAAAACGGAACCTGCCTCCGTTATTCGCCAGCGAGGAATGCAGGTTGACTTCGTTGGAGTCGCTGGGATGCCACGCCAGTACCGCGTCCACATCGCGGAACAGGCCGGCGTGGATCATATAGATTTTGCCTCCGCCGCCCTCCTCAGCCGGTGTCCCGTAATACCGGATGGTCCCCTTCAGGCCGCGCGCCTGCATCTCCTCTTTGACCGCCACGGCGGCCAGAGCGGACGCGGATCCCAACAGGTTATGCCCGCAGGCGTGGCCCGGCGCGCCCGGCACAACGGGCGATTGCTCGGGCGAATCCTTTTGCGAAAGGCCCGGCAGCGCGTCGAATTCGCCCATGATCGCGATCACCGGCTTGCCACTGCCGAAGGACGCGGTGAACGCGGTGGGCATGCCCGCCATGCCGCTGGTCACCTCAAAGCCGTTGGCGCGAAGCTCCTGCTGCAGCAGCGCCGAGCTCTTGTTTTCGTGGAAGCCCATCTCGGGCGTTTCCCAGATCTGCCGCGACACTACGCCGAAGCGGTCCGCGTGCGCGGCTACGCGCGTCAGTACGGAATCGGCGGCGGAAAGGCAGCCGGTTGCGAGGAGAAAGATAAGAATGGAGTGCACCGATTGATTATAACCGCGGGTTTGGCGGGTGATTATAACCCTGTGCACGCCACGCTACCATACGTGTTGGCGTCCGGTAGTTGCCAATGCGCTCGTCTGAAACCTGCGCCGCGTCGACGCATGTGTTGCCTGTTGGAGATCGGCGCTTCAAATGCCTGCCAATTCGGAGTTGAGCACGGACGAACCCAACACGGCGCGCTGGCGCCTGCTGATGCGGGCCCTCCGTTCGCGCAATTACCGGCTGTTTTTTGAAGGCCAGACCGTTTCCCTGATTGGCACCTGGATGACCCGCGTGGCCACCAGCTGGCTGGTTTACCGCCTCACCGGTTCGGCCTTTCTACTGGGATTGGCCGGTTTCGCCAGCCAGATCCCCATTCTCTTTCTGACTCTGTTCGCCGGCGTGTGGGTGGACCGCTGGGATCGGCATCGCACCCTGGTGGTCACCCAGATCCTCTCCATGCTGCAATCGTTTGCGCTGGCGGCGCTGGCGCTGGGCCGCATTATCACCGTCTGGGAAATCGTCGCGCTGGCACTGGTGCAAGGCGCCATCAACGCGTTCGACATGCCGGCGCGGCAGAGCTTCGTGGTGCAGATGATCGAGCGCCGCGAGGACCTTGGCAACGCCATCGCGCTGAATTCCTCAATGGTAAACGGCGCGCGCCTGATCGGGCCGGCCATAGCGGGCGTGTTGATCGCCACGGTGGGCGAGGGGTACTGTTTCCTGATCGACGGCTTCAGCTACATGGCGGTGATCGCGTCGCTGCTGGCAATGAGGGTGGTGCCGGCGCGCGAACGCGGTGTCTCGCGGCCGCTCACCTCGGAAATCGGCGACGGGTGGCGCTACGTGAAGGAATCGGCGCCTATCCGCTCGGTGCTGTTGTTCCTGACGTTGGTGAGCCTGGTCGGGATGCCTTATACCGTGCTGATGCCCATCTTCGCCAGAGCCATTCTGCACGGCAACGCCCACACGCTGGGATTCCTGATGTCGGCGGCGGGGCTGGGAGCGCTCTCGGGCGCGGTCACGCTGGCCATGCGCCGAAGCGTGTTGGGGCTGGGAAGGGTGATCGTGTGGTCCGCCAGCCTGTTCGGCGTGGGGTTGATCGGCCTCGGACTTTCACACGTGCTGTGGCTCTCGCTGTTGGCAGTGGCTGCCGCGGGCTACGGAATGATGCGGCAGATGGCCTCGAGCAATACCATCCTGCAAACGATCGTCGAGGAGGACAAGCGCGGCCGCGTGATGGCGTATTACTCGATGGCGCTGCAAGGGGTCGCGCCTTTCGGCAGTCTCGGCGCCGGCGCTATCGCGGCTAAGGTAGGAGCGCCGCTGACCATTATGGGCGGAGGAACCCTGTGCCTGTGCGGCGCGGCATGGTTCGCCTGGAGGCTGCCGCGCCTGCGCCGCGCGGTGCATCCCATTTACGTGGAGTTGGGAATCTTGCCGCCGATACCGCCGGAGCCATAACTAACTACGGCCAGACACAGTGGCGACTCAGTTACAATAACTTCAAAAAGACCTGTCAAACTTGTCAGGGGTGCCGCGCTCGCGGCGAGTGGAAGAAATCCATGAGCGACACACATGAGCGATACACATGAGCGACACACATGAGCGATACACATGAGCGATACACATGAGCGATACACATGAGCGATACAACAGTAGAGACGCTGATCCTCGACCTTCTCGAATGGGTGGCAAGTGGCGAGAGGACCTACGAAGAGGCGATGGATGCCTGGCGCACGTCATGCCCCAAGCTTCCGGTATGGGAGGATGCGAACGATCGGGAACTGGTCATGCGGGCCGCAGTGAACGGACGGTGGATGGTCAGGATTACGCCCCTGGGCCGCGCCTGTCTTGAGGAGCGCAGGCCAGCGCGGCCGCCGGGCCGTACAGGAGGAGTTGCTCAATAGTGGGCGGCGCCTATTTGTATGCTCCGCTCCGCCTTCAAATAAGCGTTGGGATCGTGATACAGCGCCCCTTCCGGAAGCCACTTCCACAGAAAACCCAAGTCTCTACGTACGAGGTCAAGATAAAACCGGGGTAGCTGGGTGGTCTCCTGTTCGAAATAGGGACGAAATTGCGGGTCCTCTTCCAGCCGCCGACGAATGTCTGTGTGGTACCTGATTCTTCCAAATCCCTCGGTCGAGATAGCCCGCACCAGGTTCATGCCCCGCGAGGTCAGCCCTTGCGTCGCGCGGAAGCGGCGCATAATAGCTTCCCATGAGAAGGAATACCGGGTCAGGCCGATGACGTTGTCATAGAAGTCACTCCAGGAATAATTCCTGGGTCTGACATTCATGGCCTGGTTGTTATTCAGGAAATGGAAGGGAAAGGGCAGCACGCGGTCGGCCCGCTGATAATCCAGGTTGAGCGGCGCGGCGCGGCCGAACGCAGTCAGCAGCGAATAGCCCGGAAATGCGCCGGGAGTCAGGTCCAGAAATCGTTTGGTAAGTTCAAAGGGCTCCACGCCTTCGTCGCTATCCAGCCCCAGCACGAAGTTAGTCTGCACGTATGGTATGTAGCTCAAGATCAGATTGACGTGCTCGGACACCTGACGGACCTTCTCGATGCCGCGCTGTGCGCCCGTCTTCGACTTATTGCCCAAATCGAACCAGGATTCAACGCCGGGCAGCAGAGCTTTGAACCCATTGTGCTTGAGCCGCTGCAGGTGCGGCTCGGAAAGAAGAGACAGACTGCTTTCGGCGATAAAGTCGATACGGTCCGGAGGCACGGCTCGCTCAATCGCCTCCATATAATCGTTAAACCTGACGCCGAAATTGGGATCGTGCCAACCTACCATGGGCCGCTTGAACTTAGTCAGCAGGAACCTCAGGTCTTCTTGAATCTCATCGAAATCCATAGGCTGATAGGGCACGGCCGCATCGATGCAGAAACTGCACGTATACGGACACCCCAGGCTGCCGAGCATGGGAACGAACTTGATGAGAGGCGCTTTCTTGAGAGTGGGTTCGATAAACTGCCAGCGCTGGCGCACGCCTGGAAGCGTCTTAGGCTGCTGCCCGGCCGCGATGTGCATACCAACCGGCCGATGTTCGCAGCAATCCTTTAAGACATCGCGGAGCGTCTCCCTATCGGTAAAGCCCAGGACGTAATCGAAGTACCGCACAGCGTCGTCCGGGTAGCAACGGGCGTGCGGGCCGCCAATCGCGGTGATGGCGCCCCGCGCACGGAACAGGTTGCTCAGGGCATATGCGGTATGAGCCGCCTCGGTGAAGGCTCCGATGAAGACCAGATCGACCTTGGACGGTAACTCCTTCAACAGGTCTTCACAGCCGGTATAGCAGACGAAAGTAACGTCGTGTCCCTCCTCCTTGCACCACACGCCGATTACCTGCGGCATGATGCTGGCAAGATTGGGATTCATGACGCGGGCATACAAGGCGTTCGTGGGACCCCTGGAAACGATGTCTATGATCCCGATATGGAGTTTTCTCATGAGAAGACCGGCTTAACCTGTCCAGTGGTACTCTACCGCAGTCCGTGGCTGCCTCGTCATCCTATAAGTCGGCAATTGGACGAATCCATACGAGATAAAGCAGTTGCGAGTGGGGTCCCTTACGCGATTCCCATCGCGGAAGCGTTGCCGGACGGAGCGCCTGGTGTAATCAGTTCTCAGTTGGGACCCGCTCGATGTGGTCGATCACCAGGACTTCCACCGGTTCCTTGCGCGGCTCCAGCCTCAATCCCAGCGACTCCCGTATGGCGGTGAGGAGGTCCGCTGCAGGAGCGGGTGGGAGGTCGGCATTTGGGTGTGCGTCTGCGAAAGCGCCCGGGTTCGGCGCCGGCCGTTCGAAGGCCGGATCCGGCGTCCAGGAGAGGTCGATGTCGTATGTTCCCTTGAGCCCGGTAAAGTCTTGCACTGGATGGTCCAGTCTGTTCGAAAGACGAAGGGCAAGCGACGCCATGGTCATGGCCCCTTTGAACCCGGCTGCGCCAAACCGGAACATCACCGCGCCAGGTGGCACGCCCGGACGCTGCGAAGTCGAATCGGCCTCCTTGAATTTCGGGCCGTTCTTGTCCACGATCAGCGCATACACCGGGCTCGGGCGATCCTCTTTGTGGGAGGCGAGCTTGAACCTTTCCACCAGCAACGCCTGAAGCATCGCCGGAATCCGATCTTTGGCCACGCCTTCCGGCACTCTGCCGAAGATCTCGAAGCAGTACTCATCCAGCCAGGAAGGTCCGACGATCTGGTACCTCCTCAAGTTGAAGGCTTCCATGAGAATCGGTTTGAGAGGGTCGCCCTTCAATATGACCGTCCCTGGGCCCAGGGAGTTGCTACTGATGCACTGGTCCGTCCGCTTCACCGACGCCGCTTCGAACTTCGGCTCGTCTGCCGCGGTGAGTGAGGCGATCGCGCAGATTGCAGACAGGGCAATGGTCGACCGTAAGAAGATTGTCATGACGCAGTGTCCTACCCAGGGTTCCGTTTCCTAATTCGTCGAAGTGTTTTCCGCGCAGCCAACCTGACCATCACCGAATGGCCTGCGCGCTATCCATCTTATCGCTGCAATTCGCGCTTCTCGGGAAGCCCCGGCTCGTCCAGCAACTGCGTCGACGAAGCCGGGCCCAGATCCTGGTAATCGCGCAGCGCCCAGACCACCTTCTTATCGGGCGTCACTTCGATCAGTTGCACGGTGTTCAGCTTCTCCGCCGCGGACGCGCTGCCGTTCCAGTTGTTGATCAGCGTATCGCCGTTCTCCAGGCGGCTCACTTCCTGCACCGTGTGCAGCGTGATTCCGGGCAGGTCGTCCCGATTGATTTCCCACACTGTCTTGCCCGCGCCGTCCACTTCCCGAACGTAGCCATACTGATTGCCGCTGATCAGCGTGTCCCCGTTCTTCAGCCTGATCGCGGCCCACGGCGCCGGTGCGTTCACGCTCCACACCGCTTTGCCGTCCTCGGTGTACTCCACCACTTTGCCGAGGTCCATGTGCGCCGCTAAATATCGCCCGTTGGGCGTCATGCGGATATGCCGGAACTGACCGTTAACGTTCTTCGCATCCTTGACGTCGAGCGCCACCTGCTGCTCCGTACTTCCCGTCAGGATATTGATTACGAGCAGCATCGCCGGGTCGCCGTTCTGCATCACCAGTACGTGGTCGCGGTCAATCGGATACGCGGTGTGGATCTCAGTGCCCGGCGGCGCGTCGTAATTCCAAACAATCTTCTTGTCCGGCGTGACGATACTGGCCCCCCATCGCCGCGAAAACACGATGTTGCCGCTCGACAGCATAGTGCAATCGCTCAACTCTTCATTCGCCCCAATCGCGTAGCTCCACTCCACCTTGCCGCCCCGCACAAGGTAGATCGCGGGCGTCGCGGCGCCGGCCGCTTTGCCTTCGCCGCAATAAAGGAACGGGTGCTGCGCCAGTCCCTTGCCCGGCAGGGTGTCCTGGGCGCAGACGGCGGCGATTGAGAAGAAAGCACAAATCCCGAGAGCCGGCCTCACGCGGCCCCCAGAGCCGTACGTAAGAACGCCAGATCTTTGCGCAGAGATCCGACCATATCCTTTGTCTGGTATTCGGCATGCACTGAGATCGGCCCGGCGTATCCCGCCTCCTTCAGCGTGCCCAACGCCGTTTTCCAATCTACCGCGCCTTCGCCCATTGGACACCACTCCGATTTCCACCCGCCTGCCTCTTTGCGCCAAAAGAAATCCTTGACCGCCACCATCTTCAGACGGGGCAGCGCCAATCGCATGCTCACATCGTGCCCGCCCAGGCCGCCTTCAATCGCCGCGTGGCCGGGGTCGTAGTAGAAGCCGGTCCAGCGCGGGTCCAGATCGCGAATCATCTCCCAGGTATCCCACACCGCTTCGCCTACGTAGGCGCCCGAGTGGTTGTGCAGGCCCATGGCGATCCGGTGCTCGGCCGCCAGCATCGCTAGGCGGCGCACATCCGCGCCCACTTCCTTCACGCGCGCTTCCACCGGCCCCGTTGTGTATTTCCAATATCCCGGCTTGAAGAATGGGATTCCGAGACTGGCCGCCGCGCGCAGAATGGGATTCGCCGCCGGGTCCGTAG
>Ga0116129_1000334_pt1 | contig 31592 bp, 28 predicted proteins | sample June2015DPH_17_2_FD_89732 | JGI IMG/M metagenome (GOLD analysis project Ga0116129, IMG submission 89732) | Peatland microbial communities from SPRUCE experiment site at the Marcell Experimental Forest, Minnesota, USA - June2015DPH_17_10 | ecosystem: Environmental > Terrestrial > Soil > Wetlands...
CCGCGAATTTCAAGGGGGGACCGTATCCGTGGAAGTGCTGGAGAAAGGGTTTCGCTATCAGGAGCAAGTTTATCGATCGCTCAGCGCGGTGGCTCGGCAGGTGAGTGGGGTGCAGTGGAATGGCGGTGAACGTGGGGCGACGTCATGCTTCGTGAACGCAGGCGTCCGGACGCGGTGCAGGAACCGCAAGAGAGCTCTTTTCGGCGTGCAATTTACACCCGAAAATCGACTGGGGAGGGACTGACCCAGGAGTTCAATACCCTCGAAGCACAGCGGGAAGTGGCCGAGGCTTATGTCCAAAGCCAGGTTCACGCGGGATGGACGGTGCTCGCCGAGCGCTATGACGACGGAGGATATACGGGCGCGAACCTGGAACCGCCGGCGCTGCGCAACCTTCTCCTGGACATTGAGGCCGGTTTCGTTGACGCGGTCATCATATATAAAGTTGACGGCTGAGCCGGTCGCTGCTCGATTTCGCGCGGCTGAAGGAAATCTTCGAGCGGCATAACGTCAGCCTGGTATCGGTCACGCACCCGCTGAACACTACGAGTTCACTGGGCCGGCTGACGCTTAACATCTTGTTATCGTTTGCGGAACTTGAGCGGCAGATGATTGCGGACCGAACCAGGGACAAAATGGGGGCGGCGCGGCGGAAGGGCAAATGGGTGGGCGGCACGCCGGTGCTTGGCTACGATCTGGCGGAGACCGGGGGCAAGCTGGTTGTGAACGCGGAGGAAGCGGGTCGGGTGAAAGCGATTTTTGCATTGTATCTCGAGCATCGATCGGTGGCGTCCGCGTGGCCTGGTATGTTCCCCCGGTCGTGCGCAATAAATAGTTAATCGTTTCGTCAGTTCCGAGCGGCGCGTAACCCGACCTGCCGTACCGACTCGATAGCGTGTATTTCGCGTATCTCCCCGGAAGTGCTTCCTTCGAACGAGTCACGCGTTTCCCTGAAGTTGGCACTGCGCTAGTCCAGTTGGAGGAAGTTTCAGTTGGCCGTGTAGTCGGTATCACTTTGAATTGCCCGCTAGGATCCCAGGATATGACGTTTTGAGAAGCCGCCGATAATGCTACACAACGGGCGGCGGCCTTGCAACTGGACTTTCACAGCGGGACTTCACGAAGTATTGGAGGAGGCGAGAGAGTTGTGGACCTGACCAATGGCGATGTCGAAAATCTGCTCATCGAGGGTGGCAAGCCAGAGAGATAGACCTCCGGAACCGACTGGCCAAACGCACCTGAGCACTGTTTCCAAAGGGCGGTAGATGCTAACACGCTAACGCGTCTTCCTAAGGGAATGCGTAGCGGCGCATCGAAGTTGTCACGCCGACGACGCAGGAAGAAGCGGTTTGCTTCTAGGCAATTTCACGCTCATCACCGGAAGTCCTGACGCAAACAGGCGAATATGATCGGGAAGGTAAAGCGATTGTTCACTTAGGTACCGGCAGCGATTCAGGCAGGCTGCGGACGGTCTTGCCATTCTCGTCGAGGAATTGCAGCGACGCGGTATTGGCACCGTCCACTCCCAGACGAATCCGCGGCTTCCCCTTGGTGTCCATGAGGAGAACCACCGCCTCGTTCTGCGGCGTGCGTCCGACAAACACGCGCTGGATGCCCGCCAAGCCTTCGGCGACGGCCCTTTCCTGAATCTTCTTCAGACCAGCGGTCTTTTCCGGGCCATCTTTAAGGAGTTCGACTTCGTTGACTTGCTGCGCGAACTCAGCCATCGGCTTCAGCGACCGTTCCCAGACGTGAAGACCGGACGACCGGCTCTCCCCATGCTGGCTGTACTGAATGCCGACGGTCTGATCGGAATCGTATTGGTCGAACATAAGCCCGCCGTTCGCGTTGACATTGCCGTCCGTCTTCTCTCCATGCCAGGTCATTCCGCCGCATTCGTCCCCGTTGTCATTGAAGAAGATGAGTCCGGCGCCACGCTTGCCGTCGCGGCTCTTCATGACATGGCCGCCGATAATCGGCCCGGGAGACTTTTCATTGTTCGAAAGCGTCAGCCGCAGTTTCCCGTCCGCTCCAACGATGTTGATTCGCTGCGTATCGATCTCGTCGAACTTCACTTTGCCGTTGTCCGCGGCGATCAGGATCAAAGCGACAGACAAAACGGTTGAAATCGTGGCCCAACCTTTGAGTAGACGCAGTTCCTTTTGAATCTTCTGATTTTGATCCATCGTATTATCCGCTCCTTTGAAGAAAGTGGCCGAGCCGCGCGATTGACGCTGATCCGCTGGTTCCCGGCCCATTCGCATTGACCATTGTGTCAAACCAAACTTAGAAAAGAGTATCCTCGACCTCAACTCGATGAAATCCGCGAGGGATCGTTTGGACCAAGAATCCAGCCACTCTCCGAGTGGCGCGTCATCTTGGGAATTTGTACCGATCCGGCATTCTACGGTCGCCACTATACGGATTCTTGGTCTAAGGCGATTCGGCTACCCACGCGTGCGGCGAATTGGGCAAAATGTGAAGTAAGGCGGGCACAGCGCAGTCCAAAACAAATCTACCGGATTTCCTGGAAAGTGCGAACGGCTACGCCAGGGTGGCGCCTCCCGTCAGACCGAAGGGCGTGCAGCGAGGAGCTAGTGTGCCGACGTTTTCTATCAGGCTGCTCAACGGTACGGTGGTCACGCGCGAATGGCTTGCGCAGTTAGCGCCACGTGGCGTTGACGTCATGCTGGCTGGGGAACATATTGAGATACTGCACTACCCGCGGCAGGGCGCCGAGGTTCGGTGTCGCTTGGTGCGGTAGCGCCTGATGCCAAATGATCAGGTCGCCCTCGTCCCCCGCGATCGGAATCGCCTGCAAGTCAGTTGCCGCTATTGCGCGCGGATCAGCGCCGGCAGGGATCCTGTTCAGCCACGCTTCAAACTGCCGGTGAAAACCAGGGACACAACTAAACGCGCCCTGATTGGCAGCCGTATCGGTGAGGTACAGAATTGCCTGTGTGCCAAACCGCAGCGGCGGCGCCAAGGTCATATCCCAATGCAGCCGAGTGCCCTGAAAAGGGTAACCCGGGCGGAGCGGCGGATTCACTCCGCAAACATCGACGCCGATCCAGAGATCTCCCCGGCCCCAGATTTGGGCGAAGGCGGTGTGGATGCGTCGCGAATTCCGGTTCGCCCATAGCGCGGGATGGTGCGCTAGCGGAATCCAGAGGCCGCCTTTATACCAAGAGTCAGGCCGCTCCATCGACATACCGGCAGAGGCGAGTATCGCCTCAACCGCGGCCCGGCATGAGTCACTATCGACAGCCTGCTTGAGCACGATGTAGCCGTGTTCGTCCCAAAACGCCAAATCCGCGCCCGATAGTACGGGCTCCGACAGAATGCTCTCCAACGTAAACTTGCCGTCTCCCCGCAATGCACCATTCAGCCGCACTACCCGCGCCGGCTCAATCGCGCCTCCGTTCTTCATCAGCACCCACTCCTCGAACTCCTCGAATGAGGGAGTCTCTGTCATCAGAAAGTTTATTGTCTCCCGCAAACCGAGCCTCAAACCCGCTAACAACACTTTGTCCGCTCGCAGATAATCCGCGCTTGATTGATGTGGGTTGCCAATCGCGCGCGACACGATGTGTTGCGACCAGAAGCGCTTGAGGTCGAGGATTCCTAGTGCGCGGGCCTCCCCGGCATTGGCTGAGACTTCCGGATCCGGCGGTTTCGCGGTGTTCACTTCATGAATGATACTCCGGCTCCCAGCCCATATGCATCTGCCTTCTGAATGGTAGACGCCACTACGCCAATGCTCCCAGAGCCGCCATCCTCTGCATCTGCGCGTGAGCCCAGAATGCGATAAGCCAGCTCGAGCAAACCGGCCGCACCTCCTCGAAAAGTTGGACGTCGGTTTTATCCATCTCAGAAACGCGCGCTAACAGCGCCGACAAACTTTGCCACCTCAAGCGCCAACACTAACCCGATTACGACGACGCTCACGACCCGCCAAAACAATGACTGGTTACTGGGGCTCAGTGCGGGATAACATACTTGGCGACCTACGTGCAGGTGAGCGGGATACCGCTCGCCGCGGTGCAAACCGGCGGAGCACGCACCGGCCAATCGCAAAATTGGCGGCCCCACAAGCCAAAACGATTCACGCTCGCGAAAGCTCACATATCCAGTTCACTTCCCAAGTCTTGCCGCCGTCGGGCGAAAACGACTGCTCCATCCACGCCGATCGCGGTGAGATGTTCATCCAGACATAGCGAACCTGAACCATGCGGCCGTTGCGCAACTCAGAATCGAAGAATTCGCCGCGATTGCCTGTAAACTGACCAATGAGCGGCGGAAGACCCAGCTCGCCCTTATCAAGGTCGAGCCCATAAATGCTCCACTGGTGCGATGCCGGATTGTACATCCGAAGCGCCTGCCATAGCAGATGCGTCCTGGGAGCCTGGACATCGAATTGCTCAAAATTCGCGTTGGTATCTAGAAGCTTCTTGTCATTGCAAACGCCGTCATATTCGACCCAGGTGCCGGTGCGCGGATCGCTTGTGGTGACGCCGGTCTTTCGATCATCCGGCGCAGATGAGCCTTCCAGTCGCCGATCAGAAAGTCGAAATCATGCGATCCGTCACGCTCCGTTTTCGTCGTAGACGGCGACCTCTTGGAGGAGGCTTGAAAGGCAAGTCCTCGAACGGGACACATCGAACAGAATCCAGCCACCAGCACCATGCAACAAAGTCTGGTCTTTCGGGTTGACGTCATACCTTCCTCCTTGGAACCGCAGACCGGCGTAGCCATCCACCATACCGCATCGCTGGCTACGTTATGCCAACGCAATGGAGTCGTACTGTAAAAAACTTACCGATGTCTTGCAGGATGGCGGGAAGAGCGAGGACATTATTACCCAGGCTGCCCAGATCGTCGAAAAGGCGGCGTCCGGAAATCTTAATCGCGATAATATTCGCACGGAGCCATTTACAAAGGCAGTTATCGATGAAATCGAAGCGAATTGAGTTATGGTGGAGTCATGAAACATTCCGAAGAGTACAATGCGTTTACGGACGCGGTGCGGAGCATCATGTCCGTTCCGAAATCGGAGATTTTGCGGCGCGACGCGGAATACAGGAAGCAGGCGGATGCGAACCCACGCAAACGCGGGCCGAAACGGAAGGTCAAGCCTACCGCTTCTCTCTCGGCAGACGGCCAACCAACTTAGTTGATCGCCTGTTTTTCTCCAACCTTGCCGGTAAGTTCGGCATAGCTGAGTCTCTTACTTGTAATCTGCGAAACGGCAAGAGCAAACCGCTCGCTATCAGGCAATACTTCGCCGTTCACATCCTTCCGGTTATTGAATCGGAAGGCTGTTCGTCGAGATACCGGAACAAGTGGAACGGCTCGACCGAAACATATGTACCGCGCTTGAGGAGCGACCAGAAGTTTTCCAGAGAGTTGGTATGCACCACGTTATCCCGCACGTACTCTGCCGCGCGATCGACAACCTGGTGGTCATAGTCGGCGTCCAGACCTTCGTAAGAGAGCAGGAAATCCGTGTACACCGTGCTGCCTGCTTCCACGTTTTCCCGTACTTCGGCTTGAAGAGTCTTTTCCGGTGAGCGTGGTCGTCGTTGTCACGGGAACGTTGCCTGAAAAAATGTTGCGCACCGTTACGTGGACTGCGGCGCCGGTCCATGCCGGCACATTCACGTTGTATCTTTGATCTTCTTCGAGAATTTGAATATGGATCACCAGTTGAGGAAAAGTATCCACGCCTTGGCGGCGTTTTACCCCCATATACAGCGTTGGCTTTCGATCGAAGAAGGGCGGGGAGAATGCCTCCGCCGCCGGATCGTGTGACGGTAGCTGAACCCACGACGTCCACTGGCCCACGGGAGCGAGAGGGATCTTGTCCATGTGTGCCTGATCAGTGACGTTATATGCCATGGCGCTTAGCCGACTGCCAGCTCTTCCTGTGTGAATCGGCCGGGAATTCCGTCTACCGTCAGGGGCGGATGATTGTCCTGAAAAGCCTCGATCGCGGATTTTGTCTTGGAGCCAAGAACTCCGTCTGTTGGTCCGCAGTCATACCCAAGTTCCTTCAGCCGCTGCTGAACCCCAAGGATCAGGTGCAAGGGGTAACGTTGGATGGTCATCGCATCTGAAATGGCCCGTTTGTCGTTGATCACGGCAATAAAGATGAATTGGCCGCCGGGAGGTTCGCCCACCTTTTGCTTGTACTTCCACTGCGCGACAGCTTGCTTGTTAGATATCGCAGCCATCCGTGCGGCCATCAAATATCGATCAGGACCGTAGGAGAACCCATCGCGATCACGTCGGGAGGGCCGACGCAAGTGGCCATGTCTGTCACACGAGCCGCCGGCAGCCCTCCGATCAGGACCGTCGTGCATCCCGGCGGCAGAATCGGCCCGCCCACGTGAGGGACAATCCCGGTCACCATCGGGCACGCATGCATGTCGGTCACTCGAGCGGCCGGAGGCATTTTGGAATAGTATACATCCGGTGGCACTCCCTTTGTCGCGGACCGCATACCTTGAGCCAGCGCCGAGATTGGACCGGCATGATTGCGTTTCTAGGCGATTCCTTTGGGGACCCGGAAAAACCAGGGCCGCCCGGACGTTAACAGCGCGCCGCAGCGGCTCAGGCCACCAATGGAAGGAGGATTTGTGCGTCCCGATGTTGACGCTGTACAATACATGACCGGCGCAATCGGCGATTCGTTTGGTGAGCCCAGAAATCGCGCCTCCCTCGTAGTTAACAGCATCCGATCGCACTTTCGGCGAGGTCGCTGATCAACTCGGCCATCGCAGAACTGAAGCGGGCCACAGTATCCCTCCCGAACAAGTCGATTTACAAGCACCCTCAGAGTGCCAGTTTTTGCGAGAAGCGAATTGCCGAGAACCCCGCCTTCATTCGCCAACAGTCCCCGGCGTGGCAGTTGTTCGAGAGGATATTCAAGCCGCCTTACTTGCGACGCCGTGCGGATCGATCACGAATTTCTTTGCTGCGCCTTTGTCGAAATCTTTATAGCCTTGTGGCGCGTCATCTAGCGTAATCATGGTAACGTTCACGGCTTTCGCGATCTGAATCTTGTCGTGCAAGATCGCCTCCATTAGTTGCCGGTTGTATCGCAGCACGGGGCATTGTCCGGTGGCGAATGTATGCGACTTTGCCCACCCCAGGCCAATACGAATGCTCAGATTACCGCTTTTTGCATTCTGATCAACACCGCCCGGGTCGTCCGTCACGTACAGTCCAGGAATGCCGAGCGCGCCGCCGGCTCGAGTGACCGTCATCAAGGAATTGAGCACCGTGGCCGGTTGTTCATGTGTCGCATCCTTTCCGTGTCCACGGGCTTCAAAGCCGACGCAATCCACAGCCGAATCCACCTCAGGCACGCCAACAATCTGTTCGATTTGTTCCCCGAGCGACGCCTCTTTCTTCAGGTCAATCGTTTCGCAACCGAAACTCCTGGCTTGCGCGAGGCGCTCCGGAATCATGTCCCCGACGATCACTACCGCCGCGCCGAGTAGATGGCAAGCGGCCGCGCACGCAAGGCCCACCGGACCAGCGCCCGCCACGTACACGATTGAGCCAGGCCCTACGCCCGCCGTCACCGCGCCGTGATAACCAGTCGGCAGAATATCGGAGAGCAATGTCAGGTCGCGAATCTTGGCCATCGCCCTTTCCTTATCGGGAAACTTCAGGAGATTGAAGTCCGCATACGGCGTCATCACGTATTCGGCTTGGCCGCCAACCCAACCGCCCATATCCACGTAACCATAAGCCGCGCCGGGACGCGCCGCGTTGACATTCAGGCAGATTCCAGTCTTGCCTTCCTTACAATTGCGACAGCGTCCGCAGGCGATGTTAAACGGCACCGAGACCAGGTCGCCCACTTTGATAAACTCAACATCCCGGCCGGCCTCGATCACCTCACCGGTGATTTCATGTCCGAGAACCAGGCCGGCAGGCGCGGTTGTCCGGCCGCGCACCATGTGCTGATCGCTGCCACAGATGTTGGTCGACAAGATCTTCAAGATCGCGCCGTGTTCACACTTCCTATCGCCCAGAGCGAGTTTCGGAAAGTCGATGGACTGCACCTCCACTTTTCCAGGTCCCATATACGCAACACCGCGATTCGTTGCCATACCCTCTCCTCCTTTATTGACTAAACCGCTAAACCTTTCGCAGTTTTGTCACACGTCCGACTTCTACCCACTCGACTACAAAGACGTTGCCGCCGGCATCGAAGCAGGCGCCGTGCGGGGCCACAAATTGTCCAGGCAAGAAGGCCTCCCGCGCTTTAAGTCGAACCTCGCGAAAATTAGTAGGACCTTGTCCGAGATGAACCACCGGCTCATTGTTCGCGCCCAGGATTGTGACGCGCGCCTCCAGCTCCGGCACCACCATGAATTCCTTCCAGGTATTGAAATGACAGGGGTAATTCAGCCGTCCGGAGAAGCCCATGTGTGTGCCATCTAAAGTGAAATACTGGAGCCGGTAATTCCTCCTGTCGGCCACCGTCAAAATGGGTGTCGGCCCGCGCATGTCCACCCATATTCCGTGCGGCTGATTCAGTTTTCCAGGCTCCGAACCCAAACCGCCAAACGTTCTGATGTATTCACCTTTGCTGTTGTACTGCAGAACGTAGCTCGATCCATAACCGTCGGCGACATAAAAATCGCCGTTTGGCGCGACCGCGAGGTTTGTCGGGCTCCACGGAATCTTTTTTGCGGCGTAGGGCTCGGAGTGATCCGGGTACCCTAAGCTGAAAACTTCCTCACCTTCGAGAGTCGCCTTTACGATTACTCCGCGGCGAATGTCGCATAGGTAGAGGAATTCCGTGCTACCCTCCTTTCGGATATGCAACCCGTGCGCTCCGCCTTTAAATTCCTTGCCCCAGGACTTAATGTACTTTCCATCCTGATCGAAGATAACCATGGTATCTGAGCTTTCGCTCGTTTTTCCGACCGTGTGATGGACGTAAATCCAGCCTTGTGAATCGTGCACGACGCCGTGAGTGTTGCCGTATTGGATCGATGCAGGCAGCGCGCCCCAGTCGTGATAGACCTCGTAGGTATGCTCACCGCTGCCCATCACCGGCCGTTTCGAACCTGCCTTGTCCTGAGCTCCCAGGATTGTAAAGGTGGCCGGCACAGTCGCCACTCTCTTCATCATCGTTCGGCGAGTCATAAATTCATAACGTCAGCACATAGGCGACAATATCGTCCTTCTGTTCCTTTGTGAGCAGGTCACGAAATACCGGCATGCCGCCTCCGCCGTTTTCGATCTGGTGCATGACTACATCATGCGTTGTATTCCTATCCTCATTCGTCCCATTTCGACGGCTGGGAAGCGCCCCATCTTTCAGGCCCTTCAATCCCGGCCCGATTCTGCGCTCGGAGCTGTCCGTGGCGTGACAAATCCCGCATTTCGATTCGAATAGCGTCTTCCCCGACGACGGATCACCAGGGTAAACGTGAGTTGTCAACGTCAGCACGTAAGCCACAAGATCTTCCTTCTGATCCTTGGTGAGCAATTCACCAAATGCCGGCATGCCTCCGCCGCCATTCTGAATCTGCTCAAGAATCACGTCATGGGTGGCGCTTCTATGACTTCGAAGCGCGCCTCTCAATTCCGGCCCAATTTTGTGTTCGGAAGGGTCCGTGGCGTGGCAAATCCCACATTTCGATTCGAAGAGTATTTTCCCCGACGACGGATCAGCAGAATAAGCCAACACCGAAGCGGTCAACAATATGAGAGCTTTCATGCCAGAATGTTGTCGAGCACGCGGCCGGAAACATCTGTCAACCGGAACGGCCGGCCCTGGAATGTAAATGTCAGGCGCTTATGCTCCAAGCCCAAGAGATGGAGAAGCGTCGCATGAATATCGTGCACGCCGGTTTGCTCGCTCACGGTAGAGAATCCAAACTCGTCTGTCTCGCCAACTTCAATTCCAGGACGAAGTCCGCCGCCAGCCATGAAGAGTGTAAAGGCGTCGATGTGGTGATTGCGGCCGGCCTTGCCGGCCACTCGAACCTCACCCATGGGGGTGCGCCCGAATTCGCCGCCCCAGATGACGAGAGTATGGTCCAACAAGCCGCGCTGTTTCAGATCCCGGATGAGCGCCGCCGTGGGTTTGTCGACCTCGCGGCAGACTTCATTCAGGGGCTCACCGATGTCCTGATGATGATCCCAGTCAGTATGATAAAGCTGCACGAAACGAACCCCTCGTTCGACCAGGCGGCAGGCTAACAGGCAGTTGTTCGCAAAGGATGCCTTTCCCGGCTCCACCCCGTACATGTCCAGCGTTTCCTTGTTTTCCTTCGAAAAATCAATCAACTCGGGACCGCTGGTCTGCATTCGGTACGCGGTTTCATAGGCGGCGATTCGCGTGCTGATTTCACTGTCGCCGGTTTCATCGAGCTTGAGCTGATTCAGATCCCGAATCGCTTCGAGCGTCTGCTGCTGGGCGCCGGTGGGCACACCGTCAGGGGTGGAGAGATCCAGAATCGGATCTCCGCCGGAACGGAAAGGGACACCCTGATACGAAGTCGGCAGAAATCCGCTGGACCAGAGAGCTGCTCCCCCTCGCGGTCCACGGGGGCCGGATTGCAGCACAACGAATCCGGGTAAGTCTTGCGATTCACTACCAATTCCGTAGGTTACCCAAGAGCCAATGCTGGGCCGCCCAAAGCGGATGGAGCCCGAGTTCATGAAACACTTCGCCGGCGCGTGATTGAAATTCTCCGTGGACAGGCCGTGAATCATGGTCACATCGTCCACGACACCCGCAATGTTCGGCAATAATTCCGACACATACATGCCCGACTTGCCATGCTGCTTAAATTCGCGCTTGGAACCGAGCAGCTTTGGCGGATTCTTCGCGAAGCTGTCCATGAAAGCAAAGCGCTTCCCCTTGAGAAGCGAGTCCGGCGCTACCTTGCCATCGTATTTGTTAAGGGTCGGCTTATAGTCGAAAAGCTCCAACTGGCTCGGGGCGCCCGCCATGAAGAGATAAATGACGTTCTTCACCTTGGCCGGAAAGTGCGGCGGCTTAGCGAGCATCGGATTCGTGGGTTTGGTTGTGGCTCCGGGCAGCTTGTTGTCGCTGAGAAGCGAGGCTAAGGCGATCTGTCCCAGTCCGATACCGCACCGTTGAAAGAACTGCCGGCGAGTATCGACTAAGAGGCGGCGGTCTTGTTCGGCAGAGATGTCTTCAGGCGTCATGAACTTCTCCATCATTCTCTTGTCATAAAATCGTCGAGGTTGAAGAGCACGCGGCTAACCGCGGACCAGACAGCCAATTCCGTTACTTGCTTCGGATTCGCTGCCAGCGACGATTGGTCGTCTTTCACGGCGAATTTTGCCGCGAACTGAGCTGCGGCGCTGGGGTTTGACTGATAAAGCTGGCGCTGGGACGCGAGGAACTGTTCGAGGCGCGCCAGTTCCTTGTCGCCTCCTCTTCGTCCCGTCGCAAGAACGTAGGCGAAGTTGAGCCGGTCCCGATCCGAATCCGGCGCTTCTTTCAACGTGCGCCTGGCCATCGCCAGCGCAAATTCGATAAACGCGTCGTCATTCAACAGGGTCAACGCTTGCAGCGGATTGTTCGATCGAATGCGGCGGGTGCAGGAGCTGGTCCCGTCCGGCGCATCGAACAGGGCGAGGTTCGGCGCCGGCGAAGCGCGGAAGAAGAAGGTATACATGCCGCGGCGGTAACGGTTCGGCCCGGTCTCGGTCGGCCATGGGCGCTTCACCTGCGTACCACTCATCGCGTTCGCGGGAATCGGCGGATAAACGCCTGGACCGCCCACGTCCGGATTGAGCAGGCCGCTCGCGACCAAGGCGGAATCACGGATAATTTCACCATCGAGGCGCAGCCGCTGCTGCCGGGCGAGGAGGTGATTGTAGGGATCGCGCTCCTCCAGTTCGGGCCGCGATTTTGAAGATTGGCGATAGGCTGCGGAGGTGACGATCAGCCGGTGTATGGCCTTCTGGCTCCAGCCTCTCGCTACGAACTCGGTAGCCAGCCAGTCCAGCAGCTCTGGATGGGTCGGACGGGCGCCCATCAGGCCGAAGTCATCCTGCGTATCGACGATGCCCTTGCCGAAATATTCCTGCCACATGCGATTGACGGTTACGCGCGCGGTCAACGGGTTGGATGGATCCACCAGCCACTTTGCCAAGTTCAGACGATTGCCCGTCACCGGTTTCGACGACAGCACGGCGGGAACGCCGGGAACGACGCGGTCGCCTTTTTGCAGGAAATCACCACCGATCTGAATGTAAGACTCGCGCGGTTCAGGCAGCTCCTGCATGATCAGCGTGCGGGTCACCCACGGCTTCGCCCAATGAAACTCCGGCGCACCGTCGACCCCAAGGGGCTTCATGAAGGCGCGCAACGCGGCTACGCGCTCGCGCAACGCCGCGTCCTTGTAAGCAGGCGGATCGTCGGGCTCCCGCTTGGCGGTGTTCAGCTTCTCGATATAATCCATGAGTTCGCGGCTGAGTGCATTCGCCTTGGCCCAATAAGCCTGCCCCTGTGCAATATCCTCTTTCGTTGGCAGGTCCAGGTAGGGACGATAGAAGTCATTCCGTTCCTTCTCGGATGAAACCTCGTTGGTATTGTTGTAGAAGGCGTAGATCTGGTAGAACTCGCGCGTCGAAATGGGGTCGTACTTGTGATCGTGGCAACGCGCGCATCCAATCGTGAGACCCAGAAACACCGATCCCGTGGTGGCGGTACGGTCCGCGACAGCTTCGACCCGGTATTGCTCCAGATCGATACCGCCCTCGTAATTACTCGGCGTGTTGCGGTGGAAACCGGTAGCGATGAGTTGATCGTTCGTTGGGTGCGGCAACAAGTCGCCAGCGATCTGCTCGATCGTGAATTGGTCGAACGGCATATCGCGATTCAGTGCATTAATCACCCAATCGCGATACTTCCAAATCGGTCGCGGGGCATCAATGCTGTAACCATCGGAATCCGCATAACGGGCAAGATCCAGCCAGTGCCGTCCCCACCGTTCCCCGTAGTGCGGCGACGCCAGCAACCGGTCCACCACCTTCTCATAAGCGGCCGGTGAACTGTCCGATAGGAACGCCTTAATTTCTTCAACGGTTGGAGGAAGGCCAACGAGGTCAAGACTCACCCGCCGCAGCAGCGTAGCGCGATCGACTTCGGGCGACGGCTGTACATGTTCGGCCTCAAGCTTCGCGAGGATGAAGTTGTCGATCGGATTGTGTACCCAGCTCGTGTTCTGGACCGCCGGAACTGCCGGGGGTTTAGGAGCCTGAAACGCCCAGTGGTCCCACCCACGCGGCTTTTTGGCGATGCTCTCTTCCGGCCAAGTGGCGTTCTGCTCCACCCACTGACGCAGAATTGCGATCTCCTCGGCTTTGAGCTTCTCGCGGCCAAGCGGCATTTTGAGTTCGCCGCTCTGCTCGACGGCCTGGATCAACAAACTTTCTGAAGGCGCACCCAATTTGACCGCCGCTCCTCTTTTTCCTCCTTTCAAAATGCCGTCACGGCTGTCGAAAGCAAGACCACCGCTTCGATTCGCCTGATTGTGGCATGCCTGACAGTTCGCCTTCAGGATAGCGACGGCCTGCGGGGCCAACGGAAGCGCCGGCTGGGCTTCCAAGGAGGCCAGAATAAAGGGCAGAATCAAGGAGCCAAAGCAGCATTGGCGCATATTTCTACTTTTAACTCACTTTCGCTACGGGACGCTCTTCCACCGGACAGGCAAAAGATGCGTGGGGATTGCCATCGCCCTGATTTTGTTTCATGTGATTAAGAATGAAGATGCTCAAAACGGCCGACTTGTTTGTCAGGCAGGTCTGAAATTGGGCGCCTGCAAACAAAGCGTCCGATTGAGGCATCATTAACAGTGTTATTGTGAGCTGACCAAGTTTGGGAACTGCCCAGGTTACGGCGTTCCAGGGGGCGACCAAATCCGTTGCGCTCAGTCGAAGGTTCGATTGACCGTTTTTTGGCAGATCCGTCGGAAGAGTCGTACTGCGAGATGTTCCATGCCGTAATGCCTCGCATGCTGACATATTTCCGCAGCCACGGGTGTGGCCGGGAACTGGCAGAGGACCTTGCACAAGAGGTCATGATCACCGTTTACACACAGAATTCGGGCCTGCGTAGCCCCGCACTGTTTCGGCCCTGGCTTTATCGAATTGCCCGAAACACGTTTCTGCAATGGTTACGGCGTAAGGGCCGGCAAGTGGAGACTCTTGGATTAGATGCCGCGGTATGGCAGGTCGAGAGCCGCTCGCCGGATCCGTTGCATAAGCTTCAGTTTTCGCAGTGGATGTCGGAGCTTGATAACGATGAGCGCCAGATAATGGTGCTCCGGTACGTGGAAGAAATGGAATATCACGATATTGCCGAGGTGCTTGGATTGCCTCTCGGTACTGTTCAATGGAAGATTTTCAACTCGAAGAAAAAGCTAACCCGGCGTTTTGGAGCGCCGTGTGGCTGAGGGGTTTTGGACACACACTTGGATAGAGTTAAAGAGATGAAGCACGGAATCGTAGAACAACAATGGATTGAATATATTGAAGGCGCCTTGCATGGCCGGGAGGCTGCGTATTTGCGCGATCATGCAAACGCCTGTCCGGAGTGTGCCGGCACACTCCGCGAACTCTCTGTCTGGCGCGAGACGCTGGCCGAGGAATCCGCTCTGGTGCGCGCTGCCTGCGAGACTTCTCCGGGTGACCTCGATCGGCTCTTAGCCGCTTCGTTGGAGCGAATTCGCGGGTTGAAGCCGCTCGCCGAGCGGAGCGATCCCAGTTGGAGCTTCAGAGAAGCGGTCATGCTCCTGCGGTTGCTGGTCGAGCCATTCTGTGGCTCCGGGACAGCGGCCGCCACCATCCACCTGGCAGTCCAGCGCTCCACTCTCAAAGGTTTCGGCGCGGACACTCCTGCGGCGTGGAGCCTTTTTGTTTGCAATCTGAGCGAGACCATGTCTTCCGTATGCGGGACAGCGGCGGGGCGCTTGGTGAATGAAGTGGGTGCTTGTCTGGAGGTCGCGTTAGCCTAATGCCGGAGACCAAGGCCTTGGGTAAATCGATAAGATTACTTTGGACGGCGACCGCCTTTGCCGGCTTCTTCGGAGTTGCAGCCGTTTTCTGGCCGAGTTTCGAAGTGCTGAATCAGCCGTTTAAACTTGCAGCCTATGTGGTCGCACTCCTTTACTGGTTAAAGATCAGCAGCGATCACCCGAAAGGCTCTACCATGCGGACCGCCTGGCTCTTGCTCGCCTGGAGTTCAGCCATCTCTATCGTTCGCCACGCTTTCGAGTGGATGATTTACTTTACAAATTGGCCTCCCAGCATCAGCAGCTTCAAACAAATTCCAACCGTGCTCGCGCTCGTACTGCTCACCGCGGGGCTGTTTGCCATCTGGTTTGGCTTTGCCGCGATTGGTTTGGGGATTCGTTTCCGGACTTCTGACCTCGTTTGGGTCGCGGCAACGGCGATACTCGCCTTTCTCCCCTATCTGTTCTCGTGGGGCGGGCACTCCGCCTACGCGTTAATCCGCCCCCTGCAATCGTTAAGTCCGATGTTGCTAGCCATACCCGCCCTTATCGCGCTCTTACTGCACCGGATCGAGCAGGAAATGGCCGGTGGGCAGCTCGCTACCTCGCTGAGACTCATCGTCGCTTTTCTGGTCTTGCGGTTGGTCGCGCTGATCATGATTTCGCCCGGCCTCGCGCACTTCACAGCGGCAGGTGTCATCGCCGGCGCCACCGGATGGATTTCGATCTGGCTCTTCACGCTCGCAGCCGTATACCGGTGGCGCTTGACCCTTTCCGTCCGCGAGCTTACTCGCCGCTATCAAGACGATCCGGAGACCGAGCTTGCCGGGCTTTCCCAAATGCTCTTACCAGGGACCCGCACCTAACGATTCGAAAATAAATCTTTCCGGTTACAAACAAACTAACCTGCCTCGTCATCTCTTGACGGAGGGAAGCCGGGGAGGTTTCGTTTGAAACAAGCATCACGTCATGCCTTATCCTTCGCAAGTTCCGTCCTGCTGTTCACGTTTTTCGCGGCGATGCCAAGTCGGATTGACGCGCAAGTGCTCTACGGTGAGCTGACTGGCAATGTAACCGACGCCTCAGGAGCTCCCGTTCCGGCAGCCACAGTCGTGGCACTCAATGCTGGAACGGGCATTAGCAGGCAAGCGAGCACCGACGATCACGGCGTCTATCGCTTCAACGACCTGCAGGCTGGCTCTTATAGGCTGACCGTGTCGGCGCCCAGCTTCGGCACTGTAGTGCAGAGAGGCATCGATGTCGCTGTGAATACGGTGAGGCGCATCGATGTCCAACTTACCGTGGCCCAGGTTAACCAGGTGATGAACGTCGAAGCTTCGGCGGTTGCGCTCCAAACCGACCGGGCCGATGTCAGTTCGCAGATTCAGTCCTCTCAGGTTGCTGATCTTCCTGTTGCCGCCCAGCGTGTGTTCCAGTCGCTATTCGTTATTCTTCCCGGATTCTCTCCACCGGCGGCTGAGCATTCCGAGGCGGGCAACCCCGAGGGGGCTTTAGGCACGAACGTCAACGGCGCGTCTTACAGCAACAACAATACCCGCATCGATGGGACTGCCGATATCTACTCGTGGTTGCCGGAGATTGCGGCCTACATCCCTCCGGAGGAAGCCATCGACACTATCAATATCGTGACCAATAGCTTTGATGCCGAGCAGGGTATGGCGGGCGGCTCGGCGGTGAACGTCATCATCAAGAGTGGTACGAATCAATTCCACGGCAGCGCTTGGGAGTACAACACGATCAGCGCCCTCAAAGCGCGCAACTTTTTTTACTATGGCGCCAACAATCCCAAGTACATTCTCAATCAATTTGGCGGCACTTTCGGAGGGCCGATTATAAAGAACAAGCTTTTCTTTTTCGGCGACTGGGAGGACACCCAGCGCAGGCAAGCCGAATCCGGTTTATTCACCGTCCCGGACGATTCGCTGAAGGCCGGCAACTTCGCCGGTACGAACACGATCATCTACGATCCCACAACAGGCACCGCTGCCGGAACCGGTCGCTTGCCCTTCCCAGGCAATGCGATTCCAGCCAACCTCCTCAGCTCCGCTGCCGCGAAAATGGCCGCCCTCATACCGGAGCCGAACCAGCCAACCTATGCGGCCCTTGGCCCGAGCAACGACTACTTCGCCGCGGGAAGCTATAGCTTCCGGCGCAACGTTTTCGATGTGAAGGTTAACTACAACCCGACCGCAAGTACGACGATATTCAGCCGCTATAGCATCTCGCTGACTAACATTTTCGATCCGCAGGCCCTCGGACCGGCCGGCGGCCCGGCAATCGACGCCGGCCAACCTGGAACGGCGCCCTCGACGCTTCAGAATGCGGCGATCGGCTTCACCCACACATTCACACCTCACCTGCTCGTCGACGGCAACATAGGCTTCATGCGCCAGCATCTGGGAGCTGAAAACGTCGATATTAATAAGAACTACGGATTGGACGTTCTTGACATTCCCGGCACCAATGGTCCGAATCTGTTGCAAGGCGGCTATCCCGCGTTCCTCTTCGCGGCAGCTACCGGCGCCGGTTCCGCCGCAGCCCTCGGGGCCTTCACCAACCTCGGCAATCAGAACCCCTCGAATCCTTTCCTGTTCAAAGACAACCAGTTCATGGGAGGCGTGAACATGGGTTGGACCAAGGGCTCCCACTCCGTACGCTGGGGCTTCGAGATGATCCATTTCGCCATCAACCACTTTCAACCGCAAGTCACCGACGGTCCCAGAGGAGGGTTCACGTTCACAGGCGGATTAACCGCGTTGAGCGGTGGAACCGCTCCTAATCTCTACAACTCCTGGGCCGATTTCTTGCTCGGCTCACCGCAATCGATGGCCAAGGACACCGAGTATATCGACCCTGCCACAGTGCGGGAGAATTCCTTCGGCTTCTACATCCGCGATCAGTGGCAAATCGGTCAAAAGTTGACGGTGAACTACGGTGTGCGTTATGAAATCTATCCCTTCGCTCACCGCGACCACTTCGGCGGAGATCTGTATAACCCTGCAAACAACAATGTTTACCTCGGCGGCATCAATGGGGTGCCTTACGATAGCGGCATGAACAGTGGTCACGGAGATCTTGCCCCGAGATTGGGAGTGGCGTATCGCTTGAACGAGAAAACCGTGGTTCGCGTCGGCTTCGGCATCAGCGTCGATCCCAATAGTTTCCGCGCCCTGCGCGATACCTATCCGGCCATCATTTCGCAACAATTCAGCGGAGCTAACTCGTTTGCGGCGGCGGGTAGCCTGGCCACGGGAATTCCGGAATTGGTGGGTCCGGACATTGGCCAGGGAATCCTTCCGCTCCCTTCAAACGTCGGCACGACGACCTTTCAGAACCCTTACCATCGCGGCTACATCGAGTCGTCCAACTTCATGCTCCAGCGCGATTTGGGTGCTGGCTTTAACATTCAGAGCGGTTATGTCGGCACGCGCGCAATTCGTCAAACAGTCGCGCTGAACATCAATGCAGCGCCCCCCGGAACCGGAAAAGCCGGACAACCGCTTTATATGCTGTACGGAAACGCGAGCACGATCAGCGACGATGAGCCGTTCAGCACCGCCACCTACAATGGCTGGCAGACGCAGCTCACACGCCGCGTACGCGCCGCGAACTTTGGCGCGGTATATACCTTCTCGCGCGCCACCGATTACGGCGACAATGACGACGCTGCACTCACCTTTCCGTTGCCGTCCGACTGGGCCCGCAATAAAGCGCTAGCCGGTTATGATCGAACTCATAACTTCGAACTCTACGGCACTTATGAGTTGCCGTTCGGACACGGTAAGTCGTTCGCCAGTTCGGGTATCCTCGCGGCAATCGCAGGCGGATGGCAGGTAAATGCGATCCTGAGCCGCGCAAGCGGAACTCCGTTTACGGTCACCTCTTCCGGAACTTCTTTGGATGCGCCCGGCAGCACTCAAACGGCTGACCAGATCCTGCCGGACGTGCAGATCCTCGGCCATGTCGGCCCCAACGCCTCCTATTTCAATCCCGCCGCGTTCGCTCCCGTGACTGCTGTGCGCTTCGGCACCAGCGGTAGAAACATCCTCCGCGGGCCCGGGCTATTTAACCTGAATGGCAGCCTGTTCCGCACGTTCAGGCTGAGAGAGAACCTGAATCTACAGTTCCGCGCGGAAGCGTTGGGTCTGACGAACACGCCGCAGTTTGCAAATCCGGGGTCGAACGTCTCCTCGGCCACGTTCAATGGGAACGGCACGATTAGTGCCCTGAACGGCTATACCGTGATTAGTTCATCCACGGGAGAGCGGCAACTGCGGTTTGCTCTTAAACTGCTTTTCTGATGGACCCATCATCAATACGGGACGAGCGAGAGCCGGCACGAGTGCGCGATGATGAATCCTGGGCTTCTTCTCGGCTCGCGCGTCTAAATGAACGCCGCCGCGGGACGACGGTTTTCCGTCACGCGGCGGCGGATTCGCAGCGCAGGTGAAAGGCTTGTGCAGCCAGGTTTTGGCGGTTTCTGGCGCTGGTGGCTTCGTTAATTTGAGCGGTTGAAAAGAATGCAAGGGGTTGATTACACAAAGACAGGCTGCCAAAGAAGTTGGACCTGACCGATCGCCAGGTTCAACGACTCCTAGTGCGGATGTGTTTTGCGACACCTCTCATAAAGTTTATCGATGAGGGCGAGTTCGAGCGGTTTCTCCGGAGAGGCCCTATTGCCATTATTGGACTGTGTTATCAATAGCTTAGGGTACGCGCCAGTTGGGCTTGTCCGCCCGAGGGGTTCTCATCTGATGCTGGCCTTCAAACTTTCATCTGCGGGATTGAAGGCCCCAGGTCCTGCGATTGGGCCCGTTATGCTCTTGCAGATCAATATCATCACCTCGCTCCTATGATTGGCGCCCGCCCCTTTGCAAGGCCACCGTGGCTGCCGCGTCCTATTGGCAAATTAAAAGCACGGCGTGTTGAGCGGCATCTTCGCAGACCGACAATAAGAGAAACGGAATGAAACAATCGATTAACCCTTGGAAGAGATTTCGCCACGATTTTTTGAAGTACTGATGGAAGAAGGGGGATTGTTTCTACGCGTATTTCACATTCGGGGAGTCTGGAGAGTCATGGCACTTGGAGAGCGCCACGACGGAGAGCCTAGAAGCGCGGTTCAAATTGCTGGCCACGGAGGCGGTTCCTGGATCGGCGCGCCCGGAGCAGCGATCAAATCCAAATCTATAACGGCACAGCGGGCTTCGTGGACCGTTTGCTCGAGGCGTCGGGCACTTACTGTGTCCGGCTGGATCGCCGGACCCTTGAGAAAGATGTAGTGCCGGTAGCGCCTTCTGCCCTAGAACCGCAGACGGCCCAAACGCGGATATCGGAAAGAGGTTCGACGGTGGATGGCACGCGAACGGATACCTACCGTTGAGGTTGCGGCAAAGCAACTTGCGGGTCTCACCGAGCGCGCTCAAGTCGATCATGTCCGAACGCGGAAAGTGTCGCTATGGGCAGGTAACGCTGACTCGCATTCTAGGAACGATCGCATATGAGCCGAGTGATCTGTGCGCTCACCCCAATTCTGCCTCCGCTCATCGTTTACGGATGTGATTGATTCGAAAGATGCGCGGAGATTTCGCCTCCGATTTCACCTATGCTCACCGTTTTCACCCCGCAAAGTGGGCTTGTGAGTAAACGACGAGGTCTTACCGAAGTCGACCGCATTCCGCACCGCAGCTGGCTCGGATCGTGGACAGCTTGGGGATGGCATTCGGACGAAAGTATAAAAAGAGGCAGTGATGAAAGCTAAAATTTCAACGGGGATACAAACCTGGGCAATTGAAATGCGGCGGCAAGAAGCCTTAATGGGTCTTAAAATCGCCCGGTAACGGCCGAGCGCGCCGCCGGAGGAACAGGCACAAAGAGGCGATTGCCGCACCCACCAGAGCGAAGCTAGCTGGTTCCGGAACGCCGGCCGCGTCAGCCGCAACGACCGTGGTTTCGGGCGAGAAATTATTTACTGTCGTGCTTCCATCCAGGTTGACGTCTATCGTAAATGCGAAACCGTCGGTGGTGTCGGTGGTCAGCACGGGTGTGGTCCCGACCGGGTCCGAGAACATGCTGAAGGCAAACGTGCTGCCCGAAGTAGAAACCCCGTCGGGCGAACTCAATGCGGGTCCAAAGAGGCTCACCGCGAAGGAGATGGTGTCGCCGTAGGTGAAATCATCGAAATAGTCGTTGAAGCCCGTGCCGTTGTCGAAGGTCAGCGTTGATGGGAGTTGGCCGGTGACATCGCCGATTCCACAGGGACAGTTTCCAGCGAGTGCGCCGTCGGAGGTGAAGTTGAGGATCTGAAGCGATGCGAATTGGGTGACCAGAGGGCCGGGATTGAAATTGAAATCGAGCGAGCCTGCGGTGCCGCTGATCGAGGACGTGTCGACCGTCACGTCGTATGTGATGGGACCCGCTATCGCGGAGACCGCGCAGAACAGCCATAGGAATCTCATTGGAAGCTCCCTGCGTAGAATTCGGGTGTGAAGTTGATGGTCGCGTTCGACGGATTGGAGAACTGCACGGCGATGGTGACGGACTGCCCCGGCGTCAGGCTGAGGAGCGCCGGAATCGTGATGTACGGGCACTGATTGAAAGTTCCCATTGAATTGACCAGCGTCACACCCGTCGGAAGCGAGTTCAGCACGAGTTGGAAACTGGTCGGTGTGGTAAGCGTGATCCCGCTGATGTTGGTGAGGGTGACGGTCCCGTCGAACGTTTTCGTCACGCGGCTGTAGGCGAGGCCGGAAGCGGTCGTCGAGACCTGCGTAGGAGGAATGATCGGAGGCACCGGAACGCCGTTGATGCTGGTGATGCTGACGTTGCCGACCCCGCTGCCGGGATCGACTGGGTACTTGGTGACAAGGCTCGAAATATTGCCGGCGGTGCCGTTGAACGTGTCGGTCCAGGTCCAGGTAAACAGAGGAGGGCCGGAGGAGCCATCGGTATTGATTCCGACCAGAGAGGTTTGGAAGCCGATGTAGCTTCCCGGGGGCGCAGTCGATGTCGAACCTCCGCAGTCAAGGGCTCTGCGCGCGAGAAGAGCGGCCGCGGCGGCCGGCAGAAGGGGGCCGGCTGTGTCCAGGCATGCATCGGAGGGCCCATCGTAGAAGTACAGCATCTTATTTTCAAAATTGACAGGGTGTGGAACAAAACCCGGGGGATCGCCAACCCAGGCCGGAACGAGTGCGCCGGGTGTTTCGGCAATTCCCGCCGTAGTGTAAAAAGGATAGGGGTTGTAGGGCCCCAGAGGGTCCCACTGATCTGCCACCGAGACAATTGCGTACGTGTACCCGCCCTGCGGGGCGTCGAGGAATGGAGCGGATGTAGATCCAAAACCGGAGTTTCCCGCAGTGAGCGCAAAAGGCGTGAGCGTTGGACTGGGACAGAAATTCGCGAAGGGAAGGTTCCCTGGAACCGCGGCCTCGAAGGGATTGGGGCATGGAAGATTGGTAATCCATTGCTGCCAGTCGAATCCGCTATACCCGCACAAGGTAGCGGACTGACTAAGCAAGGTAGTCAAGGTAGGCCAAGCTACACCGGTGATCTCGTCCAATCCATTATTCCCTAGCGTCGCGTCAATCCCGCAACCCGCAGAGACTGAGATCGAGTACGGCGCCTGGTTGTAAGGGAAAGGGTATTGGAAACCCGTAGTGACCCATATCCCGACAACGTACGTCCCCATGGAAGAAACGGTGAACGGCGGCAGTTTTAAGACCGCGTTATTCGCAGTGGGAGCTCCGATCGGCGTGGGAGATGCGCCCGGCAATCCGGTGCTCGTAAATGCTCCGTAGGTGGGGGTCGCTCCGGTGCTTCCCACCACACAGTCGCCCGGCGGATCAGGACAGGGGCTCACAACATCGATAGTCACGTAGCCGTTCCCGTTGATCAGGTAGGAAAGCGCAATCTGGGATCCTGGCGGCGCGTAGAACTGCTGCTCGTAAGTGACACCGGTTGCGCCGGTCCAGTTTGGGCCGTAGGCGGGGCTATAGCTGGGAGCGGTGGTGTCCGTCGTCGAAATGGTCATCGTGTTGCCCGAATCGTTGAAGTTCACGGGAGGATTCACGAAGATCGAACCGGAGCTTGCGAATGACGAACCTGCCGCACAGGGCGCCAGGTTTGCGGCGCCGGGGCCGGAAGGCATATTGGCCAGGGTTGTCGCAGTAACATAGGCGGGAACGTTTCCGTCCACGCTCATACAGGGCGGCTGAGTGATATTGAAGTTGATATCAAGTGGCACGTCGAAGGTATAAAAGGGCGGATCGGGCTTCTGATAACCCGGCGGCTGAGCGAACGCATAGGCGCTCACTAGCAGCAGCGCGGAAACAATCAGATTTACTTCTCTTTTCGAAGCCATGGGCGTCGAGCCTCCTGAATTGGTGAAAGTGATGGCGCTTCGCACGGCGTGCGAACAGGGCGGGCCAAGCTCCCGAGCTATCGTCTCGCCAAGGCTTTGCGGCAAATCGAACCCATTCCCAGAACCGAGCCGCCGAACAAGAGCATCATCCAGGTGGCTGGTTCTGGAGTACCGATTCCGAGTGCCGGATCCGTTCCGATAAATCCATTCGTCGGACCCGTTTGACCCGCGGCGAGGGCCACCGAAGTAAGACTCAGGGTCGGATCCCCCGTGATGGTGCCGTAAAGGACTGCCGTAACGCCAGTTCCTCCTTCCGATGCCTCCACGGCCTCAATTGAGGTACCGCAAATGCTGCTGAACGTGCCGCAGAAGTTGAGGTAATCATCATCCCCCGGGTAAGAGCCTGATAGGTCCTGCGTGGTGGTAATCACCATCGTATCGCTCCCCAAAAACGACGTTGGACCGACGGTCGTATCGTAGAAGCTGATTGTGAAGCCGAAAACCAATTGATTCAAGGCGCTGTACCCATTACTAAAGGTAAAGGTCCCAATTTCAAACGGACTGCTGGGGTCTCCGGGAATCTGACCGCCAAAGAAATCAACTTCGCTACTATCAGCGGATCCCCAGAGCACGAAATTGCCGTATTGCTGTTGTGGCGGAGTTCCGCCCAACGTGGGGTTATTGACGTTATCGATGAAATCCACCGCGGTTCCCGTGTTATTGAAGTAAGTGGTGGAGCCTATTACAGGATCATCCGCTACGTACCCTTGCACCACCGGATTGCTAAAAACCCCGATGATCGTGCCTGCTTTGATGCTCCCAGAGAAAAGAATTACCGCTGCTGAAGTGGTGAGGAGTGCCCTGTAAAGTGTGTTCATGTATCCTCCGGACAGATTTAGATTGCGCAAATCTAAGGTCAATCGCGCCGATAGCCTGAATGCCGACGCCTGTCGACGCAGGCGGACAATCCCGCGGTTCTCGTGTTCGATTCTATGTAGGTTCGCCCTGGAATTCAAGAAGTGCACGGTAGACTACGTGGACTAACCCACTGAATCGCTGATACTTTGTAATCACTGGTGGATCATGCATAATGGTACGACCATGCCAGATAGCGCGGCTGAGCGAATGCCGGATCGGGCCGCGGTCGCTCAGGAACTGGAGCGAATTGCAGCATCGGATAACTTCCGCAAAGCCGAACGGTGCGTTCGCTTACTTCGACATGTAATCGATTGCGCGATCGAAGGGCGGGAAGACGCTCTGAAGGAATATACCCTGGGCGTCACGGTTTTCGAGCGGCCCGACTCCTTCGATCCTCGTACCGATCCGGTGGTCCGGCTGGAAGTACGCCGCCTCCGCTTGAAGCTGGCCGAGTATTACCACCACGAAGGATTTGACGATCCGGTGATCATCGATGTCCCCAAGGGCGCCTATGTTCCTGATTTTCGCTTCCGCCGCCCTCCCGAAAACAACGCGCAACCGCAGCCGCCAGAAATCGTTGCCCGCCCGCATCGGCTCCGCATCTGGATCGCCGCCGGGCTGGCGCTGATCGCGATTTCAGCGGCCGGCTGGTATCTGCTCCGCAGGCAAACGTTTGAGTTGGCTGTGCGGCCATCTATCGCCGTAGTGGGTTTTCGTAATCTCTCTCCACAGAACGAGAATTCATGGATCGGGGCTGCCATGTCTGAGCTGATGAATATTAACCTGAGCGCGGGTCAGCGATTGCGGGCCACGCCACTCGAAAATGTGGCCCGCATGCGTACGGAGCTTTCGCTTTCGCCTCAAGCGAACTATCCGGTTCAATTGCTGCAACGAATCCGTATGAACCTCGATAGCGATTACGTGGTTGCGGGATCGTTCTCGGAGAAGGATCGCGAGATCCATCTTGATGTCATGTTGTTTGACACGCGGGTCGGCAGACAGCTAGCCGATATCAGCGACGATGGCGCCGAAGACAATTTGCCCGAACTTATGGAACGCTGCGCGCAGCGGGTGCAAGCCCAGCTTGGCGTTCGCCTTCCCGGGACTGGCCGCTCCCCGTTCGAAGCGAATGCCATGGAGCTCTATGCGCGAGGCATGGAAAAATTGCGGCAAGGCGATGCCTTGAGCGCCCGCACTTACCTGGAAAAAGCCGAAGCAGCAGCGCCGTCGAATCCTCTGGTTCATTCCGGTCTCGCGGCGGCCTGGACCGCGCTCGGTCTGGATGTTCGCGCGACACAGGAGGCGAAACTGGCATTCGATTCCTCCACCGGATTGGGGCGCGTCGAGCAACTCGAAATCGATGGACGGTATCGCGCGAGCGCGCAGGATTGGCCGCGGGCCATCCAGGTTTACCAGGCGCTGTTCACGCTTTCCCCCAACGATTTGGAATACGGACTGTTGCTGGCCTCCGCCCAAATCCGCGGCGGTAAGGGACAGGAAGCGTTGGGGACGGTAAACGCGCTGCGTGGTTTCAAGTCGCCGTCCGCGGACGATCCGCGAATCGACTTGGCAGAGGCCCAGGCAGCAGGGGCGCTCAGCGACTTTGCTCATACGCGCAGAGCGGCGCGATCGGCTGCCGAAAAAGCCCAGGCCCGCGGCGCCAGGTTGCAATATGCACGGGCGCGTCTGCTCGAAGCGGGAGCGATGCAGACGCTTGCCATTGACGGCTTCGCCGAACTGCGTACGGAAGCTCGCCACATTTGCGCGGAACTGGGGGATCGTGCTTGTGTCGCCGCAGCGGAGCGGATCGAGGCGAATTACATGACTTTCCGTGATCTGGGAGCGGCGCGCACCCTCTACGGCGAGGTGCTTGAAATCGCCAACCAGATGGGAAACGCCCTGGAGAAGTTAAACGCCCTGAATGGCCTCGCGTTTGCCGCGAAGCGACAGGGGGATCTGCCTGCGGCGGAAAGCTATTATCAGGCGGCACTGGCCGTGGCCGCGGAAATGGGTCCCGACAAGACTCAGGAAGTCGGTTTGAACCTCGCGGAGGTACTGGCGCAGCAAGGCCACATTGCCAAGGCGCGAGCTTTGATCGAGCAGACTCTTCAGGTTTCGCAACAGACGGGAGCGCGGGAAAGCATTGGCCTGGGGCAGGCCGTGATGGCGCGGACCCTGGAGCTCGAAGGCAGGGGCCAGGAAGCTCTGGTCAAATATAATGAAGCCCTCGGGATCATGCGGGAAGTAAATGAGCCCTACGAACTTGGCGAGTTGCTGCTGGAAATTGGGAATTGTCAGACGGAACAGGGCGACCTCGCGGCGGCTCGCAAAAGCGTCGAGGAGGCGCGTACAGTGGTCGGCAAAATATGGGGAAATTCTGCCCCGGAAGTCGACATGGCGTTGGCGCGTCTTGGCTTTGCAGGCGGCGATTTCGCGGGCGCAGCTTCTCACGCACGTTTGGCGGTCGCCGGCTTTACCACGACGGGACGGGAGGGTGATCGGCTTGGAGCGGCATCGGTTCTGGCACGCGCCCTGCTCGCGCAGGGGCAACCCGCGGAGGCATCCAAAGTGCTCGCGCAGATTCCATTGCCGGACCCTAAAAAATTGCCGTCCGAGAGCCTGCTCCAGTTCCAGATCGCGCACTGCTTTATCCTGGCAAACGCGGGCCGGCGCCAGGAGGCCGAGCGGGCAATGGATGCCGCCCGTGCCGACGCCGCTCATTCCGGCGTTCCAAAACTCGTTAGTGAGGCGTTGCAGGCAACGAAGGCGTTAAGAGAGTTCAAGTATCCCGTCCAATAGTGTCAAGGGTTCAGGCTCGTTGCGCCGCTACGAGCCTGACTCAGGGAAGACGGCGTCGATCCCAACGATGACGCCGCTCACACATTTATTTTGTGGAGACGCTCCGTACCACGCCATGGATCGGCTGTGCACCGAAGTGCCCGGTTGCGGGTCCCGTGTATACCAGTGTCACGTTCGAATAGGCGAGCTCTGATCCTCCCATGAGGCAGACCTGGAGAGTGGATGCACCTTTGGACTCAAAGCTTGCCGGTCCGCCATTTCCCGTGGTCGTGGCCGGGCCGGTGACGACGAGACCGGAAACGGTGGTAGGGGGAGTGTTGGCGGGACAGACGCTGGTGTCATAGCTGATCGTCACGTTGGTCATGGTGATATGGTGGGTGTGCGGGCTGCGGGTCGCCGGGTTTGCCGGATCGACCTGAGTGGCGCCGGTAATCCCGTAATCGGATGTCTCCATCGCCATATCCGCTGAAAAATTGGCGGTTCCCCCTCGTATCACGTCCAGCGACCATTCACCGCGCATTTCATACGGACCGCCCGATACGGTCGAGGGCGAATAGTCATGGATCATACCGCTGAAGCGCACCGGCCGGAGATCCTGGCCATTGGCCGCCTGTGACGCGATCGACAGCCCAATCGCGATCCCCAAAGTTCCTGCGATGCATCGTACTTTTCTCATCTTTCCTCCTAATTTCTTGGATTGTCTTTTACCAACCAACCCAGGAGCCACAATGCGCCCGTGAGCGCCAAAGAGCAAGTCTGAGCAGGCTTAAAGCCTGTTTCATACATTTGCACGTCGATGAAAACAAGCTGTATTCTCGAAGGGTGCTAACCGCGCGTACAGATCCCGAGGCGGCGCGCCGGCAGTTGGAACGCATCCTCGCCAGCCCGGGTTTCCTTCGAAACGAGCGGATGAGCCGATTCCTCCGGTTCCTGGCGGAGCGGCACCTGGAGGGCCAAGGCAACCAACTCAAAGAGTCCGTCATTGCCGTCGAGGTATTTGGGCGCAAGACAGACCACGATCCTTCGCAGGATTCCATTGTCCGGACGGAAGCCGGGCGGCTTCGCGGCCGGTTAGCTGAATATTATGTAGGCGAAGGGAAAGATGATGCGCTCGTCATCGAACTGCCGAAGGGCGGATACACGCCTGCTTTTCGCTGGCGGGATTCGAGCCCTGAACTGCCACCGAATAAAAAGATAGGCAGGCGAGTTTGGCTGGTGAGCTTGGCGGTAGTCATACTTCTGGCGACCGCAGCGCTCCGCTGGGCTCAGGAGACGGAACGATTCTGGCGAAACCCGCTGGACGAAGTGAAGTTTCAGAACCTGACCGATTTCGATGGTACCGAACAGGCTGCCGCTGTATCGCGAGACGGCAAGTTCGTCGCATTTTTATCGAGCAGGGATGGGCAGCCGGATGTCTGGGTCACACAAGCCGGTTCGGGACCGTTCCATAACCTTACTCGCGGAAACGCACCGGAACTCGTCAATCCCTCCATCCGCGTTCTAGGATTTTCTCCCGATGGCTCCCTGGTTACCTTTTGGGCTCGTAATCCAGCGGGAGAAAGCGGCAAGATTGGCATATGGGCCGTTCCGACGCTGGGTGGCGAACCTAGACCCTACCGGGAAGGCGTGGCGGAGTTCGATTGGTCGCACGATGGCTCGCGGCTCGCCTACCATACGCCGGCTTCAGGCGATCCTCTTTTCGTTTCCGACGACGGCGCGCCCCCTGGCGGACCGATTTTTACCGCGCCCGCGGGCCTGCATTCTCACTTTCCGTTATGGGCGCCCGATGATCGGTTCATTTATATGGTCTACGGCGCGCTTCCTGACAAGCTGGACATCTGGCGCATTAAGCCAGCCGGTGGAACCCCGGAACGGATCACATCTCACGCTTCCCATGTGAGTCATCCCGTGTTATTGAATCGGCGTACGCTCATGTACCTCGCCAGCGATTCCGATGGCTCAGGACCACGGCTCTACAGCATCGACGTCGAGCGCCGCCTGCCTCACCGGCTCACCTTCGGTCCGGACAGGTATACGTCACTGGCCGCGACGGCTGACGGCAAGCGCCTGGTGGTCACTCGCGCAATTCCGAAGAGCACCCTTTGGCGAATGCGGATTGGTGATGCAGGCGCTCCCATTCGCATGACCTCGACGCCCGCTACAACGACCTCTCCCCGCTTGGGGCCGGATTATCTTCTATTTGTCCATTCGACCCCGAACACTGCGAGTGTCTGGAAGCAGGCCAACGGAGCGGACGCGGAACTGTGGCGCGGCGATGGAGCACAAATTATTGGGACTCCATGTATTTCGCCTGATGGCGTCCATATTGCATTTGCGGTCCGTCAACGCTCGAAGGCCCTATTGTACGTGATCCAGGCGGATGGGACCAATGCGCGGGTGGTTTCCGACTCTCTCGATCTGCGGGGCTCACCTGCATGGTCGCCGGATGGTCGATCGATTACGGTGGCTGCGAATGAACAGGGTATTCCGCATCTTGTTGAGGTGCCGCTCGAGGGCGGTTCACCAACCGTACTTGTACGCGACTACTCCGTCGATCCCGCCTGGCAGCCCTCCGGTCGCTTCGTGGTCTACTCCGGACCTGATATTGGCACGACCTTTTCAGTAAAGGCCGTGGCGCCCGGCGGCGCCGCATACACTATTCCGCGATTGACGACTCTGACGCGAGGCGCTCGGCATCTCAAGTTCCTGGCGGGAGGAGGCCTCGTTTTCCTTCGGGGAGGAATTGGACACAAAGATATATGGGTGATCGACTCGGAGACCGGTGCAGAGCGGCAGTTGACCAACCTCCCGGCCGATTTTGATATTCAGGACTTCGACATTTCTTCGGACGGCCACGAGGTGGTCTTAGAACGCCTACAGGAGCACTCCGACATTTTGCTCCTTGATCTTGCGCGGCAGTGATACGCGAATCTGACCTACGACAACCCCTGCGATGTCGCCCGCCTATCAAAATTCGAACTATCACGCCCTTCACATTCTTGAAACTCCAAGTTTCGCCAGTTATGGACGTTTATGTTGCGAATCCCTGAAACGGGGTCGCGGAACGTAGAGCAATGGCATTATCACTCAATCGAGAATCCCGTGCGCGACACCTTGATTCCGAGCTTCTGCATGCGAGACTGAACCGTCGTGCGTTTCATTCCCAGACGCGCGGCCGCTCCATTGGGTCCGGCCACCACCCAATTCGTCTGTTCCAACGCCCGCAAAATCTGCGCCCTTTCCGCTTTCTGTAACACGTCTTGCAGATTGACGTCTCGTGGCGCAGGAGTATTCATCTTCAGCTCTGAGCTGAGCTCAGCGACTGAAACGGTCAGCACTTGACCTCTGGATAAAATCACTGCACGCTCAATAATATTCTGAAGTTCTCGAATGTTTCCAGGCCAGGGATAGCGAATCAATGCCTCCATTGTCTCGGAAGGAATTGTGTCGATCATGCGATGGTTTCGACGGCTGAATTCCCGCACGAAGTGCCGGACTAGCAACGGAATATCCTCAGTTCGCTCACGCAACGCCGGCAGTCTAATCGGGAACACGTTTAGACGATAGTAAAGATCCGAGCGAAATTTCTGCTCTTCCACCATCAATTTTAAAAGACGATTGCTGGCGGCAATTAGCCGTGTATCTGTTCGTAATGTACGCGTGCTCCCCAGGCGTTCGAACTCGCGCTCCTGGAGGACTCGCAGGAGTTTGGGTTGTAGCTCCAGAGGCATTTCGGCGATTTCGTCGAGGAACATCGTCCCCTTATGCGCCATCTCGAAGCGGCCAATCCGTTGGGCAATTGCTCCCGTAAAGGCGCCCTTCTCGTGGCCAAAAAGCTCACTTTCCAACAACCCGGCAGGCATTGCCGCGCAATTTAATTTGACGAATGCACCCGACTTCCGCGAGCTCAGGCTGTGCACCGCGCGGGCGATCAGTTCTTTTCCCGTGCCCGTCTCTCCGTAAATCAAAACGGTCGAGTCCGCGGGCGCGACCGTTTCAATCTCTCTCAAAATGTGCTTCAGAGCCTCGCTCTGGCCGATAATTTCGTCGAAGTGAACATCACTCCCTATTTTGGATTCGAAATAGGCGTTCTTGCTGCCGAGTTCCTCCTGGAGTTGCGGAACGATTCCATCGGCGCGGGAATTGTTCATCGACGACCCCGACGTGTTTGCATGATTCGTCGGAGTCATGACAGCTCGCGCTCGTCCATCCAGTCGACGTAAAGCAGCCGCTCGGCAAACAGCCACCCGTCATCAATTTTCACAACCGAATCGAGGTAGCGGAGCGAGGCGAGCATCAAGCGACGCTTTCCGTTGTCAACCGTGACGTGATGCGCCAGGCAGTAGGCTTCACCGGTGGCCCGATCGCCTGTTAGTGTGAAGATTGTGCTCTGCCCTACGAAATGGGTGGTCGTGTCGTACTTGTTTAGCTCCGCGAACACTGGGGCGAGCGCCTCGCGCGAGTGGAACTCC
>Ga0116129_1000335_pt1 | contig 31379 bp, 31 predicted proteins | sample June2015DPH_17_2_FD_89732 | JGI IMG/M metagenome (GOLD analysis project Ga0116129, IMG submission 89732) | Peatland microbial communities from SPRUCE experiment site at the Marcell Experimental Forest, Minnesota, USA - June2015DPH_17_10 | ecosystem: Environmental > Terrestrial > Soil > Wetlands...
ACAAATCTTCGGGATCCCTGGGGAGGAGAATCTCGACGTCGTCGAAGCGCTGCGTCACTCGCGCATCAAGTTGGTATTGACTCGCCACGAACAGGCAGCCGCTTTCATGGCAGCCACACATGGGCGGCTCACCGGCAAGGCGGGCGTGTGTCTGACGACCCTCGGCCCCGGCGCGCTCAATCTGACGACCGGTGCGGCCTTTGCCGAGCTCGGTGCGATGCCCATGGTGATGATCACGGGTCAGAAAGGTATCCTGAGCCGCAAGCAGGCAGGCTTTCAGGTGGTGGACATCGTATCGACGATGAGGCCGCTGACCAAGATGGCCCATCAGATCGTCAGTCCGGCGACGATTCCTTCGATCGTGCGCGAGGCTTTCCGCGTCGCACAGCAGGAGAAGCCCGGTCCGGTCCATCTCGAGTTGCCGGAGGACATCGCGGCAGTAGACGCCTCCGGGTTTCCGCTCGTGCCGCTGCACCCGATGACGCTGCCGGTCGCGCAGCATACGGCACTCGATCGCGCCGCGAAGCTGATCCTCGAAGCGGAGCGCCCACTGATCATGCTCGGAGCGGCCGCCAGCCGTCCGCGCCTCGCGGACGATTTATCAGAGTTCGTGAAGCGCCTGCAAATTCCCTTCTTCAATACGCAGATGGGGAAGGGCGCCGTCACCGGCGGATCGGGGCTCTACATGGGCACCGCGGCGCTATCCGAGCGCGACCATGTTCACCAGGCCATCGATCGCGCCGATCTGATCATCTCCATCGGCCACGATACCATCGAGAAGCCGCCCTTCATCATGGGCCCGCGGGGGCCGAAGGTCCTGCACGTGGGCTATCTTCCCGCCAGTGTGGAGGAGGTGTACTTCCCGCACGCAGAGCTCATTGGCGATATAGGCCCGAGCCTCGCGCTCCTGGCCGACCGTCTCGAGGGCAAGCTGCCGCGGGCGGGCGCGCTCCTGCCGCTGCGCCAACAGATTCTCGCGCGAATCGGCGAACGGGCGCAGGAAGGCCGTTATCCGCTGACGCCGCAGCGCATCGTGCACGACGTGCGACAGATCATGCCGGAAGACGGAATCGTCTGTCTCGACAACGGCATGTACAAGATTTGGTTCGCCCGCAACTACCGCACGCGCGTTGCCAATACACTGCTGCTCGACAACGCGCTTGCAACCATGGGGGCCGGGCTGCCCTCGGCCATCATGGCTGCGATGCTGTATCCCAAGCGGCGAGTACTCGCGGTCTGTGGCGACGGTGGCTTCATGATGAACTCGCAGGAGCTCGAGACCGCGGTGCGCGTGGGGGTGAATGTCGTGGTGTTGATCCTGCAGGACAATGCCTATGGGATGATCCGCTGGAAGCAGGCGGCGGACGGCTTCGCCGATTTCGGCATGACCTTCGGCAACCCCGACTTCATCACCTACGCCAAGTCGTTCGGCATTCAGGGGGGCCGTGTGCAGAGCGGCGATGCTCTGGCGCCGACATTGGAGCAAGCCTTTGCCGGCGGCGGACTCCATCTCATCACCGTGCCCATTGACTATTCCGAAAACTCGCGCGTTCTGATCGACGAGCTGCGCGGCGACAGCTTCCTGCGTCAACGCGCGGAAACTCCTCCGGCGTCCGACGACGACGCAGGTCCGCAGGGAATGGAAAACGCAAAAGTAGCTCCCGGGCCGTCATTGAGCATGGCCCATAAGCGGCCGTGATGGCTCTCGATAATGGAGCGACTGACGGATAGCCCGATGCCCATGACGTCGCTTTTGGTCGTATGAAACGGCTCGAACAATTTGTCGGCGCGCTGAGGCTCGAAACCGGTGCCCACATCCTGCACGAAGAGGATCACACGATCGGGTCTATCGAGCCGGGTTCCTATGATCAGCTGTCTGGGACGATCATCGACCGCACGCATCGCGTCTGCGGCGTTCAAAAGCAGATTCAGGATGACCTGCTGTAGCTGCACGCGATCTCCGGTGAGGGGCGGCAGATGGTCTGCGAATTCCTGCCGCAGGATCACCTCGGCTCTCTGGAGCTCACTCGAACTCAATGCGGTAACCTCTCGTGCCGCCTCGTTGAGGTCGACGACTTCCAGCGTGGGAGCCTTCTTGGCGAAAAGCGCACGCAGCCGCGCTACCACCGCCGAAGCCCGATTGGTATCACGGAGAATGCGGAGCGCGGTCGTCCGCGCGCCGGTCAGATCAGGCGGGTCTGCATCGAGCATGCGTACGCAGGTGCCGGCACTGGTGGCTATGCCGGTCAGCGGCTGATTGACTTCATGGGCGATCGATGCCGTCAGTGTGCAGAGGCTCGATACCCGGGCTACGTGTGCCAGTTCCGAGCGGGCCCGTCCCAGCGCCTCGTCCGAGAATCGACTTTCGGTCACGTCGTCGAGTTTGTTCCCCATTCTTGTCCTTCGTGGAAGTTCGCTCTGACGCCGTGCTGCGCACCCTGGTTCAACGGGTGGACGTTGGCTCCATTCTGTAAGGTGGCTGGCCAACGCGCCGTTATATTAACCGCGAGATAGCGTGCCGTCTCGAAGCGGCGCTTCGGGTTGAATCCATGCTGCGACGCCATAGCCGCGCGGGCCATGCACGGGTGGGAGGAGCGATACCAAAGTATCATGCGTGCCGGGGACGAATGGGTGCATGCTATGCAAAGAGCCTGATTAACGAGACGCCGATGATGAAGGACGATACGGGGGTCAATTCCGACAGGAGAGGAGGGTATGGTTACGGACATTCAGTCCCCCGAGAATTGACCGGCCACCAGAGGACTGGTTAATGGCAGATCGCCCTTTGGTGTCGATCGTCGACGATGACCAGTCGGTGTGCGAGTCGCTCCCCGACTTGCTCAAGGTGTGCGGCTTTGAAGCCCGGGCGTTCTCGAGCGCGGAAGAGTTTCTCGCATCCGATTGCATTGGCAAGTCGAGGGGTCTGATTTTGGACGTCGCTCTATCGGGCATGTCGGGACCCGAACTCCAAGAGGAACTGAGGCGCCGCGGACTCAGGATTCCGATACTGTTTATCACCGCCCAGGCCGATGCTTCGCTCCGTCAGCGCGTGATCGCCAACGGCGCGGTCGAGTGCTTGTTCAAGCCTTTCTCCGACACAGCCTTGCTCGATGCGCTGAAGGTCGCGATACAGATACCCTGAGGAAGATGCGCCAACGCTCCAATACCATGGTGCAATCGAATTGAACCTCCGCGGCATGCTTGAATGGGGGTAGGAATCCAACCATACCTCTTCAAGGAGTCCGTCATGCATAGAGCTCTGAGACACTTGGGTACTCTGAGCGGATGCGCCGCGCTGGCCGTCATCATCGCGCATGTCGCATATTCCGCAGCAGAGACGTCCCACGACAAGTACGCCGTGAAAGTGACGGGTGGGCTCGCTTTCTCTGAGTTCAGGGGGTACGAAGGCTGGCAGGTTGTCTCAGTCAGTCAGAACAACGGAAAGCTCGCCGTGATCCTCGGTAATCCAGAGATGATCGATGCCTTCAAGTCCGGCATTCCCCAGAACGGCAAGCCGTTCCCCGATGGCGCCAAGATGGCGAAAATCCATTGGATCCCGAAGAAGAGCGATAACTTCCCGAGCGCGACGGTGCCAGGCACCCAGCACGACGTGGATTTCATGGAGAAGGACGGCAAGAGGTTCACGGACAGCGCTGGATGGGGATGGGCGGCGTTCGAGTATGACGCGGCCTCAGATACGTTCAGGCCGGCGACCGTATCCGACAACCCGCCGCAGACGAACGACGCCAAGTGCGGACTCGCGTGCCACACGATCGTGAAAGCAAGAGATTACGTGTTCACCGAGTACGGCAGGCGGTGAATGGTTATGGCCGCGCAACAGCAGCACCTATAATCCGCGCGGTCGGATTCACGCCTTCGGAAGCGGAATGGAAAAGCAAAAGCGCGCTCCGTCGGGCTCGTTTTGCTCTGCCCAGAGGCGGCCGCCATGCCTTTCAATGATACTGCGGCTGATGAATAGGCCAATTCCCATTCCTTTGCTTTTGGTGGTATTGAAGGGCTCAAAGAGCTTGCCCACTTGCACTGGTTCAATCCCGGTTCCAGAATCGGCGACCGTCAGCCGCAGCGCCGCATCGTCCTGGAGCGCCGTCTTCAGCATGAGTTCGCGGGGTCGCGTGGCGACGTCCTTCATGGCATCGGACGCATTGAGAATGAGATTCAGGATGACCTGTTGGAGCTGAACCCGATCACCCCGAATGGTGGGTGCGGAGGATTGATGGCAACGCAACTCAAGATAGACTTTGTTTCGGATGTGTCTTGCCCCTGGTGTGTAATCGGGCTCAAGTCATTGGAAAGCGCACTGGCAAAGCTCGAGGGCGAGGTTGCCGTGGACCTGCACTTTCAACCCTTCGAACTCAATCCGCAGATGGGCGCCGAAGGCCAAGACATCATGGAACACATCGCCCAGAAGTACGGATCTTCGCCGGCGGACATCGAGCGCAACCGCGAAAATATCAGGGCTCGCGGCGCCGAGCTCGGATTCGAGTTCAACATGCAAGAGCGCGGCAGAATCTATAACACCTTTGACGCGCATAGGTTGCTGCACTGGGCGGAGACCGAAGGTAAGCAGGAAGCGCTGAAGAACGCGCTGTTCTCAGCTTATTTTACGGGGGGTCGGAATCCAAGCGATCATGCAGTCCTGCTCGATGTTGCGCAAAAGGTCGGGCTCGATGCGAAGCGTGCGGCCCAGATCCTGGAATCGGATGAATTCTCGGCCGAAGTGCGTGGCCGCGAGAAGTTTTACGCGGATCGCGGCATCCGGGCGGTGCCCTCCGTGATCATCAATGATCAGCACCTGATTCAAGGCGGCCAGCCGGCCGAGGTGTTCGAGAGGGCGTTGCGACAGCTGGCGGGACGATAGCGCTGAAGTCTACCTTCGAAAACCGCGACCCCGGCAACGATTAATATATACTTTTGCCGGAAAAAGCGGACAACGAAGGGACGATGGGACCGATGCGAAGTTATTCGATCATGGCCGTGGTGTTCACCTATCTCGCCGTGGGCGTGGTTGCGAGCCCTGCCGGCGAGCCCGTTCGGCCACAGGGCTCGGTGCAGGAACTGATGGATACGCGCATCGATCCCGCGGCCGATGCGCTGTGGGACTCGGTCGCGTTCATTGCTTCCGAGAAGGGCGATGAGGACCGGCGGCCCCGGACTCCCGCGGAGTGGGCGGCGGTTCGGCAAAACGCGCTCGCTCTCATCCAGGGAGCGTCCGACTTGGGCCTGCCGGGTCGACGGGTATCGGTGCTGGAGACGACTCCCGGACCTGGCGAGCTTCGTGCGTCGGAGATCGAACACCTGATCGAAGCGGATCCGACCGCGTTTGCGAAGCGCGCCCGAGCTCTGGGATCCGCGGCCCGAACGGCGCTTGCGGCCATCGATGCCAAAGATGCAGATGCATTGATGAACGCCGGTGGGGTCATCGATGCGGCATGCGAAGCATGCCATGTCGTCTATTGGTATCCGAAGCAATTGCTGGGCGGCAAATAGTGTTCCGATCGCTCGACGCATTCTGCGACCGGCTTTCGGAGAGCGCTGTAAGTCAGGCCATCCAGACCACCGAGTGGGTGATCCCCGCCGTGCAGACCGTGCACATCCTGGCAGTTGCCGCGGTTGTCAGCTCGATCTTGCTGGTCAACCTTCGCTTGATCGGCGTGCACGGGAGGAACCAGCCCGTTGCGACGGTGATGGCGCGGTACTTACCCATCGTATGGTACGGCTTACCCATTCTGCTCGCGACGGGTACGACCCTGATCATTGCCGAGCCGTCGCGCTCGCTCCAAAATCCGGTGTTCGTCCTCAAGATGTCACTGGTGCTGCTCGCCGCAGGTATGACGCTGGCGTATCAGATCCCTTTGAGGCGCGACGATCGGTTTTGGGACCGCTCGTCATCGCGTCGGCGGCTTGCCCAGCTACTCGCGTGCCTGTCGATCCCGTTGTGGGCCGCCATTGTCTTCGCAGGCCGCTGGATCGCTTACGTGCAGAGTCACTGATGATCGACTCGCTTTTACAGTCATTGCAGGACACCTCCATCGCCTCGGCGATCCGCGAAGGCGACTCCTTGTTTCCGTGGATAGAATGCGTGCATGTCCTTGCGCTCACATTGGTCATTGGTTCCATCGCCATCGTGGACCTGCGTTTGCTTGGCCTGAGGTCCCGAAATCGAAGCGTGCTGGAGACAACGGCGGAAGTGCTGCCTATTACATGGACGGCCTTCGTGTTCGCGCTGATCAGCGGCGGGTTGATGTTTTCCTCGAACGCCGTGGCCTACGCACACAATACCTTTTTTCAGGCAAAGATGGCTCTGTTGGTTTTCGCCGGCCTGAATATGTTGGGCTATCATGTGGTGGTGGGGCGTAACGCCTCGTCTTGGCACACGGGGGCGTCGACTCCACTCAAAGCGCGGCTGGTCGGCGCAACTTCGCTCGCGCTATGGATCGCCATCGCAGCCTGTGGTCGATGGATCGGATTTACCATCAATGCGCCGACTTGATTGGAGGTGTTATGAAATTGCAGCAACGGACAGTGCGGCGGAATCTGTTTTGGTGCGTGCTCGTCGCGAGCGCACTGGTGGGTATAGTCGTCAAAGCGCCCGGCGCGGCTCCCGGGCCTACCGTCACTAATCCTCCTCCGGAGCCCAAGGATTGGTCGGCCCTCGCGAGCCTTCCTGACTGGAGCGGGGTCTGGACGCCGAACATGACTGACCAGGAACGTCGTATCAAGACCGATCCAGTTCCGTGGAACAAAGCCGCCGCGGCGCAAATCGCGAAACTCGAAGCGGCGGAGCAGGCGGGCGACCCCAAAGGACTGTTCATCAATTGTTTGCCCGAGTCGATGCCGAGCTGGATGTTGCTCACCCATAATGCGCTGGAGTTTCTCTTCACGCCGGGGCGCGTCACCATGCTCGGCGAATCGGACGGCAATCGATTGCGACGAATTTATACGGATGGCCGAGGGCACCCAGCCGACCCGGACCCGACTTTTCACGGTCACTCGATCGGCCACTGGGAGGGTGATACGCTGGTGGTCGACACGGTCGGAATTCTGCCCGAGACGTACATTGCCGTGAGCGAAGCCGTCGGCATACCGAACAATGGCGATCTTCACGTGATCGAACGCATACGCCTGGAGAAGCCAGACACCTTGCGAGACGACCTCGAGATCATCGCGCCTCACGTGCTTACCAAGCCGTGGAAAACCTCGCGCTTTCTGTTCCGGCAAAGAGCCCGGAAATACGATATCGTCGAGGGCGTATGTTTGCAGGGAAATTATAAGGAAGACACGGATGCCGCGGGCAACGCCGTGTTCGGGCCGGTGCCTCAAACGGAAGGCGGCAACTATCTACCCCCAAGCCATTAATCAGGAAAATCGTGATGAAAAGCAGTTGGTTTCGCACCCCAGTGGTACTCGCCGCGTTGGCTGTGGCATTGCCGGTCGCAGCTCACCATTCGTTCGCCATGTTCGACTTCTCCAAGACAATGACTGTGAAAGGCACCGTGACGGAGTTTCGATGGACCAACCCGCACGTTGCCTTGCTGGTTAATCTCGACGCGAAGCCCGGCGCGTCGCCGGACGTCTGGTCCATGGAACTTACGAGTCCGGGCAATCTCACCCGAGGCGGCTGGACGAGGCACTCCTTCAAACCGGGGGATCGCATTGAACTGGTGTTCAATCCCTTGCGCGACGGGAGGCATGGCGGTGCCTTCGACAAGGCCACGATTCTCGCCACCGGTCAGGTGATCAGCTCCGATCTGCGAGCGGCGGAAAAGCCGGGTCTGCAATGATCTAGATCGAGTACCGTTTCGACCGTTCGCTCCTCCGTGTTGACCGTTCGTCATGATTCATCGGGCCTCGGTGCCGCCAGGGACTAGCATCACCGACGGAATAGTTTCTTCAGGAGAAGACCGATGACTCTGTACAAACACGGGCTGCTGGTTCAGCAGGCTTCAGGTGTGCAACGCGTGCGCTGGTGTTCCCTCGGTATCGCACTCGCTCTTGGGTGGCTCACGAGTCCGGCCCACGCAGCCGCGACTTCGGGGGAGTCAGTCGTGAAGGACATGCACGCCCGCTACCAAGATGACTGGTACGCCACCGCGTCATTTACTCAAAAGACCACGACTTACCCCGTTGACGGCACCCCGACCGTCGAGACGTGGTACGAGCAAGGGATGTTTCCGGGAAAACTGCGGATCGACATAGGGCCCCCTGCCGACGGTCACGCACTCGTGATGACACAAGGGCAGCTGTATACGATTGAGCACGGCACGCTGACGGGGAGTCGCCCACTGCTGAATCTTGCGCTTGTGCTTGGTTTCGATGTCTATCGGCAGGCACCCGAGATCACATTGTCGCAACTGGGGGAAGCGGGTATCGACATGTCGAGGGCCCATGTGGACGTGTGGCGCGGCCAACCCGTCTATGTCGTGGGCACGGCCAATGGCGGTGATACCGGAAGCCGGCAATTCTGGGTGGACGCAGATCGCCTGGTGTTGCTGCGGCTGATTACGGAAGACCCGCATCAATCCGGCACGCTGCTCGATATCCGTTTCTTGAACTATCGACCGCTGCGCCACGGGCTGATCGCCACCAAGATCGAGGTATACCGTAACCGCCAGTTAGTGAGGCAGGAGGAGTACCGAGACATCAAAATCGACGTGCCGCTCGATCCGGCGATGTTCGATACCGCACGATTGGCTGCCTCCGGCGACTGACCTCTACTCACGCGGGTCCGCGGCGTGTACAAGGGTATCAATGAGCACCGGCCTGTACCCGATTTGTGACGCTCCCGCGGCGCAGCGCCATCCCATCGCGGTGCTCGCCACAACGATTTTGGCCTCCAGTCTTGCCTTCGTTGACGGCTCTGTCGTCAACGTGGCGCTGGCCGCGATCGGTAGAAACCTGCACGCGGAGGCGGCAGGACTGCAATGGGTGGTGAACGCCTATCTGCTGCCGTTGAGCGCACTCTTGTTGCTGGGCGGCGCCGCGGGCGATCACTTCGGCCGCCGCCGGGTTCTGCTCGCAGGCACCGCTCTGTTCGCCGGTGCCTCGCTGGGTTGCGCGCTCTCATCGGGGCTTTCCGCCTTGCTCGCCAGTCGATTGCTTCAAGGGGTGGGTGCAGCAATGCTCGTGCCCAACAGCCTGGCGATTCTCGGGCAGTCGTTTTCCGGCGAGGCCAAGGGGCGCGCCATCGGCATCTGGGCCGCGGCGGCCGCCGCCTTAGGCGCCGTAGGACCCGTCATCGGCGGCTGGCTCGTTGACCTGGGAAGCTGGCGCGCGATCTTTCTGCTCAATCTGCCGCTGGCGGCCGGCGCTCTCGGTCTGGCATGGCGGTTTCTGCCGCAGGATCGTGAGACCGGGAATCAACCGCTCGATGTTTACGGTGGGGTATTGGCGACGTTGGGACTCGCGGCGCTGACCTGGGCGCTCACGGTCGGCTCCGGTCCCCATGGTTGGTCGCTCAACTCCCGGATGTGCGCCGTTATCGCGGTGGGTGTTCTGGTGTGGTTCATCGTGGTCGAAGGACGGCGGGGCGACCGAGCCATGATGCCGCTCGCGCTATTTGCTTCGAAGAGCCTCATCGGCCTCACCCTGCTGACACTCTTTCTATATGGTGCCTTGGGAACCCTGTTTGTGCTGCTGCCTTACCTGCTCATTCAATCGGCCGCGTACACGGGGACGGCCGCCGGATCGGCGTTGCTTCCTCTGCCGGTGGTGTTATTCCTATGTTCGCCCGTCGCCGGACGCATCGCCGGACAAATGGGTGCGCGCCTGCCGCTCGCCATCGGATCTTTCATCGTGGCCGCGGGGTTCTTGCTCGCGTTCAGGATCGATGCGGGCGCCAACTATTGGACTGAAGTCTTACCGATGCTCCTGGTGATCGCCGTGGGATTGAGCGCGGCCGTGGCGCCGCTGACCACGGCGGTGCTCATATCGGTTGACGCACAACACACCGGTTCCGCATCCGGCCTCAACAATGCCGTCGCCCGCACCGGAGGTCTGGTCGGGACGGCGCTGATCGGTGTCGTACTGGCGGCGCAGGGGAGGGAACTCTTGCGAGCATTTCACCTCGCCATGGGCATTGGTGCAATGGTCTGTGTTGCAGCATCGCTGTGCGCCCTTGCATTGCTTCAACCCCGCCCGGCGGTGGGACGGACGTGATTCCAAATGCCCGAAACACGAGAGCGCTGCACAATCTTAGAGCCCGTCGGGTGCGATTGAACCAGCCCAGGTTGCCAGAGCATTGAGCATGTCGGTTTGCACTTGCGCGTCGCTGCGGCCAGCTCGCGCCGGTACATGGAAAGAATGGTCCGCATCTTGAAGCAGAATTAATCTCGCCCCGGCGCCGAGTCGTCTTACGAGAGGCTCCAGCAGGGCCATTTCGGCGAAGGTGTCGCGCGTGCCTTGGAGAAAGAGCAACGGGATCTTTATCTGAATGAGATGCTGTGCTCTGGCGTCCGACGGTTGCTTCGGGGGGTGTAAGGGAAATCCGAAAAAGAAGATGCCGCGAACGTCAGCGAGCGGAGTCAGCGCTTGCGCTTGGGAAGTCATACGCCCGCCGAACGACTTGCCGCCGGCGAACAAGGGGAGGGAGGGCAGTAGGTGGTGGGCGGCGGCTACCGCGGCGCGTACCGTCGCGTGACAAAGCGCGGGCGGGTCCGGCCTCTTGCGGCGATTCTCCATGTATGGAAACTGATAACGCAGAGTAGCAATGCCGAGAGTCCCAAGCTCTTTGGCAACAGCCGCCATGAATGGATGATGCATGCCGGCGCCTGCGCCGTGTGCGAATACCAGACATGCCCTGGATTGAGGTGAACACTCTAACAATCCGGACACGTTGACCGATTCGCCAACCGCGATTGTCACGTGTTGCGGAGCAGTGGTGGTCACCCGGGTAGTATGCCCGCGCAATAGCCGTCTGATTCACATTTTCGGCAAATAAACGCCCGGAAGTGGCCGATTTATGGCGCAATATCACGGTAGCAAGGGAGGGTCAATCCGTGTTCGACAGAATCTCTCGCAGTTGGTCGCTCGCCGGACAATGTTGGGACGTGCTCAAGGAAGACCCGGCGCTCTTGGTGTTCCCACTGCTGTCCTCGATCGCCTTGTTGGTCCTGCTCGGCTCCTTTGCGCTGCCGGTGTTCGCGTTGTTTCACAGCCTCCAACCCGCCATGATGGAGGGCAATACGACGCACACCCGCCGACTGTTGTTCTATCTGACGATGTACGGGTTCTACATCGTCAGCTATGCCGTGATGATGTTCTTCAATTCGGCACTGATCAGCGTTGCGCTGAAGCGGCTCGACGGCGAATCGGCCAGTGTCGGTGACGGCCTGAGGATGGCTCTCGCCAACCTGCCCGCCATATTGGCGTATGCCATCATTGCCGCCACCGTAGGCGCCATTCTGCGCGCCATCGAGGAACGGGTGGGGTTCGTTGGCCGCATCGTCGTCGCCATCATCGGCGCGGGCTGGACGCTGGCGACCGCGATGACGCTGCCGGTGTTGGTGGAGGAAAACGTCGGACCGATCGAGGCTATCTTCCGCAGCCTCGAGCTTTTAAGGCGCAACTGGGGCGAGAATCTCATCGGCAACGGCGGCATCAGTCTGGGCGTGTTCGTAGTAGCGCTTCCCATCATCGGTCTCGCTTTCTTCCTGGTGACCGCCGCGCAATCAACGCACGTGTTCGGTTCGGTCGTCTTGGCCATGGCATTCTTCGTGCTCGCAATGATCGCCGTCGGCCTGGTGAGTACTACGCTGCATGCCATTTACACGGCGGCGTTGTATCGGTTTGCGACCGGCAGCAAGGACAATGCGGGGATCGACGGGGACTTGCTGGCGGCCGCATACTGGCCCAAGTAACTCGCTTCGGCGATCAGGCTTCGATCACGGATGCATCGGTGCGGTGCACCACCAGGAAACGGCTGGTCTCCTCGCTATAAGGCCGTCACGTTCGCGTGTTGGACAGCCCCCTAGGGCCAACGGCATCTCTCAGGTGACCGGTGGCGCAACGCCCGCAACGCGGTGCTCAGCGCATTGACTCCGCCTGAATCTCGCGACTACCATCTGGCAGAGGCCTCAGGAGACCGCCATGACGGAAATGAAAGTCACCGCCTCGCTCGCTATGTTGGCCATTGTGGCAGCTGGTAGTTCTTCGTGCAGCACCGAGTCTACCTACCCATCCAATACATCGGTGTCGAATGCGGAGTCCGCAACGCCGCGCGGGCGGCCGATGTTGGCTCCTCACCTTCCGCGAGCCGTGGCTGATGGCACCGCGACCAAGACAGGCACGGCGCAATCCGATCAGCGTCTGCGATTGGCGATTCATCTGCCGCTGCGTGACCAGGCCGCATTGACCCAATTGCTGCACGATCTTTATGACCCGCAGAGTGCCCAATTTCACAAGTACCTGAGCGTAGCGGAGTTCGTCAATCGCTTTGCGCCGACAACGGACGACTATAACGCGGTCATTGCTTGGGCGACGGCCAAAGGCCTGACCGTCACCGCCCGAACGTCGAACCGGCGGCTGCTCGTCGTCGAGGGCGCGGTGGACACGATCAACCGAGCCTTCAATGTCAGCGTTTGCTACTACAAACATCCCACCGAGTCGCGAACCTTTTATTCGCCGGATCGGGAGCCGACCACGGTCGGACTGAACGTGCCGCTGCTGCAAGTCACCGGAATGAACAACTCCGTCCTACCGCGTCCGCTGCTGCGTCATCTGGCAATCGCGAACCCGGCGGGCTCCGGGCTCTCCAGCCAGATTCTGCCGAGCGACCTGCGGGCGGCCTACTACGGTAATGGTCCTCTTACCGGCGCGGGTCAAACGATCGGCATCCTCTCGTTCGACGGTTATCTGGCGAGTGACGTGCAGCTGTACTATTCGACGACCGGCATGTCCTCCAGCGTGCCAATATCGAATGTATTGGTGGACGGATTCAGCGGTGCTTGCACTTCGGTCGGTTCGCCCACGAGTTCCACGTGCGACGACGGCGAACAGGTGCTCGACATCGTCAATGCGATCGGCATGGCCCCGGGCATCAGCCAGATTCTATTCTATGAAGGCTCGAGCAATACCGAAATTCTGAATCAAATGGCGGTGGATAACGTCGCCAAAGTACTTTCGTCTTCTTGGGCCTGGAACCCGGCGGATGCCGCCAGCGACGATCCGATATTCCAGGAGTTTGCGGCGCAAGGCCAGTCGTTCGTCAGTGCCAGCGGCGATGACGGTGCGTTCAATGCCTCGACGTATTCCTTTCCCAGTGTCGATCCGTACATCACCGTGGTGGGTGGTACGGTGCTGACGACGAGCGGCCCCGGCGGGGCATGGTTGGCCGAATCCGCTTGGCCGGAGAGCGGTGGCGGCTATGTGAGCGGCACGCCGATTCCTAGTTGGCAACAGCTTGAGGGAGTCATCACGGCCGCCAATCAAGGTTCGCCGGAGTGGCGCAACTCGCCCGATGTGGCGGCCGAGGCCGATTTTGACAATCCCACCGTGGTCAATGGCAGCTTCGTAACAGGTTACGGCGGTACGAGCTTTGCCGCACCGCGCTGGGCCGGATTTCTTGCCCTGGTCAATCAACAATCCATGGCGAATGGACACGGTACCGTGGGGTTCATCAATCCGGCGCTCTACAATCTTGGGCTCAGCTCCAACTACGCGAGTGCGCTGCACGACATTACCAACGGCAGTAACCCACCCGAGACGGGCGGTGGGAGCGGCTTCAACGCAGTGCCCGGCTATGACCTGGTGACCGGATGGGGCAGCCCGGCTGGCGCGCCTCTGATCGATCAGCTCGCAGGGACGAGCGCGAACTCGGCAGGGGTGCCCGCTGCGGCGGCCGCCGGATCGCCCGCCGCATCGTACGGGCGTGTGTTCATGTACCCGAGGCACGGGCAAAGTGAAGCGCAACAAGCGGTCGACCGGCGCGAGTGTTCAGAGTGGGCGGCGACACAAACGAGTCCCGGGGTATCCAAGGAGTCTGCCTATTCTCGAGCAATGGCCGCCTGCGGTGAAGCGCGCGGCTATACCGTGCACTGAATGACATGATCGCCGACCGTCCCTTCTTCTGTACAATCGACCATTATGCCGCTGACTCCATTTCACATTGCCGTCCAGGTAAGAGACATCCCCGAGGCACGACGATTCTACCGTGAGGTCATAGGTTGCACGGAGGGGCGAAGCGACACCGCGTGGGTCGATTTCAATCTCTACGGCCATCAATTCGTTTGCCATCTCAATCCTAAGCTCGGTGGGGAAGGGAGGATCGATTCTCACTTCAACCCAGTAGATGGCCACGGCGTGCCGGTGCCTCACTGCGGTGTAGTGCTGGAAATGGACCAATGGAATGCACTCGCTCTGCGGCTCAAACAGCATCAGGTGCAGTTCGTGATCGAGCCCTGTGTTCGCTTTGCGAATACCCCGGGCGAGCAAGCTACGTTTTTTCTCCTCGATCCGTCGGGCAACGCTTTGGAGTTCAAGTCCTTTAAGGACATAACGGCACAGCTCTTCGCAACCTGAGTACGTCGAGGCCGGTCGCATCCTTGTAGCTCGCTTCGGGCGGGGACTATGATGGGAGCATGGAACAGTCAGAGCTCGGCGTATTCGAGGCGATTCATACGGCCCGTGCGTTACGGCGGCTCAAGCCTGACCCGGTGCCCGAACCTCTGATCACCCGCGTCCTCGACGCCGCCATTCGCGCGGGGTCGGCGGGCAATTCCCAGAACTGGGTATTCATGGTGGTGCGCGAAGAGAGCCTGCGCCGCGGGCTCGGCGACATCTATCGAAAGTCATCCAAGATCGCTGAGGCGATGTACGCGGCGCGCGGCCGCCCGGCACACCTGACCGAGACGCAATTCGCACGGCTCATGAATAATGGTGCGCACCTCTGGGAGCACATGGGCGAGGCGCCCGTGATCCTCATTCCTTGCTTGCGCCGCCCGGTAGTGCCGCCGGCCGGATCCCTGCCCGAGCAGATGCGCGACCGGCATGAGCCAGAGCTCGTCTATGCCGCACGCATTCGGGGGGCCAGCATCTATCCGGCGGTGCAGAACATCATCCTCGCCTGCCGGGCGCTCGGTCTCGGTACGACAATCACGACGAATCACATCCGCTGCGAGAGCGACGTCCGCGCGCTTCTGAAAATTCCCGACGATCTGGATACCTTTGCGATGATGCCCATCGGCTGGCCGATCGATGCCTTCGGTCCCCTCAGCCGCCGCCCCTTGAGCGAGGTGGCGTGTGCGGATCTTTGGGGGAAGTCGTGGCCCGGCTGACGCCGCGGTGAGACCGCGGTTTATAACGACTCCACCTCATCAAACTTCGTATAGTCGAGATGCAAGCTTCCGTCTGGCGCTTGTTCAATTATGTGGTGAAAGGTGGCGCCCCATCGGATGTCTCGATGGGAATATGTGGCCCGCGCCGTCAGCGTTTGGCCGGTGGATTGATCGCTGCCGCTCATGCTGAGCACGAACATCGGATCTGACTCTATCAGCGATTCGGCGGTCTCGCCATTCAGCGGACTCGACTCGTCAATCGCGTGCATCATTGTCCAGCCAAGCACGAACATCGGATGTTGTGAGCGAATCAGCGGCAAATCGATCACTCTTCGAATCCGAAAGCCTTCCTGCGTCACTTCGTCGCGTAGCATGTACAAATGCGCCGACGCATCCTGAACGACGTTTTGACGCAAATTAGCGGCTCGAATCATGAGTGTGGTGCGCCCATCGAGCGGCCGAACCACAATGTTCTTGGTGAACATAAACCGCGCGCGGGGGCGTGAGAAGCGCGCGAACATAAGACCGGTGATGAGCGCGAGAGACATGAGACCCACGAAAATCTCGACCATGGCAACGCTGTGCCCGTACAGCGTTTGCGGATGCATATCGCCATAGCCCACCGTTGCAAGTGTTTCGACGCTGAAGAAGAACGCGCCGGCAAAGCCAGGGGGATTTAGATTCGCGATGCATCCGGGCACCAGGTAGTAAAGGAAACCGAAGAGCGTATCGAAAGCCAGAAAGAACGCCGCGAATGTGGCAAATAGCCGCGGCCAGCTGACAGTCATGAAATGGTGGAATAGATCGTGAAAGACTTCTCTCTTCAATCCCTCGGTAATGATTTCGCGTTCCTGGAACTGGATCCGCCGCACATTGACAGATCGATGTTTTTTTCTGCGTTGGTTGGCCTGTATGGACGGTCGGGATCGATCTTGGTGGGTGCTCACAGGATGTCCATAATAGTCTCGTAGGGATCCCCTCGCGGCCAATCTTAAGCTAACGGCGCTCGTCGCGGCGGTCTCACCGGCGCTTGGCAGCCTGGTCATAGACTCGTCGGGCCATGGTCTGGCTGGGTCAGCGGGGGTTTCTCGTAAAAACCAATTCGAAATCAATGCATTGCGGGGGATGAGACCGCTCGTCGGTGATGTGTGAAGTTGGTTCTTGTCCAGCCGCAGACTCTTGTGCACAATCCCATTGCAGCTTGCGGGTGAAGGGATGTCGCGTGGCGTCCGGGGCCACATGCGCATTCTCGGTCGGGATGGGAAAGATGTTCCACGCTCCTCATCTAAGTGCGAATGTCGTCCATACGTTGGCCGTTGCGACCAGGGTTTGTCTGTTCACACTGTTTGCGCATGGTGAAGCCATTGGGCAAATACCGACATTCATCGTTCATGGAATGTCGGAGCGTTGTAGCGACATCACCCAATTAGACAGCGCGCTGTCCTCTGATTATCTATCCTTCTTTGCTGAATGGACCGAAAAGGACTATGCCGACGCGGTCGCGTGGGCCCAAGCGTGCTCGGACTACGGCTGGCATATCCCCGGACGCCCCCGGCTTCCGCTTTTGGATGCTCAGCGCGTCAAGGCGTTGGGACACGCACCGACATATGGCATCTCGAGTGCGGTTGCACCCCTCACAGTTGCAAGTCTCATTGATCGAGCCTCTGCCGCCCCCCAGGCCCGATTGACTTGGAGCGCGATGCAAACCTTGCCGTCTGACGGTTCGGCCGTCATCGGGTTCGATGCCTTGGTCACGTCTCACTACAATGAGACGCTTCCTGACATTGCCAGGCGCTACGGGCTGGGCTACGACGAAATCTCCCGTGCCAATCCAAACGTCGACGTGTGGCTGCCGGGGGAGGGCACCCGCATTCGTTTGCCGGGGCGGCACCGTCTGCCGTCGGGATTGCGTCAGGGTGTGGTCGTCAATGTGGCGGAGCGCCGGTTGTACTACTTTCCGAAGCCAAACAAGAACGAGAAGCCCGTGGTCATCACGTACCCGGTAAGCATCGGCAAATTGGGAGAGAGCACCCCTCTGGGTCAGACTCTCATCACCGCCAAAGTGGAGCATCCCTCATGGTATCCGCCATCGTCAGTTCGCAAAGAACACGCCGCGCGTGGCGATCGGCTGCCGGCGGTGGTCGGCCCAGGACCTGACAATCCGTTGGGCGACTTCATGATGCGGCTCGGCTTCGGCAATGGTAGTTATGAAATTCACGGGACGAACAAGCCGGTTTCGGTCGGCATGGACTCTACCAATGGGTGTATAGAAATGTACCCCGAAGATGTTGCTGCCTTGTTTGCGATGGTTGCGGTGGGCACTCCGGTACGCCTCATCAACGAGCCGAAGTAGGTTGCCGGACGCGCAACGCAAATTGTAACGGCGATCCCCCTATTTGTGGGATCATCGGCGGATGCCCGAGCCGCGTCCGCTGTGCCGACATCTGCGCCTGGTCGGCTGCATCATCAGTTTGATCGGTGCAGTGCCGTTCATTGCCACGGCGCAGCCGATTCCGGCCGCACAATCCTCGCCCGAGAGTCCGGCAGGCACGGCGCTCACCAACCAGCAACTCGATCAGCTGACTGCACCGGTTGCCCTGTATGCGGATCCCCTGGTCGGCATGATCTTGATCGCGTCGACTTATCCCCTCGAAATAATTGAAGCGCGGCGCTGGCTGCAAGACCCGGTCAACGCCACGGCCAAGGGCGCTGAACTCGCAAACGCCCTGCGACGGGAGTCCTGGGATCCCAGCGTGAAGTCGCTCATCGCCTTCCCGCAGATCCTGGAAGCGATGAACGACGACATGGAGTGGACCGAGCGCATCGGAGACGCGTTTCTGGCGCAGCAGAACGCAGTCATGGATTCCATTCAGCGCCTGCGGCAGCGCGCAGCGACCGATGGGGTATTGAAGTCCACGCCGCAACAGACGGTATCCACCGAGGACCGGGATATTGCCATCGAGCCTGCGGATCCCGTGACGGTGTATGTGCCGTACTACGATCCGATGGTGGTGTACGGCGATTGGCCCTGGCCCGAGTATCCGCCGGTTTATTTCGAGCCGCCGGTGGATGTCATCATCGGCGTCGGTGCGGTGATCAGCTTCGGCTCCGGTGACCTCATCGTGGGGCCGCTCTGGGGCTGGAACCATTGGGATTGGCCAAATCATCGGCTCGACATCGTTCCCGGCCCTTTTGGTGCCGGCCCGACGCCGTTGCGTTCCGGTCCCTGGGAACACGATCCCGGGCATCGCCACGGTGTGCCGTACCGTAATGCGATCTTGGCCGCACGGTACGAAAAGCAATCGGAGGCCTCGCGGCGCGAATTTCGGGGATTCTCAGGACTTTCGGCAACGTCGCGGCTACCCGTGGTATCGCACCAGGCGCCGGAGGTCTCGCCGAGAGAGGCGCCGATGCGGACCGCGCAGGCCGGACTGCACAAAGCCGCTCCGGCTCTTGGATCGTTGAAAGAGGGGGTACGGGTGCGCGGCCAAGCAGCACGCGGCGCCACCGGCCGCTCCACGCCGACCTCGGGTTCTTCGTCCGGCTCTCATGGCAGCGAGCCGCCGCATCACTGAATTGCGCTGCGATGGAGGCGAGGGCGCCCGTCCCCATGATGTCGCAGATGCACATTCACATGTGCCGGCCATCCCATGGTGATGAAGTGGTAACAAAGCAACCGACCGGTGGACGTGCTCATTCATGCGCACACACCAACGGACTATACTTCTCAGCGTTCGCTGAGGTTACATACGATGGCGTTGAGTGCGGGTGATCTGCTTTCAGCCCTAGAAGCCGAGGCCGCGAAGATAGGACTCGCTCACGGGGCTCCTCCGTTGACCGCCGAGCAATTGAGTGAATTCGCCCGGGAAGGCTTCCTTGTCATCGACACGCCACAAATCAGCCAGCGCGATATTGAATGGTCCCGGCATATTTTGATGTCGCTAATCAGCCGGGGTGCGGGCCGCAAAGACGGCAGGGGCTCCGACCTCTCGGCTCGAGACGGCGATGTTGAGGGCACGACACCGCAGCTTTATCGTCCGTCGCTGTACGCCCCTGAATTGGCGAAGTGGTCCTTTCGGAAAGTTGGACTCGCGATTGCGAAACAACTTCTCGGACCAGATGCCACCCTCTCCGGTGACAACTGTATTCTAAAGCCCTGCCGCATCGGCGGTCCGACACCGTGGCACCAGGACGAAGCGCATAACGATCCAAAGACCTACGAGGAACAGGTCACGATTTGGATTGCCCTGTTCGACACCACGCCCGCCAACGGTGCAATGGCGTTCATCCCTCGTTCGCATCTCCGAGGCGTCCTTCCTCATCGCGCTTATGGCGGCGCAGAGGGGGCGAACGCGATAGAGTGCTGCGGAGATTTCGACCCACAGGATGCGAAGGTGTGCCCGATACCCGCGGGTGGGATCACCATTCATCATGGGCTCACGATTCATGGGGCTCTCGCCAACAAAAGCGATTCGCCCCGTCTCGGGTATATATTCAACTATAAGAATCCACCGAAACCGAGGCCGGAGCTCGGAACTTTTCCGTGGAACACTGAGGTGGGCAAATCGATCCGTGAGCGCCGCAGAGCCTGGCTGCTTCACGGCGGTATCTTCATCGATCTATGGCGCTATTCCCGTTCCGACCCTGACAATCTGCGGCACTTCATCAGGCAGGTTTTGAGGCGTTTCAAGCACTAGCAAGACACCGATTGCTCTCAGCAAGGCGCAGAAATAGAATGATTATGAATGCGGCGCCCGAGAGGCAATGCACGCCCAAAATCGTACTAGCGATCTGCGAGGTCAGTTTCCGTGAAAGCAACATTCGCGTTGCTGCTGTGCGTGGTACTTTTCACGCCGGTCGCCAATCCAGCGCATGCCGTAGTCAGCGATCCTGCAGCGATACAGGTGCAAATTCTCACTGATTCGCTGCTCAAGTCCATGCGGGCGGGCGCGGCTGAGTCCATGGCTGAGCGGTACCGAAACCTCGAGCCGGTGATCGAACAGGTTTTCGCCTTACCCCTCGTGACGCGCCTCTCCGTAGGCCCGGAGTGGGCAAGCATCGCTCCGGATCAGCAGACGGCGTTGATCGCGGCCTTCACCCGCTTCACCGTTGCCAATTACGCCCACAATTTTCGCAATTTCGATGGGGAGAAATTTGAAATCGACGATAACGTGTCGAGTCGAGGCGCGGACAAAATTGTCCGCACCCGGATCATTCCCGCTCATGACACGCCCGTAACCTTGCTTTATCGAATGCATGAGGTGGACGGAAGCTGGAAGATTGTCGATGTCATTTCTGACGGAGTCAGTGAACTGGCCTTGCGCCGAACGGACTTTGCCGCCGGAATTGCCGCCGGAGGCGCGCCCACTCTGCTGGCACATTTGAACAAGGTCAGCGACGGTCTCATGAAGTAGGATCGGACGTCCCGTTTTTCAGGCTCGCTGGGCCCATCAGTGCCGGTTGGAAGAGCAGCGCCGAGACGAGGGTCCAAAGCAGAGATATCATCAGCAGCTTCCCCATGCTGGCCGTTCCCGGATGGCTCGAAGCCCAGAGGCTGCCGAAGCCAGTCGCCGTCGCGAGCGCGCTGAAAAATACTCCCCGCGCCAGGCTCGATGTCAGCAGGTGCGAGCCGCCCGAGCGCCAGGACACTACGAAGTAGATATGGAACGCCACCCCAATGCCGAACAACAGCGGCAGGGCGATGATGTTGGCGAAATTCAGCGGCTGCCCGATCAGTACGCAGGTGCCCATGGTCAGGAGCCCGGTCAATACTATCGGTGCCATGGTGATCGCCACATCCCGTACCCGTCGCAGCGCGATCAGAAGCAGCCCGCAGATTGCGACGAATGACAGCACGCCTGCCTCGATGAATGCGTCCACCACGGCTCGAGCATAGGCCTGAAGATAGATCGCTGCACCCGTCGCGTCCGGGGCTATCTTGATTCCGGCGACGACGAACCGGCGGAGTACCGCGTCGTCGTTAGGGTCGCCTTTCGGTAAAACCGAAACCCGTGCGCGCCCGTCAGGTGTCTGCCATTGGTGTACCAACTCCCGCGGAAGCGTTTCGATACTGACGGGCCGCGGCTGTAACAAATCGCTTAGTTGCCCGAGGGTCGTCACAAACCCGGGGAGCAGCATCTCGCCCGCCTGGGCTCGCGCCGATCGGCTGCCCCGGGCCAGCATGTCGAACTGATCGGCGAGCCTGCGGGCGTCCGCACTCAACGATGGATCTTCAATCGAGGCTTGACGCATCTGCACGGCCGCTCGATGCAGGCTGTCGATGATCTCCGTATCGGTGGGTGGCATCGCAACCTCGAGCGGATGCAGTGTGAGATCCACGAGGTTGGCCGCATCGGCGATGAGAGCGATTTTTTCCGGCTGCCCGGTTGGAATGAAACTCGACAGGGTGAGTGAACGGTAGACCGTCGGGTCGGTCCTGAAGATTGCTGCAAGCCGGTCAGCGGCGGCGACGGTGGGTCGGATGACCTCCAGCGTATTCGGCGATTGGTCCGGATCGCGCGCCAAATCAACGAGCGTGGCAACCGACTCTACCGCCGCGCTGCGCAGGTGCATAGGATTGAAATCAAACTGCACCAGCGGCAGCGACGCCGCGCAAATCAGGGCCGCGACCCCGCCTAAGCCAACAATCAGTATCCGGTGTCGCAGGACGTAGTTGTCGATGAGTGTCAACCGCGTGCTGGGGCGATCGGGCGCGCCAGGCGGTCGAGTGAGTGCGATCAGAGCCGGCAATAGCGTGAGGTTCAGCGCAAGCGCAGCGAACAGGCCCAGTCCGGCTATCACCCCGAGTTGCGACACTCCATAATATGCCGTGGGTGTAAACGCCAGAAAGCCTGCGCCGATCGCGGTAGCCGCCAGGGTCAAGGACGTACCCATCGTCCATCCCGTCGCCGTGAGAGCCGCGCCCACATCCCCTGCGGCTCCGCGTTCTGCCCGATAGCGCACGCTGAACTGAATACCGAGATCCACCCCCATCCCGACGAATAGAGGGATGAATGCGACCGATATGACGTTGAGCCGATGAAACAGGGCGAGACCGAGCGCCGTGGCGATCAGCAGACCTACGAAGGTGGTCGCAAGTATCGAGGCGATCAACCTGGGTGACCTTACTGCAAACCATAGCATCAGAATGATCGCCCCGCCGGCCAGGCAAGCGATCAAACCGGCGCGTTGCGCCAAGGTTGCGAATTCCTCGTCCTGCAGCGGAACCTGACCGGTCAGGCGAACGCGCACGCCGTGCGCAGAGTCGAGATGCAGCTGCTTCGCGGTGGCGCGGATCGCATCGATCGGCAGTTGGCCGGGTTGCAGCTGGGTGAAGTCGAGCACCGGATCGACCAGCATGATATGCCTCAACTCGCGTGCGTCCGGTTCGTGCCCCGTCATCAGGGTGCGCCAGGAAAAGAAGATCGGCTTGCCGGCTGCCAAGCCTTGGAGCGCATCGGCCAGAGTCCGGATGGGAGTGCGCAAATCCTGCACCGAGGCGTCGCCGTTGTTCACCCCTTTCATTGCCAGGGAAAGTGTATTTGCGAGACCGCGTAACGATGGGTCGGACGCCATGGAGCCGAGGAATGGCTGGCTCTTCAGGAGTTGAGCGATGGCCGTTTTCACCTCCCCGATCGAGGCGAAGAGTAATCCATTGTGAGCCCAGAATGGTCCGGCGTCGGGCCGCTCGACCGAATGAAACAATCTCGTTTGAGCGCCAAGACTCTCGGCGAGGCTGGCGGCGGCCGCCTGGCTCAATTCGGGGGTTTGGCCGTCGACCACCACCACAAGATCCGAGCTGTCCGACGGGAAGGCCACGTCGAATGCTGTCTGTCGCACTCTCCAGGGCAGCTTGGGCGACAACAGCGCGTCGGTGTCCGTAGTCATCGCGAAGTGACCCATGACGTACCACGTCATCGCGACGCAAAGGAGGGTCCCCAATGCCACGACGATCCACGCGCGCGCGACACACAGACCAACGAGGCGGACGATCAGCGAAGTATAACGGGTCATTCAGGACGGCCAACGTCCCTCAATCAAGACGACGAGGGGATCACGCGGTGCCTGAATGATGCCGCCGAAGATCGCCGCTGGCAACAAGCACCTTCAAGGTCGGGCATGCCGGCGCTCACAGAATCTCGAGCGCGAGCGCAATCCCCTGTCCGCCGCCGATGCACAGCGTCACGATGCCGCGCTTCAACCCGTCGCGCTTCATCGAGTGCAGCAGCCGCGTGGTCAGCACGGCTCCGGTGGCACCGATTGGGTGGCCGTGAGCGATCGCGCCGCCGTCGACATTGACCACATCTTCCGAAAATCCAAGCTCGCGTTGGCAGGCAATCGCAATCGCGGCGAACGCTTCGTTGATTTCGATGCGGTCCACGTCCGACAGCTTCCAACCGGCGCGCTCCAATACGAGCCTTACCGCCGGCACCGGCCCGGTACCGAACATGCCCGGCTCAACCGCGACGACCCCGTGGGCGACGAGCCGTGCCACGGCGTCGAGGCCGCGTTTCGCTGCGAAATCCCGCTCCGCGACGATCATTGCCGAGGCGCCGCTGTTCAAGCCGGGCGCGTTGCCGGCGGTGATGGTTCCGTCCTTGCGAAAGGAGGGCTTGAGCTTGGCCAGCGTCTCTACGGTTGTCTCCGGTCGATTGGTTTCATCCACGTCGAATGTTATCGGGCCCTTGCGGGTTGGCACTTCAATCGCGACGATTTCGCTCTTGAACTTCCCGGCGGCCTGCGCGGCGCTGAAGCGCTGCTGGGAACGTGATGCCCATCGATCCTGGTCATCCCGACTGACCCCATAGCGGGTCGCCAGATCTTCCGTGTGCCAACCGGAATGCTGACCGCTGAACGCATCGTTCAGGCCATCGCGCAGCATGCTATCCAACAGCGCGGCGTCACCCATGCGGTAGCCCCAGCGCCCGGCGGCGACCAAGTACGGCGCCTGGTCCATGTTCTCCATGCCACCGGCCACGGCGCAAGAGGTGTATCCCGAAAGGATCTCAAGTGCTGCGCTCGCTATTGCCTGCGCGCCCGAGCCGCATACGCGGTTCACGGTGAGTGCGGGAACCCGCACCGGCAGCCCGCCGCCGATCGCCGCTTGACGGGCGGGGTTCATCTTCACGCCCGCTTGGATCACATTGCCCATGACCACGGTGTCGACCTCAGTCAGGCCGGAAGCTTGCAATGTGTTGCGAATCGCCGCCGCGCCGAGTTCGGGTGCCGCCACGTCCTTGAGCGAACCGCCGAAGGCGCCGATTGCGGTGCGAACCGGCCTGCAGATAACGATTTCACGTGCCGACATGGGCGATCTCCGAGGGGGATGAGAAGGCAGGGGCTGGTGTCGGCTGATCGAAAATCAGGCAAGTGGTGGTGGCATGGGCATACAGTTTTCCATCCGGGCCCACGAGACGTCCTTCCGCGGTGGCCACTTGTCGACCCTCGTGAATCAGCTTGCCTTCGGCGCGAACCAGGGGTACGGCCTCTGTGAGAGGACGCACGAAATTCAACTTCAATTCCAGCGTGGTGTAGATCCTGCCCGCCGGAAGTGTTGAATGCACGGCACAACCAACGGCTGAATCAAGCAGTGCTGCAAACCATCCCCCGTGCACCGTGCCCAGCGGGTTGTAGTGCTTGCCTTGCGGGCGCCCCTGAAATACGGCGAGCCCGCGTTCGACATGAATCGGCACAAAGTCGAGCGTGTCACCGATCGGCGGGCGAGGCAGCGCTCCGGCGAAGATCGCCTCGAGCGTCTCGAGACCCGTACGACCGTTGACTTGTTCCGGACGCGCGTACCCGGTGGTGGCCGCGAGCCGTGTACGCACCGCATCTTCTTCCGCCCGCCAGCGGGCAATGGTGTCTTCGACCTTCATCGATGTCCTTCGGTTAGACGATACTTGCATATACAAGAAATGTAGATACAATAATAAACATGGATGAATCTGTCAAGTTGCGGGGCTGCACGAATCTCAAGCTCCGTCGGTTGGACCGCGTCGTGACGCGTCACTACGACGCCTACGTTGCCGCCACTGGACTGAAGAACACGCAGTACTCTCTGCTTTCACACGCGGTGTTGTTGGGGCCGATCCGACCCTCGGATCTGGCACGTCATATGGGTCTGGACGCCTCGACTCTGACACGCAATTTGCAGCCGCTTGTGGCACAAGGCTGGCTGCAACAGGGTCCCGGCGAGGATGCTCGCTCCCGCCTCGTGGAGGCCACCAAAGGAGGGCGCCTCAAGCGGCTGGAAGCTCAGCGCGCGTGGAAGCAGGCGCAGCTCGCCCTCAATGAGCGCCTCGGCGGAAGCCGCGTCGCTGCACTGCACGCGCTGCTCGATGAATGTATGGGTCGGTTGACCGAGGTAGGGAGAGACCTATGAGCGAACCACGAAGAGAAGCATCTCAATCCAGCGTGCTCATCGTCGGCGTCGGTGCATCGCTCGGCTTGGGTGCAGCCATAGCTCGACGATTCGCGAAGGGCGGACATCCGGTGACGATCGCCGGCCGCAATGCCGTCAAGCTTGAAGCTACTGCCGATGAGTTGCGAAAGGCTGGAGCAAGTGTCTCCTTCATCGTCGGCGACGCAGCGAGTGCCGAGGACGCCAAGCGCTTCGTCACAGAGGCAGAAAAGCTCGCGCCGCTTGCTGTCGCGGTTCAAAACGCGGGCGGAAACGAGCCTGCGCCGTTCCTGCAAGTGAGCGAAGAGCGCTTCACACGGCATTGGCGAAAACATGCGCTCGGCGGATTTCAACTGGCTCGAGCGGCAATACCTCTTCTGCTCGAGCATGGCGGCGGATCCCTGTTCTTCACGGGCGCTTCCGGCAGCCTGCGCGGCAAAGCCAATTTCGCGCCCTTTGCCTCCGCCAAGGGAGCGCTGCGCAATTTGGCGCAAAGCATAGCGCGGGAATACGGACCCCGGAACATCCATGTCGGTCATGTGGTGGTGGACGGGGGGATAGCGGGCGACCGGCTACTGTCGCGCGCGCCACAGATGAAAGAGCAACGCGGGGCGGACGGAATGCTGCACCCAGACGCAATCGCGGAGACCTACTGGGACATGCATCACCAGCAGCGCAGCGCTTGGACCCTCGAGCTGGATGTTCGGCCCTGGAGTGAGATTTACTGATCGAGCCGCTCTTGGGCTAATCTAGTTGCAGTATGGCGGGCCGTAGTTAAGAATTGGCAACCTTGCTGCAGGGAAACTGGAATGACCGATTCGACTGAGTATGTACCACCAAAGGTTTGGACCTGGAATAAGCCGAGCGGCGGCCAATTCGCCAACATCAACCGCCCGGTGGCCGGGGCAACGCATGAGAAAACCCTGCCGATCGGCCGGCATCCGCTGCAACTCTATTCGCTCGCGACGCCGAATGGCGTGAAAGTCACCACCATGCTCGAAGAGCTGCTTGCTCTCGGTCATCGCGGCGCAGAATATGATGCCTGGCTGATCAAGATCGGAGAGGGCGAGCAGTTCGGAAGCGGCTTCGTTGCCGTGAACCCCAACTCCAAGATTCCGGCCCTCTTGGATCGCAGCGGCGCGGTTCCTATTCGTGTTTTCGAGTCCGGCTCGATCCTGCTCTACTTGGCCGAAAAATTTAATGCGTTTCTGCCGAGTGACGCAGCCGCGCGTGCAGAGTGCCTATCGTGGCTATTTTGGCAGATGGGGAGCGCTCCGTATCTTGGCGGGGGATTTGGCCATTTCTACGCCTATGCTCCGATTAAGATCGAGTACGCCATCGACCGCTTCGCGATGGAGGTGAAGCGTGAGCTCGATGTGCTCGACCAGCGTCTTCGAGACAATGAGTACATCGCAGGCCCGGCTTACACGATCGCCGACATGGCTATCTTTCCGTGGTACGGAGGACTGGTGAAAGGCTGGCAGTACGGCGCGGCCGAGTTTCTCGACGTGCAGAGCTATAAACATGTCCAGCGATGGGCCGATATGCTCCTCGAGCGGCCCGCGGTCAAGCGCGGCCGCATGGTCAACCGAAGTTTCGGAGAGCCCTCGAGCCAGTTGCACGAGCGCCATGATGCCCGCGACTTTGAAACCAACACGGCTGACAAACTGGCACCCTCGAGCTAGGGCGGTCGGAGGATTCTACCCGGCAGCGGACAGTAATTCAGCGAACCGCGGCAGGTCGACGTTCCCTCCCGAGATGAGAACGCCGACTTTCTTGCCGGCCACCTCGATCTTTCCGGCGAATACCGCCGCCGCGGCGAGACAGCCGGTCGGTTCCACCACCATCTTCATTCGACCGGCGAAGAAATGCATCGCCTCGATCAGCTCGGCGTCGGTGACGGTGACGATGTCGTCCACATGGCGTTGAATCACGGGAAAGGTGTGACGGCCCAAATGCTGGGTCTGCGCACCATCGGCGATCGTACTGGGGGTGTCGATGTGGACGATCTCGCCGGAGCGAAAACTACGCTGCCCGTCGTTGCCCGCCGCCGGTTCCACGCCGATGACTTTGCACTGGGGGTTGAGCGCTCGCGCCGCGACTGCACTTCCCGACAGCAGGCCGCCGCCACCCAGTGGCACGACCAGCACGTCGATCCCCTCGGTTTCCTCGAATAACTCTTTGGCCGCCGTACCCTGTCCCGCCATCACGTGCGGATGATCGTAGGGCGGAATCAGAGTGAGCCCGCGTTCCGTCGACAAGCGTAACCCGAGGGCTTCGCGATCCTCGGTGTAGCGGTCGTACAAGATCACCTCGGCGCCATAGGCGCGTGTCGCCTGCACTTTGGCGGCGGGCGCATCGCGCGGCATCAGAATGACGGCCTTGATGCCCAGCAATCGCCCCGACAGGGCAATCGCTTGGGCATGGTTGCCGGACGAGTAGGCGACGACGCCCGCGGCCTTCTGGGCCGGCGTGAACTGCGTCAAGGCGTTGTAGGCCCCGCGAAACTTGAACGCCCCCATGCGCTGAAAATTTTCGCATTTGAAGAATAGCTGCGCACCCGTTCGTTCATCGGCGAGACGCGAGGTCAGTACCGGCGTGCGATGCGCCATTGATGCTATTCTGTCGTGCGCGGCGATGACATCGGCGTAGCGGATGGAGAGCACAGGGACCGGGTCTGGTAATAGGGGCATGTTGCCGTCCACGTTTCGATGACGCCGCCCTTTATTATACGTCACTTCGATCTTGCTTCCCGGATCTTGCGGCGGTAACGTCGATTCATGTCATCGCCACGCGATTCTTGGAAGACCCGCTTTAGATCCTTCTACTACGGGCGCGCACCCGAACCGGCCGACCCGATCCTGGAACGGGGCAAGTTGGCGCTGTTGGTGATCGACGTTCAGAACGTCTACTTGAAACGTCCCGACCGGACCGATCTGGATGCGTCCGGGCACGCCGATTACGATGCTTGGACGCCGTTTCACGACCGCATGCATCGCACGGTGATTCCCGCCATCCAAGAACTTCTGCATCGATTCCGGCACGACCGGCATGAGGTGCTGTTTGCCCGCATCGCGTGCCAGACGGAGGACGGGCGCGATCGATCGCTCAGCCAAAAGCTGCCCGGCTGGAATAATCTGCTGCTGCCCAAGGACCAATGGGAATCGCAAATTGTCCCGGAGATTGCTCCGCAGTCGGACGAAATCGTCGTCACCAAGACGACGGACAGTGCGCTCACCGGCACCAATCTGCGCCTCATCCTCAATAATTTGGGGGTTTCGCAAGTCGTCTGTTGCGGCATCTTCACCGATCAATGTGTTTCCTCCACGGTGCGCACGCTGGCCGATGAAAGCTTTTCCGTCATCGTGGTGGAGGACGCCTGTGCCGCCGGTTCGGACGCGCTGCACCGTCAGGAACTGGAGATCATCAACATGATTTACTGCCACGTAATGAGCAGGGAGGAATTGTTCGGCTATCTGCCTTGAGGGCTATATTGCGAGCTCTGCCCGCCGCCGACTCGTCAAGATGCCGCCATACACGGTACCGGCGATGAGCCACGCGACGCCGAGTATCCTGGCGAGCGGACTCATCCCGTACAAGACTGCCAGTACGACGATGATCCCGGCCACCGGCACTGCCAGGTGAACGAACCACCGGCCAGAACGGCCTTTGACCCAGAATTGAGCGATTACCGACACGTGCAGAAGCAGGAACCCGGAAAGCGCCCCGAAATTGACGATTGATACGAGCTCGTCCATTTGGTATCGCATCACCAGCGCGACCGTGATCGAGATGGCGGTGGTCGCGACCATGCCGACGTAAGGCGTCCCGTGCTTGGGGTGAATCTTGGCAAGCACCGCGGGCAACTGGCGGTCGCGTCCCATGGCGTACATGACGCGCGCGACCCCGACCTGCATCGGCAGCGCATTGGTGACCCCAACCAGGGTGGCCATGACCCAGGCGGTCAGCGCGGAGGCTGCGGGTCCCATCGCCCAGGAGACCACCTCGTAGGTCGCGGCCGCGGGATCCTTGATCGAAAAGCCGCTCATCAGATCGCCGAAAACCCACGATATCACCGCCAGTATCCCTGCCGCGATGAGCAGCACGCTCAAGATCGCACGGCCCACGATCCGCCTATCGTCGCTCTTCACCTCTTCCGAGAGCGTGGAGATCGCGTCGAATCCGAGATAGGACATCACGCAAATCGAGGTCGCCGTGAAGATGCTCTTGAGATGATAGAGGTCCGGCGCGTAGAGCGGCCGCAGCGTGAGCGCTCCGTTGCCCTTGCCGTGATAGAGAGCGGCGAGCCCGAGGGTCAATAGCAGAGCGATCACCGCGAGCTGCACCGCGACCGAGAACAGATTGACTCTGGAAGTCACTTTCACGCCGAACCAATTGATGCTGAGCGTCGCCACGCCGAGCGTCACGATCCAAAACGCCCGGTCCACCTGCGGCATCAGGGTGCCCAGGGCCACAGCCATGAAGACATATACGTAGGCCGGTATCAGCAAGTAATCGAGCAGAATCATCCATCCGCCGATGAATCCGGCGAACGGACCGAGAGCGTGGCGCGCATAGCCGTAGACCGATCCGGCGCTCGGCACGGCCTCGGTCATCAGCGCATAGCTTTTCGCCGTGAAGTACATGCATATGGTCGCAAGAACGTAGGCAAGCACGATGAGGCCGTCGGATGCCTGCCAGACGAACCCAAGCGACTGAAAAATGCCGAAAGGGCAGACGTACGCGATCCCGTAAATGACCAGGTCATAGTAGGACAACGTTCGGCGCAGGGATTGCACCGCAGGTCGGCCGCTGGCCGGCGGTGGTGCGTCAGCGGAATTCAGAGGCCGCCGCCGCGGGTTCGGCACAGATGCCGTGATGATGTCCGTTCGTGAAGTTCATTGTGCTATCCCCGGCCCTTAGTACCATATTACGGGCGAGCCGTGGCGACAATAATACGGTGTATTCAAAATGTCTCTACAAAACTTAACAATGTTCAACGGAAGCTCGTGGATGCGCTGACCCTGGATCATTCCATGATTCCCAAGACGGTACTTTTTCGCACTGGGCCCCGGCCCAGGCGACCTGGGGGTGGAGAATCGCACCACGGCGCTGCGCGTCGTATGATGCAGTGGATCGGGCTGCGGGAAATCCGCGAGGCGATTGCCAACCGGGAACCGGCGCGTTATTTCGAGATCATTGAGTACATCCATGAGCGAACGTCTTACAACAATCAGTCCGATCGATGGCCGCATCTACGTCGAACGTGAACTCGCAGATGCCCATGCGATCAATCGTGCGCTCGATACCGCACGGCGCTCGCAAGCGGCGTGGCAGTCACTACCCCTGGAGAGCCGCGTTGCCGTGCTCGACTCTGCGGTACAGGCCTTTGTCGCCAAAGGCGACTCCATCGCCGAGGAGATCACTTGGCAGATGGGTCGTCCGATCAGCCATTCGCCGGGCGAGATCCGCGGCTTTGAAGAGCGGGCGCGCTACATGCTCGGTATCGCCGCGCAGACGCTTGCCCCGATCGATCCCGGCGTCAAGGCAGGTTTCGTGCGCCGGATCAAGCGCGTGCCGCTCGGTGTCGTCGCGGTCGTCGCCCCTTGGAATTTTCCCTACCTCACCGCCGTGAATTCCGTGCTGCCGGCGCTCATCGCCGGCAATGCGGTCGTGCTCAAGCACTCGCA
>Ga0116129_1000337_pt1 | contig 31303 bp, 25 predicted proteins | sample June2015DPH_17_2_FD_89732 | JGI IMG/M metagenome (GOLD analysis project Ga0116129, IMG submission 89732) | Peatland microbial communities from SPRUCE experiment site at the Marcell Experimental Forest, Minnesota, USA - June2015DPH_17_10 | ecosystem: Environmental > Terrestrial > Soil > Wetlands...
CATTACCCCGGCGATTACGGCTTTGTGCCCGGCACCGTGGCCGAAGACGGCGATCCCATCGATATCCTGGTCCTGATGACCCATCCCAGTTTCTCCGGCTGCATGATCGAAGTCCGCCCCGTCGGCATTCTCGATATGGTCGACAACTCCGAAGCCGATCACAAAGTGCTCGCCGTGCCCATCAACAACCCGCGCTACGACGAAATTCACAACGTCGCCGACGTCCGTGGTCACATCACCAAGGAAATCGAACACTTCTTCCAGATTTATAAGGAGCTCGAAGGCAAGAACGTCCGCCTGCAAGGCTGGCGCGACGCGCATTACGCCCACGAAGCCATCATGCAGGCCCGCGAACGCTATCTGGAACTGCACAAAACCAAGGAACTCGTCTCTAAGTAGCCGCCACCAGATCCCGCGCCCCGATCTGCTTCAGGCACCGGTCCACCCACTGCTTGGTCAGCTTCTCCTGCACGCCGTTTTGCGATAGCCGCGTCCTCAGATTCGACCAATCGACCAGGTCCAGCGACTGATCCTGATTGAAGCAGGAGAACACCACCGTCTCCTCGCCCGTAATCGGATCCTTGTGTTGTTGCAGGCACTGTGCGCAAATTTCCTTCATCATGCACTGCATCGGCGAATTGATACTGCCGATCGCTTTGTGATCCGGCTTCAGATACGGCGCAAGCGTCGTATGCCGCGCCCGCGCCACCGCGCCCATCATCGCATCGGACCCGATCACCACCAGCCGATCCACCGAATGCAGCGATATATCCAGCCGCTCCGGCGTAATCGGATCGTCGAAGTCGCCCCGCCCGTACGCCACAATCGCCTCGACAATATTTCCCACGAACGCCTTATCCTGCACCCGCCCCGGCGTAAATCCCGGAGCCTCATCGCAGCACCAGATCACCACGTCCGCCGCGCCTTCGATCTCCTCGACCTTATAACGATCGATAATCTTCTTATATCCCGCGAAATAAATCGTGCGCGATCCGTTCGCGCGCAGCTCCTGGCCGATCGAGAACAGCACCGCGTTCCCCAATCCGCCTCCGATCAATAAAACAGTTTCCTTCGCCGGCGTTTCAGTCGGAGTCCCCGTCGGCCCCATCAAAATTACCGGCTCGCCCGGCTGCAACAGCGCGCACAAATCCGACGATCCGCCCATCTCGAGCACGATCGTCGATAGCAGCCCGCGCTCCCGGTCCACCTTCGCCCCCGTCAGCGCCAGCCCTTCCATTGCGAGCGTCGTACCCCCCGCCTTCAATGCCAGCGTCTCGAAATTTTGCAATCGATAAAACTGCCCCGGATGAAAAGCCCGCGCCGCCATCGGAGCCTTCACCACCACCTCGACAATCGTCGGCGTCAGCCGTTCCACCTTGTGAACCACCGCTCGAAGCTCGGCATTTAAATGATCCAGCAGCACGTTCGGCAATAGCCCCGTCGGCGCCTTTCGCGCCAACAATCGCGACACCACTGGATACCCTTGCTTCGCGCTCGCCATCGCCTTCACCACGTTGCCCGCGAACGATGGATGCAAATCGCCAAAGAACGAAATCCCGCGTCCATCCTCTCGAATCGACATCAGAACCCGCGCCTGCGCGGGTTTCGCAACCTTCTCCGGCTTCACCGCCTGCCCTTCGTCGTCCACCGCGCGGAACCATTTGCCATCCAGAAATACATTGTCGGGATCTTCCCTGCCCAGCACCGTATTCGGCTGCGTCCCCGCCGCCACCAGGATGGACCGCGCAGGCATCCGCACGATCTCCCCGTCTTTGTCCCGCAGCATCAGCGCCGCCGCATGCCCGAATGAATCGACCTCGACCTCTTCCGGCGTCAGCGATTCCGCAAATCGAATCCCTTCTTCCAGCGCCAGGGCGACTTCTTCATGATTCAGCGTATAGCTCGGCGAATCGATCAACCGCCGCCGGTACGCCAGCGTCACGCCGCCCCACTGATTCAGCACTTCCACCAGCTTCGGCTCGCGCCCTTCCCGCGCTGCCGCCGCGCGCTCCACTCGAATTGCCCGCGCATGGGCGATAAACTCATCGCCCGTTTCAGTCTCTTCCGCGGTCCATCGCTCCCGCACATCGCGCTCGCTCGATTCCGCCGCCAGCGCCTCATACCGCTCCAAAAACTTTTCCACTTGCACCACGTAATACGCCAGGGATTCGGTCGCCGTATCGATCGCCGTCAGCCCTCCACCGATTACCACAATCGGCATCCGCACCTGCAGATTCGCCACGGAGCTGTCCTTCGCCGCGCCCGTCAACTGCAAAGCCATCAGGAAATCGGAAGCTTGCCGCACTCCGCGCGCCAGCCCGTTTTTCATCGGAATCACAGTCGGCCGGCCCGCGCCCGCGCACAGCGCAATGTGATCGAACCCCAACTCGAACGCGCTCTCCACAGTCATCGTGCCGCCGAACCGCACCCCTCCGAACATGCCGAACTGCTCGCGTCTCTCTAGCAACAGGCGAATAATCTTCAGAAAATTTTTGTTCCACCGGACCGTGATTCCATATTCGGCCACGCCTCCGAACCCCGCCATCACCCGGTCGTCCAGCGATTCATACAGCTCATTCACATCGCGAATCGGACGGAACGGCACCCGCTCGCCGTGCGGAGTCACTCCGGAAATATCAGCCGGCAGCGGCTCGATCTTCAACCCGTCAACTCCGGCCACCGTATGCCCGTCGTTCATTAAATGGTGCGCCAGCGTGAAACCCGCCGGTCCTAACCCCACCACCAGAACCTTGTATCCCGATTCTTCCTTCGGTACCGGACGCGCAAAATTCAACGGATTCCAACGCGTCAGCAAACTGTAAATTTCAAATCCCCAAGGAAGCTCCAAAACATCCTTCAACGCCCGCGTTTCCACCTGCGGAATGTCCACCGGATCCTGTTTTTGAAAAATGCAGGACTTCATGCAGTCATTGCAAATCCGGTGTCCCGTGCCCGCGCACATCGGATTATCCACCGCCGTAATCGCCAGCGCCCCCACCGAATCTCCGCGCTGCTTGACTAAATTCATCTCCGAAATTTTCTCGTCCAGAGGACACCCGGCCAGCGTCACGCCAAAAAAACTTTTCTTAAACTCGCCGGTCTTTTCTTTGAGGCCGGTCGAACACGAATCCTTTTCCTGGTTGTGGCACTTGATGCAATAATTCGCCTGATCAAGCGCCGCATTCAGGTTCATCCCCGCGTCCGTCAGCTTGAATCCTTCGCGATGCCGCCATTCATGCTGCCGCAGCGCCAGCCGTGCGATCCCGCCCGAAACCAGCGTCTCCACCGGAATCAGATGCGTCATGTCGAGCTTATGCGGCACCTTGAACAGAACGCCGCCGCGATGTTCTTTGCGCCCGGCAGCGGAGAGCGCGGCCCACGCGCCATATTGCGCTGCTACGCCCAATTCCGCCGCATGATTCGCTTCATCCTCCAGCCATTTCGAAACATGCTCGACAAAGCTAGCCTCAGTCAACGGTTCGTTGAACAGCGCTTCCAGTTCCATCGCCACAGCGCGTCCATTAATCGCCGAAGCCTTCTCCGCCGTCATCCCGCTAATGGCTTTTTTCTGAATGAATTTTCGCTTCAGCGCATAAACCGGAGCCAGTGCATCGTGCCGCGCCCGCAGCGCGTCAGTAGAAATTCCGAACAGATCACTAATAAAATCCTCAACGTGCGGAGCCAGATCCACCAGCAACTCCGATTGCACTTTGCGCGAAGGAATATTGCTCCGCGCCTCCCTCAACCGTTCCCGCAACGACGGCTCCAACTGATCCAGAAACGCCGCATCGATGCGAACCAGACCCTCCCGGCGATACAAATCGTCGAACGAAAGCCCAAACTTAAGACTCAATGATTCAGAATTTGGCATGGATAGACAAACAGGACAACCAGCAGCGAATACCCGTATTATACCAATCCTAAATGATCACCCGATCGTCCGTCGGCATGAAAGACTAATCCTCAAAACCGGCCGCGCGAACAAGGTTTTGTGGGAGCCGCCAATCTTGGCGGCATGGTCCGTCGTGGGGCAGGATGCCATCCTGCGGACCGATTGTCAATCGGTCCATCCGGGCGCAGCCCGGACGCCTCGTGGGACAGCGCCATGCGCTGCCAGCTATGGAGCCGTGACCGCAGGGAGCGGAGTCTTCTTAGATGCCGAAACTGTCGACCTCCGAAACGCCTCCCAAGTAACCCAAGCCGACAGCGCCACCAGCCCCCCATCCCGAGCCAGCGTCTTAGGACCCAACTGCTCTCCCGGCCCAAAACATCCGCAATCCCCTTGAAACCCGCGCAAGTAAAGAATCAGCATTACGCTGAAAAACGCCACCAGCAGTGCCGTAGCTAACGATCCCACGTATCGCAATTTCAAGCCAGTAACCAGCAGCACGCCCAGCAGTAATTCAAACCACGGCAGCGTCCGCGCCACCAACGTCACTCCAGCTTCCGGTAGCACGTGCATCGTATCCAGCTGCATCGCGAACAGCATCCAAGGATCGCGCAGCTTGGCGATCGCCGCCCATAGAAACACCACCGCCAGCGCCAACCGCCCGAGAATGAGAACTCCACGGCGCATTTACTTGACGATAGTGTCAATCATCTGCTTCAGCAGATCGTATCGCACATCGCCTGTAATCGGATATCTTTTCCCTTTGCCGGTCAGCAGCATCGTCGGCGTGGACTCCAGCGGAATTCTCTGGCCCGCCGCTAAATCCGCGTCGATCTGGCTGTTGATCTCCGCCAGCTTCTTTGGATCATTGAGAATCTTCCGCACTTTATCCATTTCCGCGGGCGTCAATTCTTTCGCCACCGTTCCTTCCACGTCGCCCGTCCGGCCCCACTGTTCCTGCGTGCGGAATAACGTGTCGCAGATCCGTTCATACTTGCCGATTTGCGCCGCTGCGTTCGCATAGAGCGCCGCCTTGCGTGCAAATGGATGCTGCGGCAAAGGGAAATCGCGATAAACAATGCGCACTTTTCCCGCCGCCACGCAGTCTCCCAGCGCTTCTTTAAGAGCGCCGAAATGCAGCCGCGCGCAGTGCGGGCACTGGAAATCGCTGAACACCTCGAGCGTTACCGGAGCGTTCGGCGATCCCACAGTTCTGTCCGCCGAATCGCTTGCGAAGAGCGCGGTAGCGGCCAAAAGGAATGATACAAAAATGAGTCGCATTTGCCCTGATCCTATCACAGCAGCCGTCCGTTGTGATAAAACACGATGCATGGCCATTGATCTAAAAGGTAAGACTGCGCTCGTCACCGGCTCAGGCCGCGGCATCGGTCGCGCCGTCGCACAGAAGCTCGCCGCCGCCGGCGCCGCCGTAATGTTGAACGATCTCGATCGCGACGTGCTTTTCGAGACCGGCATGATGATCGAAAAAGAAGGCGGCGCCGCCAAGGCTATGCCGGGCGACATCACCGCTCCTGATTTTCCTGAAAAACTGGTGAACGCCACGGTGAAAGGCTTCGGCTCCATCGATATCATCGTCAACAACGCCGGGTACACCTGGGACAATGTCATCCAGAAAACCACTGATGAGCAATTCCAGGCCATGCTCGATATCCATATGGTGGCTCCCTTTCGCGTGCTGCGCGCCGCTTCTACCTATATTCGCGAGGCGGCGAAGAAAGAAATCGCTGAAGGCAAGCGCGTCATGCGCAAGGTTGTGAACATCACTTCCGTTTCAGGCGTCGATGGCATCGCCGGACAGGCCGGCTACGGATCCGGCAAAAGCGGCATCAACGGATTGACCAAAGTGATGGCGAAGGAATGGGGCCGTTACAACGTCAACGTGAACTCGGTCGGCTTCGGCTTCATCGAAACCCGTCTAGTCGCGCCGCTCGGCTCGGAAGGTTCGGAGATTGAAATGAAGGGCAAAAAGATCAAAGTCGGAATCCACCAGGCCACCATCGATGCCGTAAAGGTCCTCTGCCCGCTCGGCCGCACCGGCTCGGTCGAAGAAGCCGCCGGACCCGTGCTGTTCTTCTGCTCGCCTTTATCGGATTACGTCAGCGGCGAAATCCTGATCGTCAGCGGCGGCGCCAGATCGTGACCGACCCGCTCCTGTCCTGGCGCAAAGAATTTCCGATTCTCGATCGAACCGTGTACATGATCAGCCACTCGCTCGGCGCTATGCCCCGCCGCACGCGCGACCGTCTGACTCAATTCGCCGATGAATGGGACACCCGCGGCATCCGCGCCTGGGAAGAAGGCTGGTGGGAAATGCCGGTCACCGTCGGCAATCTCATCGGAAAAATCATCGGCGCTGGCGAAGGTGAAATCGTCATGCAGCAGAACGTCTCCATCTGCCAGCAGATCGTTCTTTCCTGTTTTGACTGGACGAAAAGGCGAAACAAGATCGTCACCGACGCGATGAATTTCCCGTCGAACCTCTATAATTATGGTCGATTAAGCGCTGTTACAGCGACAATTCCATCGAAAGATGGCCTGATAAGCCCACTTAAGGAACTGCTCGATGCCATAGACGAGGAGACGGCGCTCGTTTCCGTCTCCCACGTTCTGTTCCGCAGCTCCTTCATCCAGGATCTTGCCGCCATCACCCGCCGCGCCCACGAAGTAGGGGCGAAGATAGTAGCGGATGTCTATCAATCCGCAGGGACAGTTCCGCTCGACGTACGCGAATTAGGTGTCGATTTCGCGGTCGGCGGATCGGTAAAATGGCTGCTCGGAGGCCCTGGAGCCGGATTTCTATACGTTCGCCGCGATTTATGGCCCGATTTGCAGCCACGCATGACCGGCTGGGCCGCCCATCGCAACCCGTTTTTATTCGCCCCGGAACACGATTATGACCCTGGAATCAATCGTTTCCTGAACGGAACGCCAAACGTGCCAGCCATGTATTCGGCAATGTCCGGTTATGAAATCATCGCTGAAATCGGCGTGCCTGCGATTCGAGAAAAATCGATGCGCCAGACCGCGAGGCTCATCCAACTTGCTGAAGAAGCAGGGTTTCGCATCAATTCGCCGCGAGATCCAAACCGGCGCGGAGGCACCGTTGTAATCGATGTCCCGAACGGCTACGAAATTACAAAAGAGTTAGGCCGCCGCGACTATCTGGTTGATTACAGGCCAGGTGCGGGAATTCGCGTGGCTCCGCACTTTTATTCCACCGATGAGGAACTGGACCTGGTAATCGGGGAGATCAAGAAACTAGCCGGAAGTTAGGATTTTTTTCCTTCCGCCATTTGCACCGCGGACTCTTTCACAAAGTGTAAAATCACGGTGGCCGCCGCGCACTTTGTGAACGACGGACCTACGTCCGTGAAGATGGATGCAATCGTCAAACCCAGACAAACAAAGAACAGGATCGTCAACGCGACTCGGGCGCGCCCCAGATTGATGGTGGTCTGTGTGATCTCTGCTTTGACAGGCATTTCACAGGTGAAACATTTCGTTTCGCCCTTGCACAGACGCCCTCCGCAATTCAAACATGCCGGCATATGTCGAGTCTATGCCCCTAACGCGGCAGAGACCATCAGGCGTTTGCCTCATTTCGGTTTCAAGTTGGTCTCGAAAAGTCCGTAAATTCTCTTATACTCATCCGCCCAACTGGAGGGGTGTACGAACCCATGATCTTCGACGGGATAAGGTGCAATGGACCAGTTTTCTTTGTGCAACTCGATCAGCCTTTGTACCAGCCGCACGGAGTCCTGGAAAAACACATTGGTATCGACCATGCCATGACAGATCAATAACGCGCCTTTCAATCCATCAGCAAAGTAAATCGGCGACGATTTTTTATATGCCTCTTCATCGCTTTGCGGCAAATTGAGAATACTCCCCGTATAACCGTGATTATAATGGGCCCAATCGGTGACCGGACGCAGCGCCGCTCCGGCCGCGAAAGTATCGGGCGCGGTGAAGAGAGCCATCAATGTGATGAAGCCGCCGTAGCTGCCTCCGTAAAGGCCGATGCGTTTCGGATCCACGCCGTATTGGGAGACGATGAACTTCGCCGCATCGACATGATCGTCGAGATCCTTGCCGCCCATATGGCGATAAATCGCGGTTCGCCAATCCCGCCCATAGCCGGCCGAGCCGCGGTAATCGATATCGATCACCAGATAACCGTGCTCCATCAAAAAGTGATTGAACATGTACTCGTGCGAGTAGGAAGACCACCAATGATGCACATTCTGCAAATATCCGGCGCCGTGGACGAACATCACGGCCGGTCCACCTTTTTTGAAATTCGCCGGCTTATAAAGCCGCGCCGGAACTTTGATGCCATCCCGCGCGGGGATCTCGACAATCGGCACGTCCAGCCATTTGTAATCCCAAAACTCCGGCGCGGGCGACGAGGTGACTTTCTTGGCGTCGACAAATAGCTCCGGCGGCTTATTGGTGTACGAATAAATGTCGGCGAAGACTTTTTCGTCGGGCGAGAGCGTGACCCGATGATTGCCGGCTTCCTTGGTTAGCTGCTTGCGCGCGCCTCCCTCGACACTCATGGAATAGAAGTGGCGATCGAAGGGGCTCACTTCGCTCGACGTGAAGTAAAACGTATTGCCGTCCTCGGATAATTCAACGCCGCTGACTTCAAATTTTCCGGTGATGAGAGGCTTCGGATCGCCGCCATCGAAAGAAAGTTTGAACAGATTCGAGTAGCCTCCGTCCTTTTCACTTAGAAAATAAATTTCATCGCTGTGCTTCAGCCAGCCGTAGCCTCCGCCGCCAAATCCGCCGCCTCCGCCGAGCCAGGCGTCGTCATGTTCGGTGAACAGAGTGCGCGTTTTGCCGGTGGCAGGGTCCAGAGCGAGAATCCAACGATCCTTATTATCGGCGGCGCGCGCGACGAGAAACGCCTTGGTGCCCGCTTCATTCCAAACAGGCGCTTGCAATTGAATATCGCGGGTGCCGAGTCCGGCGTCGACCCACTTCACATCGCCGCTCGCGACATCGATAATCGCGAGGCGCTGTTTGTTTTGCGGCTCGCCGACATTGGAATGGCCGTTGATGTCCTCGGTATAGGCGGATTCGGTGACGTAATTCGGTACGTTTTCGTTCTTCACGCCTGTGGCGTTTTCGGTCACCATCGCGATGACGCATTTCCCGTCAGGGCACAGTTCCAAACGTCCCGCAGTTTGCCGAGCTTGCAACTGGAACGGCTTGCGCAACTCGGGTTCGTCCTTTTTGCGTTTGGCCTCGGCCTCTTCGCGCACCTCTTTATGTTCCTTGACGGCGAGGATCAAATCGATTTCCTGTTTCTTGAGAAACTCCTGGCTGTCGGTGCCCTTTACCGCGGCTTCGGGAGGTGCGCCACCCCCTCCGCCTCGGCCTCCACGGCCGCCACCGCGTCCACCAGCAGTTGCGGCTGGCGGCGCGGCGCCTTCGGCTGCTGCGGCGTGAATATTCGTCAACTCCTCCAGCATGCCGGTATCACCTGTATTCAGAGACATGGCGTAGAGATTTCCGTTACGCACAAAGGTCACGCGCTTTTCATCGAACGTGAACTGTGGATTCGTTTCCACGTCGGTAGTCTTGGTGATCTGGCGCTTAGTGTTGGTCGAAAGATCGTAGATAAAAATGTCGCCGTTTTCGGCATAGGCGATCTTTTTGCGGTCCTTGGTGCGGCTGCCAAACGCAGGCGGAACGTTCTTGGTTTCCTCCTCGGTCAACTTGCGCAGACCGGAGCCATCGCGATTGACGGCGTAGATATCATCCGGCTTCACGCGCGGGTCATTAAAACGCTTCCATTGAAAATAAACGTGCTGGCCGTCGAAGGACCAGTGGGGCGCGGTCGGCTCATTGCCATAGAGCTCCGGCCCGCGCATGATGTTGTCGATGGTGAGCGCGAAATTTTTCTGCGCGGTGATTCGGGAGGTCTGGCCCAGGAGCAGGGTGAAGAGGAGGACACCGAGGGCGACGCGTTGTTTGGGCATAACTTGTGATTCTAGCAGTCGGGGGACGAAAGAGTTTTAGACGGGCGAAGAGCCGCCTGAAAGGCCGGCTGCCGGCAGAATTGCCCGCCCCACACGGAGGTCCGGCGCACGACTTTTCGGCTGAGGTGGGTGAAGAAACCGCATGCTGCGCATGGCGGCTCGGAAGGAGATTCAGCTCTTATGAACGACTTCGATATCGTGGCCGTCGGGATCGAGCACCCAGGTTGCATAGTAGCCGGGGTAGTATTCGTGCCGGATCTGGGGTGATTCCTTGCTCTTGCCTCCGGCGTCCACTGCCGCTTTGTAGAATGCATCTACCTCAGCATGGTCTTTTGCTGCAAATCCGACATGAACCGCTTGGGGATCGGGCTTTCCTTTTTTGAGCCAGAAAAAGGCTCTTTTGCCGTCGCCAAAGCCCTTCAAATCGGGATGCCCAGCATGGCCTTCGTAGTCTAAGAAGTTTGTGATTCCGAGTGGCTTCAGGGCCTTGGTATAAAAGGCGACGGAGCGTTCGAAATCACTGACCGTGAGAATAACGTGGTCTATCATAAGGGGATCTCTGCGATCAAGCGCTCGATGCCTTCCGCGAAGACTTCGGGTTTGGTTAGAAGGCTTAGCACCAGGAAGGCTTCGGACTCGAAATCGAAGTAGAAGCCGGGTTGGACCAGGACGTTCTGGCGGTCGAGGAGCGTGAGCGCCCACTCCTCTTCAGTTCTGGTGCGAGGGACCTGCAAGACCGCGTACCATCCGCCTTCGACATGGAGCGGACGGGTGGCGGATTTGAGGAGGGCCAGGTTGGCTCGCGTGCGGGTCATGATTTGGGCGCGCACTCCGGACGATGCCTGGAGCAGGCGCGGCAAGGCGAACTGCACGGGCGTGGCGACGGATAAATAAGTATCGGCGATGAGTTCCAGTCGGTCGAGCGCGGCTTCGTGGCCGGGGCCGCTGGCGACGATCCAGCCTAGCTTCATCTGCGGCAGGGCGGCGATTTTTGAGAGGCCGCTCATGGAAAACACCAGCACGCTGGGCGAGGAGAGACGCGCGACCGGGGAAAAAGCGTAGTCCGAGAAGACTTCGTCCGACAGAATCGGCAGGCCGAACTGTTGGAGCTTTTCCCATTCGTCGGGCTTCAAAAACGAGCCGGTGGGATTGTTCGGATTCACGACGACGATGGCGCGGGTTCGAGGCGTGATGGCGCGGGACAGGCAATCGAAATCGATATGCCAGACTCCGTCATAACGCAAGGGATATTGGACGATTCGCACGGATTCGAGGCCGGCTAGAAACTCAAAGAGGGGATAGGAGGGGCGCGGGGAAAGAATTTCGTCGCCGGGGTCGCAGAGGAGCTTGAACAAATAAGAATAGGCTTCGCTGGTGGATGCGGTGAGCAGAATTCGCGATGCGGGAACGTTGCCGTAATATTCGGCGACGGCTTCGCGGGCGGAGAGAAGGCCACGCGGATCCGGTTGATAGACGAGGGAACGGGCGTCGGTCAGCGCGCTGAGGATTTCCTGGGAGGGATATTCGAAGCTGGCGCGGGTGGGGTTGGACTCGGTCAGATCGAGGATGTGGGACTTAGTTTTGAGAAGTGCGGAAAGAGTATTGGTTTCTAGACTCCAATCAAGGCGGGAAGAAAACACGGGATCAGGGTAGCAGGTTGGCGTCTCGGGATGCATGGCGGTTCCAGGCGTCGACACAACTTGAAAACATCTACGAAGACTCCGCTCCCTGCGGTCACGGCTCAGTTTAGGTCCGGGAGGGTCATTATCGCTGGCAGGCGTCCGGCCTGCGCCCGGATGGACCGATTGGCAATCGGTCCGCAGGTTTGCAACCACACCTGCCCCACGACAGAATTGGTAATTGCGGGACCGGCCTACTTTTTGAGGGTCGACAGGGCTGCCAGGACTTCTTCGCTGTGGTTGGAGGGGCTTACGCCGATCCAGATTTTGGCGATTTTTCCGTCTGGCGAAATTAGGAATGTATTGCGGGCGGAGAAGCGGAGCAGGGTGTGGAAGGAATCGTAATCCTGCGACACTTTTTTATCGGTATCGGCTAACAGCTTGAAGTGCAGGCCTTGTTTGGCGCAGAAATCTTTGTGGCTATCGGCGGAATCGACGCTGACGCCGACGATTTCGGCATTATCCTGCTGATATTTCGCGAGGTCGCGCTGGAAATTGTGGGCTTCGAGCGTGCAGCCGCTGGTGCCGTCCTTGGGATAGAAATAGAGCACGACCCATTTGCCCTTGTAATCGTGCAGGCTGACCTTGGATCCGTCCTGCGAAGGCAGTGTGAAATCGGGGGCCATCTGGCCGACTTGGGGCGTGGCGGCGAAAATCGTCGCGGCCAGCGATAAAACGCTCAGGGTTTTGCGCATATTTCTATGATAGGAGAATTCAATTTGGGCGTCAGCAATATTGAAACCGCGTTTCTCGATGCGTGGGGCGATTACACCGGGTCGGGAGAGATCAGTTTCGCCGCTTCGGCGGTGACGATGCAATGCACCTTGAGCACGGTGATCCATTCCTACGGCCATGCCGCGGGGATTCTGCAATATCAGACGCAGAACGAATTTTTTGGGCCGACGACGCATAGTTTTGCGGGCGATCCGTGGGAGATTCCCAACTCGATCTTCGATGAGAACGTGATCAGTGTGACGTTCTATATCACGGTCTGGGATGACGAATTCGGGAATGCGGCCGGAGTGGGCAGCGTGTTTTTTCAGGATTAACGGAGGGATTATGATCGCTGTAAGGCAAGGAAGACTGGCGCGCAAGGTAGCGGCGGCAATCGTGTACGACGCCGTGACCGGCAGGATTCAGCATGTGCACCGGCACATAACTCTTGAGGGAGGACTGGAGCCGGACCGGTGCCAGGTGGAGAAGAGGGCTCTGGAGATTTCGCTCCAGAGGCCCGGCCGGGAAGTGTCGCGGATGAAGGTTCTGCATATCTCCGACGAGGCGATGCGGCCGGGGAAAATTTATAGAGTGGATGTGGAGAGCGTGGAGCTGGTGGAGATCGGCACGCGGCCGATTCCGCGCACGGGGCGGGTGCGAGCGGTGGGGCAAGGGGAGACTATGTTTCCTTTGGTTGTGGGTGAGTTAGTGGAGCAGTGAACGTCGACACGCTCGAAACATCTACGAAAGACTCCGCTCCCTGCGGTCACGGCTCAGTAGAGGTCCGGGCAGGCGTCCGGGCTGCCAGCGATAGCGATGAACGCCCGACGCTTCCGCATCGCGACCGAGCCGTGACCGCGGGAAGCGGGGTCTTAGGAGTTTTCGAGTGGCACTCTACAACCGCCTAATTCCCCGACAGCCGCTCCACTCTATCGATCACGACCGTCTCCACCGGCCCTTTCCCGGACTCCAATTTGAGTCCCAGCCCTTTGACCGAAACCAGAATGGGAGCCACAACATCCCGGTCAGGATCGCTCCAGTCATACTCAAACTTGAAATCATAAACCCCATCGAGCCCGGTATGGTCGAACACAGGACGCTCCAACCACCGGCTCAACCGTCGCGCGAAAGACGGCATGGACACATTAGCAGCGGCAATCCCATTTTCCGGTCCGGAGATCCAAGAGGCAACGTCTCTATTCTGAGCCTCTTTCAGCTTGAGCCGTTTGTTGCCTCGCGCGAGGAAGTACACCGCCCCCTGCCGAGTCTCGCGATGAAATTGTAACTGAAACCGCTCGACGAGAAGCGCCAGCAACATTTGCCGCTGCTCCTCATTCAGACTCGTGGCATTTCCTGACGATTGACCCGAGCGAGCCTCAACGTCAAAGCCCTCGATATACATCCATTCCGGCCCGCCCGTAACCTGAAATCGCTGGACGTCAAGAGCAACCTCCACCAGGTGTTCCAGAGTCGACCCTTCGATGCTGACCCGCCCTCCCGGAGAAGTTCGCACCGTCCCCACCGCCCGCGACCGGTGCACAGTAGGCTTTACCGACGCCACTTCAAACGCAGGCGGCTGAAAAGCCAGCAAGAAGAACACCATCCAAGTCATCATCTATCAGACGAAATAGATAGCCAAAACGTGCGGCTATCTATCTACATAGCCATGCTAACCCGTAATATGAAACCGGCAGCGCGAAAAAGCAAAGAAGACGCGCGACTCTAAGGAACTAAGGGCAATATCTCGGTGTCTATGAACTGGGCGACCGAAGCTCTTGAGACTGCTGAATTTTCATTATCGTGTTTTGTACACTGCCCCCACCAGTTGGCTCTCAAACTACAGCCGCTGAAGCTGAGTATGCGTCCGGGATGGTAGCGTATGCAAAAAGCGATGCTAGGGGCACCTTGGAGTATCTGAGGTACGCTGTCGCACTTGACCCCAAAATGTCGAAGGCTTACTTTGCCATTGGATCAATCGCCGACGTTTGGTGCGGGGTCGACGACGGCGCTGCGTTGTGCCAGGTGGCCATCGATGCATACCAAAGCGTGGTCGCGCTTGAACCCTCGCGGCAGGACGCCTGGAAGGGGCTTGCCCATGCTTCTTACTTGATGGATCGGATCGATCAAGCGGACATCAATTATCGCCGAGCCCTCTTGTTAGCCCCAAACGATCCGGAGTCATTCGGCGGACTGGCAAGTATTGATATGGGCGCAGCTTACCGTAGCGTGTACTCATCGAGGATCGAACATAATGTCGCGACCGAGCGGGAGCTCATTGACTCCCCGTTTTGTGGGCAGATTCGCGAAAAAAACCTGACAACTATCAACGAGGGAATCGAACTTGCACACAAGGCCCGCGAGGTGAAAAACAAGAACCTGGATCTCATGGCTGTCCTTTGCCTCCTCCATGCGACGCGGGCACAGATCCAATGCGGCAACCGTAATGGCTTCGAGGACGACATGAAAGTTTCCAAGCGGTGGAACCGTCTCCGAGCGAAAACGCATCCTTCGATAGACCAATTCCTGTGGAATATGCCGCCCGGTCCGCCGCCTCCTCTGCCAACGCGCCACTGGTGGGATCCTCGGCCCGCGCCTAAATGACTTCTAATCGCGGACCAGAATGGGAAGAGGCAATTTCCGTTTTGGATAATCCATACACCGAGCCACCCTATAACCCCATAATGTGAAAACCGGCGTCTACGAATAGGACGTCGCCGGTTACGCCTCGGCCCAGGTTGCTTCCTAGAAATACTGCCATGTCCGCGACTTCGGCTGGATCTGTATTCCTCCGCAGAGGGGCTTTTGTTTGCACCAATTCTAGGATTTTTGAGAAATCTTTGATTCCCCGCGCCGAAGCTGTTTTTACGGGGCCTGCTGAAATCGCATTGACGCGGATTTTCTTTTCTCCTAATTCGCTGGCCAGATAGCGAACCGTCGCTTCGAGGCCGGCTTTGGCTACGCCCATCACGTTGTAATTGGTCAGCACGCGGGTCGACCCTAAATAAGTCAGCGTCATGATCGCGCCGCCTTCGGTCATCAAGGGAGCCGTTGCTTTTGCCACCGATAGCAACGAATACACGCTTACTTCCTGCGCCAGCAGGAACCCTTCGCGCGAAGTATCGACAAATGGGCGGCTTAGGTCTTCGCGATTGGCGAATGCGATGCTGTGAACTACGATATCCAGGCGGCCTAACTCAGATAGCTTCGCGCAATTTTTGGTCACGTCGCACTCGAATACTTGCGATGCGCCGAGTTCGGCGCCGAGTTCTTCTACTGTTTGTTTCAGGCGCTCGCCTTGATAGGTGAGGATGATTTTTGCGCCCTCCCTCACAAACGCCTGCGCTATCGCATAGGCCAGGCTCCACTTATTCGCGATGCCCAGGATCAGGGCGGTTTTTCCTTCAAGCAGCATGATTTTAGCCTACACTAAGCGTTGGATCTCTCGACACCATTGATGTACGTGAAAGGCGTGGGCCCGGCGCGGGCGGCGATGCTTGAAGCGAAAGGGCTCAAGATTGTCGAGGATCTCCTTACTTATCCGCCGTTTCGGTATGAAGACCGCAGCAATGTGAAAACCATTCGCGACCTTGCGCCAGGCGAAATGGCGACCGTGCTCGCGGAGGTTAGGTCGACCAAAGTTTCGGGATTTCAGCGGCGCAATCTGGGACTTTTTCAAGCGACGTTCACCGATCGATCAAAAGGCGTGCTGGCGGCTAAGTGGTTTCATGGCGCGTACTTGAACGATGTGCTCGAACCGGGGCAGAAGATCGCTCTCTTTGGAAAAATCGAGTTTGATAGCTATTCCGGTAACTTATCGATCATGCATCCGGAGTTCGAAATCCTTTCGGATGAAGACGATGGACTGCACACCGGGCGCATTGTTCCCATTTACACTGCGGTCGGCAAAGTTTCGACCAGGATTTTTCGCACCCTGATGGATCGCATTTTGAAAAGCATCGATCCCATTGTGGATCCTTTGCCACAGCGAATCGTTAACCTGTTGAAATTGCCGGATTTATGGACCGCCATTAAAGCCTTGCATTTTCCGGCGGCTGATGTGGAATTGCGATTATTAAATGCATTTCGTTCGCCCGCACAATTCCGGTTGATTTTCGAGGAATTTTTCTGGCTCGAATGTGGACTGGAATTGAAGCGGGCGCGGGCCCGTCTGGACCCCGGAATCGGATTTGCTCTGACCGATCGCGTGCGCTCTAAGATCCTGGAAATGCTGCCTTTCAAGCCCACCGGGGCACAGAAAAAAGTATTAAAGGAAATTGCTGACGACATGGCTGCGCCGCGTCCGATGTACCGTTTGCTGCAAGGCGATGTGGGTAGTGGAAAAACTCTGGTGGCGGCCGAAGCGGCTATTATTGCCATTGAAAACGGCTATCAAACAGCGGTGCTGGCGCCCACGGAAATCCTTGCAACGCAACACTTTTTCTATTTTAAGAAGCTGTTTCAGAAACTGAATTACGTCACGATTCTGCTGACTGGTTCCAATACTCAGAAAGAAAAGGCGGGATTACGGAAACTGGCGGCTTCGGGGTTGGCGCATGTGATTTGCGGGACGCATGCCCTGCTTGAGGCAGGTGTTGAATTTAAAAGACTTGGCCTCGCGATTGTCGATGAGCAGCATCGGTTTGGGGTGGAGCAGAGGCAGAAATTGATGGAAAAAGGCTCGCATCCGGATGTTCTCGTGATGACCGCGACTCCCATTCCACGGACGCTGGCTTTGACGGTTTATGGCGATTTAGACGTCAGTATTATCGATGAATTGCCGCCGGGGCGCAAACCGATTTTAACCAAGCAAGTGGAGGACGCGAAGGTTGAGCAGGTGTACAGTTTCCTTAAGAAACAAATAGACTTAGGGCACCAGGCGTATGTGGTTTATCCGGTGATTGAAGAGTCCGAAACACAGGCGATGAAGGCCGCTGAGAAGATGCACCAGCAGCTTTCGACCATCGTATTTCCGGGCGTTAAAGTGGGTTTATTGCATGGGAAACTGCGGGCTGAAGACAAGGAATCCGCGATGGAGAAATTTCAGCGCGGTGAGACGCAAATCCTTGTATCGACGACAGTTATCGAAGTTGGCGTGGATGTTCCCAATGCCACGGTGATGGTGATCGAGCAGGCGGAGCGGTTCGGATTGGCGCAGTTGCATCAGCTTCGAGGACGGGTGGGGCGAGGCGGCGAGCAGAGCTATTGCATCCTGGTGACGGGCAAAATGAGCGAGGCGGGACGGGAGCGGATTCGAACGCTAGTTGATTCAAACGATGGGTTTTACATCGCCGAGATGGATATGAAACTGAGGGGTCCGGGGGAGTTTTTTGGGACCCGGCAATCGGGGCTGCCGGCGTTCCAGATCGGCAATATTTTGCGCGATGGGGACATTCTGGAGATTGCGCGCAATGAGGCGGCGGGATTCGTAAAAAGTCCGCCTTCCGAGGATGAGCTGAGGAGGGGCGTACAGTTCATCCGGGACCATTGGCAGCGCCGTTATGGACTTGTTCTGGTGGGTTAATCGGCCATAAATGCATAAAAAGCAGCTCCGAAGAAGGCTTACATGCGCATAATCGGCGGTGAATTTCGCAGCAGGGTGTTGAAGAGTCTTCCGGGGTTGGAGGTGCGTCCGACGCCGGACCGGATGCGAGAGTCGCTGTTCAGTATTCTGGCGCCTCGAATTTCGGGGGCTGTTTTTTTGGACCTTTATGCAGGGACGGGAGCGGTGGGGATGGAGGCGCTGAGCCGGGGGGCGGAGCGGGCTCTTTTTGTCGAGAACAATCTGGCTGCGGTCGAGGTGATCCGGTTCAATTTGAAATCGTTGGGCCTCGAAAAGCGGGGGCGAGTTTGGGTGGGACGGGCGGGGAGTGTGATTCCAAAGATCGAGAGGGCGGATATTGCGTTTCTGGATCCGCCGTATCCGTTGGAACAGGAGTATGAGAAGGCGCTGATGACGCTGGCGGAGGAACCGCCGGGGATGGTGATTGCGCAGCATTCTTCGCGGTTCGGGCTGCAAGAAAGCTATGGGGGGTTGAAGAGGGGTCGGGTGGTTCGGCAGGGGGATAATTCATTGAGTTTTTTTGGGTGAGGGTGTCCGGGCTGCGCCCGGATGGACCGATTGGCAATCGGTCCGCAGGTTGGCAACCTGCCCCACAATCGGATCTGACATTCGAAACCACGCTGCAGCCGGACCAGGGGGTCCGCCCCACCAGTCTATTGAGAGAGGGTGACTGGGTTGGAGGCGCCTTTGGAATTGGCCAGGGTTACGGTCACTGACACGACTACCAGGGCGGAGACGGAGGCGCCGGAGGCTAGGGTTTGGGTGAAGGGGACCGTTAGGGTGAACTGGGTGCCGTAGGGATTCGATTGCGCGGTGTCCGCATACCAGGTGGCAAAGGTGGTGTTCAGGGCTACCGACACATCCTGAACGCCGTTGGTTCCGGGGGACGAGAAGCCGTCGTTGGTGCCGGGAACGAAGGCGAATTGGCCGTTGGTCATATCGCGGGTCGAGGAGAAGCCGACCACCGTGACCGTAACGCCGCCGGGGACCTGGGTGAGGGTTACCGACTTAATAAACGGTACGCCGGCGTTGTTGACGATGGTCTGGGTGGTGGGCGTTCCCAGAGGCCCGCTGGCGGTGCTGAGCGTGGTGGTGAGCGTGATGGTTCCGGCGGTGGTGCCGGTGAGCACGGTGATGCTGCTGGCGTTGGTCAAAGTCGGCGTGGTGCTGCCGGCGGGAATGGTGAAATCGATGGTCCGGCTTCCGTTCGAGAACTGGATCATCAGATCGTCGATGGTTCCGGTGCTGCCGGGAGGCGGGGTGACGGAGGGCGTGAACGTCAGCGTGATGGTTCCGTTGATATCGACGGGATAAGTCCCGCTGCTCGACAGAGTCGGCGCGAGCTGTTGTTCGAAGCCTGAGTTGGTCGGGACTCCAGTGAGGGTGACGGTGGGCGGCGCGGGCGGCGGCGCGGCATTTACAGTGAGCGTCAAGGGCAGGCTCACCTTTTGACCGGACGCGTCAGACACATTGATGGTGAAGCTCCCCGACTCTGCTTCGGAGGCCGTGCCGCTGATGGTCCCGGTGGCGGCGGCAAACGAGAATCCGGAGGGAAGGCTTCCGGAGAGCGCGAACACGTAGGGCTTGGTTCCTCCGGAGGCGGTGAACGTCTGAGTATACGCAGTGCCGGCGGTCGCCGAGGGAAGAGTGGTTGGGGTGACGGTTAGTGGCGCGACGACGGTGATGCCGAGGGAGGCTTGGGCGGTATTTTTCGCCGAATCGGTAACGGTGACTGTAAAGGACGACGCGCCGGCGGCGGTGGGCGTTCCGCTGATAACTCCGGTAGAAGCGTTGAGCGTCAGGCCGGCCGGCAGCGAGCCGGTATTGGTCCACGAATAGGGAGACTGTCCGCCGGTGGCAGCGAGAGTCTGGGTATAGGCGACGCCGACGACTCCCGAGGGGAGTGACGTGGTGCTGATGGTTAACGGAGGCGTTGACGCGCCGGCGATGACAATGCTGTAGCGGGCTTGTAGAGTGGCTCCGGTAGAATCGGTTGCCTGCACGGTGAAGGCGTAGGTTCCGGCGGTGGTGGGTGTGCCGCTAATCAGGTTGTTGTTGAGCGTTAGTCCAGCGGGCATCGTAGCCGCGGCGGTGACCAGAGTCCAGGTATAGGGAGTCACGCCGCCGGCGGCGGTTAAGGCCTGCGAATATGCCACTCCGACGGTTCCGCCGGGTAAAGTGGTGGGTGTAATCGTGATGGTGCTGGTGACGGCGGCGGCGACGGTGATCGATAAAGGCGCAGTCGCTGTGTTGCTGAGCGTATCCGTAACGAGCAGCGTAAAGGGATAGGTTCCGACGGTGGTGGGAGTGCCAGAAAGCGTGCCAAAGGTGCTATTCAGAATGATTCCGGGAGGCAGCGTGCCGACGGAGACGCTCCAGCGGAAGGGCGCTTGTCCGCCGCTCGCCGCTAAAGTCTGCTGTGGATAGAGGGTTCCGACGGTTCCTTTGGGAAGCGCGGTAGTGGTGATGCTGAGAGTGGTCGCGACGGACAGGGTGTAGAGCTTGGTGGCGGTAGCGCCGTAGCTATCGGTGACCATGACGCCGAAGGCAAACTGGCCGCCGGTGGTGGGCGTTCCGGAGATGACTCCGCTGGCCGCGTTGATAGTGAGACCGTCGTTCGAGGTCCCGGTGAGCGACCAGGTATAAGGCGGTGAGCCTCCGGTGGCGCTGAGCGAGGTAGAGTATGGCTGGCCCACATTCCCGACCGGAATGGTAATTCCTGTGATCAAGAGCGCGGGATTAATCGTGATGGAAAGAGGCTGGGTGAGAGGTGTTACATAATATGTGCTGCCGGACGGCGCCAGTGCAACGGTAAAACTATAGGTCCCGGCGGTGGTCGGCGCACCGCTGATGATGCCGCCCGAGAGGGTGAGGGGCGGCGGCAAGGTTCCGCTGGAGATGGACCAGACATCGCCGGTGCAAGCGGAACAGGTCAATGAGGCAGAGTACGGCTGCTTGACGTCGCCGTTCGGCAACGAGGTGACGGTGATGGTGGCGCCGCTGGCGATGGTGATGGACAAAGGCGCAGTAGCGATACTCTTCTGACTGTCTAAGACTCTGATCGTGAAAGGATAGGTTCCGGTGGAAGTCGGGACACCTGAAATGACGGTGCCTCCGGAAACGACCGTCAGGCCTAAGCCGGGAGGTAGAGTGCCCGAGGCAATGCTCCAGGTAAAGGGAGCGACGCCTCCGCTGTTGGTCAGCACAGGCGAGGTATAGGCGACGTTCAGAGTGCCGTTGGGAAGCGACGCGGTGGTGACGGTGAGCGGCGCGATGATGTTGATGGAGAGACTCTTGGTAACGGGGGGCGGGGGGGAATTTTCCTCCTCTCCCAGGTAAACCGTGAAGGTGTAAAGGCCGGCGGTGGTCGGCGTTCCGGAAATGGCTCCGGTAGTCTCATTCACCGTGAGACCGGGAGGGAATCCGGTGGGAACGTACCAAAGCGGGTTGGCGCAATTGGTGCAAGTCAACTGTGCGGAGTACACCACGTTTACATTTCCATTGGGAAGCGAGGTGGTGGTGATGACCGTCGGCGCGACGATGAAGAGGGTGTAAGTGTTACTGGAAGCGGCGGAGGTCTCCGAAGAATCCGTGACGGTCAGCGTGAACGAATAATCTCCAGCGGTGGTGGGTGTGCCGGCGATGGTCGATCCTGAAATGCCCATGCCAACAGGCAGCTCGCCGGAGGTAATCGCCCAATTATAGGGAGGGACTCCACCGGTCGCGGTGAGCGCGTGGGTGGGATACACGACTCCGGGGGTTCCGTTTGCAAACGACGGGGTGGTATTGGTCAGCGGCGCGATGATGGTGAGTGAGAAAGCCTTGGTGATGGGAGGCGGTGGTCCGCTTTGGTTTTGGACCGAAACCGTAAAATTAAAAGTCCCGGCGACGGTGGGAGTTCCGGAAATGGTCCCCTCGGTGGAACTGATGGTCAGGCCGGTCGGTAATGCTCCGGCAGCAATTCCCCAGGTGGGGATAAAGCAATTGGTGCAAGTAAGAGTGAAGGAGTACGGCTGGTTCTCATTTCCGGGCGTCAGAGGGGAGGTGCTCGTAATCGTCTGGGCCAGGGCGATGGAGGGGACGATGGCGAGCAGGCTGGCCAGGAGCAGGGATTTCATGGTCGACTTCATTTGCGGCCTCCGGTGAGTGAAAGGGCGGGAGGCACGATCCAGACCGCGGCGGCCGAGGCGTCGAAGACTTTCAGCTCTGTTTTAGGACCGCTTCTACCGGAGGCATTAGTTCCATTCAATCGAAATAGGGCGGCGCCGAGGCCGTAGAGGCCGTCAGGCGAGCAATGACAATCGATGGTGGCGGCGGTAGCGGCGGCCAGGCTGATGTTGAGAAGCTTGCCGGTGGCATCGGCGACCACGGCGAGCGAATTATCGAACGAGAGAGCGATGGCACGCGGCGAAAGCGGCTGCGCGGAATAATCGTAAAGAACGGAGGTCTGCATGCTGCCGCCGACGTCGGTAATCGAGGAGGCGCGATTGGCTGAGGCGAGCGCGAGGTTGTGGCTGTTATGGAAAAACGCCAGGGCGACGACGCCGGGATCGGTTTGCAAAGGGATCACCTGATTCGAGGGTCCAAAGGCGTAGGCGCCAGAAGACCAGAGACCGACCGCCCACTGTCCATCGTCGGTGATGGCGATGGCCAGGGGTGAGGCGTTGAGGAAGGAGGCACTGATGGTGCGGATCGAGGGCGTAGCGGGCAATCCGCTGACAGCTTCGAGTTGATTGGTTAAAGGGAACCAGAGCGCGGCGGATGCTCCGGAGGGGCTGATGGCGATGATATCGGGATTGGAAGCGGCGCCCGGGATGGAGTTCACGCTGGGTTTGACCAGATTTACCAACAGGACTTCTCCGGTATCGGCGCTGGTGGCGATGACGAAGGTCTGGGCGGGAGAGATCGCGATTTTAGCCCAGCCGCCTTCGGCGATTTCCGGGCCGATGGCTCCCGCGGCAGGGAATCCGTACATGGGGCGGATGGTAGAGCCTTCGGGGACATAGCCGATGAGGGGTCCGCCGACCTGCGCTGATAGTGCTCCGCACAAGAACGTGGAAAAAATAAACGTGCGCATTACTGTGGTGGTGCTCCTACGGTGGGGATTCCGGGGGTGATGATCACGCCGGTGGCGGTGGCGGGTCCGGTGCTGCGCTCCGCGAAGTAGACGCCGGCGCCGATGCCGACCAGGACGCCGACGGCAATCAGAACTTTCACTTTCGTGCTGAGGCCTCCGCCGACGTTGGCGCCGGCGATATTGGCTTGCGTGATCATGGCATTGGCAGTAAGGCCACCAATCGAGGCGGTGACGCGGATTTGCATTTTTCCAACCACGTGGTTGGGTCGAATGCCGGTAGCGGCGGCGCGTCCCAGGGAATCGGTGGTGACGGTGAGGGTCTGGGAGCCGTTGGCGAAGGTTCCGCTAGGGCCGGAGGTGGGCAGAAAGAAGAGAACCGCGGCGCCGGCAATGGGCTTGTGATTTTCGTCCTCCACCTGCACGATCGGTTCTCGATTCACACGCTGTTTGATGTTGTTGAGCGCGCCTTCTCCCTCGACGATGTTGATGATTAGCTGCTTGGGCGCGGCAGGGGCAGCCTCCTGCTGTGGGTCCTGGGTATGCGCGCCGAGCAGGTTCGTCAGAAGAAGGCAGCTCAAAAACACGGAGCCGCCGGGGGTTCGCTTCATTCAGCCTCCGAATCACAAAGTACCATTACCGGTACGTGACGCGCTACCACGGCGAACCGTTTCTCAAAGATACGCCGGATTGGTTATTCGTGCCGTAGCGCTTCTATTGGATCTACGCGCATTGCGCGGCGAGCCGGGATCAGGCATCCCAATCCGGCGGCGATGGAGAGGACCAAGGTGACCGAGACGAAGGTGAGTGGATCGGTGGGCGAAACGTCGACCAGGAGGGATTTCAGGATATTGGTGACGGCGAGGGCGGCGGCGATTCCAATGACGAGTCCAAGAACGAGTTGCCGGATCCCTTGCGAGAAGACTAGACGGAGAATGTTCCCGTTGCGGGCGCCGAGCGCGATGCGGACGCCGATTTCCTGGGTCCGCTGGCTGACCGAGTGGGCGATGACGGCGTAGAGTCCGACCGAGGCGAGTAATAGGGCAATGGCGGCGAAGATGGCGAACAGGGCTCCGAAGATGCGGGAGGGCCAGTTGATGTGCTCCAGATGTTCGTCCAGGGTGCGCATCTGAAATACAGGCAGGTCTTCGTCGAGGGCCTGCACTTCGCGGCGGACCACTTCTTTCAGGCTCGACGGTGGGACAGCGGTTCGGGCGGCGATCCACATGCTGTTGGTCTGGTGGCGATAGGGAAAATAGAGGAGCGGGCCTTTGGTCCGCGACTGGCGATCCTGCGAGATATCCGGGACCAGGCCGACGATGGTGCGCCAGGGCTGCGCGACATTCTTGTCGTAGGTGCGGAGGCGCTTGCCGAGGACGTTTTCGTTGTGAAAGAAAGTCTGCGCAAACTGTCGGTTCACGATGACGGAGGCTTCTCCGTCGGAGGAGTCGAACTCGCGTCCAGCAAGCGGACGGTCGCCGAGGACGCGAAAATAATTGGGTGAGATGACAACGGCGTTGGCGTTGGGACGGTGTCGCGCGTCGGGCTGCGGCTCGCCCTCGAGTTCGTAAGGATAATCCCAGGATCCATCGAGCGGGAGATCGGTCATGATCGCGGAGGCTTCGACACCGGGGGTGGAATCGAGGCGGGCGCGGAGGCGGTCGAAAAAGGCGAGTTGCTGATCGGCGCGCTCATATTTTACAGGCGGCAGATCGAGGCGCATGGTGAGCAGGTTGGGAGAATGGATACCGATATCGGACTGATAGGCGTTGAAAAAACTGCGGATCATGAGGCCGGCTCCAGCCAGTAGGACGACGGCGAGCGCCATTTCAGTAACGACGAGGAGTCCGGAAAGATATTTACCGCGGCCGCCTCCGCTGGAGCCTCGGCCACCATCCTTGAGCGCGGTATTGACGTCGAGCTTCGACAGGCGTAGCGCGGGGGCGAGACCGAACAGGAGTCCGGTGCCGATGGTGATCGCGGCGAGGTAAAGGAACGCGCGCAGGTCCATCGAAAAATCGAGCGAAGGAGGCTTGCCGGTGGGCGCGACCTGGGCATCGAAAGCGCGGATTCCCCAGAGGGCGAGTAGCCATCCGATGACTCCGCCGGCGACGGACAGCATCAGACTTTCAATAAGAAGTTGGCGGACGATTCTCCATCGTCCGGCGCCGAGAGCGACACGGATCGAGATTTCGCGCATACGGCTGACGGCGCGCGCTAGTTGCAGATTCGCGACGTTGGCGCAGGCGATCAGGAGCACGAATCCGACCGCGCCCAGCATGGCGAGAAAGACGATTTTGATCCCGTTTTCATTGCCTGCGAACTGTTCGTTATAATCGATCGCGCGGCCGCCGATATCTTTATTGGTGATCGGATATGCGGAGGCGAGACGCTGCATCACGGTCGCGACCTCCGCGCTGGCGGTCTTGATATTCGCGCCGGGGGCGAGGTGTCCGTACAGTTCAAAATGGCGGTTTTGGCGCTTCTCGAAGTCGGCGTTCGGCACGAGCGGCATCCAGATTTCGGCCTCGCGCGGGAAGTCCATGCGGGCGGGCATGACACCGATGATTGTGGTAGGCACTTCGTCCAGACGCACGGTGCGTCCGATGACGGAGGGATCTTTACCGTAGCGATTTTCCCAGACTTTATAGCTGAGGATGGCTACAGGCGCGGCTCCGGGCTGCTCATCGGAGGGAACGAAATCGCGACCGGCGATGGGCTTCTGGCCGATGAGAGGGAAAGTGTTCACGGAGATGTAGGCTCCGTGATAACCCTCCGGCGATGTGGTGTGGTCGCTAAGATTCTTCGAGTCCTGCGAGCTGGCGCCCACCGCATCGAACGATTTCAGCGCGGCGCGCAGGTCGCGGTAATCGGGAAACGACGAGTCGCGCCACCGGGGATTCGCCGGATTCGTCGAGATAATGTAGAGGATCTGGTCGCTATTGGCGAACGGAAGATTCTTGAAGAGCACCGCATTGGCGAGCGAGAACACGGTCGCATTGACGCCGATGCCGAGCGCGAGCGCGATGATCGCAACGGCGGTGAATCCAGGATTCCTGGCCAGTGTGCGCAGGCCGAAGCGGATGTCTTCCAGAATGCTCATGCAGGAGGAGGACGGAGATTCCTGCGGGTTTGTTCCCTAAGGCTTCGCCGAAATTCGCAAGCGATAGTCGACGATTGCGTACAGCGCGATGGTCGCCAGGATCAGGATCGGCCCTTCGAGCGGAGAGAGCGTGTGGTATTTGTTGGGTCCATTGGCGACGACTTGAAACCAGAAGGACGGCATTCTGACGCGGCTCAGCGCGAACCAATGGCGGGGGCTGGCGTCGTCGTAGAGGACCATCAGCCCACTTGCCCAGAGTAGAAATCCCGCCAACACTAACCCTAAAATCACGAGGATTCCAGGCCGCCACAGGATTTGTTTCCACGAAGCTGAACTTGTGCCACGCCGCGATTCGCATCGAAAAAATGCCATCGCCAAAAGGACGCCAGCGGCGCCGCCGAGCAGATCCATATAGACATCGTTGAAATCGTAGGGAACATGCTTGTTGCCCATGAGATCCCAATATTGAAAACATTCATCGAGGCCGCCGAACAGAGCGATCCACGCCAGCGATTCTGCCGTCGAAAGTGTCAGGGCGAACAGCGCCATCCCTTCGGGAATATATTGCGGATAGTGGACCAGTTCGACGTTGTTGGCGGTGAAATACCGCCAGGCGCACCAGATCAAACCAAGTGTCAGAACCCAGAACGCCGCCAATGTCCGGCGCTCCGGTTGCCCCCGTAGGTGTTTAAAGACAATAAATGTGAGCAGCACAGCTTCGACGACGGTAATGGCCGCCGAGACTCGGTATAGGCGCTTATGAGTGATCGCGTTCGCGATTTCATTTACGACGTATTGAACCTTTTCGTGCGGAAATGTAACGGCAGCGGCATAGATAACCACCGCGGCCCAAGTACGGCCAGGATGCCGATGCATTGCCAGGAGAAGTTTGCGGATAGCCTGCACCGAAACATTGATTATGACATGCGGCATCACGCATCGGTCCGGATTTGTTACCCGCCGTCAGTTAACTTTGTCAGGGTGGATCGGCTCGATTCCGGCGTAGCGGGTGAAATCGCCGGTGTTGAAGGTCACGATCTGGCGGATATCATAAGCCTTCATCACCGAAACGAGGCGCGCGTCATGAACCTGAACCCCAATCACGCGACTCTCAATGACTAAACCCTTCCACGCAGTATAAGATGCGGCATTTTCGTAAAGGACCTCCAAGAATTCTTCCAACTTGAAGATTTCTTTTTGAGCTTCTTCAATGGAGAATCCCAAACCGTTATTGACCTCCGGTCGGGTAGCCACGTTCCAGAATTCCGCGATGTTTTGGATAGAAACAACCAGTGGATCTTCGCGCTCTATTAGGGATTTCAAGCGCCCGTACTGCGGAGGGGTTCATGGGATGCTGCGGCTGCACAGAGCGGAGCAACAAATTTGTGTCGATAAGAATCGCCATTTAAGGACGATCTGGATAGAGGGAAGCTCGGCTGATCGCTTCATCTGAAAGTAATTTAGTCGGTCGGTGTCCTTTTGCCCATGCGACGAAAGCTTGTGCTTTTTCCTTACCGCTCCGCTTTGGCCCCACAGCTAAGGCAGCCTCTTTCTTGACCAGATCCTTTAGATAGGCGTCGAGAGTGAGGCCATGGGCTTGCGCTCTGGCAAGAAGGCCCTTCTCAACTTCAGCATCCAAAGTGAGGGTGATGTTCATCATGGACCTCCAGGGGTGGCGACCCCTTTTAGCTTAGCGGACTACCCCAACATCTCACAAATCGCCGCGCTTACTGCAAATAAAACACGTTCATGAAGAATTTGTACGTCCCTTGCGATTGACCGCGCCACTGCGGGCGAAAGCCGAGCAGGATTACGTGGCCTTTTCCGTAGTCGACATTCAGCGCGGCGGCTTTACCTTCGATTTTCGCCGGGCCAATGAGATATCCGCTGGCCAGCGGGGTGCGATCTTTCGGATAGCGGGCCAGAACCGAGCCTTTGAACTCGGGCTTGGTTTCGAAGGCGGGGCTGCGCTCGAACATCACGATGGGATCAGGCAGCAAGCCCGCGGCGAGCGCGTTCTTCGGATCCTCGACGTGGATCGTCAACAGACAGCCGGAGCAGAAGAAATCTGATCCGCTCACGCCTGCCAGCGCGTTGGTCACCGGCAGGTTGAACTGGTCGACCGCGAACATCGACGCGTTGTTGAACGCGACCAGCGTGCCTCCATCATTGACGAAATCCTTCAGCGCGTCGACACCTTCCTGGCCGATGCCGCCCGCATAACGCTCCGGTATGCTGCCAGGGCGTTGGCCGTCGATGATCTGGCGCGATGACGCATCGGGCATCACGATGACGTCGTATTTATCGCGCAGATGGCCGGCGATAACGTCGGCGTTATATAAGGTCGCGAAGGGAAACTGATACTGTTCGAGAATCCAGCGCGTCCAGCCCTCATCCATATTGGCGGTGAAGGAGCGATAGAGGCCGATGCGCGCGGCCTTCACCGGTTTGCCTTCACCCTTTGCGCCGCCGGCTTTCAGATGATTCGCGGTGAGAATTGAATCGAGTTTTCCTTTGTCGATGTTCGATGCCGAGATCTCATCGCCCGCGAATGTTACCGAGCCGTTCGCCGCGAGAATCTCATTGACGGCGTGCAGGCTGGAGTTTTCCGCGTGCGAAAACGGCGCGGTGTAGCCCACAATGGAGCCGTTCTTCATCGGCACCGGTTTCAGCGAATCCTTGAACTTCGCCGAAGGGGGCGTCGTCACGGCGTGCACCTCGACCCCCATCTGATAGGGCAGCGTCCAGCCGGTAACATCGTAAGGCCGCGCCGAAAGCTGCGGATATTTCTGCGCCTCGAACAGCTCCTTCACCAGTCCGGAAAATGGCTGGTTCATCATGATGACCCACGCATCCGGATCGGCCGATTGCTTCACTTCGATCCCTTGCAGCATCAGCTTTTCGAGCAGCAGCGCGGCGGTAGGAGAATCATGCTGTTCGCGAGGAATGATGTATGCGTAAGGAGGATCTTTTTCGAACTGTTCGATGGTGTCCCGCGCCGCCCGGTACTTGTTGTAAACCATCTGCTCGCGATATTCGACGGCCATATCGAGGACGGCCATCGACGCTCCATACATGTAGCGGCACGCATCGGCCAAGCGCCACCAGCCGCCTTTCCAGGGACTCGAATAAAGCATCTCCGCGCGCAACGATTGGCGGGCCGCGGGAAACTCATCCACCGTGTAAAAGTGCGGCGTGGCGTAGCGATAGAGCGCAGTTTCGGTGAAGAACGAAAGCGTGTGGCGGAAATTTCCGACGTTATCGAGATAACCGGGATACCACACGTCGAACGTCTCCTGATGCATGGAACCGGGCATGCCGTGCTCGTCGAGATAGGACGCGATGGTCATGCCGGTGAGGCTGAGCCAGCGCAGCATCAGCGGATGCATGTTGCTCGAAATCGGATCGGCGAACGGAGGCAGATAAATTCGCCCGGGAAAAGGAGCCGTCTGATGATGCGTATAAAACACCAGCGGCTGCGTTTCGAGCGTGGCCTTGGTCACCACCTGGCTCTCAATCATGTTGAGCATGTAGCCGTCGCGATTATTATCGTGACCCACATATTCCTGCCACAAATTCGGCAGCGGAGACACTTCGTACGGCGTGCCGACGTTCTGGCGATACCAATTGGCAACCATATTCTGACCGTCGGGATTGATCGAGAACCACAGTTCCGTGATCACGTTTTCGCGGATATTTTTGTACTCCGGCTCCTCGCTCGCCACCAGATCGTAGCCAAGCTGAATGGTGTGCTGCGCGTTAGCGACCTCGGTCGCATGCAGTCCGCCATCGATGTGGATGATGGCTTTCTGGTCGTGCGCCAGCTTACGCGCCTCCGCATCGCTGACGCCGCGAGAGAGCGCCAGGCGGCGCGAGACTTCCTTATAATGTTCCAACTGCGCCAGATTTTCGGGCGTCGAAATGAACGCCATGTACCAGTCGCGGCCCTGCGTCGTTTTGCCCACCTGCACCAGCTTGATCCGCTTGCTGGATGCGGCGAGCTTCTTGAAATACCCCAGCGCATCGTCATACGTGGCGAGATAAAAATCGTCGCCGGGCTTGTGTCCCAGCACGGATTCGGGCGTCGGGATCTGCGCCAGGCCCAGCATCGCCGTCAAAGTTACTAAGCTTACGATCTTCACTGAATCACCTTCGGCGCATCGGGATTGGGCACTGCCGGAGGCGTTGGAGGCGCATTCCCACCGCGACCTCCACGGCCGCGTCCACCTTCGCGAGGCGTATCCGCGGGAGCAGCGGCAGGCAGCGCCGGCGCCATCGAATTGTTGTAATACATTGCGTTGAACAGAAACTTATACGTCCCGTGCGATTGTCCGCGCCACTGCGTGCGGAACCCGATCAGGATCACATGACCTTGCCCCAGAACCACGTCGAGCGCGGCCGCCTTGCCTTCGATCTTGTCCGCGCCGATCAAATATCCGCTGCGCAGAGGGCTGCGATTGCTGATGTAGCTGGCGAGCACGGTGCCGCGGAAACCCGCCTTCGTTTCGAACACTTCATTTCTTTCGAACAAAAGGTCCACTTGCGAAGGCATCCCCGCCGTCACGGGATGCTCCTTCACGTCGGCCCGCAGCAGCGCGCCGGAACAGAAAAATTCGTCGGATCGCAATCCCGCTACGACGTTCGTCACTGGCAGACCGAACCGGTCGATCGCGAATTGCGAGGCGTTGCCCAGCGTGATCAACGTGCCTCCGTCGTTCACAAACTCGCGCAGCGCCTCGACTCCGTCATCGCCGATTCCGCCCGCATATCGCCCCGGCACGGTGCCCGGCTGCATGCCGTCGACAATATTTCTGGTCGACATCTCGGCGATCACAATCGAATCGAACTTCGCCCGCAGATGCCCTCCCTGCACATCGTCGTTATGCAAAATCGTGAACGGAAAATGGAATTGTTCGAGGATCCACTTCGTCCATCCCTCGTCGATATTGCCCGCCCACGGCTCATACAACCCGATGCGCAGTTTCCTCACCGCGACCGCCGCGGGCGCTTCACTCACCGACTTCGCGTCCACCCCGTCGGCCTTCAAAAACTCGCTCTTGCCGTTCGCGTAGATCATCGCATCGGACTTTCCGAAGCTCACCGTGCCGCCCGCGTTCAGAATATCGTTCACCGCTTTCATCGCCGCATTCGAGTTATGCGAGAACGCGAACACAGGTCCCGCGCCATCCACCTTGCCGGCAATCGGCGCCACATGGTCGATCTGTTTCAGCGCCGCTCGCGCTTCGCTCGACACCGGCTCTACGACCATCACC
>Ga0116129_1000338_pt1 | contig 31269 bp, 27 predicted proteins | sample June2015DPH_17_2_FD_89732 | JGI IMG/M metagenome (GOLD analysis project Ga0116129, IMG submission 89732) | Peatland microbial communities from SPRUCE experiment site at the Marcell Experimental Forest, Minnesota, USA - June2015DPH_17_10 | ecosystem: Environmental > Terrestrial > Soil > Wetlands...
CCGTCACACCAAACAAAAGGGACGAAACCCAGCGCGAGAGTGCCATCGCTCCAGCCACCCCCAAGACGCTGCCTACGCATGCCAGCAGGATCCCTCGCCTAATAAACAAGCTCTTCACCTGATTCGGCTGAGCTCCCAGCGCCACTCGAATGCTGACCTCCCGCCGCCGGTTTCCTACCGCATAGGCAAGGACGCCGTAAACGCCGATGATGGCCAATGCCAACGCCATCGTTCCGGCGATGCCCAGCAGAACCAGCGTTAAGGACGTTCGCGCCATGGAGCGCCGGTAAACGTCGTTTAGCGTTCGCACCTGCGCCAAAGGTAAGCTCGGATTCACGGAGTGGATCGCACTGGCCACTTCCCGAAGAAAGCTCTCCGTATTCGCCCTTCTGCTTCGAATCGCCAGCGTGAGGCCATGGCGAATGGACAGCGGCTGACCGTCTCCCCAGTTGTGCACTCCCGTTCGGAAATAAACAATGGGAGGAGCGGGCATATTGGCCCCGTCATCATGCACGTCCTCGACAACTCCTACCACTTCGAACCACGTGTCCCCATCCGCGCTGGGCCATCCCAGCCGCTTGCCAAGCGCCGCCCTGGGATTGCCCCAGCTTTCGCGCGCCATGCTCTCCGATACAATCGTGACCATCCGGCGCTTCGATAGGTCCTCCCAAGTGAAATCCCGGCCGGCCAGGAAATGAGTTCCCTGCGTGGAAAACAATCCGGGGGAAACCGTTTTGACCCGGCGATTAGGAGGAGTCTGTCCCCGCACGAACTTATCTTCTACGGCTATAAGATTTCCGTTGCGATACCCCGCCTCCATCGGCATTCCATCGGCAAAACCAACCGCCTCCACACCGGGCAGGTGGGAGACATTCTCGAGGATCAAGGCTTGCATCCGCCCCACTCGCTCCGGCTCCGGCACCTGTGTTTCCGGTATGGAAATTCGGATGGTCTGAATCTGCTCCGGCCGGGTGAAACCCGGATGAACTCCTCGCAGGGCAATGAAGCTGCGGATCAACAATCCGCTCGCGACCAGAAGAACGAACGCCAGAGCCACCTGCGCGACGACCAAAACATTTTGTGCCCTCAGTTGCTCCAGGCCCATGCTCGCCCCCCGTGCGCTGAGAATCTTCCCGGGGATGCCGCATTTGAAAACCGCGATCATGCCGAACAACAAACTTCCGGCGACCGAGCATGCCAAGCCGAACCCCACAGTCGCGGCGTCGATCGATACTTCCGCCAGCCGGGGAATTGCAGTGAGGTCCTGTGACTTGAGGATCTCGACCGCTCCGTAAGCAAGAGCCATGCCGCAGGCTCCGCCAATCAGCCCGAGCGTCAGGCTTTCGACCAATAGCTCGCGGGCGATTCTCCCCCACCCGGCGCCCAGCGCCGCGCGAATCGCAAACTCTTGCCTTCGCGCCTGCACCCTCACCAGGACCAGATTCGCGACATTGGCGCAGACCAGCAGGAACACTAATCCCAGCGCTCCCATCAGAACGCCCAGCACAGTGCCGATATCCCCGGTAACGTCTCGCTTCAGCGGACGCAGATTCGGTTTCATATGGGCCTGCTCGACGAACGGGCGCATATTTTCCGGAATGATCTGGTTCAGGATTCGCGCCGCGTCCTGATTCGCCAGATCGATAGTGACGCCTGCCTTCAGCCGCGCAATGCCGGAATAAGAGAACGGCTCCAGGGGCAGGTTCACCGTGGCGAAGCGTTGGGGGAGCAGCACATCGGGCGAAAGATCGAGGAACCGGAAGGTCCGCGGCATCACGCCGATCACTCGCCGCGGAACAGAGTCGATCGCCACCTCGCGCCCTAGCACCCGCTCGTCGCCTCCGAACCGCCGCATCCAGTAGGAGTAGGAGAGGATGACCGTCTCCGGCGTACCCGGTATATCGTCATCGATGGAAAACCAGCGGCCTAAAAATGGCTGAGCGCCCAACGCCGGCAGCGTTCCTTGGGTCATCGTCACGCTCCTGATCTGCTCGGGATCGCCGATGTCCGTCACCGTCGCACTGCCCGGTAACCAGACACCGAACTCTTGAAAAGCCGCCGAATGCTTCTTCAACGCCGTATACATTCCGGGCCCGAGTTCCATGTTGTTGAATGTCTCGCCTTGAATCACGCCTGAGTTGAAGACGCCCACCAAGGACTCGGGTTCCGGGTATGCCAGCGGACGGATCAGCACCGCATTCACGACACCGAAGATGGCAGTGTTCGCGCCAATCCCGAGCGCCAGCGACAGGATCGCCGCGGTGCTAAAGGCTGGGTTCAGCCGGATCATCCGCAGGGCGTGCCGGCCGTCCCGCAGCAAGCCTTCCAGAAACGTCAAGGTGTTCATTCCGTAAACCTCCTCCCGAACCAACGTCGCGTTTCCGAGTTTCCTGCGTGCCGCGTCTTCGGCGGCTCTCGGGTCCATTCCGCGCGCGATGTACTCCTCCGCGGTGACGTTTAAATAGAACTCCAGTTCCTGTTGCTGTTCGCGATCCGCTTCGTCGCGGTGGAAGAATCGCCGCCAATTCACGACTGTCCCTCGCCGACCGGATTCAGGATTTGCCCGATGGCCTTCACCAACTGCTCCCAGCGGGACGTTTGCGCCGCCAGTTGCTTCCTGCCCTCTGGCGTGAGCCGATAGTACTTTGCCTTCCTGTTGTTCTCAGAAGTTCCCCAGAACGCGGCGATCCAGCCCCGATTCTGCAACCGGTGCAACGCAGGATAGAGGGAGCCGTGCTCCACTTGCAGCACCTCTTCCGACCCTCGCTCGATAGCGTGGGCGATGGTCTGTCCATGGGCTGGGCCAATGACCAACGTCCGCAGGACCAGCATATCCAGAGTCCCCTGGACCATCTCGGATTGGAGCGGCGATTCGCGTTTTGGCATCTTTCGTATCGATCGTCGACTAGAGTATCGATAGCTATAATACGCCTAATCTGACCAGAAGTTACAACTTTTTTGCAGACCACCAGCAGAAGTGTTTATATATCTTGACAAGTATATGCTCTATACGGTATATAAAAAGAGTGGAATCCGTATTTGAAATTATTGCGGAGCCGAATCGCCGCGCGATCCTGCGCCTCCTGGTCTCGTCTCAACAATCAGTAGGAGAGATCGAGCGTCAACTTCGGATGCCGCAGCCGACCGTGTCAAAGCACTTGCGGGTGCTGCGGGACGCCGGCTTCGTCGAATCGACGGTCGACGCACAACGACGCCTCTACCGGCTGAAACCTGAACCTCTTCAAGAGCTTGATGAGTGGCTGGCCCCATTCCGTAGGTTCTGGTCCGCTCATGTGGATGCGCTCGAACGCCACCTCGACCGGATGGATGATCCACCAACGAAAAAGAAGATAAAGAAAAGTAAAAAAGGAGACAAGAAATGAAAATTAAAATCACCACCATCTATGTGGACGATCAGGAAAAAGCCCTGCGCTTCTACACGGACGTATTGGGCTTCGCCAAGAAGGCCGATTTCAGCAACGGCCCGTATCGCTGGCTGACCGTGGGCTCGCCCGAGGAGCCGGATGGCACCCAACTGCAACTGGCGCTGAACAACAACCCCGCGGCCAAAGCGTATCAGCAGGCGATCTTTCAACAGAGTCAGCCCGCCGCCATGTTTTTCACCGACGATATCAAGGCCGACTATGACCGGATCAAGGCCGCCGGAGCCGAGTTCACGATGCCGCCCACCGACGTGACCGGGTCCACCATTGCGACGCTGAACGACACCTGTGGCAATCTCATTCAGCTCACCCAACTGGGGCGCTATTAGAAAAAGATGACCAGCTACACACCAGGTCCCGCCAGCGGGGCGCAAGTTCGAAAGGACGGAGAAAAGTGGACGCTCATTCTGGTCAGAGAACTGCGCCACTCGCCCGAAAAAGTCTGGCAGGCGCTGACTGACCCGGCGCATCTGCGCGAATGGGCGCCCTTTGAGGTCGATGGGAGCCTCGCTAAAGCCGGAACCATGGTGAATCTCACCTGGGTCGGAACGCCCACACCGCTCGCAACGGCAGTGACGCGAGCCGACGCTCCCAAGCTGCTGGAGTACAGCGATATCCGCTGGGAGCTCGAAGCCTCCGGCGGCGGCACGCGCCTGACGTTGTGGCACAGCATCGATCGCCGCTTCATCTCGTGGGGCGCAGCGGGCTGGCACATCTCCTTCGACGTTCTGGATCGCCTGCTCAACGGAGCTCCTATCGGCCGCGTCGTCGGCGCCGATGCGATGAAGTTCGAAGGCTGGCAGCGCCTGCAGCGGGAATACGCCAAGCAGTTTGATGGTGAAACTCAATGAGAAATCGAGCAGGCTTTTGGATTACGACATCCTTCTTCGGCCTGTGGATGCTGTTTACCGCCTATGCGCAGTTGACTCTGCCGCAGGTCAAGCAGATGTTCGAACATCTCGGCTTCCCGGACTATTTCCGTATCGAGCTATCCATCGCCAAGATCGCCGGGGTGCTGATCCTACTAATCCCCGCCCCGGCGCGCCTTAAAGAATGGACCTTCGCCGGGTTCGCCATCACGCTGACCTCCGCGCTGATCGCTCATCTTTCGGTAGGCGACGGCGCAGCGGTGTACATGTGGTCCGTGATAGCAGGCATGGTCCTGGGATTGTCCTACTTTTTCTATCATCGCTAGTTCCGTTGTCTGCGTCGCAGCCTGCGTGCCGCTTCGACTAAGGCGAGCGGACCCATCGTCATCGCCGCGATCATTCCCCAATGAAGCCCTTGCCCGCGCATTACCAGAATGGACGTCGCCGCCGATATCAACGCGTATCCGGCGAGCAAAATCCGTCCATATTGATTAGCAGGCTCGGACCGCCGGCGCAATTCCCGCGACAACCGCTCGTCGAAACCCGGCGTTAAGCGCGGAACGGGCGCGGACATCGACCGCCGTAGCAGACGATCCATTTCGGCTTGGCGCGGGTCCATCTCAGACATACGAATATCCTCTCTGTTTCAGCATCCCATCCAGAAGCTGGCGCGCGCGATGGAGATACGACTTGGCCGTGTTCTCCGGAACCCCCAGCAATTCCGCCACTTCCGCTACACTGGCGCCCAGCCAATAGTACAGGCGCAGCGCCGATTGGTAGACCTCCGGCAGCGTTTGAATGCATTCCTGCATCACTTGATCGCGAAGAGCTGTTTCCGCCTGCGAATCGGGCCCCGGAGCAGCAGTCGCGGTGTGAGAAAGCACCGCCTCATCCACATGCGGCCTTTGGAAGCGAGCCCTCGCCTTCTCGTTGAACCCATCAGAATTGTGACCAAAGAACTCGGTAGGCCAGTAGGCCTCCTCTCTCCGGTTCCCAACCCAACCTTGGGCCTGAGCCAAGTCGCGAGTTTCCTGCGTCGTATCAGCGTGAGTGATCTCGGAGCATCACAATTTCCGGACCCGGTTATCGATAACAATGGAACATCATTCAACAAACCGTCGTCCTGGGTGTGAATCGCCACTCCGCGCCATGCCGCCTTCTTCGTTCGATTTGGTAAACTGGAATTTCCCCATGAAAATTGGCGTTGTTGTTTTTCCCGGCAGCAATTGCGATCACGATGCCTGGTACGCCTTCTCCCATACCCTGGGCCAGCAGGCGGAGTTTATCTGGCACGATTCGCCTTCGCTTGGCCAAGTGGATGCCGTGGTTCTTCCCGGAGGATTCGCTTACGGCGATTACCTGCGCTGCGGAGCCATTGCCAAGTTCTCCCCCGTCATGGCCGCGGTGCGGAAATTCGCGGCGGAGGGTGGACCCGTGCTCGGGATCTGCAATGGATTTCAGATCCTGGTCGAGAGTGGTTTGTTGCCCGGCGCCCTCCTTAAAAATCGCGGGCTAAAGTTTGTGTGCCGCGAGGTGACGCTGCGGGTCGAAACGAGCGGCCAATTGCTGCGGATGCCAGTAGCGCATGGCGAAGGTTGCTATTTCGCCGAAGACCGCACGCTCGATCAGTTGGAAGCCGAAGGGCGCGTGGTGCTGCGCTACGTGGATAATCCCAATGGGTCGCTGCGCGACATTGCCGGGATCTGCAATGAAGCCCGCAATGTGATGGGGATGATGCCCCATCCGGAGCGCGCCGACGAAGCGCTACTGGGGTCGACCGATGGCCTGGTGATTCTGAAGTCGCTTCTGGCGAGTGTGGTGGGGCAGACGCTTTCGCCTGCCGGCGTGTCGAATGAGTGATCTCACTACGGGCGAGTTGGATAAGGTTCGCGCAATCCTCAAGCGCGAGCCGAATGAGACTGAGGTCGCGATTTTCACCGTGATGTGGAGCGAGCATTGCTCCTATAAAAGCTCCCGAATCCATTTGAAGACGCTGCCCACCAAGTCGCCGCGCGTCCTCGTAGGCCCTGGGGAGAACGCAGGCATTATCGATATCGGCGACGGATGGGCCATCGCGTTCAAAATCGAATCGCACAATCACCCTAGTTTTATCGAGCCGTTCCAAGGCGCGGCAACCGGCGTCGGCGGGATTCTGCGCGACATTTTTACCATGGGCGCTCGTCCCATCGCTGTGATGGATTCGCTGCGCTTCGGCCCTCTCGATCAGGCCCGGAACCGGCGCATTCTGGAGGGCGTCGTCAGCGGGATTTCGCATTACGGGAACTGTTTCGGCGTGCCCACCGTCGGCGGCGAAACAATCTTCGAATCCTGCTACAACGGCAATCCGCTGGTCAATGTTTTCGCGCTGGGGTCATTTAAGCACGATGAGATTTTTTTCGGCCGCGCCACCGGCATCGGCAATCCGGTAATTTACGTCGGCGCGAAAACGGGACGCGACGGGATTCACGGCGCGTCCATGGCTTCCTCGGAGTTCGATGAGGAGTCGGCCGGCAAGCGACCGAATGTCCAGGTCGGCGATCCGTTCATGGAAAAGCTGCTGCTCGAAGCCTGTCTCGAAGCCATGAAAACCGGCGCGATCGTCGGCATTCAGGACATGGGAGCAGCGGGGCTCACCTGTTCGACATGCGAGATGGGCTCTCGCGCCGGAACCGGCGTCGAGATCGATCTGGCGCTGGTCCCGCAGCGCGCCACCGGGATGACTCCTTACGAGATCATGCTCTCGGAGTCGCAGGAGCGCATGCTGATCGTCGCTGATAAAGGGCGCGAGGACGAGGTTTTTGCCGTCTTCAAAAAATGGGGTCTGGACGCCGTCACCATCGGCGCCGTTACGGATGACGGGATGCTGCGGGTCCGAAATCACGGCGAAATTGTCGCGGAAATTCCCAATCGGGAGCTGGCCGACGAAGCGCCTTTGTACGACCGCCCGCATAACGTCGCGCCTTATCGCCCGGCTCCAATGGCGGCTCCGCCGCTTTCGTTTAAGGATGCTGAGCCGAGCCTACTTGCCATTCTCGCGTCTTCCGACGTTTGCTCGAAACGCTGGATCTGGCAGCAATATGATTACACCGTTCGCACCAACACGCTCGCCGGCCCCGGTGGCGATGCGGCAATTGTGCGGATCAAGGAAACCGATACCAGCATCGCGATGTCTCTCGACGGAAATGCCCGCTATTGCGCCCTGTCGCCTCGGGAAGGCGCGAAGTTGATCGTCGCGGAGTGCTGCCGCAACCTTTCGACCGTCGGCGCACTACCGGTCGCGGCGACGAACAATTTGAACTTCGGAAATCCGGAGCGTCCGGAGATTATGGCCCAGTTGGTCGAGACCATTGCAGGGATCGGCGAAGCTTGCCGCTTCTTCGATACGCCAATCACCGGAGGCAACGTCAGCCTTTACAACGAGACGCTGGGCGAGGCGATCTGGCCCTCGCCGGTCATGGGAATTGTCGGACTGATGAAAACCGGCATGCCGATGACGATTCCGTTTAAGAACGAATCGCGCACCGTGATGCTGTTGGGCGGATTCGGATCGCCCGACGAGATTCATTTTGGCGGCACGCAGTACGCCAAAGTTGTCCTAAATAAGATGTGGGGATTGCCGCCCGCGCTCGATATGGAATATGAGAAGCGTGTGCAGTCCGCGATTCGCGAAATCGTCACCGGAGGTCATGTGGAATCCGCCCACGACTTATCCGATGGAGGGCTCGCCGTCGCCTTGGCGGAGTGCTGCGCGGGTGGAATCGGCGCTGCGGTCGAGGTTCCCGGCGGCGTGTTGGAATTGTTTCATGAAGGCCCTTCGCGGGTGTTGGTTTCCACGGCGACGCCGGAAGCGGTCGAGAGGATTGCCACCGATCACCAGGTCGAAGCGGTCAGGATCGGCGTTACAATGAAGGAGAAGTTGCGAATCGATCACAATTCGGTGACGTTGGTCGATTTGGCCGTCAGTCGGCTTCATGAGGCGCGCGAGAATGCGCTGGAAAATCAATTAAAAACCCATGTTTGATAAATTCCACGACGAATGCGGGGTTTTTGCCATTTATGGCCACCCGGAAGCCGCCAATTTAGCCTATCTCGGCCTCTACGCCTTGCAGCATCGCGGGCAGGAAAGCGCGGGCATCGCATCAAGCAACGGACGTGAGATTTTTTGCCATAAAAGCATGGGCCACGTGGCGGAAATTTTCAAGCCCGAGGTTCTGGGGGGGCTTCCAGGGGAAGCGGCGATCGGCCATACTCGCTACTCGACCGCGGGCGATACCGTTTTCCTGAATGCGCAGCCATTTTCGGTGGCCTGCAATAAAGGCAATATCGCGGTGGCCCATAACGGCAACATCACGAATGCCGGCGAACTGCGGCGGGAGCTGGAGCGCGAGGGGTCGATTTTTCAAGCCTCCAGCGACACCGAAGTCATCCTCCACCTGGTCGCGCGATCCCGGGAACGCACTTTGGCCGGTGCTCTGAGAGAAGCCCTCTTGCAGCTCGAAGGCGCATTTTCATTGGTGTTTTTGGCGGGAGACCGAGTATTGATCGCTCGCGATCCCCATGGATTTCGTCCCTTGGCGTTCGGTCAGATGGAACTTTCAGGCGGCCGCACCTGCTACGTCTTCGCCTCCGAAACCTGCGCCTTCGATTTAATCGACGCGGTCTATTTGGGCGATGTCGAGCCGGGCGAGATGGTGATTGTCGGCCCCGAAGGGATGACTCGGGAACGTTATGCGCCGGTGCGCGACCACGCCCATTGCGTGTTCGAGCATGTGTACTTTTCGCGCCCCGATTCCATCGTCTTCGGCCGTCCCGTGCAGCATTCGCGGGAAATGTTAGGCAGGCTCCTCGCCATAGAAAGTCCGGTCGACGCCGATGTGGTCGTGCCAGTGCCCGATTCGGGAGTAGCGGCGGCCATCGGCTATGCGGCCGAAGCGGATATTCCGTTCCGCCAGGCGCTCATTCGCAATCATTATGTAGGGCGGACGTTTATTGAACCTTCGCAAGCCATTCGGGATTTCGGCGTCAAGTTGAAGCTGAATCCGGTGCGCCATCTCCTCGAAGGGAAGCGCGTCATTCTGGTCGACGATTCGCTGGTGCGCGGCACCACCAGCCGGAAAATCGTGCGCATGGTTCGCGGCGCGGGCGCCCGCGAAGTGCACCTGAGGATTTCCTGTCCGCCCACCGTTTCCCCCTGTTTTTACGGCGTCGATACCCCGAGCCTGGCGGAGCTGATCGCCGCCAATAACAGCATCGAGGAGATTCGCCGCTTCGTCGAGGCCGATTCGCTCTCCTACCTGTCCCTGGAGGCTCTGCGGGAGGCGGTCGCCGATACCAACCACGATTTCTGCTACGCCTGCTACACCGGAAATTATCCTACCGACCTCGTTCATATTGAGGAATTGATGGGGGCCAAAGACCGCCGGGGCTAACGGGCACTTGCGCCCAGGGCTCGATCCGTTGTCTAATTCACTTTTGACCACCGCATCCACCGCGTCGTGTCTGCCTTTCCGCGAAAACCGGTTTTTACACTGGATCTGCGCCGGAACGGTCTTGACTTTCTTGGTCGCGGCATTCCGACCGGATACCGTCTTCGATTGGGCCCTTGAAAATACTCTGGTGTTCATTTTGGTGCCCTTGATGGTCTGGGCGTATCGCAAGCTCCCGTTTTCGGATCTGTCCTACCTGCTGATTCTGATGTATTTGTGCGTCCACGAATTTGGAGCCCACTACAAGTATTCCGACGTTCCTCTCGGCGAGTGGATGAAAGGCTGGCTTCACACCCAGCGCAATCATTACGACCGCGTGGCCCACTTTTCCTTCGGACTGCTACTGAGCTACCCCTTCCAGGAAGTGTTCATGCGCAAAGCTGGAGTCACCGGGATGTGGCGTTATTATCTCCCCGTCGAAGCGACCCTCTCTTTCAGCGCCATCTATGAAATGCTGGAGGCAGCCAGCGCGTCCGTCCTGAGCCCGCAGCGCCTGGAGGAATTTGTCGGCATGCAGGGAGACCCTTGGGATTCGCAGGAAGACATGTTAATGGCAGGTTTAGGATCGATGGTGGCTATGATTGTGGTTTATCAAGTGCGTAAGCGCAGGGCTGCGGCCGCCGCGCAGCGCCAGCTGGAATACGCGGGGCACGTTAAAAGTTAATGCCCGCTACTGTTGCCTCCTCGGCCCTGGCCGTCCCTCATTCCAGGATTCGTGAATTGGCCGAAATCGCCATGGGGATGGACGGCGTCCTCAAACTCTATTTCGGCGAATCGAATCTTCCCACCCCGGAATTTATCAAGCGCGCCGCGCAGAAAGCGATGGCCGACGGCTTCACGTACTATACCGAGAACGCCGGCCTGCCTTCCCTCCGCAAATCCCTTGCCCGCTATTATGCTGACCTTCACGGCGTAGAGCTGGACCCCACGTCTGAGATCACCGTCACCGCGTCCGGAGTCCAAGCCCTCAGCGTCGGCCTGCGCTGCATGGTCGATCCTGGCGATGAAGCCTTGGTTTTGACCCCTTCCTGGCCCAACGGCCCGTCGATCATCCAAATGTCGCACGGCGTCGTGAAGGAAATCCCACAGCCCCTGATCGGCGACCGCTACGCCATCGATTTCGACGCGCTCGAACGCGCCGTCACCCCCCGCACCCGTCTACTTCTCTACACCTCGCCTTCGAATCCGCTAGGCTGGGTCGCGACGGAGCAGGATCAGGACCGCCTCCTCGATTTCACCCGCCGCCACAATTTATGGCTGATGGCCGACGAAGTCTATGAGCGTCTGGTCTATCGCGATCCGCCCGTAAAGACCGTACCCTCGATCCTCAAGAAATGCACCCGCGAGGACGCCGTCGTGGTGGTCCAATCCTTCTCGAAAGCCTACTGCATGACCGGCTGGCGAGTAGGCTGGCTGGTCGCCCGCAAAGATTTAAGCGCCCGCGCCGCCCAGTTGAACGAATTTTACATTTCCCACGCCCCCAGCTTTTCGCAAAGAGCCGGCGAGACCGCTCTCCTTTGGGGGGAGGAAGTAGTAAAGACGATGGTCGCGCGCCTAAAAGAGAATCGCGATTTCTGCCTCGCCGCCCTCAAGAAAATGCCCGGAGTCACCACGCCAGCCCCCGACGGAGCCTTCTATCTTTTCCCCAAAATCGCAGGCATGACCGATTCCTTCGCATTCTGCAAACAATTGCTAATGGAAACCAAAGTCGGCCTAGCCCCCGGAGTAGCCTTCGGCGCCGGCGGCGAAGGCAGCGTCCGAATCTGCTACGCGTCAGAAAAAGCAATTCTGGAAGAAGCAATGGCCCGCCTTAAGTTGTTCCTCGAATCCCGCCGCTAGCGTATGCGTCTGGAATCTTGATTACCTTACCCGCCAAGATTACTAGCGGGTCGCTGCGAATTACTACTAGCGGCTTTTACGTTCGAGCAGACCGCGGAGGATTGGCAGCATAGCCCGATCCTTTTCGCCCCCAAGCTGTTCCTTCAATTCGATCAGCGTCTCTAAATTGAGGACGCGGGCGCTGATTCCCTCCGCAATCAGCATTTCGGTGGAATGAGGCAAAAGATCTTCGTAACTCATATCGCTGCCGATCGACCCGAGCAGGTCAAGAGGCCCGTACTTTGTGAGCAAATTTTGATGTCCGGCCGACAGCAACGCGGGCTTCGCCGGACGCAGCCGTCGCTCCGGTTGTATGCGATAGATAGCCTCCAAAGCCTCCAGTACCGGCATGAGGCGATCGACGTTTTCACTCGTTCGCCGATGAACTACGTCGACGTCGTAGGTATTTACAGGCGCTCCATTGAGCACTGCGGACAATCCGCCTACGATGAGAAATTCTACGCCCCCATCGAACAGCGCGCGGACCATTGCGGTCAGCCTACGCTCGACCATTTAACTCCCGAATCTCGAGGATGCAGTTGATCTGTTCCTCGAGAAAATTCAGCCGCTCGGCTGGAGTCAGCGATAGCATCCAATCGATCAGCGTCAAGTCGATGCCGTCTTCGCTGTTCTTTGGACCCTGCTCGACTTGCTCATCCTTCGCCATGAATATAGGATAACCCTCAAATCCGTTTCCCCCTCCGCCCACGTATCCATTTTCGAGCAATATCCCCTTAAAGGAGGAGTACATGAAAATTCGCAGTTTGCAACTGAGTACCGTTGCTGCCTGTCTGACGGTTTGCGCCAGCATTCCGGCATTCGCGGCCAGCCATCGCAACGGACCTCTCATCCTGGAAGATCAAACAGCCAACCTCAATGACTTCTATATTTTCCGAAGTTATGAGTCAGGCAAGTCGAACAATCTTGTCATGAGCATGAGCGTGCAAGGCTTCCAGAATCCCGATAACGGCCCGAGCTACTACAAGTTCTCGGACAGCGTTCTTTATCGATTTAACATCAACAATCAACGCGGCCTCGACGGAAATCCGGATATTGAAGTGGATTTTATTTTCAATACCCAGCTCCGCTCCAACGCCACCTTCCTCAGCTATCTCGGACCCATTTCGTCCATCGATAGCGCCGGCATCCTGCTGTACCAAACCTACACCGTCATCGTGCGAAACCTCGACACCGGTGTGACCAATTATTACTTTACAGACGCCAACGGTCATGCTTTGTCCGTGGCTCCGCCCAACCAGGGCCCCAAGTCGACTCCGATGTATGAAGCGACCCTTGGCCAGCCCAGCGTGTTCACTCTCGCCAACGGCATGCGTGTATTTGCCGGTCCCCGCGATGACGCGTTTTATTTCGATTCCGGCGCCACGTTCGATTATCTGAACTTCCGCACGCCGGCTCCGGTTTTGAGCGGCACTGCCGATACAGGACAGGGCGCGGCGTATCCCACCGCCGTCGACGGCTTCGCAGGCTATAACATCAGCCTGATCGCCGTCGAAATGCCCATCACCATGGCCACCGCCAACGGAACCATGCCCACCGCGACCACCGACCCCACCGCCCATATCGCCGGTTGGGCCTCCACCAACCGCCAGATTGTCACCATCCGCCCCAGCCCGAGCGCGCCTTTGAACTACGGCGATTTCGTGCAGGTCGATCGCGTCGGCAATCCGCTCACTGTAGAAGCTCTGATTCCTCTTCCCATGAAGGATTACTGGAATCAAAGTCTTCCCGCCGCCGATCAGCAATTCGCGTCGTTCATCGGCAACCCGTTCTTTGCCTCGGGAATCCTCAACGGCGTTTACAACCTCCCGGTACCCCCCGCCCCTCGCACCGATCTGTTGGGCGTCTACGTTCCGGATATTACGCGCATTGATCTGACCATTGCGCCCACTCCTCTGGCCAGCCAAAGCCGCCTCGGACCCCTGGGCGGCGATAACGCCGGTTGGCCCTTCGGTGGACGCCGTCCTAACGACGATGTGGTCGATATCGGATTGCGGGCGCTCGCCGGCATCCTGGTGCCCGGCTTCACCAACGCTCCGCCGCTCGGGGATGGCGTCAATTCGAACGACGTCCCAACAATGGCTGTTTTCCCCTTCCACGCGCCTCCGCATGCCGGCTATCTCCATAGCCAGGAAAACGGAACCAACGGACGTGGCACGGCCACCGGTCAATAAACGCCATGCGACACACGAAAAATCTCCTTGTGTTCGTGTTCGCCGCAGCCGCCAGTTCTGCCTTCGGGCAGAACGGCGGCCCGAACAACGACCCCGCCGCGTCAGCTTTAGCCGAGCGCATCTTCTCCGAACAGGCAGCCCGTCTCAAGACCGACGACCGCATCGCCATGTACGGCAGCATGATTCAGACCAAGCCGGAGAATCTCCACTATCAGAATCTGCTGGCCGGCTCCTACATCCAGAAAATGCGCGAGACCACCGATTTCAGCTATCTCGATCGAGCCGCCCAAATCGTCGGCAACGTCATTTCCGCCGACAGCCAGAACTACGAAGCTCTGCGTCTCCGCAGTGAGGTCGAACTGGAGCGCCATCATTTCAAGCTGGTCGCGGATTATTCCCGCCAGTTGATGAACATCTCGCCCAACGATCCTTGGAACTGGGGAACGCTCGGCGATGCGCTGCTCGAAATGGGCGATTATGACGGCGCGGCAGAAGCTTACCAGAAGATGGTTGTCCTCCGTCCGGACCTCGCCAGCTACAACCGCGTCGCCTGGTTCCGCTTCATCACAGGCGACATGCCCGGCGCCATCGACATTATGCAAAAGGCAGTCAACGCCGGAGGCCCTTCCTCGGAAAACACCGCCTGGTGCCTGGTCGAACTGGGCCATTTGTATCTCAAAAACGGCCAGGCGGATGAAGCCGAAAAGGCCTACGCCGCAGCCGTGCGCGTGTTCCCCGGCTATCACCCCGGATACGCCGGAATGGGCAAAGCCCAAGCCGCCAAAGGCGAGTTTAAGGCAGCCATTGCCAGCTATGAAAAAGCCCAGGCATCGACTCCTTTACCCGACTACGCAGCGGCTCTTTACGATCTCTACACGCAGCAAAAAGACACGAAAAACGCCCAAAACCAACGCGACATGATCGATATTATCGACAAAATTAACAAGACTAACGGGGAAGTAACAAATCGCAACGTCGCGCTGATTTTTGCTGATCACGACTGGCATGTCGATCGCGCCCTCGAACTAGCCACCGCGGAGCTCGATGTCCGCAAGGATATCTATAGCTACGATGCCCTGGCCTGGGCTCTCTATAAGAACAAGAAATTCACCGAAGCGGATCAGGCCATGGCGAAGGCCTTGAAAATGGGCACGCCGGAGCCGGCGTTTTACTACCACGCCGAACTGATCGCCCAAGCCAACGGAAAAGTCAAAGAAGCTGAGGAATATAGGAAAAATTATGCAAATCGTTTTGTCAATCTCTCTGTTAGCTCGCATGATGGACCCGAGCCTGAGCGTCGCGCAGCGAAATAACGCCTGCGTCGAGCTGCGCGGTTCGGCCGATCCGGAAGTAGTCGCAACCATGCGCAAGGCCCTGGACGATAGAGCCGTGCGCGTCTGCGCCGGAACCAACCTGAGAAAGGCCGGCGCCATTCCCGAGCTAAAAGACGCCCTGGCCGATCCCAACTTCGAGATCCGAGCCCTCGCCGCCCGCGAGCTGGGAGGGTTCGAGAAACCCGAACTGCTCCCGCTCCTCGCCGCAGCAGGCCGAGATCCGCAATTGCTGGTCGGGATGAACGCCGTCGAAGGACTAGCCGATTATCGCGACCCGGCCGTGCTCCCCTATCTGCTGGACCTGGCGAAAAACGGCGGCTTAGTCGGCACCGCCGCCCTCGACCGCGCGCTGACATTCCGCGACCCCCGCGTCCTGGAAACCGCGCGTGTTTTACTCGGCAGCAAAGATGTTTCAGATAAGCTAGCCGCCATGCGCGTCATCGGCGCCATGGGCGACCAGACAGACATTCCCAAACTGCGTCAGATCCAAGAAAAAGAAACCGGCATGGTCTCCGCCGCAGGCCGCGGCTTCGGTTTAATCCCCGCAATCAGCCTGTCAAGAGCCGCCGAAACAACAATCGAGAAAATCGGCGCAGGACGATAATTCCGCGTGTTTTGTAGCGCACGCACTTTTGCGACGCCCTGAAGGCCACGATCGTCCGATGTTCTAGTAGGGCGGTCCCCCCGGACCGCAGCCGACGCCCCCGTCGGCTCTCTTACAGACGCCGTGATCCGCGCCGGACCCATCAAGCCCGGCGCGGACACGACATTACCGCCGGAAGCCACGAGCATACCCGCGCCCAACAGGATGTCCGCCGCGATACCCATAGCCGTACCGCGCACCGAAGTACGCAGGGCCTGGCGCGACCCAGACACCGTTAGTCCACACATAGCCCGGACCCGGGCACGGCGGCGGAGCCACTACAACCGGCGCCGGAACCGGGACGCCAATCCCAATGCCAACTCCGAAACGCACCCCAGCAAACATCGTGCTCCCTGCCATCAACACCATCGCTAACAATTTCGTTTTCATTTTATTTGCCTCCTTACGCCAACACATAAAGCAGGTTGTGTGCCAAGTCGTAAATTATTGAAAATGAAACAGATGAAGCGTCATTAATGGCCGAGTTCCACCATTCCGCCGGTGGAATTCAGCCGCCGGGATAAAGTGCCCCGCCATGACTCCGAAATAACCCGTCGGCTATCTTCAACATAGCGTTTCCAACCGCCGTTCCGCTAGCCGCTTACCCTCGACACTCATACACGAGAAAGGACGGCTGTGAGATCAAACGTGGAGCAAACCTACGATCACCTTCCGGGCTGTATCGGTGAGCGATTTGCGGTCGCGCAGCGTCATTCCCACGGTAGAAATAGGGTCACCGATGCGAAGCGTGACCTTTCCACGGTGAAAAGTGGCCGAGTGCATGGCCAGAATCTCGTGCGTGCCGGAGATGGCCAGCGGGACTACGGACACTCCTGCTTTAATCGCAATATAGGCCGCGCCGTCTTTGAATTCTTGCAGGACTCCGTCTTGGGAGCGGCCGCCTTCGGGGAAAATCAGCAGCGAAATGTTGCGCGTGCGAATCGTCTCGGCCGCCAGGGTCATGGTTTTCACGGCCGCGCGGGGATCGTGGCGCGGCACGGGGATGTGGCCCGCTTGGCCCAAATGAGTACCGAGCAGTGGAATTTTAAAAAGGCCGTCCTTGGCCATGAACCGGAAGTCGGCGGGAATATTCGCGAGGATCACCGGCGTATCCATATAGCTCAGATGATTGGACGCGAAAACGTAGCTGGTGCCTGGAGTAAGCTTTTCCAGCCCCTCGACCTTCACCCGAACACCCGCGATCGCCAGCAGGGAGCGCGCCCAGACGCGGGCCGTTTTCATCATGAACTCGCCGGAGGAGAACATGCTGATCAACCCGCAAACGAGGGTGGAAAGAATAATGAGCGGGTCTACGAAGACCAGGCTCCAGAAAAGGGCCATGACTGTTTATTGTACGAAAGAGCTCGCGCTTCGCCGACTAAGAAAAGCGATCCGGTGATGATGATCATGTCATCTTCCGAGATTTTCGCCCGCACCAGCTCGATGGCGGCGGAAATATTCGCTGCGATGTGCCCTCGCCCCGCGAGTTCGCGAAGAGCTTCCGGACGCAGCGCGCGCGGGTTGTCGGGCGCGGTCAGAACCAGCTCAGAAGCGTGGGGAAATAAGATGCCGGCGATTTCGTCGACCGCCTTGTCGCGCATCGCGCCATAGATCATCCAGATTTTGCGGCTTTTATAGAAGCGTTCCAGGTAGTGGGCCAGCGCGCGGGCGCCGGCCGGGTTGTGAGCGCCGTCGAGAATAATGTCGGGGTTAGGAGAAATCCGTTCCAGCCGGCCAGGCCAGATGGCGTGCTCGATTCCCTTGGGAGAGACGCCGAGCGATTCGAGTGCCATCGCGGCAGCGATGGCGTTTTGCACTTGATGCTCGCCTGCGAGGGGGCATTTGATGCCGGAAAATTCGGACCCGCGCGCGGTGACGTGCAAATCGCGCACTTCGAATTCGCTGGTCCGTTTAACAGGGACGCCAAGTTCCGCCGCGCGACGATCCAGCACGGCCTGCGCTTCGGGACGCTGGGCCGCGAAGATCGCGGGGACGCCTTGTTTGAGGATGCCGGCTTTCTCGGCGGCGATCGCTTCGATGGTGCCGCCCAAGTAGGATTCATGATCGAAATCGATGGGGGTAATCACGGTAAGGACAGGATTCAGTATATTGGTGGCGTCGAGCCGTCCTCCCAGTCCAGTCTCGACGACGGCAATCTCAACACCCATCTCGCGAAACAGCCAGAAACCCATGGCAGTGACAGTTTCGAAGTAAGTAGGATGCGGCTCCCCCGCGGATTCGTGAACGACGTTGAAAGCCCGCTCAAATTGGCGAGGCGAGACGGGCATGCCGTCGACAACGATACGCTCCGTGGGCTCGATCAGATGAGGCGAAGTGAAAAGTCCAGTGCGGATACCAGCGCTGCGCAATCCGGCATCGATCATGGCGCAAGTGGAACCTTTTCCGTTAGTCCCGGCAACGTGGATGGAGCGGAAGGCGTTTTGGGGGTTTCCGAGGGCTGCCAAGACGGCGCGGATACGGTCCAGGCCCAGCTTCGCGGTCTTGATTTCGTTGCCCAGTGCGTAAAGGAAGCGCACGGAGTCGGGATAGGTCAGCATGTTTTATTTCTACGATACAGAAGCCAGCCGGAGGCGATGGCGGCTAGGGTGCCTAGGGCTAGTTTTCCTTCAAATAATGCGACTTTTGTCACTTCGGGCGGGGGGATGATGGAGCAGGCGATGGCTAGCAGGCTTAGGGCGCTGCCGGAGACGGCGCTGAACCATTTTCGGGCTTTCCAGGCGCTGGCGAATATATATAAATAGGGTAGGAAGCCGACGATCACGGTCAAATCCACGATGGTGCGGTAGGCGGTTTTGACGGTGTCGCCGGCCTGGCAAGCGATGAGCAACAGGGTCGCGACGGCGCCTAGCGACAAGATCGCGACGTGCGGGGTGTTCCAGCGCGGATGGATTTTTGCGTAGGCCGCGGGCAACAGGTGGTCGACTCCGGCGGCGAAGGGCATGCGCGAGACGGACGATCCTAATCCCCCAAAACTTCCGACGACGATCAACACAATTAATAGAACGACGACGGGAGCGAGCCAGGGTAAGCCGAGCTCCGAGCCAGCGGCGGCGCTGACTTGGGCGAGGCCGTTGATCTCGTTGATTTTTTGTGGAGCCATCAATACCAGCAGGGCGATGGTCGAGGCTATGTAAAAAATCGTGACGAAGACGGTGGCGGTCGAGGCGGCGCGGGGGATGGTGCGGAGGGGATCGCGAATCTCAGCGGCCATCATTCCGGCGGCTTCCATACCGGTCATAGCGAAGGCGATGGCGGCCCAGGAATTCATGACGTCCCAGTTCCAAACGGGCCACATTGCCTTGAGATTCACAGGCGTGGCGGAACCATGGCGGAGGCCGAGAATGGCCGCTGAGACGCACAGGATCAGGCCGAGAATCCAGGGCATCGCGCCGCCGATGTTTTCGGTCCACTTCCCGATGTTGAGGCCGACGATGTTGGTGCCGAGGGCGGTCCAAAGAAGGACGAGGGAGCCTCCGATCATGTAATAACGATTTTCGGCGAGGTAAGCGTAGTTGGGTCCGAGCGCGTAGACACTGATGCCGAGGGCGAAGAGCGAGGCGCCGGGGATGAGAAAGGCGATGCCGAGCCAATAGACCCAGAAGTTGAGGAATCCGGGCCAGGGTCCAAAATCGTGGCGAGCCCAAAGGTAGAGTCCTCCGGCTCCGGGATATTTGGCGGACAGGGCGGCGACGGCGATCGCGAGAGGGACGGCGAACAAGAGGGCGGCGAGGATCCAGAGAATAATCGTTCCGGGACCGCCATGAGCGGCGACCGAGATCCAGCGCGGGCCGACCATGATGACGATCAGAAAAAGCGTCAGGTCGCGAAGGCCCAGTTCGCGGCGGAGGTGCGGCTGCGGCTCCTCAGGCATGCGATTGGTGGAGGTGCATTGCAGTTTATCGTACCTTTTTTCCTACTCGGCGGCGGTGTCGCAGCCGTGCTCGTAGGCTTTGGAGGCCAGGTTTTCGCGGTTGCGGGCGCGGATGGCGGCCTCGATTTGCCGGTCTGAAAAAACGAAGCCATCGTCCGAGGGGCGATAGGCTTCTCCTTTAGATTCGTACATTTCCATGATGTCGAGAAGGCTCGACAGATCCTGATTCTCTTGCGCCCGGCGGATTTTCTGGAGGTCGCGGAGCTGCATAACGGTGCGTTCGAACTGGCGCGACAGGCGCTGACTGTGCATGCTCAGGTTGGATAAGGCTTTCGATTGGCTTTCGAGCGACGCGGCGATGCCTAGAGCGTCGACGAGGGGGTCGCCGATGGCGGCGAGGCTCAGTAGATTGGATTCCAAAGCCGCGACCCGGTTGAGGCGCCAGGAGGTATCGGCCAGGGCCTGGACGAGATGTGATTCGGTGGCGCCCTGGGGATGGTACTCGTCGGCGAAGGATTTCAGATGGAGTTGATAGGCCTGGAGATCCTCGGCCGGCATGACGACGACCTGGCCAGTGAGTCCATGACGGAGAGCATTGAGAGAAGAATGCTTTTTGCCGGCCTCGGTTTTAGGTCCGGTGGAATGCTGAGCATTCGCTCTATTAATTTCGGTTCGGTTGATTTTTATTTGTGCTGGTGTTGCCATGCCTTGATATACCAGCGGGAGGAGCTGCGAGCGAGCGGGTGAAAATGCGAGGTCGTTGAAAAAGACGGAGTTGGGGCACCGCGGCGAGGAGAAACTTCGGCTCGACCGGGATGGATCCCGCCCAAAAATGAGAGAGGCAATCCAAATAGACTTCGTCTTCGTAACACCTAGTGAAAATTCGTGATACCACCGGTAGCATGTTTACAAATTTCGTAACACGATTGGAGCCTGTGCCCTACCGCTCGCTGGTTATTACGTTGCTGACTTGGGGATCGTTGGCGCATGCCGCCGTGGGGAGCGTCGCTGGCGAATTGACCGACCCTCAGGGAAAGCCTGTCGCCGGAGCCAACCTTCGCCTCACATCCGGTCGCAACTCGAAACCTTTGGAATCTGTAAGCGATGCGGCCGGCCGATTCGTATTTTCGTCGTTGGCCGAAGGAACTTATCAACTGAGCGCCACGGCTGCGGAGTTCGCCGACGTAAAGAAAACCTTCCTTGTCGGCGATGGCGAGGCCGTCACTGTGAATCTTCAATTCGCTCGGCTCGGGCCACGAAGCGATACAATTACCGTGACCGCCGATGTGACTCAGGTAGATGTGCTCGCGCCCGATCCGACAATGAAGGTTTTCGCGAGCGAGGATCTTCTCGACGCGAATCCGGGGCGTCCCGGCGCGCCGATTTCGATCCCTGGCTATCCCATCGAAACCGCATCGAGCGGGATCAAGGCTCCGCAATATTTCGCGCCGGGCGTTGCGGGCGATCACGGCGAACCGATCGCGCAGTTCGTGCAGGTGGGCACTTACCTGGTCCCCAACAATCTTTCAGCGAACGCCCACGGGAACGGCTATGCGGATCCGAACATTTATATCGCGAGCGTCATCGAAAGCGTCGAAGTCGACGGCGGCGCGTTCAACGTCCGCGAAGGAAATCACGCATTGAACCTGGCGACCACTTATGCGCTGCGCTCCCATCTCGATCCGTTCTTCAGCCTGACCGGCGACCAACGCGACATCACCGGCACCGCTGGTTTCAGCCCGTCCGACCATTCCTGGATTGCCCTCGAAGCGTCCTACGGCAACGGTTTCCTGGACCGTCTGGAGCACCGCAAGCAGTTCAAGGTCAACGGCGGTCAGGTTTTTCACGCAGGAAACCATACGCTGACGCTGTTCGGAATCGGCTACTACGGGTTCTCCTACGTCGCGGGCCTCAGCCCGATCAACGGATTCAATTCCGTCGATGCCGCCGACGGCTGGAAGCAGTATCCGGACACAGTTGACCCCCGGCAGAAAGACCAGACGCACACGGCTCTCCTTGCGATGAACGACGTGTGGAAGCTCGGCGAAAATCAGGAGCTTCAACTTTCCGGGTTCTTTCGGACCTACAATTTGTCGCTCTTTTCCGACTTCGGCGACGGCCTTATCCGCCAAAGCGAGTTCCGTACCGTGGCCGGCGGCAGCGCCGCCTATAAGCGGAAGTTCTCAAAGAAATTTACTCTGTTCGCCGGGACCGATTACGAGCGAGAGGCTCCCCGCCGGGACGATCTGGATCATTACAACTTTTACAATCCCGCGCAGCCGTATTCGTATGGGCAGTTTACGAAGATCGACGGGAACAATGTCACCATCAGCCCCGTCTCGCCCTACATTGCCGGCGAAGGCGAGTTGAGCCCGTATTTCCACTATTATCTGGGTTTCCGCCGGGAAGAGATCAGCATCGACAATCAGGACCTGGTGACGCCGGCCAATTCGTCGAACGCGTTGGTCGGCCTCAATCTGCCGAAGGCGACCCTTACGTTCTTTCCGAAGGAGTCCTGGTGGGTTCCCGAAGTCGCGGTGAGCTTTGGCAAATCGTACTTCACGGAAGACCCGAGAACAGGCTCGGCGGTGGGCCAGCAGATTGGGCCCGTCGATCCGGTGGAGACGGCGACGTCCTATCAAATGGTCGCCAGCAAGCGCATCCACAACACGGATTTGAAGCTGACGTTCGGCCACGAAACGCAAAGCGCCGAATACGGCAAGATCGACCCCGATACCGGCTTGCAGTTCGATCTGGGGCCGGGCCGGATACGTTATATGGCAGCCACGTTACGACAGAACTTCAGCTTTGGATCGTTGCAGGCGACCTATGAGCAGGCCGATGCGCGTGATCTGGATTCCGGCCAGGTGACGCCAGAAGCTCCGAGACTGATCGGCGATTTTTCATGGACCGATCAGAAGCTGCCTTTTCATCTGGTGGCGAAAGGCGAGTTCGAGTACGTCGGCAGAAAGGTGGTCGGCAACGGATGCAATGAGGCCAACCCTGGCGACTTGACCTCTTATTGCCTCGGCGTCCCGAACAAAGAGTTCCGGTTGTCCATCGCGCGGCCGTTTCGGAATGGGAAGATGAAAGTCGGCGTCAATTTGATGATTGCCCGCGGTTACACCGGACAGACGGTTGAAAATTTCGCCCTGGATTACAAGCCCTCTTATGTAGGCCCGCTGCCTGTTCCTGAAAACCCCATCGCGGAGATCGTCGGTGTGCGGATACCTTCCTACGCGAGCGTCAACTTTACCTATCGATTTGGCCGTTAAACTGTGGCGTATAATTCAGTCGGATCTGACAAAACTACGGGCAGAACAGGAATATGATCGTAGCCAAACGTCGAACCTTCGTTCAGGTGTTGCCTGACGGATCGACGAAACCGTTTGAGGACACCACGGATTGGGCGCGGCTTCGGGCGATGAGCGACGAAGAGGTTACCGCCGCCGCGATTGCCGACCCGGACGCGCAGCCCATGACACCGGAGCAGCTCCGCACCGCGTAAAGCGCGCCCTGGCGGAACATGCTCCTGTTGGATAACCACTCATGGAACATCGACCGGGCCTGAAAATGGCCGTTCCCGCTCGCCTTGGGTTCTAATTTCAAAGGAGCTGACGTCTTTTTCCCATAGCATGGTGCCATCATATTGCACTCGTCTCCTGGGATTAATAGCGCAGGGTGTGACAAACTGCTGTCATGCGTCTGTTTTTTCTTACCGCGACCCTCGCCCTCGCGCAGACCTACCCCGTCAAACCGGTCCCTTTCACCGCTGTCCACTTTACCGACGATTTCTGGGCTCCGCGCATCGAACTGAATCGCAAAGCGACCATCCCCGCCGCTTTCGTCCAGCTCGAAAAAGCCGGCGACTTCGATAATTTCGACCGCGCCGCCACCGTCCTCCGCGGGGAGCCTCTCGCCAACAAAGCGTATCCGAAAAATCCCTACGACGATAGCGACGTTTTCAAGGTCATCGAAGGCGCGTCCTACGCTCTGCGCTCCCAACCCGACCCGCAGCTCGACGCGTTTCTCGATCAGCTCATCGCCCGCATCGGCGCCGCGCAGGAAAAGGACGGCTATCTCTACACCGCCCGTACCATCGACCCCACGCATCCTCATCCCTGGGCCGGTCCAGACCGCTGGATGCTGGACCGCGAGCTCAGTCATGAGCTTTACAATCTTGGCCATCTCTATGAAGCCGCGATGGCGCACTATCAGGCCACGGGAAAGCGCACCTTGCTCGATATCGCGCTTCGCTCCGCCGACCTGCTCGACCGCACTTTTGGCCCCGGAAAAATGTCCATCTGGCCCGGCCATCAGGTCGTCGAAATCGGACTCGCCAAGATGTATTTAGTCACCGGCAACGCCGACTATCTGAGGCTCGCCAAATTTATGCTCGACGCCCGCGGACCCGACGGCATGAAAGGATCAGGCCGCGAATACAACCAATCGCACGTCCACGCGGTCGATCAAACCGAAGCCGTGGGACACGCCGTTCGCGCGACGTACATGTACTCCGGCATGGCCGACGTCGCCGCGCTCACTGGCGATCAAGCTTACGTCCACGCCATCGATGCCATCTGGGAAAACGTCGCCGGCAAGAAACTCTACATCACTGGAGGGATCGGCGCCGCGGCCTCCGGCGAAGCGTTCGGCAAGAACTACGAGCTTCCCAATATGACCGCGTACAACGAAACGTGCGCCGCGGTCGGCAACGATTTCTGGAATCACCGCCTCTTCCTGCTGCACGCCGACGCGAAATATATCGACGTGCTGGAGCGTACGCTTTACAACGGCCTGATCTCCGGCGTCTCGCTCGATGGCAAGACTTTTTTCTATCCCAACCCCCTCGAATCGAACGGCCAGCATGAGCGCAGCCCCTGGTTCGGCACGGCCTGCTGCCCTTCGAATATCACCAGATTCGTCGCTTCCATGCCCGGCTATGTGTACGCGCAGCGCGCGACCGAGTTGTACGTGAACCTCTTCGTCGCGAGCAATGCGGAAGTGAAAATGGATAACGGCCGTACCATTAAAATCGACCAGGAAACGCAGTATCCCTGGGACGGCGCCGTCAAAATGACCATCACTCCGGATCAGCCCGCGCCCTTCCGCATCAAGATCCGCATCCCCGGCTGGGCTCGCAATCAGCCCGTGCCTAGCGATCTCTATCGCTACGTCGACGCCTCGACCACACCTGTGACGATCAAAGTTAATCGCCGTCCGATGGCGCTCCATCTCGATAAAGGCTATGCGATTCTCGACCGCGTGTGGAGGGCTGGCGATTCGATCGAGCTGAGTCTCCCCATGCCCATCCGCCGCGTCGTCGCCAACGATCAAGTCTCAGCCGACCGTGGTCGCGTCGCGCTCGAACGCGGTCCGATTCTTTATGCGCTGGAAGCTGTCGACAATGGAAAGGTTCGCAATCTGGTGCTGGCCCGCGATGCGAAACTCACCGCCGAATATAAGCCGGATCTCTTAAAAGGCGTCGAGGTTATCGAAGGTCCCGCCGTTGCACTCTCGTACGACCAGCAGGGAACGGTGCTAAAAAACCAGCAGCCCTTTATCGCCATCCCCTACTACGCCTGGGCCAACCGGGGCCGAGGCCAAATGGTAGTCTGGATCCCGGAATCGGAAGCCGTAGCCAAACCCGCGCCGTTCCTGACGCCCCATGTCTCCTCCTCCTCCCCGTCGCGCCGCAGCCCGTTAACCGTCAATGACGGCGACGAATTCACAACCTTCGACTGGTGGCCGAAAAAGGGCACCACCGAATGGATCGAATACGCCTTCGATAAGCCCGCGACCGTCAGCTCATCGGAAGTCTACTGGTTCGACGACACAGGCGAAGGCGAAGTGCGAACCCCCGCCACGTGGCGCATCTTGTATCTCGACGGCGGCCAATGGAAGCCCGTAGAAAACCCGTCATCGTACAGCTTGGAAAAAGATAAATACAATCAGCTAACCTTCAAACCCATCACCACCACCGCCCTGCGCCTCGAAGTAACCATGCAGCCCGCCTGGTCCGCCGGCGTCGCAGAATGGAAAGTGAAATAGGCGAACCGAGTAGAGCCTTCCAAAACCCCTCTTGACAGAATGTACTGTACGTTATACAGTGTACATAGTACAGTATATCAAGAATAATTTATGAAAACCCTGATCCTTACTCTCCTCGCAATCGCGGCAGCCGCAATCGCCGCCGACAAACCTGATTTCTCCGGCACCTGGAAAATGGACCCGGATAAGAGCCTGTTCGGTCCGGTGCCTCCGCCCACTTCGATGACGCGCGTGATCGATCATAAGGATCCGGACCTTTCCCTCCATCAGACCAGCACCGGTCCGGAGGGAGATCAAAACATGGCGTTCAAGTATTCTACCGACGGCAAGGAAACCACCAATAGCTACATGGGTAATGAAGTAAAAAGCATCGCCAATTGGGATGGCAAGGCGCTGGTGATTCACAGCAATCTCGATGTCGGCGGCCAGCAGGTTAAGTTGACCGAAAAATGGACCCTCTCAGACGACGGCAAAACCTGCACTGACGTGCTGAACATCTCGTCCGTGCAGGGTGACCTCGACATCACCTACATCTTCGTCAGGCAATAGTCATGGCGAACGAAAGTGCTTTCGAAAATCTGAAGCTTGAGCTCCGCCGCGGCTGCCTGGTGCTGGCCGTGCTGGCGCAACTTCGTCAGGAGCACTACGGCTACACGCTGCGCAAAGCCTTGACTGACGACGGGTTGGAGATTGAAGAAAGCACGCTTTATCCGCTGCTGCGGCGCCTGGAAACGCAAGGCTTGCTGACCAGCGAATGGCGCGAGGAAGACAAGCGCAACAAACGTTTCTATCGTCTCTCAAAAGACGGCAAAGTGATTCTCAAACAGTTGCTGGAGGAGTGGCGCAGCATGGGCGAATCTTTAGATCGGATCCTGCAAGAGGTAAAAGTATGAATTTGTTAAATCGATATCTGCAAGCCGTGGCAAGGCTCTTGCCCAAGGCGCGTCGCGATGACATTATCGCGGAACTGCGCGCCAACATTCTTTCACAGATGGAGGATCGCGAACAGGAACTGGGTCGTCCCCTCACTGAAGACGAGCAGGCGGAGATTCTGCGGCATCACGGAAACCCGACCGTCATCGCCGGCCGCTATCGCGAGGGTAATCTGGGGCTGGCTTTTGGTGTTCAACTCATCGGACCGGAGCTGTTTCCGTTTTACAAGAACATACTGCTCCTGAATCTATCGCTCACGCTGCTCATTCTGTTCCCCGTGTCGTTGATCGGCAGGGCGGTGTTTCCCGGAGTCGCCATCCCACTCCTCGCGCAGGTGAGCATCATCACGCTGATCTTCACTCTCCTCGATCGTTATAAAGGCGCGGTATTGGACAAATGGGATCCGCGCAAGCTGCCGGCGTTGAAGGCTGCCGTGGAGGAGGGTCCTACTGCACGGAATATTTTCGAATTTATCGCGACGGCAGTCGGAACGGTGTGGCTGGCGCTGACGCCGTGGTGGCCTTATTTGATGCTGGGTCCGGGCGCTCTTTGGATCCCGTCTCTGGGTTTGAAATTCTGGCCGCAGTGGCCTTTCTTTTACGGCGCAATCGTAGCAGTGCTTTGCGCGGACGTGATTCTGCGATTCTTCAGCCTGTTCCGGTGGCTGCCGCGACGCAGGTTTCGAGTCGTCGACCTGGCATTGAGAGGGGTCGGCATTTTGATTGGCGTTCTCCTCTATCTCGAAGGCCCGAACTACGTTACCTCGTCAAACGCGGCCTTCGCGGATTGGGCCAATTCCACATTCCGCGTTTGTATCGCCGTTGCCATCGCGATTCACCTGTGGCGGGCTGGCTGGCTGCTGTTTTCGCTACTGCGTGAGCGTCACCAGATGTTGCCCGCGCGGCAGTATTAAAACATTTCCGGCGAATTCCGGTTTTACTTCCGCGCCGTCGATTTCCACCTTGGCTGGTTTTTGTTCGAGCGTCACCAGGGCGCGGGCGCTGCTTTGATAGGCGAATTCGACTCCATCGGAGAGCACCTTTGCGGACTTCAGCTCGCCGTTGAAATCCAATATTCTGAGGGGGATACGTGTTACAGCCGGTTCGATCGAATGAGGTCCGCGCGGAAGCCACAGAATTTTTTCGTTCAAAATTGGCCACGGTTTTCCATCGACTAAAGCTGGTCCCTGCCAGGGGACACCGGCGCCGCGGCGGGATTCTACGATCAGTTTTCCGCCGACGATTTCCGCGCGATCGACCGACGATGCGGCGGCGGATAGCAGCGCTAAGTCTGGGGAAAGAATCGAGTTTTCGAAATAGAGCGCTACTCGCGGAAACGCCGCGGAGGCGGTATGGACCAGTTCGAACAGTTCTGTTCCTGTCTGCTGCTTGGTGGGGTAAACGTCCTGATAACGCTCTACCACGTTGATATCAATAGCCAATTTGTCTTGGGAGGGCGTGAGGGCGGCGTAACGCGCGGCAATTTGCGGATAGCGCTGCGGACCCAGGTTCCAGATCGTCGCCGGGTCCTCGATGAGAAACGTAAAGTCGTGAAAACTAAGCATGGGAAGGACTTTCGAGGCATCGGCGCCGATTTTTTCGCGCATGGTGGTGTCGAAACGGTCGTCGACATGGGTCAGAGTGAGATCCAGATGAGGTTTGGTTTTGCGGATGGCATCGATCTGGGCGAGCCATTCGGCTTGTTGACGGCGCGCGATATCGGCTCTTAAATCGACAAAATGTGCCATTTCGGAGGCCCGAGCAGGCCTTAAATGGCCAAAAAGTTCGATTGGATCAAACCCGTACTTTTCGCGAAATTCAGCGCGTACATCGTCGTTCATCGGGGTGAATCGGGCGGGGTTATCGATACCTTCCAGCGACTCAAAATAAAGCTCTGCGAGGTTGACGCCATCCCAATCGAAGCGGCCGATCAGGTCCCGCACGCCGCGCGAAACTTCGGCGAATGCGGCGCGATTGGTGAGATTCATGAGTTTCCGCCAATCGAGTTGGGCGTCTTGCAGTAAAGCTGTTTTTTCGCGCCACTCCGGATGCTGATCCCAAAATTTTTCGCTGACATGGGGCAGTTCGAGCCAGGCATAGACGACAATTCCATGGCGATGGCAGGCCTCGATCAACTGGCGTAGATATTCGTCGCCCTGAGGATCGCGCTCCCAGTAATGCCAGGCGGCAACATGCAGCGCACCGATGCCGGCGGCTTTCCAACGCGCGGCGAAGTAATCGAGATCGACTCGGGAACGGTAGGCGGAATCGAAAAATGCCCACAGTCGCTCCGACCGGAAGGGGGCTTCGAGACCCAGGTCGGCGAGGGCTTGCGGGATGTAGGGGAAACGCTCATAGCCTTGTTTTCCGGGGGACGCCGCGATCCAGAGCACCGCGCCTTTGGCTCTCTTCAATCCGGCCATGAGCGGGACGCCTTGCCAGCGCTCCGCTGCGAAAACCTGGGCTTCTTTCGGGAGTTCAAAGACGGGGAGGTCAAGAGGCTTTTCCCAAATGATGTGCAGCTTGGGTGCGCGGACATCTTCGACGCTGCGGACGATTACGTGCGGTTTTGTGGTGGCGTGGAAGCCGAAGGATTCGGCTAGCGGAGATGGTCCTTCAAGAATGATGAATGCGCCTCGGTCGAGACGCGATTGGCATTCGGGAAGCGATGCTTGGGCACCGGTGGGAATGACCAGAACGTCGGCGGAGGGGCTGTTTTTCAGGCCGATGGAAGAAAGAATGGCGGGCCAGGAGCCGGGGTCGTTGCCTAGGATGTGGAAGGAGAGAGTGGGGGCGGCTTGGGTTAGGGTTGCTAGGAGGAGGAGTAGGCTCGGGCGTCGAAGACTCCGCTCCCTGCGGTCACGGCTCGGTGGCGACGCGGAAGCGATATCGCTGGCAGCGCATGGCGCCGCCCCACGGGTGTCCGGGCTGCGCCCGGATGGACCGATTGACAATCGGTCCGCAGGTTGACAACCTGCCCCACAAGAGGGCGCGCGCCACAAGAAGACCATATTAGTGGGTGAAGGCATACCAGACTCCGATTCGCAGGTCGTTGAAATTTGGGCCGCGGGGGTTGCCTTGATTGATGAGATAGGCGCCTCGCAGCAGGTTGACGGAAAAGATCATGGGGATGCGCGAGCTTTCGAACTTGAACTTCATGCCGGGGCCCGTTTCGACGTAGTTGGCCCAATATTGGCCGAGCATATCGACGGTCGCGTTGGCGTTCCAATAGAACTGAGGGTGAAAGCCGGCCATCGATTCCGCGGCGCGCATGGTGAATCCGGCGCGATTCTGGGAGTAGAGCAGCGTATCCTTATCGAAACGGCTGACGTAGATACCGTCGTCATTGGTTTCGGCGAAGAGACCGTGGCTGCCGCCGGCGAGCTGGTGTCCGACGCCCTTCACGTACGACACGCCGCCGCGATAATCCGGCAGCAGACGGCCTGGATCGGCAAAGGTGGGATTGAGGCGCAGCGACTCGCCGGCTTCGAACCACCCGGTGACGCCGTAGAAAGTTTTCGTGGCGACGCCGAGGGCCAGGATCGCGCTGCGCTCACTGAGATATTGCGGACCCAGGTTGGCGAAGACGACTGCGCCGCGGGCATCGCCGATGAGACGCAGCGAAAGATAGGGCCGCAGCCAGGAGTGCTTGAGGCGCAGCTCAACCTTGCCTTGCGCGTAGGCGAAAAGGTCGCTCCAGCGGGAGGAGTACATAGGAAAGACCCAGACGGTGGTGCGGAAAAGCTCGGTATCGGGCTGGAGATTGCGATAGGCACGCGAGGCTTCGGCGGCGACGGCGGGGTCCGGACTCTGGCGCGCAAGGTTGAACCAGCGCACGGCTTCGCGGTCGTCCCGCAACATGTTGTAGGTCCAGCCGAGCTTCAGCATGACGCTGTAATCCTCAGGATCGTCCTCATGAGCGATGCGGAAATACTTCAGGGCGTCCTGCAAATAGCCCTTTTCGAGGCTCTTTTCGCCCAGAATGCGGGCTTGGCCGGAACTGGAAGGCTTCGCCTGCGGGGTTTTCATGGCGTTGCGGACGCGCTCGGCCAGATCCTGATCGCCGCTTGAGAGCACGCGCTGCAATAGAGGCAGAGCGCCCTCGTCATCGCCGCGGGTCCAGCGCAGGAGGCCGAGTTGGGCGACGGATTGGAGGTCGTCTGGAGCGGTCTCAACTACCGTGCGGAACTCCTTTTCCGCCTCGGCGCGGTTCTTCATTTCCAGGTGCAGGTACGCCAATTCGCGGCGCAGTTCGATGTTGTGCGGGTCGAGCGTGAGGGCGCGCTGGAATTCGTACACATACGGATAGCGCTTGGGGAGCAGTTCACGCGCCTCTTCCGCGACGCGAGGCTCGGTGCTGCGCGAGGCGGCGAGCAAGGCAGCATTCGCGTCGTCGAAGCGCTGCATCTGGTTGAAGACACGGCCAAGGTCGACGAGGAGAGCGCGGCGATCGGGGCGCAGGGTCCAGGCTTTTTGATAATGCTCGGCGGCGAGAGACAGTTCGTCGCGCTGTTCGGCGAGGCGGGCTAGCTCCAGGTGGGCGCTGAAG
>Ga0116129_1000340_pt1 | contig 31129 bp, 31 predicted proteins | sample June2015DPH_17_2_FD_89732 | JGI IMG/M metagenome (GOLD analysis project Ga0116129, IMG submission 89732) | Peatland microbial communities from SPRUCE experiment site at the Marcell Experimental Forest, Minnesota, USA - June2015DPH_17_10 | ecosystem: Environmental > Terrestrial > Soil > Wetlands...
AGCGGCCGGCTGAGCTGGGGCGCCCCGCCCGTGTCGCAACCCGAAAAAGCGGCACCCGGGAAAACCGCGTATACCGCGGGCGACGGGCAAACGCGCCTTGATTGAACACAAACGCTACACGCAAACGGCCGCGATCCTGCACTGGCTGGTTGCAGTGTTGATGCTCGTCAATGTAGGCCTGATCTGGGCGGTCGATTTCTTGCCGGAAGCCTGGGGCCGGCCCGTGATCGACACGCACAAATCCATCGGCATCACGGTACTGGGCCTGGGACTGCTGCGCCTTCTGTGGCGGGCCGCCCACGCGCCGCCGCCGTTGCCCGAAACTTATGCACGCTGGGAACGGCTCGGCGCCAAGGCCGCGCATATCGTTCTGTATGGGTTGATCCTCGGTCTGCCGCTGAGCGGCTGGATACACGATTCAGCCTGGAAGGACGCGGCGGCGCATCCGATGCGGCTGTTCGGTACGCTGCCGTGGCCGCGCATCGGCATGATTGGCGCCCTGCGCGCGGACACCAAAGAGACCATGCATACTGTGTTCGGAAACATTCATACGGCGCTCGCTTATGTGCTGTACGGGCTGCTCGCGCTGCACATCGGCGGCGCCCTCAAGCATCAGTTCTTCGACAAGGAGCGCGAATTGCAGAGAATGTCGCCCTGGGGGCGCTAGCTCATGCATCCCGTGTCAGAATGGCAGCTCGAGGTACGGGTGTCATGGCGAATCGATCACTCTCTGATCATATTCTCGTCTATGCCGACGCGCTTTCTGCGGCGCGTTGCCAGTCGTTGATCGACCGTTTCGAGCTTTCGCAGCATCAGGAGCTGTGTCAGCGCGAATCGGGGCACAGCTTCGTCCAGCTCGACATTACGCAGAATTGGCCGGATGAGAACAAAATTATAAGAGATCTGTTTCTGTCCTATTTCAATCAATATCAGCTGGCGGTCAATGCCGCTTTCTGGCCGCCGCGATTTTCTTTCGAGCACTTACGGATGAAACGATATCTGCCGAACGGGCGCGATTCCTTCCCGTTGCACGTGGATGTCATGGACCCGGTCGCGGCAAGACGATTCATGACGGCCATCATTTACCTGAATGCACCGGGCGGCGGCGAAACGGTGTTCCCCAACCTCGACATTGCCATCGCACCGGCGCCGGGCAGGCTGGTCGCGTTCCCGACGAATTGGCTGTTCCCTCATGCCGGGCTGCCGCCGCGATCCAGCCCGAAATATATCCTTCACACCTATCTCTGCTATCCCGAATTGACGGCACCGCCCAAGGCCGCGCAAGCTGCAAGCTGATTCTTGGCAACGCGAACCTTTGCACCGATGCCTGGCTAGGATACGACCCGACCGCCGTTGACGCCGATCGTCTGACCGGTGACATAGCCGGTCGCTTCATCGCAGAGCCAAGCGCACGCATTGGCGATGTCTTCCGGTTCGCCGAGGCGCCGCACGGGCATGTTCGCCGTCATGGTCTCGATCGGTATTGGGAAGCGCTCCCTGTTCGCCTCCGACATGATGGTGTGCATCACCGATCCGGGCGGAATGTTGTTGACCGTGATGCCATACGGCCCGAGCGCATCCGCGAGCGAGCGCGTCAGCGAGACAATCGCGCCCTTCGAGGCCGAATAGTGCACCTGAACCCTGGTGCCGGTCTGCGCACTCGACGACGAAATATTGACTATTCGACCCCAGCCCGCGGCCTTCATATCGGGAATTGCTTCCTGCGTGACGATGAAGGTGCCGCGCACGTTGACGGCAAACATTTTGTCCCAGCGCTCGTCCGTAATTTCCTCGAAAGGTATAAATTCAGCCATGCCGGCGTTGTTCACGACAATGCTGACCGGGCCTAAGACGGCGCGCAACTTTGCGAGCGCAGCCTGTACCTGGCGACGATCCGAGATGTCGGCGCCCAGCGCGAGCGCCTTGCCGCCGGCCGCCTCGATGGCACGCACGGTGCCGGCGCAGCGCTGCTCGTCGAGATCGAGCACGCCTATGGCATTTCCCGCCTTGGCGAGCCGCAGGCAGCATGCGTGACCAATGCCTGCGGCACCCCCCGTTACCAGCGCGACTTTCTGCATCGTTTCTCCTAACTCAGGTGACTCAGGCCGCCGAGTTCGGCAGTCGGGCTATGATCGGTCGTCATGGAACACGGAATCTCTCTCAGCAGTTTACCAAGGCACACCACTTTAGATCTCTACTGTGCACATGCTAAATAGTGGCATTACCGGTTGTCAAACACGCAGCACTCGCCGAACGCATTCGCCGCTACAGACTTGTGCGCCTCACAGGACGCGGCCTAGTATGTGCGGTGGTGCGGAGTGCCTTGCACGCCTCACAGCAACCGCACATTGGGTACAAAGAGCAGGAGTTGACGGATGGTTGCGATAAAGGTGAAGCCGCTGCAGGATGATCTGCCGTTCGGGGCGCGGATTATCGGCGTGACGCGGGAAGCCCTCGGGGACCAGGCCATTCGCCGACAGATCAATGAGGTGTTCGACGCGCAAGGCATGATCGTCTTCGAGGACGTCGAACCGACGAGCAAAATGCAGGTCATGCTCAGCGAGGTCTTCGGGCCGCTGAAGGATCATCCGGTGAAGATTGTGGCGCGGCTCGACCAGGACACCATGCCCGGCGTGATCACGATCACAGCCGATCCGAACGGCTGTATCGTCGAAATCGACGGCAAGCAACTCGTGACCTGGCAGCCCTGGCACTTCGACCATAGCTACAATAACGAACTCAATCGAGCCGGGGTGTTGCGCGCCGAAACCATCGCCCCTGAAGGCGGCCTCACCGGGTTCGCCGACGGCATCCAGATCTACAAAGACATGTCGCCGAAGCTTCGCGAAAAGATCCAGAAATGCGACATCATCTACACGCTGGATCTGCGTTATTCCCAGCAGCAATTTGGATTGCCGAAGAACTTCCGCGAGATCAGGCCGAAGAGCGACAAGCTCCTAGAGATCGCCAAGACCTTTGCTCGGGCGGTCCATCCGGCCGTCTGGACCCGCAAAACCGGTGAGAAGGTCCTGCACATGTCGCCCTACGGAGCCAGGGGAATCGAAGGCATGGAGAATCCGGAAGGCGATGCCCTTCTACACGAGGTATGGGATGAGATAGAACGGACGATCCGGCCCTATCATCACCATTGGAAGCCCACCGACATGCTGATCTGGGATAATTGGCGCATGCTGCACCAAGCCTGCGGCTGCGATCCCAAACATGACCGGGTCATGCATCGCACCACCATCAAGGGTGATTATGGGCTCGGCCGCTGGGAGAACGGCGCGAAAGTCGCTGAAGCCGCGCCCACGATGACGTAGGCAGCTCTAGTGAGCTTCGCTGCCGGACATCAACTTGGAAAAATCCACCGGGTCTAAGGGGCGTTCGGCGGCTGCCTTCAGGCATTCGTCGAACATTGCGTAGTAGCGGATCACGGCTTGCTTTCCCAGAATAAATGGCGTGGCCGCCTCACCGGCTCTGCGCGCATGCGCTGCGGCAAGCCGCTGCGTCGAGCCATCCACAAAAATGTGAGTATTGATCACGCCATCAGCGCCGGCCTCCTGACTGAGTTTCGATAGGCGTTCGACCGATGCCGAGAACGCGCGCAATCCTCCCATGGTGCTCGTGGGTTCCAGCGTCCGGGGGAAGGCGGTCCCGCCCAGGAGTGAGAGCAAATGGGGTTTGCCGCCTGCCGTTACCGGGATGAGAGCGGAAAGGGTCCCGGGCGTGTGCCCTGGTGTCACATAAAGCACGACGGTTTTGCCACCGAGGGTCAGCGTGTCGCCGTCATGGATGACCATGTCCCGTCGCGGTGGCGGCCGGTCCGTCCGATCGGCGCCGAACATCGGCGCACGCTCTATGCTTCCCGGAGGTAGACGCTCGATGAGATCCCAATCCTGGGCGCTCATGGCGATGCGTGAGCCATAGGTCTCCTGCAAATACTTGGCACCGCCGTAGTGATCCCAATGGCCATGCGTTACGACGACAAATCGGATCGCGGCGGGATCGAGACCCGACTCCCTAAGCCCCGGTAGGATATGGGCTTGCACTTCCGCCGTGGATTCGCCGGAATCGAACAGAATCAGACCCGCGCTGGTGCGCAGCACCCATACACCGACGAATTGATTGCCGACGTAACCAAGATCGTCGAACGCCCAGGTGGGTGGTAGCCACTGATCGCTACCCTTCAGCGCGACCGATGCAATCGCCAGGGTGCCTTGGGGGTCGCACAGGAAAAGCGAATGCGCGAACTCCGATCCGGCCATTGCCCGCGCCTTGTCCACATGCGCCTTGGCCGCCGGCGGTTCCTGCGTCGCTGCGTGCGAGGGGCTCGCAACATACAGCAAAGCAGCGACGACCGCGCTCGTCTTCACCATGGGTCGTTGGCAAATGCTTTGGCCCCCCACAATGCGAGCATCCTCCTAGCGGCCGGTAAATTCCAATATGCTTGGCGCGAGCTTCGGCCAGCTGACGAAAAGCCCGCTGCCTGACTTCGAGCGGTAGTTCCATTCGTCATCCGCCCAGGGAGGGTCGAGATAGTCGCAATGAGGAAGCATGGCGCGGACCCAATCGCTCGTCCGGCGAGTGTGGCTGAGATCGCTCTTACCGCTGCGAAAGACCAGCGTCGGCATTCGCACTTGCGCAAAATCCTCGGCGGACATGCCGGGTACCGGCGAGATCGGAGAGGGAACGTAGAATGCAGTCCAGCGCTCCATCGTACGAATGAACTCTTCGGGGTCCTGCGCGAGGATGATGTCGCGGTTCTTGGGATTTCGCTTGATCTGTTCCGCCCAGTCCGGGAGCGCGGCCACAGCCTCCATGCCTCCCTGGCTCGCCGCCAGTGCCGAACCACAGCAGTAGTAGGCGCCAAGGGTTATCAAGCCCACTGTGCCGCCGCTAATCCACCAGATGATCAAATGCGAAATAATTTCAGGATCTCGAGACGCCGCGATCAATGAAACGCGGGAACCACCCGATCCCGCCGCAATCGCCGTGGGCCCAAGGTCGAGCGCACGGATGAGTTTGGTGAGAGTGCGCCCCTGCAGCTCTGATTCATTGTCGGCATCAAAGCAAATGTCGGACGCGCCGCAATTGGGACGGTCCCACAAGAGGACGCGTTTACCGCCCGCCACCAGCTTCTGTGCCAGTTCCGGCAGCCCTGGAATATCTTTCGGAAAGCGCCCGCCTGGCGTTAGCGCCACTGCCGGCGCACCGGGCTCGCCAAGAAGTTCGTATTCGATCCCAATGCCTGAAATTTCAATACGCGCCACACTCCCCTCCTCTTCTCGGACTGTCTGATTGCGATGACGGTAGTCTGCTCGGAAGAACGACCATGTCAAGCTCGCACACCGGCGCAATGACCGCTGTCAGCGGCTGGGATCGACGAGTGCCTGGTAGATCAGCGAGCGGGAAAGCGCGCGAATATCGGGGGCAGCGCTCGGCAGGCCCACATGTGCCGCCGCGGCGCCTTGTTGTTGGGTCATACCGAGTACGATGAGATCGTTGACCGGATCGACCCAGAACCAAGTGCCGTGCGAGCCGGTCCAAAACGCGGTGCCCTTGCCGATCCCGCCGCTGTTGAAGGACGCGCGGCCCGGATCGAGGATGATGCCAAGATCCACGCCATAACCGACCCCCACGAGCGTTTGCAAGAACGCCATGTGTACGTTCTCGGGCAACAGGTCGCTCATCATGAGGTGAACTGTCGATGGCGCCAGGATGCGCGCGCCGTCCAGCTCCCCGCCGCGTGCGAGCATCTTGGCGAAGCGCATGTAGTCTGCCATGGTGGAATAGAGGCCCGAGCCGCCCGAGAGAAATGTCGGCGTCTCTCCGGCCGCGGAGGCAAGGCCCCCTTGATCCGCAGCGGGAGTCAATCTCCCTTGAGCGTCATAGGTATAGAGCGGCACGATGCGCTTGCGGTTGGCGGACGGAACGCCGAATCCCGTATCGACCATGCCGAGGGGTTGAAAAATACGCTCGGCCAGAAAGCGGTCGAATGTTCGGCCGGAGATGCGCTCGACCAGATAGCCTTGAATGTCATGCTGCACGCCGTATCTGAATTTAGCGCCGGGCTGGCTCTCGAGCCCCAGACGCGACAGCTTCTCGATCATGTCGGCCAGCGTGCCGCTCGTCAGGTGCGCCCGCGCATACGCCTCATCGACGGCCGGAACCGAGCTGTTGATCGCGTATCCGCCGGCGAACCCGGCAACGCTCGTCAGGAGCTCCCGGATCGTGATGGCGTGATCAAGCGGCTCGGGCCCGTGCGCCGTGCTGACCATCAAGTTCGCGAACTGCGGAATGAACTTGGACACTGGATCATCGAGCTGAAACTTTCCCTCCTCGAACAGAATCATCATCGCGACCCCGGTCACCGGCTTGGTCATCGACGCGATACGGAAGATGGCGTCGGGGCGAAGCGGCGCTCGGCTCTCCAAGTCCTGATAGCCGTAACGGCCGTCCTTGATCACCTGGCCGTGCCGCGCGATCATCACGCTGATAGCCGCGTATCTGCCCGAATCGATCTGCGCCTGCATTGCGGTGTCGAGCCGGTGCAGGCGATCGGCCGAGAATCCGCTCGACTCCGGTGACGCTGCCAGGCTCTGCGGGCCAGCGATGATCAACGCGGCGACCCCGATGCCTGCCGTAACTCTCGCAATTGCACCTGCGCTGCGATACATCCTTCCGCCCATTTGCCCCCCTGCGGCAGCGCCGCGTCGCGGCCGACCGATGAATGCATCATAACCGTTCAAGCGAGACGCGCCGCCAGAGTGCGCGAATGAATTTGCGAACCTCGCGATCGATGTGCTGTTCCTCGGGCGCGCCGTGAAAACCGCCATGCGACGCCGCCTCGATGATGTGAAGCTCCGCCACGATGTCCGCCGCGACAGCATGGGGGCGAACGTCGAAAATACGCACGCCGACATCACTCTCCTCCACCTCGGCGGGGACCACCGAGGCTCGCGCCAGAAGCACCGGGAGCATCATCTTGTGCACGCCTGCGACGTAATTGGACGCGCGTCTGCACCTGACATATCTACGCTCTCCTCTAAGGCGGTATCATGCGAAGCTCTTGCATTCGCCGGATATGTTTTTCGATCATGACTCGATTGTCGACACAGGTCTCAAAGCCCGCCTGTCGAATTTTGATGTTGCTCGAAAAACCGCTGCCGAGGATTCTCTCCGCAGGCGTGTCACTCGTCCACTGGCCGGCGATCTGAAGCGAGTTGCCAAACAACTCGTTCAAATCGGATGGGGCGTTCAAGCTGTACTTCTTGACCATGCCGGGCCAGAGTTCGCCGAGCCTGGAGATTTCCTCGACGAGGCTGTAGCGGCGGGCGGGGCCAAGATTCATCTGCATGCATCGCGCGAGGATTGGGAAGACCTGATGCCTGCTCAACAAGTCACCGTTGTTGAGATTGAAGATCTCATTGCGCGCCGTTGAAGCCTCCATCGCCCATTCCAGAGCCTCTGCGATTAGATCCGCATCGCTTGGCTCCACGAGGGCGGTGCGTCCGTCCGGCACGTACAGATCCTCGCCCGCTTCCTTGCGCAAGGCTGCGAAGACAGTCAACGCGATCAGAGGACTCATGTTTGCCCCGAAGGCGATGCCGAATATCGGGCCGGGGCGAAAAATCGTCCAGGCCCATGACGTTCCTTTCTGCTTTGCGGCAATGTAATCGTGTTGCCGGTAGTAAAAGTTATCGCCTGGATGACGCGGGGCGTCCTCATACATCGGCAGCATGACTTGATAATTCGGGATATGTACGCCGTATGCTTTCCCGCCATGGAGTACGGAGATATGCCGGAATCCTTTGGCGACGGAGATCAAGGGATCGAATAGATTGACAAGCATCGCCTCGTTCTTGGCAATCTGCTCGGGATCGCGCCAGCCTGCCTGTATGTCATCCTCCCGCTCGTTGAGAGCCGCAAACACGACGTAATCGACGTCGGACATTTTTCCAAAAACGTCGGCACATGCGGCGCGGTCCAAGAGATCCACGGACATGTGCTTGGCATGGCCGAGCGGAATCCACGGCTTGCGTCGGGACACGCCGATGACTTCCCAGTCCTCGCGGTGCGCGAAGCGCTCCAGTGCAGCTCCCCCCACGAGGCCAGATGCCCCTGCGATAAGGATCTTCTTTTTAGCTGCCCCCATTCGTTCTGCTCCTTTGCCGCGCATTCCGGTGACTGTGACCGATGCTTCTAAGGTCCCGGCGCCTGCCCTGCCGCCACATTGCGCGGTGCTCTCAGAGAGACCGGTTCTCTGGCCGTCCTTTGCCAATCAGGGTAGGCGGGCAAGGTGATCATGAGAACTCCGCTCAGCGCGCAGCCGACCGCTCCGGCGAGGAGGAAAGGCCCATAGCCTCCCATGCGATCGTATATGACTCCGGCGACCATCGGGCCCAGACCGGATGCAAAGGCCATCAGCGTCGCCATGACGCCATAGATCACGCCGAAATGCTTCATTCCGCCGTAGCTTGCCGTGAGGAAACCGGTGATTTGCGTCTTCGTTCCGAAGGCATAGCCGTTGACCAGCATTGCTGTGATGATCAGGACGGGAGAGCGTATGCCGTCCATCAAAAAAAGAAACACCAGTGCCGCCACGCCGAGCGTGAGCCCACCAATCAAATTGGGCCGAAAACGATCGAGCAGCACGCCTGTCACCAGTTTGCCGGCAATCCCTGCAATGCCGGCCAGGCTGGTGAGCCACGCTGCGTGCGCGCGGGAAACACCCGCCTCGGTCAGAATCGGGAAAAGATGGATGGTAAGGCCGATGGTCATCACCATCACCACGAAATTGGAAATCCCCACCCGCCACAGAGCGGAACTGCGCAGAGCCTGTTTCGGGGTCAGCCCGGGTAGGTCGGTAGCCACCTTCGTGCTGTCCTCCGCCGTGGGCCGCCGTGCCGCCGCACGATCACGTGCGTCGAAGAAGAACAGCAGGCAGAGAAGTAAAGTGGCCCCGCCCCAGCCAAATGCCAGCCAGATATAGGCGCCGCGCCAGCCAAACGCCCCTATCAGCCAGTTGCCAAGCGGCGGCACCACCGCTTGAGCCACGGCCGTGCCGGAAAGGGTGAGGCCCAGCGCCAGGCCGCGGGACCGATTGAACACACCGAGCACGGCGGCGGTCCACGCCGTCGACTTGATCGTAACCGCCGCAATGCCAAATACCGCCCACAGGAGCATCCACTGCACCGGCGAGCCATTGGTCCGGCTGAAGGCTGCCACCGACAGCATCGTCACCACCAGCCCGGGCAGGACGAGGCGGCGCGAACCGTAGCGATCGATCAGGATACCGAAGAAGGGCGATAAAATAGCCGTCGTGGTGGTGGCGATCGATGGGCCTGAGGAGAGCAGCGTGCGGCTCCATCCGAATTCGCGCATCAGAGGTTCCATGAACAGCCCGGAGGCCGCAAGCATGATCGAAAAAAACGAAAAGCCCATCGACGCTGCGACCACGAGCAACCAACCCGATCTCCATTCTTGGACGGGGGAGAGTATTGCGTCGCGCGCGGGTTTGATTTGTATTGTCAACTGCACACCCTCCCCGTTGGGCTGCAGCTACTATACGCCGACCCTGATGCCCATCATTGTTCAATATTTGCAACGAATCTACCGACAACCACGAGCAATCAATGAGCAATAACGTCAGCTATGCGTTCATTCATGGAGGCGGCCAGGGAGGTTGGGTCTGGCGAGAAACGATTGCAGCACTCAATCGCCAGGCCGGCAGCGAGTTCGGCTGCGCCATCGCGCTCGATGCGCCTGGTTGCGGTGCGAAGCGCGAACGCCGGACGGATGATTTGAGCATCGAAGACGTTGCGCGCGAGTTCAACGCGGAACTTGAAAATGCGGCCATGAGAAACGTCATCCTGGTGGGGCATTCGCAAGCGGGGCAAGCCATGAATTTCATGGTCAAAGAACGGCCTGACCTGTTCCGACGGCTGGTACACGTTTCATGTTCTGCCCCGCTCCCCGGCCAAAACGTCCAAGAGATGATAGGCAGCGCTCTGCATGGAGCAAACCGCTCCGCGGTGGGCTGGCCCGTTGATCCGAAAACGAGCAGCGTAGAGGAACGCTTTGCGCTGATGTTCTGCAACGACATGCATGAGCCGAGCAAGCTTGAATTTCTCGCCAAGCTTGGCAAGGACATGTGGCCGCGACAAACGTATACCTTCACCGGCTGGACTTACGATCATCTCGACCTGGTGCCGGCGACGTTCGTCATTTGTCTTAAGGATATGAGCCTGCCGCCACCCTGGCAGGAAATCTTTGCCTCGCGGCTGAAGGCGCGGAAGATCGTGCGGATCGACGCCGGTCATCAGGTCATGAATACCCGCCCGGAGGCGCTCGCGGAAGTACTTCGCTACGAAGCGAGCGATTAGGCCCCAACGTCAAATCCCCGCGGCGTAGCCGCCGGTGACACGCAGCGTTTCTGCGGTGACAAAGCGTGCGCGCGGCGAGGTTAGATACAGCATGGCCTCGACGATGTCCTGTTCCTCGCCATCGGTCGGCAGATACTGCATCGACTTGATCCGCGACAGCGTCTCCGGCGCCATCTCCGTGCGAATGGTATCGGTGAGGATCACCCCTGGAGCTATCGCATTGACGCGGATGCCTTCCGCCGCCAGCTCGCGCGCAAAGGTCATGGTAAGGCCAATGACCGCAAGCTTCGAGGTCCCATAGCCGCCGCCCAGAAAGGCTGCGGATGAGGCGATGTTCACGATGCTCGCCCCCTGCCTGCCAGACATGAAAGGCCGCGCGGCCAGTGTACAGGCGATGACTCCAATCACATTCACTTCGAACAGCCGACGGGTCTTCGCGACCCCCATCTCAGCGAGTGGGCGGCTGTACTCATGCGAATGCAGCCCGGCGTTGTTGATCAATATGTCGATTCCACCGTGAGCTCGGGCCATTTCGCTCATGATGGCGTTCATCCGCCCCTCGTCGGTGACATCGCCGGCAAAGGCAACGGCGCGAGCGCCGATCTCCTGAGCGGCCAACTTCACGGCCTGCTCGTCGCGGTCAACCAGTGCGACGATGATTCCTTGCCGGGCGAGCGCCGCGCCGAACGCCTTTCCAAAGCCGCGGCCGCCGCCGGTTATTACCGCGACCCTCTTATCCGGTTGTGATTCCACCCCTTTTCTCCATCTCAAAGTCCCAGGTCTGCAAGCAGTGCCGTCGTCACGCCTGTGTCCGATCCAAGAAGGGAGCAGCGGCGTCGTAAAGCAGCTTATAGTCAGGATCCGACCGCCCCAGCACTTCGCCGAAGAGCCGAAGGTCCTTGGCCAGCACCATTCCACCATGTGAGAAGGCCCGCGGCGACGTCATGCGCGCCGCGACCTCGAGGGCGAAGCTCCGTCCGCTGCTCGCCATCAGGATTTGTACCAATACCTCAGGCTCGATGTCCAGCTTGGGCCCGGCGCGCAGGGCGCTGACAGCCATCGAAAGGTTGGCGGCCATCAGCGAGTTATTGATGAGCTTCGCTGCTTGACCGGCGCCGACATCCCCCAGACGCACGATCAATTTGCCAAAGGTTTCAAAGATCGGACGCGCGGCATCCAAGTCCTCGGGCCTGCCGCCGAGCATGATGGTCAGGCCCCCGGCTTTCGCAACCTGTGAACCACCACTGACGGGCGCGTCGATGACAGCCACCGATCGTGTGGCCGCCAAGCGCGCGACCGTCCTGCAGGTCTCGGGGTTGACCGTCGAGTGAATGGCGATACGCGAACCCGGACCCATGGCGGCGATGAGCTGCTCGCACACCTCCAGAACGTCCCGGTCATTCAGCACGCACACGCCGACATGTTGCGCCCGCTTGCCAAGATCCGAGATGCTCGAGGCGAATTCGGCCGGCGTGTCCCGATAGGAATCGAGCGCTTCGGGCCGGCGCGCCCATAGAATCGTCGGGTAGCCGGCGTCGATCATCCGTCGCGCGATGGGGCCGCCCTGATCACCAACTCCGATGAATCCGCATGTGGTCCGTTCACGCATCGGCTACTTGACCATGCGTCCGCCGTCGATGACCAGGATGTCCCCGGTCTGATACGCGGACGCGTCGGATGCCAGGTAGGCCGCCGGCCCCTCGATATCGCTGATATAGCCCACTCGCCCGAGCGGCGTGATTGCCGCGAACTGCTTGATGAGCGCCTCCGTCTGCTGCTGCGAGGCGCCTTCCATGAAGCCACTGACGAAGAAGCCAGGCGCGATCATGTTCGCACGCACCCCATACTGGCCCATTTCGACAGCCAGTCCCTTGATCATGGCCGAGAGCGCGCCTTTAGCGGCGCCATAATGTTCCATGCCTTGGATGCCGTGAAAGATGGACAGGCTGCCGCATGCAACGATCGAGCCGCCCGGATCGCCGGCCTGGGCGCGCGCGCGCATGTGCTGCGAGGCCGCGCGCATGGTGTAAAAGGCACCGTGCAAATTGGTATTCAACAACTCGTGATACATCTTGCTGGTCAGATCCGGAAACGACGGCGCGCGGCTGTTGAAACCCGCATTCGCGAACACGCAATCGATGCGGCCCATCGCCTCGACCGCCGCGGCGAATGCGGCGACGACCATGGCCTCATCCGCCACGTCGACCTCCTGAGCATGCGCGCGCGGCGCGCCGAGTGCCTTGAGCGCCTTGACCGCTTCGGCGTTTTTCGCAGCACGGCGCCCCCAGACCACGACGTCGGCGCCCTGCTTCGCGCAGCCCTGCAGGAAGCCGAGCCCGATACCACTATTCGCCCCCGTTGCGAGCACGACCTTGCCGGTCAAATCGAAGAGACCCTTCGCCATGTTCAGACCTCCTGATTGGTCGCTACGGGATGCACCCTAATATAGTCCGAGAAATACGGAATGAGATCCCGCCTGCTGAATCCCCATTGCCCAAGCGAATACTGATGCGATCCATAACGACCCTGAGGGTTTTCCTTCAGCCAGGCATACATGCCGGCCGCGGTCGACTCGGTCCATTCATCGCCAAGCCAGCGGTAGATCTTGCGCATCTGCGCAAGCGGATCAGCGATCAGATCATCGTAGTAGACGTCGAGGATATCGCCCGGCCGTTCACGGCTCAGCTCCAGCGGCCGCGACAGGTGCATGGCGAGCTGCAGCGGGAAGCGCTCGCGCATGTAAGGGAGACCGGAGTCCCTGTTGAAGATCGTCCGCGACTTGCCGCGCATGTTTATGGATGAGGCAAAGGCCGCGTATGGATCGCGATGCGTCCAGATCACTTTGGCGTCCGGGAAAGTCCGGAAAAGCTGGCGGATGAAGAGTGAGTCTGAAGGCATTTTCAGCACCCATCGGCCCGGATTGTTGGTCTGCAGGATCTGCAGGACGCGCTTTCGGTGTTCGAAGGCGGTCGCCATGTTGCAGAACAAGATCCAGTCGTGATACGTCGGCGTAACGGAAAACACCGCGAACATCAGCGAACGAAAATCTTGCGCGACCAGATGCACGCATTCGGTAGGGCCGTCGCCGGGTTCCCAGTGAGCGGCACTCACACTCGGATTGGCCTTGAGCGCCGCCTCATCCTTGGCGACCTCGGCCAAGCACCGAGGATCGGTTTTAAGCCCGCCCGGTGCCGCCGGCGGGGTGACGTTGTAAGCCTCCCACCTCAACATGGAGCGGTTGGCGGTGTCGGTGTTCATCAAATAGCTGACCAGTGTGGTGCCGGTACGCGGCATACCGAGGATGAACACGGGACGCTGCACCGGCATATCCGCGACGGCGGGCTTTTTGCGGATGTAGTCATCGACCTGCATCCGGGTCGCCAGCGCATCGGTGTAGCGATTCTTCATGATCCCCCAGCCGCGCTCGGTGAGCACGTCCTCTTTGACTTGATCCCGCAGCAGGATCTCGAGGCCTTCGCGCCAGGAATCGCTGAGGGATCGGAGGCGCCGGATTTGACCCGCGCGGCGTTGACGATATCATCGAAGGTAAATGTCATGGTGGTCCTGGTAATCGAGCGGCCGCGCAGCCTTCAGGCATGCGCAGCTTGCCCTCCTAGTCGAATGTCAGTAAGACCTTCGCGGCGTGGTGGGCATCATTCGCGATCTCGAACGCCCGCAGAAAGTCGGTGAACGGGAACCGATGCGTGACCATCGCCTCGGGATCGACCGTCTTGGCCGCGAGTTCCTTCATGACTTCTGAAACTCCGTCGGGTACCCCGAGGCGCCGATAAGAGTGATCTCCTTGCTCATCAATCTGGTGCCATCGAAGGTCACGGGATCGCGCTGCATGGCGACCATGATGATGCGACTGCGTTTCATGCTGAACTCGGCGATATGCGACAACACGCCACGGGCGCCGCTCACCTCGAAGTAGATATCGGTCTTCGGATATTCTGCGCGCCAGATCTTTCCGCAACCGCGCAGCTCCTTGAGGACATCCGCAGGTTCTTTATCGCGCGGATCGAAAGCCGCCCGGGCGCCGAGGGCAAGCGCACGTTCGCGCCGCAGCGAGGACAGATCGAAGGCCACGATATCCTCGATGCCGCGCATGCGCAGTGCTGCGACGATGCCCAATCCGATCGGACCCACGCCAAAGAACGTCACACTCTCACCGGGCTTGGGATCGGCACGATTGACCGCGTGCGCGGCCACCGAGAGCGGCTCCACCAGGGCGGCATGATCCAAGCTGACGCCGTCCGGCACTCTGCAGAGCGACTGCACGTGAGCATCCACGCCGCGCAGTATCACATAGTTCGAAAATCCACCGCACTCCCCGCCCCTGCCCATGTCGGCCGGGCTGTTGTTGGAGTTATAGGCAACCCTGTCGCCGACTTGAAACTGCCTCACCTCATGCCCGACATCCACGACCTCGCCCGCGAACTCGTGGCCAAGCGGCATGGGTTCCTCGAATCGCGGTCCCATGTTGCGAAAATGCAAATCCGTGCCGCAAATGCACTGCGCGATTTGAACGCGCGCGATCGACAGATCGATTTCCGCCCCGACGGCCAGCTTATTCACCCGCAATCGTCACCCGCACAATCATCGCCCGCACAATCGTTCCTCCGGCGCAAGCTATGATAGGGTGATCGCTGCAGGAAATCACCGACACCGTGTTACCTAAATCAGGCCTGAATTTTCGCTCGAGATTCCGACATGATGATCAGTCCATGATGCGAGAGCTGCATGCTGACCGGTTGACCCAGCCAGGCCCGGGCTCTGTGCGCCATTTCGTCGAATGCCGCAATTGCGGCCTCCGGCAGGTTCAGCCGCCGGTCGAGCGTCGCGATATCGTGTCCTGCAGCCGCTGTAAGACCCAATTGGAACATAGCGCCGGGAAGAGTTTGAATGCCACATTGGCCTGTTCCGCGGCAATCATGCTGCTGCTCATACCGGCCTGGACCGCGCCGTTCCTGACCACGTCGGCGCTCGGCGCTACCCGGACGAGTATCTTGCCCATGAGCGTCTCTGTCGTGTGGCGCGATGGTTCACCGGTGCTTGCGCTTACCGTTTGTTTGTTTGTGCTGGCTTTTCCCCTGATCCGTTTCGGCGCGCTCACCGGCGTGCTCTTGGCTCTGCGGCTCAAGATTAGGCCACCGTGGCTGATACCCGCTTTTCGTCTGTGCAACGCGCTCCAGGTATGGGCGATGCTCGATGTGTTTCTCCTCGGCTTGATGGTCGCGTATTTCCGCCTGCGATCATCGCTGTACGTGTCGCTGGGAGCCGGCGCCGTCTGCTTCATTTGCGCCGGGGTTTTGTCCTTGGTCGTGCGCGCCACCCTTGACAAAGCGCAGATCTGGCGTTTGATAGATCCTGACCGCGGCTCGATTCGGGCGCCGAGCATGGTGTGCTTGAGCTGCGCGCTGGTGATGCCGCGAGCGGATGAACCGCAAATTTGTCCGCGCTGCAGCGCTACCGTGACCGCACGCAAAAGGAATTCTTACGCGCGCTCCATGGCCCTTCTACTGGCGGCTGGTTTGATGTATCTGCCCGCAAACATCTATCCCATCGCCACGATTCCGATCGATCTTAAGCCCACCTCTTATACAGTGCTGGGCGGTGTGATCGACCTGGTCAAATCTGACCTGCTGGGTTTGGCGGCATTGGTATTCACCGCCAGTTTCACCATTCCTCTGCTCAAAATGCTGGGATTGGCGTGGTGCGCCTCTTCGGCGCTGTGCGGCTCGTGTGGCTCCCTCGTCGGCAAAACCCGCATCTATCGCATCGTCGAGGAAATCGGGCGATGGTCCATGGTGGATCCTTTGACCATTGCCTGCTTCGTGCCCGTTTTGCAGTTCAACGCGCTCATCGATGGCCATGCCGAGCCTGCCGTCGTCCCATTCTCCGCGGTCGTCATCTTGACGACCTTGGCAGTGCAGCTCTTCGATCCGCGCAAAATGTGGGACGAGGCGGGTCAGAATCCATGAACACCCCGTCCGGCCCGACACCGCCTGCCGACGCGGGCGACGCTCCGCAGACGACCAGCCGCCGCACGGTCTGGCCGAATTTGATCTGGGGTATCCCGCTCGCCGCGTTGCTTACCGTTGGCTACCTTGGTGTCCAAGCCTTGTTCAATCGCGGCGAAGTGGTCACAGTCACCTTCAGTAAGGCCGCCGGCGCAAAAGCGGGCGAGACCAAGGTGCTCTATGAAGGAATCGAAGCGGGCCACGTGATCAGGATCGAGCCGAATGCGGATGGCCGGCGGTTGGATTTTCGCCTGCGACTGGTCCCCGCGGCAAGGAATGGTCTTAATACCAATGCGCGCTTCTGGCTCATCGGTGCCAATCCAAACCTATACGATTTGAGTTCCTTGAAAGCAGTCTTCTCCGGAATCGCCATTGGTTATGCGCCCGGTGAGGGAGGCGACCCCGCCGATCGGTTCGAGGGACAGGATCACGCGCCTCTGATTCTGCCGGGCGACAAAGGCACGCGCTATGTATTGCGCACCCACTCCCTTACGTCGATACACGAAGGCAGCATCGTGCTCTATCACGGCCAACCCATCGGCAATGTCATCGAGGTCCTGTTCGATGGCAATCACGGCTTTCGCTTGCAGCTGTTCATCAATGAGCCCTACGACTCGCTCATCCGCCCGGGGGCGCGCTTTTGGAAAATTAGCCCGTTGCACCTATCTTTCGCAGGCGGCGGCATTACCGCGAACCTCGCGCCCTTGAGCACGCTGCTGGCCGGCGGTATTGACTTTGAGGTAGAAACCACCAACCCCGGTGATGCGCAAAGCCCGACAGGCACGGAGTTCACTCTGTACTCCTCGCATAACGCGGCGCGGCAAGGATTGTCGGGGCCCACGGTGCGCTACGAATTTGCTTTTGACGGCGCAGCCGGCGTGCTGGATGAGACTTCAGCAGTGACGCTGCTGGGGTTTCAGATCGGCGAGGTGGAGTCCACGCGCTTGGCGTACAGCGAGCGCAGCGGCGCGCCCTATGCGATTGCCACCGCGCTGCTTTATCCGCAGCAAATGCATCTGAAGACTGGCGCAAGCACACGAGACGCTCCTGAGGATTGGCATGCTGCCACCGACGCGGAGCTGACACGCCTCATTCATCTTGGCTATCGCGCAAGACTTCAGCAGTCACCGCCGGTCCTCGGCGACCAGTCAATCGAGCTGGTGCGTACAGCAGGCGCGCCGGCGGCGCAGCTCCTCACCGATGGCAACAACACACTCTTTCCCAGCGCGCCGGGTTCAAGCAACCTCGACGATATCGCCGCAAAGGCGGACGTATTCCTCACTAAACTCGACAACGTTCCGCTCGAAGACATCGGCGCGAATCTCAAGAAAATCACCGGCAGTCTGGAGACTCTCATATCCTCGCCGGAACTCAAGGACAGCTTGACGCACCTACACTCGACCTTGACTGAAATCGATAAATTGCTCGGCGACGTATCGCCGCAAGTCGGTCCGCTGATCAGCAAGCTCAACGACGCGGCCGCGGAGCTTGCGGGAACGGTGACCTCGCTGCACCAGGTTTTGGAAAGTGCGGGGCCCAACGAGGATGCAAGCCTGCCGGAGACCCTTCGACAGATCAGCGAGGCGGCGCGCTCCATAAAAACGCTCGCCGATTACCTCGATCGGCATCCCGAGGCATTGATTCGCGGCAAGAGGCCCGAAAAATGAACAAAAACCGAATGACGTGGTGGGCGATAGGATGCGCTTGCACCCTCCTCGCCGCGTGCCACAGCGCTCCGACGCGGGTCTATACCCTGGAGACTACCGCGCCAGCGGCCCGCATGGAAACCTATCAGGCTCCCGCGCTTCGCGTCGATGCCTTAAGCGTGCCCGCAGGTTGGGATCGCATCGAAATCCTCAGCCCCTCAGCGGCCGGAAGGCTCCAGATAAGCGACTTCGATCACTGGTCCGCCCCTTTGGCGCAAATCGCCCGGCAAGCACTATCGGCTGATTTGGGCCAACGGCTGCCATCGGGCAGCGTTATTTACCCGCGCCTGCCGAAACCCGGCGGTGCATTGGGCGTCAACGTCGATATCCTGGAGTTCAGCATTGTCGGGTCGAACGCCTCGATGCAAGCGAGTTGGGTCATCACCCCTGCCGCGGGATCGCAGAGCGCGAAGCGCAACGAGGCGTTGCTGCATGACTCCATGACTTCCACGGACCCGGCTGCGGTTGCCCGCGCTTGGAGCGAATTGATCGGTCAGTTGGCTGATGGTATCGCCGCAGACGCGGCCTCACTGAAGAGGCCCTAACTTAAGGAGATCAGCGATGAAAAACTTGCTTCAGTCTCTATCCTCGGCACTCATCCTCGCCTCCCTCAGCGCCGGCGTAGCCCATGCCGATAGCTATGACGATACGATCCAGATCTTCAAGCAGGCCGGCAAGAGCGGCACCTTTTTTGCCAAATCGTACGGCTATGCCGTGTTTCCAACCGTTGGCGGGGCGGGCTTTATCGTTGGGGCTGCGCATGGAAAGGGACGAGTCTACGCGCAAGGGATCCTCGCGGGCGACACCACGGTGAATCTGGTCAGCGCAGGCTTGCAGGCGGGTGCCAAGGCATACAGCGAAATCATTTTCTTCGAGGACAAGCGTGCGCTCGACGCCTTTGAGAGCGGCCGTTTCGAATTCGGAGGGGATGCCAGCGCCGTCGCCATCACCGCAGGGGCCGAGGCTGGCGCAGGAACCAGCGGCGTCAGCAGCGAGGCCAGCGCGGACTCATCGAATGCCGGCACCGGTGGCGGCTACTACAACGGCATGGCGGTGTTCACGATCGCCAAAGGCGGCCTGATGTATGCGGCGACAATCGCCGGCCAGCGATTTAGCTATACGCCGCGGGGTGGGAACTGATTTATCAAAACGACTGCAGCGCCGCCACCGGCTGGGTTGCGGTCGCCTTGAGGAGCAAGGCTGCCAGCTCGGCCGGGCGGCTGAGGAACGGAGAATGAGACCCCTCGATGAAAAGCGGTATGACTCCCAATCTGCCGGCAAAGGCCACGGACTCCGCATAGGACAGGGCCCGATCCTGAAGACAGATGATATAGCTTCGAGGTAGGGCGGCGGCCCAGAAGCGTGGAATCGTGACGGGCTCAACGAGGATTTCAGGAGGCGCGGGCGAGAATTGCGCGAACGCCCAGTCGACGAGTTGCTCATCGCAGTCATGGTAAAAGATCTGCCTGGCGAGGTCCTTGTCGACCCACTCCAGACGACCCTGGGGCGTAGGGCGCAAGGCGCTGCTCGGTATCGACCGGTTCAGGCGATCGATCTCGCCGTTCACGTCGCCATTGCCGCCCTTCGCGCCGCCGGTCGCCTCGACCAACGGGCGGCCCTCGATCGGAACGCCCGCGGCGAGGTAGACGAGGTGACCGACCTTTTCGGGAGCGGCGTCGGCAGCAAGCGTGATGTCGAAGCCGCCACCCGAGTGACCGACCAGGACGTCGCCGGGCTGCATGGCCGAGACAATCGCGTCCCGACGATCGGCAAGCATGCTGCGCTGCTCGCGGCGCTTACCATGTCCGGGCAGGTCGATCGCGACAGCCTCATGCCCGAGACGTTCGATTTGAGGAATAACGTCGCGCCAACACCATGCGCCGTGGAAGCCCCCGTGAATAAGAAGAAATCGCATAACCAATCTCCCATTCGCATGCTGTCAGGTTGTGCGGTTGCCGTGAGCCTGCGTGATTCCGGTGATGGGCGTGGCGCTCGCAATGCGTGCCATCCGGATCATGGCGATACGGGTACGCGGCGGCGGTTCAAGGGGGATGACGGGTAGCGACTGGCCGCGCCGAGCGGCCTCGTATTCCAGTCGGGCCCGCGCCTTTGCAAGCGTATCCTCGCTCGGCTGCAGCACCTGCTTCGTATCCAGCGCCGAAGGATGCTGGGGAAGCGAGCGCTCGGCCCGAAACAGCATGGCAGCGGTTTCCGGCACGGCCTCTCCGACGAAGGTTCGGAAGCCCGCAAAGGTGAGTGACGCCTTGCCCTGCAGCGTCCAAGGAATGCCCTTCGGCATTACCAGTCGGAAGCCTTGGTCCACGAGTTCGAAGGAACGCGCCCGCATTGGCAGGGGATATCCGTCCGCGTCAAGCACTGAGAGATGCGCTGCCGCTCCGCTCTCCACGGCATCTTTGGCAACCACCTGCCACGCGCGCACTGGCCATGCAGACGGTTGCATTTTTCCCGAGGGTGCCGGATCGGACACGGGATAGGCCGTGTCGCGCGCTGCGTTCCAGACCTGCGGCGGGCGGTCCAGCGCCGCATGGTTGTCCCACCAATAGATTCTCTCGGGCTTATTCTCGATGATGATACGCGACCAGTAAGTTACGGCGAGGCGTGCCTTTTCCCAGGTGATGCCATGGCTGATCCCTTTGTAACCGGTCTCGGCAAGATAGCGGATGGCATTGGATTGGATGTCGCTGTCACGCACCGCTGCGCGGGCGCGCACGGCCACGACCGGCTCTTCGGGTGCGCCTTCGATCAACAAGCCGACCTTGGGATTGCGCCGGGCACGCTCGGCTTTGGCCGGGTTGGGAAGACCCGTCGCGAGGTCAAGAGTCTGCATATCGTCGCTCGGAAAATAGTAGGTCGGTGTGTCGATCGGCACACCCGCTGCAGTGACCGTCGAAAATTCGGCGACTACCCCCGATTCTATTAACTTGAAGACCCTTTCAGGCAGGTCGTGCAGGCTGTTCATTCTAGACCCTCGCGGCGGGTACCCAGTCGTAGATGATCCCCTCGGGGCCCACCGGGGAATCGTATTCCTCGACCAGGCAGATCGGATTGGCATGCGATGCAAACAGCTTCTTTTCGTCTTCCATCGTATAAGGCAGGCGTTCAGGATCGCTGATCAGACGTTGCGAGTTCTCGAAGTCCTCTCGCCGATTCCACCAAATCTCCATGATGCAGTCATAGCCCGGGTCATGAACTTGTCCGGTCACCGGATTCTTTACCGGGGTCAGGTAGCGCCGCACATAACGTACGGCATTGGGGATGCCCGGCTTGCCAATTTTCTTGGCCAATTGCGAGTGCTTTTCCTCGTAATAATTCATGAATTGTTCAAGCGTCATGTCGGCGCGCTTCTTGAAGAAACAAATCTGCTTGAGCATGTTCTGACCCCTAGGTAATTCGAATAACACCATCAATTGCCGGTCCCGACCGCGTGCTTCGCAGCAACATAGCCGAAAACCATTGACGGACCGACGCTGGCGCCGGCGCCTGGATACACGCGGCCCATCGCCGATGCCGTGGATACGCCCGTGGCATACAGCCCCTTGATTGGCGAACCGTCGCCGCGCAGCACGCGCGAGTTCGCATCCGTGACGACGCCGCCATAAGTGCCGACGTCGCCAGGGATGACATCGACCGAGTAGAACGGCGCCTTCTCGATCCGACCCATCGATTTATTCGGACCATCCTTGAAGAAGGGGTCACCCAGCCAATTGTCATAGGCGCGCTCACCACGATGGAAATCCTCGTCGACGCCCTTGACCACAAATTTGTTCCAGCGCTCGACTGTAGCCTTGAGCGCGGCGGGATCGACCTTGATCAGTCTCGCCAGTTCCTCGATCGTGTCGGCCTGCTTAAGATAGCCGCTCTCGACCCAGCTCTTCGGCTTCTTCTTGATGCCGGCGCTGCCGCACAGCTGATATTCCTCCATGAACTGCGAGTCCATGATCGCCCAGCTCGGAACAGCGGGCACCGCACGATTGCGCTTGAGCATGGTCTCGCAATATAGCTCGTAGGAGCCGCCCTCGTTCATGTAGCGCACTCCCGACTGATCGACGAGGATGGCATGCGGTTTGGCCGTGACCGCCTGCATACCCGGCTTGACGAAGTCCGTGTCAAACTTGGGAGCAAGGGTGCTTTGGAAGCCGACCATTTCGTCCATCTGCGCCAGCACGCCGCCGATGCGCTCCATCTCCACGTGCATTTCGCCGGTATCGCCTTCGGGTGTATTGGACCAAGCAGCTTTCGTGCCGGGCTGATACTTGTCGCGCATCGCCTGGTTCTGGGCGAAGCCGCCGGCGTTGACCAGCACGCCCAGCCGCGCGCCGATCCGCCAGGGCTTGCCGTTCTTCACGCCAACCACGCCGGTTGCCCTGCCATCCTCGACGATCAGCTCGGACACCGGCGATTCCAACCGGATGTCGATCCCCGCCTTGAGACCGGCCTGCAGCAGCCGGCCCTGCAGGCCCGCGCCCGCGGTAACCCAGTGCTTGCCGGTAAGCTTGCCGAGTGCGACTCGAAACGCAATTTTCGCCAGAATCCCCTTGATCGCCCAGCTGTGCTTGGCGAAGGGTATCTTCATGCCGTCATCGAGCTTGGCCGGGAAATCAAGGAAGCCCTGCCGCAGCTTGGGCGCCCATTCACCCAACTCCTTCTTGTTGAAGGGCAACGCCGTGACCGTGCGGCTGGTTTTGCAGCCGCCGGGCAATTCGTCGTAATAGTCGGGCCAGAACTTGGACCCGCGCTCCAGCTTCACGCCTTGACTGACCAGGAAATCCACGGCTTTGGGTGCCTCGTTGACGTAAGTCAGTCGTTTCTCCTTGCTGGTGCCCGGGGCGTCGGAATCATCACCCACGACGGCGTCCAGATAAGTCATCGCTTTCTCCGGACTGTCCTCGCCGCGATCCATGAAGCGGTTATTGGGGATCCACATCACCCCGCCGGACTTGGCAGTCGTGCCGCCGAAGTACTTGGTCTTTTCAAGAATCACGACCGATTTGCCGGCTTGGCGCATCAGCAGCCCGGAACTCATCGACCCCGCGCCGCTGCCTACAACCACCCAATCGACGGTTTCATCAAAACTGCTCATCTTAGCTCGCCCCCAATAGAGAACTCGTTCTACGCGCAATTGTTATCCCTGCTTCGCAAGCTTGAACCGGAAGCACATAAATTAGCAAGGCATTGGACTTCGGCGTCCCCGGCAGCGCGCTCGATCGGCATTTGGCGGCATTTTTGCCTTCCTAACCGCTTCTGAGCAAAATACTGCCTATGATGCACGCGGATCCGACCGACCCCTATGCACGAGTGGGCCAAACGTTTCCTCAGCTGGACGGGGACATGGCACGTCGGGTGGGTGCCTATGGCAGCGAAGAGGACCTCAGGGAAGGTACGTTGGTCTTCGAGCGCGGCCAGCGTGGTGTCGATTTCTTTCTCGTGCTCTCAGGATCAATCGAAATCCTCAACACGGATGCGCATGGCGCTTCTAACGTGCTCACCGTGCATGGCACGCGACAATTCACCGGCGAGATGAATCTATTCAACGACCGCCAGATCTTGGTATCGGCCAGGGCTGGCAGCGACACGCGCGTGGTACGCGTCAAGCGTGCCAATTTTCGGCGCCTCGTCATAGGCGAGTCCGATATTGGCGAGATCATCATGCGAGCCTTCATATTGAGGCGCGTCGGATTCATCCGCCACATGCAGGGAGGCGTGATGTTGATCGGACCCGGACACAACGGCGACATGTTGCGTTTGCAAGGGTTCATGACACGCAACGGCTATCCGCACCGCGTGATCGATACCGAACGTGAAGCGGACGCGGCCGGCGTTCTGCAGCGCTTCGACGTCAAGGCTGACGAACTCCCTGTGGTGATTCTTCCCGGCGAGGTGGCACTGCGAAATCCGAGCACGGTGATTCTCGCCGATGCACTCGGTTTGATCGAAACCCTCGATGCGAAAACTGTTTATGACGTGGCAGTCGTAGGCGCAGGCCCCGCGGGTCTCGCCGCCGCGGTGTATGCGGCCTCCGAGGGTCTGTCGACCATTGTGCTCGAAAGTACCGCGCCGGGTGGCCAGGCGGGAACATCATCCAAAATTGAGAATTATCTAGGCTTTCCTACCGGTATTTCTGGTCAAGCACTCGCAGGGCGTGCGCAGGCACAGGCGCAGAAGTTTGGTGCGCGGCTTGCGATTGCCCGATTGGTCACGGCTTTGCACTGCGTGAATCGACCCTTCCAGCTCACGCTCGACGGCGGTCACATCGTCAAGGCATGCGCGATCGTGGTCGCGACCGGAGCGCGTTATCGCAAGCTCGACATCGACAACTACTCGAAGTACGAAGGTCATGGTATACACTACGCCGCAACCGCGATGGAGGCGCAGCTTTGCGGCGGCGAAGAAATCGTTGTGGTCGGAGGCGGTAATTCGGCAGGCCAGGCGGCGGTATTTCTGTCGCGAAGCGCGCGGCGCGTGCACATGGTGGTTCGCCGCGCTGGACTGGCAGCGACCATGTCCGATTATCTCGTCCGGCGCATAGAAGGCACGGGCAATATCACGGTCCATCCCGAAACGGAGATCACATCGCTCGACGGCGACCCGTTCCTGCAACGCGTGGGTTGGATGAATCGAAATACGGGCAAGTCGGAGCTACGAGCGGTCGCCAACCTGTTTGTGATGATCGGTGCCGAGCCCAATACGGAATGGCTTGCCGGCTGCCTGTCGCTCGATCGAAAAGGCTTTATCGTAACCGGCTGCGATGAGCAGGCACGCACTCTTGCCTCACCATTCGGCACCACGCAGCCTGGCATTTTCGCCGTGGGCGATGTTAGATCGGGTTCCGTAAAGCGCGTCGCCTCGAGTGTCGGTGAGGGGTCCGTCGTCGTTCAAGCGGTTCATCAGTTCCTCAACCCCGGCGTCGCCTAGTGCAAGCCTACCATTCAGACCTGCTCGCGATAAAAAGCCTGACGACGCTCTCGACCCAGGATGCCCGTTCTCGGTCCGAGACCACCCGATTCGTGATCATGACCAAGGTGTACCACCCGTACACTATGGACAAAAGAATTTCCGCGGCCGCTGCCGGGTTGCGGCAAGTAGTCCGATCACGCCGAACGCCTTCCTCGATCAGTTGCGCGACATGCTGGACGCCAACTTTGAATCTCGCCCGGGCGGCCTTCCCTAATTCGGGAAACTGAGGCGACTCACTCACGATGAGCCTGTTTATCTCAAGAACATCCCCCGCGAGGCTGCTTTTGAGAGCGACATTGAGATAGGCGCGAAGCCGTTCGTCCAGTCGTTCTTCGGGACCGCCAAATGCCGGCCGGAGTTCTTCCTGTGCGCTGGCGATTTGGCGCGCGACAATCGCGCGAAACAATTCTGCCTTGGAGCGAAATCGCGCGTACAAGGTGTTTTTGGATACGCGGGCGAGTTTCGCAATCGCGTTGATCGATGCGGCGCCGTAGCCGTTCAATACGAAGACTTGGCGAGCGGCGAATACCAAGCGGGCCTCCAATGCTTGCAGATCTTCGGTCTTCGGACGCCCTCGAGGTCGCCTCGGCTGGACGCGCAGACGCGGACGTGTTCTTGTGTGCATGTTGTCGGTTGATTCTGGGTCGTGTCTTTGCCTGAATTTTCGGGACAAGAGCATACACCCGCGCCCGCGCGCCGGCCTCGAACTTTGGAGCGCTTTGCCCTTTGAGAAGCAGTCGCGAACCTTGACATATGAGCGTGCGCGGGGGAAGCTCGTAAAAAAACAGACCAAGTAGTACTAATTACCGCGGGCCGCAACGCTGCATCATTGGTGGTGACATGATTCGCAATCTTCCGGCAAAGTGGCACCTCAGGCGAGTCGAACGTGCCCGCATAGCCATGGCGCGCTGCGGTCTAACACTCGAGACGGAATGCGCTGCCGCTGCGCTTTACCCATCCGGCGGTCGCTCCGGCCCAATGGGTGCCGATGACAAGGATCGGTTTGTCGGCCACTTCCGAGAACACCCGCTGTCTGGTCTCGACGGCTTGGTTGACATTGTAATCGAGCAGGATTCCCCAATCGACGTGGGCGAGCTGGCTTGGATGGTGGGCTATGTCTCCGGTAATCAGCGCTTCCTCGTGCTGTGAGCGGATGCGGACGCTGACATGCCCCGGGGAATGGCCGGCTGTCGGCACGAGCGTGACCTCGTCACATACTGAATGCGAGCCTTCCACCAGGTCAACCAATCCGCGATCGAATAACGGTTTCACCGAATCGGAGAATGTCAGCTGCTGCACTTCATCAAAGCTGTGCTTTTCGGGCGCATTACGCGGCGCGGACCAATATTCGCACTCGATCTTGTTCAGCAGGTAGCGCGCGTTAGGAAAGGTCGGCAGCCAATTCCCATTCACCAATGTGGTGTTCCAGCCGACATGGTCCACGTGCAGATGCGTGCATAGCACCACGTCGAAGCTCTCGCGCGGAAATCCGGCGTCTTCGAGATCTTCCAGGAACGAGGTGTGAAGATTGTGGAAGTGCTCCCATCCGGCCCTATCCCTGCCATTGCCGACGCATGTATCGACGATGATGCGTTTGCTCGGCGTGTCCACCACCAAGGCGTGTACGCTGATGATACCGCCGCCTGCCGGTGTGACGAAATGCGGCTGTAACCAGGGAAGCGCGAGGACGGCGTCGATGCTGGCCATGGGAAACAAAGTCGGTATGTCGAAGCCCGCCTCGTTTTCAACTATCTTGGTGATCGTTACTTCACCGATCGACCAGCACTGCCGCGACGAAGTCTCCCGGGGCCCCGCTTGCTTACCCGCCATGTGTGTACCCCCCCGGCCATGTGTCCCCCGGGATCGGCGCTGAGCGCTGCCCTAACGCCCATTATAAGCGACATGTAACGCCGGTGGCGTCCAGCGTGACCGTCGGCTCTCGAGCGGCCGCATGGCGAGACACCTGCTCGTTGCGCTAGTATCGCCGTCATGCGCGGCTGGTATCGCCCTTATGCGCGGAAGGATTCGTTATAACGATTGAAACATCCCGACAGCATATTCTGGTCGTAGACGACGACCAAGACATTCGCGTGCTGCTCGGGGACTATTTGCAAAAAAACGGCTACCGTGCATCGACTGTCGATGATGGCGCCGCAATGCGCAGGGTGTTGGCGCGAGAATGTGTAGATCTCTTGGTGCTGGACGTCATGCTTCGCGGAGAAGATGGTCTTTCTTGCTGCAGGGCGGTGCGGCAGGAATCTGAAACCGCCATCATAATGCTCACCGCGCGCGGCGATCCTCTCGACAGAATCATCGGCTTGGAAATGGGCGCGGACGACTATCTGGCCAAGCCATTTCTGCCCAGAGAGTTGCTGGTACGCATAAGGACCGTGTTGCGTCGCGTGAATTATCAAGGGGGCGGTCGCCCGCACGCGGTCGAAATTCAGCGATTCCGATTTGGAGGCTGGTGTCTCGAGACCGTCAGCCGCAGTCTCATGGATTCCAACGGCGTGGTCGTGGCGCTCAGCGGATCCGAATACCGGCTATTGGTAAAGTTGTTGTCGGCCGGCAGGCGCGTATTGACTCGCCAACAACTGGCCGATCCGCAGCATGCGGGACGCGGCTTCGACGTCAATGATCGAAGTATCGATCTATGCGTAAGCCGCTTGCGGCAGCTTTTACGCGACGATGCGCGCGAGCCGACCATCATCAAGACGGTGTATGGCGAAGGCTACGTCCTCGGCGTGGACGTTGAGATGACCTGAATGAGGCGAATCCGCCCGGCATCGCTTTCGACCCGCCTGCTGCTGGCGATGTTCGGGACCATAGTGCTTGCGCAATTGGTGAGCAGCCTGGTGTTTTTTTATGATCGCAAGAACTCCTTCGAGGAGTTCTTGGCGCAGATTTGGGCCGAGCGCGTCATCGATCTCGTGAGGGAGCTCGGCCCATTGCCGCAGCCGCAGCGACGCGCAGTGTTGAACGCCCTCACGCCTGATAAGTTCTTGCGGCAGCAGGCGGCGTCATTTCCAAGCGCGGCGCGAAACGACGCGTTCTTGGAGCTATTTCGCAAACGTATTGCCGGCAAATTAAATGAACCCGTAACGATCACGCCGTCGCTCGGTGAGGTAATCCCCGACGCAGAGGTCACGATGCTTGCGGATCTTTCCGCTCAAGGGGCCGCCAGGCTCTACGATGTGCATGTACGCTGGCCTGATGGTGCTGCGCTCATCTTGAGACTTCGGGTCGTGCAGCGCCTGAATCTGTCCTACACGTTTTTGCTCTATCTATTGGTGATGTTCGTCGCCCTATTCATCGGGGCTTGGGTCGTTTCCCGCGGCATCACAGTGCCACTCTCGCGGCTGATCGCGGCAGCAGATGCCTTGGGCCGAGGGATCCCTCAGGCGCCGTTGGTCGAGGGTGGACCGCGGGAGGTCCGGCTGGCAGCCCGGGCGTTTAACAGTATGCAGGACAGGTTGCACCGCTACCTGAACAGTCGAACGCGTGTGCTCGCGGCTATGTCGCATGACCTGCGAACTCCGATTACGAGGATGTTGCTACGAGTCGAGGCCGTCTCGGATTGCTCATTGCAAGAGAAGTTTACGCAGGATCTGCAGGAAATGCAGAGCATGGTCCAAGGGTCGCTTGACATGCTTCAAGGCTTGGAGGCCACCGAGAAAGTGCAACCGATTGACGTCACGGCGCTCGTCGCGGCACTGGCAAGCGATTTCGGAGACATGGGATTCCCTGTATCGGTTACGAGTGATGTGCGGTCGCCGCTTCCCGCGCGTTTGCAGGCGCTGCGTCGCTTGCTTTCCAATCTTCTGAACAACTCGATGAAATTCGCCCGCCGGGCGCGCATCGAAGTGGAAGAACTGAGTTCGTCGGTAGCGATCAGGGTGGTGGATGATGGACCCGGCATTCCGCCTGACCAATTGGAAAGGGTTATGGAACCATATTTTCGACTTGAGTCGTCTCGCGGCAGGGGGACCGGGGGAACCGGACTCGGCCTCAGCATCGCTCGCGATATCGCGCAAGGGCATGGCGGTCACCTGGAGCTTCACAATTCCGATGATGGAGGGTTGGTCGCCGTCGTCTCGATTCCTCGCAGCGGCTGACGGCGGCCTTCAATGGGTTCGTCGGTGAAATACAGGAGGCGGCCAAAAGCCTGATCCGGATTGATCGCGAAGCGCGTTTTGGGATCTCCGACCAGCCCGAAGCCCTTGTCGCGCAGGTAATCGACCGCTGCCAAGCTCGAGCGGACCTTGAAGGTGAGGCAATAGATCCCTTGTATGTCCCGGCAATGCCGCGCCAACGGTGAATCGGCCGCAATCGGCTGCATCGCCTCGATCACGCTGTCACCGATGAGGAACGAGGCGCATTCGGCAGCGTCGTCGGCAAGGTGCCGCGACGATATTTCCGGCCACCCTAGTTGACCGGCAAATATCTCGCGCGCCATGGTAAGGCTTGGGGCAGAGACGCCGATGCTTTGCAGCGCTTCGATTCCCAGCGGATGCGAATCCCGCCACCATTCCGGTTTCCATCCTGGCTTGACCCGGGGATCGTTCATCAGGTTGCCGTGCAGGAATTCCAAGCGCACACCGAGCGTTGCGTTGCGGTCGAGCAGGAAGTAACGGTCTTCCATGCCGGCATAGGATTTAGGGATAAAACCCCTTTCCCGCACCCACGTGCGGGCGGCATCAAGGTCGGCAACGCCGAGCGCTATGCCAATCCACATGCCGGCGCGCGCGTGCTTTCGCAGCATGCTGCCGATGACGGATTCAGGCAGCAGTCCGGCACCCGCGGGCGCAATGGAGATCAGCATGGTGTTGCCGACCACCATTAAAGTCTCTTCGCGGTCCAGCCTCATCGCTTCCGCCTGGGGTGTCATCAGCACCTCAAATGCCGTTTCAGCACCGAAGACGTCCGTCAGGAACATGTCACATGCCTTGCGCATCACATTGTCGGGGACGGCCCAGCTGATGTGGGCGAGAGGAAAGGCAATCATGTGTGCATCGCTCCTTTCGTTTGCTCCAGGCAGAATCAGGGCAGCAGCCATTCCCCGTTGGTGGCGAAGTACTTCTCCATGATGCCATCGCCCAGCGGCTTCAGCATCCGATAGACCTTGGCCTTGATATCAGTGCCACCTTCGAGATGTGGATAATCCGTCGAATAGCAGTAGCATGTTGAAAGGTGCGGATAGCGGCTGAAGAATTGGTCGACCGGCTCGACGACATTGTGCGGCGTCACCCGCACGTTGCGCGCGAGATACTCTGACGGCTTCATCGAAATCGTGTTGACCATCCGGCGCGCGAAAACCTTCGTCGCCCACATGTCGAGGCTCTCGCCGAGAGGCCCGAGCCAGTGCGCGCCGAGTTCGATCGCGCCGAAACGCAGCATCGGGTGGCGCTCGAATACGCCGCCCATCACCATCACCGTCAAGAAATGCTCGATGGCGAGGTGGAGCGTCGAATAGGAATAAGGCTCGAGGCCCACTTCGAGCCCAAGCTTGTGCGGTTTGAAGGCGGGCGCGCTGCTCCACTCCGAGGAGCCGAGGAAACCGAGATCGCTGCCGACGTGCGCCAAAACCGGTACGTTGTGCTCGGCGAAGAGGGCCCAAAATGGATCGAGCCCGGGTGCGGCGGGAGACAGGCCGGCGAGCGGCAAGCCGGTATTGATGAGCACGGCCTTGAGGCCGCGGTCGAGAAGGCCGTTGGCTTGTTTCATGAGGTCGTCCACGTCGCGGGGCGCCTTGAGCATGCCAACGATACGCAGCCTGTCCGGATCGAGAGCAGCTGCGCGAATCGCCCATTCGTTGTGCTCATCGATGCCCGCGAAACCAATGGTGCGCGCCTGCTCGGCCGACAACCCCACGCCCAGGTGCTCCTGTACTCCTTTGGACATCGCACCGCCACGGCCGTCGGCACCGGTCGAAAGGATCTGGCCCCACAGGCCAAAACTTGGAAAGATCAACTGGCGGCGCACACCCATCAGGTCCAGCACTTCGAGCCGGCGCGTCATGTCGAAGGCACCGGGTGCG
>Ga0116129_1000341_pt1 | contig 30955 bp, 34 predicted proteins | sample June2015DPH_17_2_FD_89732 | JGI IMG/M metagenome (GOLD analysis project Ga0116129, IMG submission 89732) | Peatland microbial communities from SPRUCE experiment site at the Marcell Experimental Forest, Minnesota, USA - June2015DPH_17_10 | ecosystem: Environmental > Terrestrial > Soil > Wetlands...
GGCGAAATCGATGATTCCACGCCCGCCCGTGGTAGAATTTAATTGCGGTTGAGAGGGCTGCCAACGCGGTCCGCTGGGTGAAAGCCCACTCGGCTGCATTTTTTATGTACCTTCTGTATCTTGACGATGCGGGCTCGCCCGGCAACGCCGCAGAAGCGTACTTTGTTCTCGGTGGCGTCTGCGTCTTTGAGGCGCAGGTCGACTGGTTCAGTCGAGAGCTCGACAAACTGGCCGCGCCGTATAATGCTGCCGCCCCTGAAGACATTGAATTCCACGCGTCGGAGGTGTTCTCGCGCCGCGTGGCCCCTTGGAACAAATTGAGCTGCGATGAGGCGCGCGGAACGCTCAAATCCGTCCTTCAAGTGGTGAATAACAGCTACAACACGACCTGTCTTCTTTGCTTGCGCGATCGAGAAGAAAGCATATCCTGGCCTCGATCCGGTCGAAATGGCATTCGAAGATCTGTGCAGGAGATTCGATCTCTTTCTCACACGCCTGAAATCAGTGGGCGACACCCAGCGCGGGATGATTATTCTCGACAAGACGACACGTGAGACGTCGCTGCAGAAGCTCAGTCGCGAGTTCCGCAAGGTTGGCACGCAATGGGGATCTCTGAAGAACATCGCCGATACCCCGTTCTTCGTGGACTCGCGTGCTTCGCGTCTTGTGCAGATTGCGGATCATGTCGCCTATTCGGTTTTCCGCCGCTACAACTCAGGCGACGCGCAGTACCTCGATATAATCGCTCATCGTTTCGATGCGGTCGACAGCGTCATTCATGGTCTTTTGCACAAGCACACGGAACGACACGCCTGCACTTGTCCCGCGTGTCTTAGCAGACGGCTTACCACTGGCCGGGGCGAACCAACGAACAGATAAGCTCGGGAAGAGTTTTCAAACTGACCCGCCGCCGAGAGCGGCCACCGTACGAAGGTTACGCGCTCTCAGGCGGCAACGCCATCTCAACCACGCTCCACCACCACCACCGTAATCTCCCCCGGCCCGTGCACCCCGCGCACCAGAATCTGCTCAATATCGGCAGTACGGCTGGGGCCAGTGATCAACACCATGGAACTGGTTAGCTCGGCGGGGTTGGGCAAGATCGCGAATAATTCATCAAGCCCGCTCAAGATCCGTTCACTCGGAACCACGGCGATATGTGCGGGCGGCAGCAGCGAAATCAAGCGCGCTTCCTGGGGACTTGAAAGCATCACTAGCGTGCCGGTATCGGCGAGCGCGTAGTCGGCGCTGGTGATGCCGATTTCGACAGTGGAACAGCACTCGCGGAGCTCCTCGCGGTCCACGGTGCCGGTGCGGACGCCGGGAAGATTCGCGATGCCGCAATCGGCGAGAAACGGCGCATTCGAGGCCAGCGCCGTCTTGCCTGCGACGGCGGCGGCGACGAACGCGCGCGCGTCTTCGGGCGAGGCGGCGTGATACGTCTTGCCGGCCAGCGCTTCGACGCGGGCAAGCATATTGGTGACGCGCGCGGCGACGCTTAACGCAGAATCGTCGGTGGGAACGCGGATGCGAACGGGCGGCGCCACCCCTGGCGGCTGACCGGCGCTTCGTCCAATGGCGGTGCGGACGCGGTGCAGTATGTGCTCGCGCGACACTAGCGGCGGCTCCACATGTCGCGGAAACTTTGGCGCGGTCTGGGCGGCAGATCGCGCTGGCTGGTCCACGCGCGCACGGGGCCAACATTTAAGATTGGCCCGTGACGCGCCATCCAACCGGCCCAGGCGTAGACGCGCGGGTGCGTCATCATCCACGCGAACATGCGGAAGGAGAGCTTTTCGAGACGATTCTTCTTCTCGCGCGTCTCCGCCTTCTTGACGTCGGAACGCAGATCGAGCAGCACCTGCGGAATATCGATCTTGACGGGGCAGACCTCGGCGCAGGCGCCGCAAAGGCTCGACGCGAACGGCAGGCTTGGCTCATACGAGACGCCCATGAACTGCGGCGTGATGATGGCGCCGATGGGTCCGGAGTAGACCCACGGAAAACTGTGGCCGCCGATTTTGCGATAGACCGGACACGTGTTGAGACACGCGGCGCAGCGGATGCAATAAAGCGATTGGCGCTTGGCGCGGCTGGGCAGCAGCTTAGTGCGGCCGTTATCGAGCAGCACCACGTAGAACTCGTCGGGGCCGTCGATTTCGCCGGCGCGGCGCGGCCCGCTCAGGAACGACGTGTAGACCGAGAGCGCCTGCCCGGTGGCGCTGCGCGCGAGAAGCTTCAGGAACACGGCGAGATCCTGCGCGCGCGGAATCACCTTTTCAATGCCCGCGATGGCGATGTGAATCCGCGGCGCGGTGGTGGTGAGGCGCGCGTTGCCTTCGTTTTCCACCAGGACCACGGCGCCCGAATCGGCCACCAGGAAATTGCCGCCGGTGATGCCGATGCCGGCGTCGAGGAATTTCTGGCGGAGCACGCCGCGCGCGATCTGGGATAGCTTCTCGGGTACGGTTTCGTAGGCGACGTGGAGCTCCTTTTCGAAAATCGCCGCCACGTCGAAGCGCGTCTTGTGCAGCGCGGGCGCGACGATGTGATAGGGGCGCTCGTGACCCAATTGCAGAATGTACTCGCCCAGATCGGTCTCGACGGCTTCGAGGCCGTGGTGCTCCAACCGCTCGTTGAGATCGACTTCCTCGGAGGTCATGGACTTCGATTTGACGAGGAGGCTGACGCCGCGCTCTTTAGCGAGGCCGAGTACGAAATCGGAAACCTCGGTGCCGTCTTTGCAGTAGATCACCTTGCCGCCGTGCGCTTCGACATTGCGCTCGAACTCTTCCAGGTAATAGTCCAAGTTCTCGATGGCGTGCTTCTTGAGGGCGTTGGCCTGCGTGCGCAGCTCCTGATACTCGGGCATCAGGGCTTCGGCGACGCTCTCGGTGCGCTTGTCTTTGAGGCGGCCGGTAGCGGTGTAAATGGCGAGCTGCAGGTTGGCGTCGGCCAGGGTCTGGTGGATCTTCTTATCGAAAACGGCGGACATAATCAGCGGCTCGCCAGAACTTCGGCCAGATGCATGGTGCGCACTTTGGAGCCGGCGCGCGAGAGCGCTCCCTGGATTTGCATGAGGCAGCTGGAATCGAGCGAGACTACGGCGCTGGCGCCGGTTTGGACGATGGCTTCGAGCTTGGTGCGCGCCATGGCGCCGGAGAGCTCGGCGAACTTCACCGAGAATGTACCGCCGAATCCGCAGCACTCTTCGGCGGGCAGCATTTCGCGCAACTCGAGACCGCGCACATGCGCCAGCAGGCGGCGTGGCGCCTCGCGAATGTGCAACTCGCGCAGGCCGTGGCACCCGTCGTGAAAGGTGACGATGCCGTCGAAGCGCGCGCCGACGTCTTCCACATTGGCGACCTCGGTGAGGAACGTGGCGAACTCGAATACGCGGCGGCCCAGGGCCTCGACGCGCGCCAGGGTTTCGGGCTCTTTGCGGAAAAGATCCGCGAAATGGTGGCCGATCATCGAGGTGCAGGAGCCGGAGGGGACCACGATATACTCGCTCGATTCGAACGTCTTGAGGAAATGGCGCGCGACGGTGCGGGCTTCTTCGCGATAGCCGCTATTGTACGCGGGCTGGCCGCAGCAGGTCTGGTCTTTGGGGAAATCCACTGCGTAGCCGAGACGTTCGAGCACTTCCACCACAGCCATTCCGGCATTGGGAAATAGCTGGTCGCCCAGGCAGGTGACGAATAACGAGACGCGTTTGCCCACGGAAGTTTTGATTGTATCAGTTGTAGGACAGGCCTCCTGGCCTGTCAGCCGGCGCCGGGCGAGAGCCATAATGGAGACGGGAAAGCAGAAGCGCCGGCTTTCAACGTGCAGCCGGGCGTTCTCCGCTCTCCGAGCCCCTGCGGCGCCGGTAGAGCTAATGGCCACTCGGCTTGGTGGCCGGCGCGAATTCCCGGCTGAGGGCTCGCAGCGCAGCCTCCGCGGCGGCCTGTTTCTGAAAGGACTGGCGGGCCATGGCGGGATCGGTAGTCGAAACGCCTTTTTCCATAAGAGACCACGCTTCGCCCCGTAGCGTCATATACCCCACCAGTTGATCGGCGATGGCGCGCTGCTGTTTCGGAAGCCTGAGCTGCGAAAGACTCTCGCGCTCTGCATTCCATGGCGGAAGAATCTGCTGGTCTATCAGTTTGCCAAACTCCGCGGCGTTCATTTGACGCAATTGCAACTTCCTTAGCGCATCGGTGTAAAGCCGCTGATTCTTCGTATCGAGCGGGATCAGGCGATTCAGGTTCGACCTCCAATCGTCGGCGACAGGCATGCGCAGAGCCACAACGGCAGCTAAAGCCACACCCGCCAGCGCAACCGCCAGACTCCTTCCCTGCCGCCAATCCGGATCGGCCGGGACAAGTGGGCCAGTAAGTCCACACCCCAGCAGGAAGCCCGACGCTAATCCGCCGATATGAGCGGCCATATCCACATTCGACTGACTCAAGCCATATAGCAGATTGACCGCGATGAAAATCGCCGCGCTCTTGGCAATCGCGATAATGCGAGGCCGCGGCACTGTGTTCCGATGTAGCAGCAAGACCGCCAGTAGGCCGCCATAGAGGCCGAAGATCGCTCCTGAAGCGCCCATCGAAACCGTGAACGGGCGCCACACCAGGCTCGCCAGGTTGCCGCCAATTCCGGCGAACAAGTAGAGAACGATGAACCCCACGCGGCCGAACAGCCGCTCGGTGAACAGGCCAATGCTCAAGAGGATGAGCATGTTCATCAGCAAGTGCAGAAAGCTGCCATGCACGAAGGCGGCCGTGACCAGGCGCCACCATTGGCCATGGGTAGTTGACGGGCCAAAATCCGCACCCCAGCTAAGGAAGCTTTCCGCTCTGGGGTTGGTAAAGGAAAAGCCGCTGGCCAGCATCGCGGCGAAGACTGCCACGTTGATCGCGATCAGGATGGGCGTGATCAATGGCCGCGGCGTGGTCGCCATGGCGCGATTGAACCGCTGGTTCTGTTCCACCTGGGCAGCGGTCCATATTTCGGGCTCGCGGGTTTCGTCGTTATTCACCAGGTAAGTGCGCTCCTGGCCGGGCTCTGCCGGGGTAAGCGGCAGAGGGTCCGTCCCGGCGCCGTTAGAAGGATTTGTGTCCGGTTTGCTCAGTGCTTCGTCTGACATGAATACCCGCCATCCGACTAGACCGTTATACTACGACTGACCGCAACTAACGGCCAGCCGTTCCGATCGTGGGATGGGGAGGCTATACGCGGCGGGCGCGGAGTTTGCAGCCGGCGCGCCATCGCACGGAGCGGTGATGCTGCGGGTGGAAGGGAAGTAGTAGCGCGGTGGCGCACGGGGCGCGCCGACGTTCGACGGGCCGCTAATTTCTTGCAGCGTTTTCTCGGTGAAAGTCGACTAAGCTGTGAGGAACACATGGACTCGAAGAACGATGCGGAACTGGTCCACCTGGCAAGGGCCGGAAATCGGGACGCATATGGCGAGCTCATCCGCCGTTATCAAGTTCCGATCTGGGGTTTGGCGTGCATCCTACTCGATGATCGGTTCGAGGCAGAGGATGTAACTCAGGAAGCTTTCCTTCGTGCCTGGCTAAATCTCGATCTTCTGAGCGACCCGGCGAAGTTTGCGCCGTGGCTTCGCCGCATCGTGTTCGGGGTTTCCATTGACTGGCTGCGCGTATTTCGGCCGGACCTTTACCGCTTGAATGATGGCAAGACCGAGTTGGAGTTGTCGGGGCAGCCGGCTCGCACCGAGGGGGCCCTTGCGAGGCTGGAGGCAATTGAACTGCGGCAGCGGATTTGGGACGCAGTTGCGCGCCTGCCTCCGCGGTACCGGCTACCGCTGACGCTGTTTCACCTCGACGGTCTAAGCCACAGCAAAGTAGCCGAAGCTCTCAACGCGCCGGTGAGCACAGTCCGGTCGCTGGTGACGCGCGCGCGGCAAAAGCTGCAACCAATGCTTGCTTCCTACGCTCGAGAGATTCGTCCAGCGTTGGAAGATTTGTTCCAAGAGCAGACGAATAGGAAATCCGCCATGCTGCATATTACCGACGGCGAGTCAGTAGCCGGCACGCTGAGGGAATCTGCGATACCTGGCGGCGTCTCGACTTATGGTGACTTGATGTATGAGGGACCGGCGCCTGGCGGCCTTGACGCCCAGGCTTGGCGCGGCACTCGCGCTCGATTCATGGCTGAGGCCGGCTATGCCACTCCGGAGCAGGCTCTGCAGTACTTGCAAGCCTGTGACGATACGCTGTCAGCCGCCTCGCGGCACGAGGAGGTAGTCATCTGGCTCGACCATCGGCTGTCCGACCAGCTAATCCTCGTCAAAGTGCTCGACTGGTTCAGCCGCCAGGACCCGGACGGCGTAAAGCTGAGCATGATTTGCGTCGGGCGTTATCCCGGCATGGATCATTTCGTCGGACTTGGAGAACTTACAGCGAACCAATTGGCGTCGCTGGCCGACACGCGCCTTCGGGTCACCCGCGCGCAGTTTCGAACGGCTCAGGCGGCCTGGAATGCGTTCACCTCGCCCGATCCCACTGCGATTGAGCGTTTTATCGATACCGATACCTCCGCGTTACCGTTCCTTGCCACGGCGCTGCGGCGTCACTTGGAGCAGTTTCCCTCTGTCGATGGCGGCTTGTCCCGCACCGAGCGCCAGGCTCTTTCTATCCTTCGTGAGCATGGTTCGCTCTCTCTAAGACGGCTCTTCGCTGCTGTTCAGCGTCTGGAGGAGCAGATCTTTATGGGGGACGGCTCGTTCTATCGGTTAATGGCCGATCTGTCCTCGGTCCGGCATCCGCTCCTTCAGATTTCGGATGCGCCCCAACCCGGCCTCGGTGAAGTCACGATCACGGAAGCAGGCCGCAACGTTATTGAGGGCCGCGCAGACCACATCGAACTAAACGGCATCGATCGATGGCTCGGCGGTGTCCATCTGACGGGCGACAAGGCAGCATGGCGTTGGGATCGCGCGTCCGCACGGATTGTCATCCATCGATAGTTCGCAAGTTTTCGCCAGTTCCGCCGCCGCCGGCGTGCGCCGCGTCCTTCAGTTCAGGCGACGCGTTCCAGTTGCTTCAGGTGATTCAGGTCGTGCCCGCCCATGGTTTCGACGATGGTTTGGAACGTCATCTCGCCGCGCTCGGGATGGCTCACCTTGCGCGCGAATGCTTCCGCCGGAAGCGAGCGAAGCAGCGCCAGGTTCCACGCGCGCACCGCGGAAAACACCGCCATGGCCGCGCCGGCGTCATAAGCGGCGTAGTTTGCCGCCCACCGGTCTTGATCGAACGGTTGCATTACGTGGCCGTCTTCCGATAGCGACTGACGCAACCGGAATGAAAACGCCAACTCGCAATCCGCCAGATGACACGCGATTTGCCGCGGGCTCCACTTGCCCGGAGCGATCGGCTGGCTGACCCGTTCCGCGCCGATCTTGCCGATGAGTGAGTGCAGCCGCTCCGGCGTTTCGCCGATGGTTTGCAAGGGATCGCGCGACCCCAAATGCGATGCGTATGGATTCATATTTACTCAAGCTATCACGCTACGGAACTGCGCAGCAGCGCGCCGCGGAGGGCGCATTCGGAAAAGGCCGTGGCGATCGCAGGCTTCGCGGGCAGACTGTCCATCCCAAGTGGATTGTGTGCCCCGCGGTGTAAACTGTTAGCCGCTATGTCTGCCGGAAGACCCCTTGCATTTCTCGCCGTAAGTTGTTGCGCGGCGGTGCAAACCAATTACAATTACGACGAATCGAAGGTGAAGCCTTACACGCTGCCCGATGCGCTGACGCTGTTGAACGGCCAGCCTGTGCGCGACGCCGCTACGTGGAACGAATGGCGCCGGCCGGAGATTTTGCATCTGTTTGAGACCTACCAGTATGGGCGCACGCCCGCCGGTCCGTGTTCGGTTCGCGTGGAAACGGTCTCGACGGAACCAGGCGCGCTTGGCGGGTTGGCGATTCGCAAGCAGATTGTCCTGCACTTTTCGAGCGATCCGGCCGGTCCGAAAGCCAACCTGCTGCTGTATGTTCCGGCGTCGCATCGCGGCCCCGCGCCGGTATTCCTCGGCCTCAATTTCAACGGAAACCAGTCGGTGGCGGCCGACCCGGGCATCCGGCTGAATGAAGTCTGGACGCGGCAAACCAGACAGACGGCGGATGCCGGCACGCGGGGAAACCAGGCGCAGCAGTGGCAGGTGGAAAAGATTCTCGGACGCGGCTATGCGCTGGCCACCATCTACTATGGCGACATAGAGCCGGATTTCGACGGGGGCATCGGTTACGGCGTGCGTCCGCTCTTTTTCCGCGCTGGCCAGACCGCGCCGGCCGCCGACGATTGGGGCGCCATCGGCGCATGGGCGTGGGGGCTGAGCCGCGCCGTGGACTATCTGGAAAAGGACCCGGTGATCGACGCTCAGAAGATTGCGGTGATGGGCCATTCCCGCTTGGGGAAGACGGCTCTTTGGGCGGGCGCGCAGGATGCACGCTTCGCCATTGTGATCTCGAACGAATCGGGTGAAGGCGGCGCGTCGCTTTCACGCCGGAATTACGGCGAAGACCTGCGGCACCTGAACACCGCGTTTCCCCATTGGTTCTGCGCCAATTACCGCCGCTATATCGGCCACGAGCCGCTGTTGCCGATGGATTCTCACATGCTGCTGGCGCTGATTGCGCCGCGGCCGTTGTACGTCGCCAGCGCGGAAGAGGACCGCGGCTCCGATCCGCGCGGCGAATTTCTGGCCGCCGTCAATGCCGGCCCGGTTTACGCGCTCCTGGGCAAACACGGAATCGGCACGGACCAGATGCCGGGGCTCCACCAGCCTGTGGGCGACGCCGTGGCTTATCACATCCGCGCGGGCCAACACGACGTGACTGCTTACGACTGGGACCGGTACCTGGACTTCGCGGACCGCCAATTTGGGAGACAACCGTAGGAGACATTCAGGAGACGTGCTAAGATAAGTACATCAGGATGAAGAAAATAACTGTTCAGTTCACCTTCGAAGAGTTGAAGGCAGTGCTGGAGCTTGTAGATAACCAACTGTTTAGGATGAAGTACATCGATCCGAAGATACCGGGGCATTTGCCTCAACCAGAAACGGAGCGCGCCGCCAGTTCCGGCGTTCAGGCTCTGCAGGACGCTTTCCGGATCGCCAAGGGCTTCAAAGCCAAGGCCACGGTTTAGGCCTTCCGCACATTTTTCTGGCGGCTTCTTAACAACTTTGGGGCGAGAAGGTACGCTTACGCCCGGAAAGCGCGGTATACTTGGGAGACATTTTGATATTCCCGCAACAGCTTGGCCGATTCCATTTTTGCCTAGGCTTTAGCCCGAAGCGTCAAAACGAACGACACATATGAAAAACATTTTCGTAGGCAACTTGGATTTTTCAGCGACTGAATCTGCCGTGCGGGCACTCTTCGAGCCGTACGGGAACGTGGAACGCGTCAGCGTGGTGACCGATCGGGATACGGGCCGTTCGCGCGGCTTTGCGTTCGTCGAAATGACGGATGGCGCCCAGGCGGACCAGGCGATCGCAGCTCTCAACGGCTCCGATTTGAATGGACGCGCGCTCAATATTAATGAAGCCCGCCCGCAGGGTAGCGGCGGCGGTGGAGGCGGCAGAGGCCCCGGCGGCGGTGGTGGCAGAGGCCCCGGCGGCGGCGGCGGGCGTGGTGGAAGCGGCGGTGGCGGCGGTGGTGGACCCCGTCCGCGGCGAGAGCCCCGCTGGTAAGAGACGCAAGGGACGGCCCGCCGGGTGATGCCACGGGCCGTGAAAGTTAAGGAGCATTTCTATGGCTACGCGCACGCGCACCTCATTTCAGAAGCGGCAAAAGGAACTCGCCCGCGTGGAGAAGCAACGCGACAAGGCGGCCAAGAGATTGCAACGCAAGCTGGAGGGTCCGAAGCCCGAGGAGCCCGACGATTTGCTGATGGAGGGCGGCGTTGCAGCAGACGGCGATCATCCTGGCGAAAACGGCGATCATCCGGGCGAATCATCCGTACAAGGCGAACCATCGGCTCAAGAAGAGAGCCGCTAGATGGATCTTCGCTACATGGGCTTCGACCAGACCCAGAACCGCCGGGTGTATAAGTTCGATTATTGCGCCAAGGGCGTGCCGCCGGCGGGCTTTTTGGTAAGTGCGGATATCGCATTATTTCTGAAGCACCATATCAGCATCCAGGACGGGCCATCGTTATGCGCCCGCAAACTGGCGAACGACATTGAGACGCTGCAGCCGGGCGAACACGAACTGACCAACGAAGATATGCTGGCCTTCGCCACCGACCGCGCCGCCGCTGAGGCTCGCAAGGCGGAACAGCGAAAATCGTGGACGCCCCGCCGGAATCCCAACCGCCCTCCTCCAAACCCCGTTTCTTAAAGCACAAATCCTTCGTGGCAAGCACAGAAACTTGTGTGGCAACTCTGTGGCGCACGCACTAATGCGTGCAGCGTTCACGCTCATGGGAACGCGTTTTCTGCTCGCACAAATCGATATCTTCTTCAGGAAATTGAGCTTTGCGCACGCCACTCTCTTCCGCGAAGTACACTCCCGTCCCGCGCCGCCTGAAACCCATTTGACAAGAACCCCTCAGGCTCGCTAGTCTAAAGGTCTGAAAGAAGAGTTGGAGAGACGTGTGTCGATGAGTACCGAGTTCCCTACGAAGAATGCTATTCCGCGCCAGTGGCATGTAATCGATGCCGAGGACGCAGTTGTCGGCAAGGTGGCCAGCAAGGCCGCTATGCTCCTGATGGGCAAGCACAAGCCCATCTACACTCCGTTCATCGATACCGGCGATCATGTGATAGTGATCAACGCGGCGAAGGCCCGGCTGAGCCGCGGCAAGGAAGAAACGAAAGTGTACCGCCATTTCACCGGCTATCCCGGCGGACTGGTGGAGAAAAGCTTCAAGCGCGTCCAGAACGAGCGGCCCGCCCGCATCATTGAAGACGCCATCTCGGGGATGCTTCCCAAGACGAAAATGGGCAAACAGATGTACCGGAAATTGAAGGTCTATGCGGGCGATAAGCACCCGCACGCGGCGCAGCAACCCGCCGTGATGGCCTTAAAGTAGAGGATTTTTAGTGGCAGCGACGATAGTTCAACATCTAGGTACGGGCCGCCGGAAACGCTCGGTGGCTCGAGTCATATTGCGGCCCGGCAAGGGTGAAATCAAGGTCAACAAACGCGCTTTCGAAAACTACTTTCCGACGGAAAGCGCGCGCGCCATGGTGCGGCAGCCGCTAGCTGCGGCCGAAATGGTGGACAAGTTCGATATCCTGATTCTGGCCGATGGCGGCGGCGTTGCCGGACAAGCCGGCGCGGCGCGTCTGGGCATTGCCCGGGCATTGGTGGAGTTCAATGCGGAACTGCGGTCCCGGCTGAAGAAGCTGGGACTTCTGACGCGCGACCCTCGCTCGCACGAGCGCAAGAAGTATGGTCAGAAGGGCGCGCGCAAGCGGTTCCAATTCTCCAAGCGATAGTTTTTTCACATATGGGGCTGGACTTCGCGTCCGGCCCCTATGCGCGTATAAGGCCGCTTTCCGTTCCGCGCCGGGCGTAAATCTCGCTTTGGAACGCGCCCGCCTGGGACAGCAGGGAAAGCGATAACCGGGGGATTTCCCTCAACAAATCAACTAGGAGGTTTTTTGCCCGCAATCTCGATGAAGGAGTTGCTCGAAGCAGGCGTTCACTTTGGGCACCAGACCAAGCGCTGGAATCCGAAGATGAAAGAATATATCTTCGGCGAACGCAACGGCATATACATAATCGATCTACAGAAGACTTTGAAGATGTTCAAGGATGCCGCCCGCTATGTGGGCGAGATGGCCGCGCAAGGCAAGAACGTGCTGTTCGTGGGCACCAAGCGCCAGGCGCAGGAAGCCATCGCCGAGGAAGCCACCCGCTGTCAGATGTATTACGTGAACCAACGCTGGCTGGGCGGCCTGCTTACCAACATGGCGACGGTACAAAAGTCGATTAAACGGTTAAAAGAACTGGAAGGCATGGCTTCGGTGGAAGGCGGATACGCCGGCCGTCCGAAGAAGGAAGTCATACGGCTGGAGCGCGAGCGCAAGCATCTGGACCAGAACCTGGCGGGCATCAAGGATATGCCGGGGCTGCCGGACGTGCTCTTCGTGATCGATTCCAATAAGGAGGCGATTGCCGTAAAGGAGGCGCGCCGCCTGGGCATCCCGGTGGTGGCCATTGTGGATACCAATTGCGACCCGGACGAAGTGGATTACGTGATTCCGGGCAACGACGACGCTCTGCGCGCCATTCGCCTTTTCGCGAGCAAGATCTCGGACGCGGTGACGGAAGGCCGCGCACTGGCAACCGAGCAGGATTTCACCGCCGACAAGATTGTGCAGGACGATACTCCGGCGGGCGAAGGCATGATGGAATATGCCGAGTACGTGGATCCCAAATATGCGGAAAAGGTAATGGCCGAAAGCCTGAGCATGGCTGACGAGCCGCATCAGGCTTCGCGTAAGGGACCCGCCTCAGAGACAGCCGCGGAGCCGATGCCCGAGCCGGCGATGACGGAAAGCGGCAGCTAGCGGATTGTAGGGCGGACCCCCTGGTCCGCGGCCGGCGCCCTCGCCGGCCTCTTGGAATTTGCATCTGATTTGGCCGTTCGAACAGCGGGTCCAGGGGGACCCGCGCGGACCAGGGGGTCCGCCCTACGTAGAAAGTGAAAATACAAATCTTATGGCGGAAATAACCGCGGCACTGGTAAAACAACTCCGCGAACGCACGGGCGCGGGCATGATGGAATGCAAGAAGGCTCTGGTGGAGTCCAAGGGCGATCTGGTAGAGGGCGAGGTATTGCTCCGCAAGTGGGGCATCGCATCGGCCGGCAAAAAGGCGTCGCGCTCCACCAAGCAGGGGCTCATCGGAACCTACATTCACGCCGGCGGGCAGCTTGGCGTGATGGTGGAGATCGACTGCGAATCCGACTTCGTGGCGCGCACCGCCGATTTCAAGGAGATGGTGCACGATATCTCCATGCACATCGCGGCCACCGACCCGCGCTTCATCCGCAAGGAAGACGTGACTATGGAGGCCATCGAGAAGGAGCGCGATATTCAGATCGCCCGCGCCATCAACGAAGGCAAGCCTCCGGCGGTGGCCGAGAAGATGGTGGAAGGGCGCATGAACAAGTTCTACGAAGAGATCTGCCTTCTGGAGCAGCCCTTTGTGAAGGAGCCTACCATGTCGGTGGGGCAATTCGTGAAGACCAGGATTGCCAAGCTCGGCGAGAATATCACCGTGGCGCGATTCGTCCGCTTCAAGGTAGGGGAAACCGCGGCCGAGTCCGGCGGCGAAGAACAAGCGGCGGCTCAATAGAGCCATGCCTGGCTACCGGCGTATCCTGCTGAAGGTGAGCGGCGAAGCCCTGGCGGGCGGGGGCGCCTTCGGAATCGACGCCGAACGCGTGAAAGCGCTCGCCCGCGAAGTGGGCGACGTGGCGGCCACCGGCGTTCAGGTAGGCCTGGTGGTGGGCGGCGGCAATATCTTCCGCGGTCTATCGGCGGCCGCGCAAAAAATGGACCGCGTCACGGCCGATCACATGGGCATGCTGGCCACCGTGATCAATTCTCTGGCGATGTCCGACGCGCTGGAGCAGATGGGCGTGCAGACGCGCGTGATGAGCGCCATCGAAATGCACCAGGTGGCGGAGCCCTATATCCGCCGCCGCGCCATCCGGCATCTGGAAAAGGGCCGCATCGTGATCTTCGCGGCGGGCACTTCCAACCCCTATTTTTCCACCGATACGGCGGCTACTTTACGCGCGCTCGAGATCAAGGCGGACATTATCGCCAAGGGCACGCGCGTGGACGGCGTCTACGATAAAGACCCGCTGAAGTTTCCCGAAGCGGTCAAATACCAGCGAATTACCTACCTGGAAGTGCTTTCGCAAGAGCTGGCCGTGATGGACGCCACGTCTATCGCCATGTGTCAGACCAACAAGCTGCCGATTGTCGTTTTCAATTTGAACACAACAGGCAATATAATGCGTATGTCGATGGGCGAAGCCGTCGGCACGGTAATCGAATAGCTGCAAGCGGGAGATTCTGCGTTTATGAAGACCGAACCACAACCGGCGGCCGCGGGCGGCCAGACGTTCAATAGCTCCAAAGAAGTGGAAGTGAATCTGAAGACGCGCATGGAAAAGGCCGTGGCCGATTTGCAGCACGAAATGGCGTCCATCCGCACCGGCCGTGCGTCGTTGAGCATTCTGGACCATATCCGCGTGGACTACTACGGCACGCCAACGCCGCTGAGCCAGGTTGCCAATCTGCACGTACCGGAACCGTCGCTGATCACCATCCAGCCTTGGGACGTGTCGCAGATCGGGCCGATCGAGAGGGCGATTCGCTCGTCGGATCTTGGACTGAACCCGGCCAACGACGGCAAGGTGGTGCGCCTGCCCATTCCACCGCTTACCGAGGAGCGCCGCAAGGAGCTGGTCAAGAAACTGCACGGCGTGGCCGAGCATCATCGCGTCTCGGTGCGCAACATCCGCCGCGACGGCAACGAGGCGGTGAAGAAGCTGCTCAAGGATAAGAAGATGGCCGAGGACGACGAGAAGCGCGCCCTGGATGAGATCCAGAAGCTGACCGATACCTACATGCAGAAGATCGACGCGGCGGCCAAGACTAAGGAAAAGGATATTCTAGAGATCAAGTAGCATGAAAGCCGTTTTGCTCTGCGCCGCCATGGCGCTGCCATCGATCGCCCAGCCCACCGCGCACGACATTCTCGCGGCGGCCCGGGCGGCTCTGGGCGGCAGCAAGGTTGCCGCCATCCAAACCATCGCGGTGTGGGGGCCCGATCAGCGCAGCGGCGAGGCCGGCGAGGTGGCTCTGAGCATGGAACTCACCGGCAAGTTCCTGCGCGAGAAAACGTCGCTGTCCAACGGCGGCCAGATCACGAAGATGGGACTGGGCGAGGACGGCGTCGGCGCGGTGGGCGGCGGAATGCCGGGCGACGACGGGGGTCCGGCCCTGGGGCTCAACGTGGCGGAAGGGCTGAATGGCGACGACTATTGGGTGAAGAACGCCGGCGGGCCGTCGATCAACAGCAACGCGCCGGAGGCGGCTGCGGCCGCGCGCAAGCGGGCATTTGTGGAGACCTTCGCACGTTATGCGATTGCTTTCACGCTGGCGGCGCCGGTGAACTTTCCGGTCGCCTTCACTTACGCGGGCCAGGTGGAAGCGCCCGGCGGAATGGCCGACGCGATCGAAGGCAAAGGTCCCAACGGGTTCCTGATTCACCTGTTCATCGACGCCAAGACGCATGTGCCGCTGATGATCGATTACCTCAACGGTCAGCAGAATGTGCAGTTGTGGCTGAAGAACTACAAGGCGGAAGACGGCATACTGCTGCCGCACGCGATGGCTTGGATCACGGACGGCAATCTCACCGAGGAATTCCACGCGCAGCGGTTCAAGATTAACGCTAAGTTTCCGGCGGGGCGATTTCAGAAGTAGAGCGGACGGCTTTTGCGGCGGGCCTTACCTGCCCATGAAGGCCGCGCCGGCTACGCTTCCGATCGACTCTTCAGGTCTTCCCCGGCCTTACGATCGGCATGGGGATGTCGAGATTGTGCCGCACTGGGTTGATGGTGTTGCCGAAAATCAGGTCCTTCAATCCGCCGTGGGAAGTGGGCGCCTGTACACTCCACTGCTGAGCGTTCGGCCAGTTGACCCGGCTCTAACATTCCTGCATCCGTTTTTGTCCGATCATGCTGGCCGGGGCTCAGGGGAGGCGCAGTCGCCATTTCTCAGGATCCCGGGACGTGTGAAGCCCGGCGTAAACCGTCACTGCCGTTTCCGCGTACTCGAAGAAGATGGCATAAGGAAATCGCCGTATCAAGGCCCGGCGGTACTCCTCATGAACGCGGGCATAGATCGCGGGTTGCCGGCGAATGCGCTCCATGGACGCATCGACCGCACTCAAATACTCCTCGCCAAGCCCTACTCGGCGACTCTCATACCAAACATAAGCTTCAGTTATGTCGAGTTCGGCTTCTGGCGCAACAACCAGTTCAGCGGCCATACCGGGCGCGCGCCCTTTGTTTCACATCTTCCCAGGACAGTCCCGAGGCCGGGTTTTTTAAAAGATTCGCTTTTCTGCGCGCCAGTTCGTGTTTCTGCCAGTCGTGGACCGGCGCCGCTTCTGGCGTCCCCGCAAGGTCGTCCCACAGATCTTCGACGAGTTGAAGTTTCTCCGCTGGGCTTAGATCAAAGATCGACGATTCAGCGCCGTTCATTCGGAAGTCTCCAATGTCAATTCTCTCAAAACCTTGGGCCACTTGCCTGCGTAACACACGAATAGCCGACTCAGGTCTTCCCCGGCCGCACGATCAGCATCGGGATATCGAGATCGTGCCGCACCGGGTTGATGGTGTTGCCGAAAATCAGGTCCTTGAATCCGCCGTGCCCGTGGGCGCCCATAATCACCAGGTCGGGGTGGATTTCGTGGGCGTAGCGCACAATTTCCCGTTTGGGCGACGATGAATGGCAGATGGCGGTTTCCACCGGAATACCCTGTTCGCGGAACGACCGCGCGATCTTCTCCAGGTAGGCTTCGCCCAATTCCACTTCGGCGGTGGAAGCATCCGGTCCATACACCTGGCTGGTAACGCCCTCCTCCACGTGCAGCAGGAAAATCTTGGCGCCGTGAGAGCGGGCCATGGCGGCCGCATGGTTGACGGCAAGCCGGTCGAGATCGGTGTGGTCCAGCGGCACAAGTATCCGCTGGTAGATGGGGGCGGCAGCGGCGGTGGCCTCAGCGGCGGCGGCTTCCGGCAGCGTGACGGGGGCCAGCCCATAGCTGACGCGGCGCGTTATATAAGGCTCAACCGTTACCCATACCAGCAGCAGCAACAGCCCGGTTCCAACCGGAATCACCACCAGCCAGATCGCCGGACGCCACCGGCCGGCGCTGTCCATCCAGCCGGAGATGGTCTGCACCGCAAGCGCGAAATTGAGCCCCAGGATAATTGCCGCGCTAGCCCATGCGAGCGCATTGACCCACGCGCGGTTTGCGAATGCGCCCATGCGGTTGCGGTCGCTGGTGAAGTGGATCAGCGGGATGATGGCGAACGGAAGCTGCATGCTCAGCACGCACTGGCTGAGCAGCAGCAGCTGTAGCGTGGATTGCTCGCCGGCGAAATAGATAGTCAGGGCGGCGGGGACGATCGCCAGAGAGCGCGTGATAATGCGCCGCAGCCACGGCCGCACGCGGAGGTTGAGGAACCCTTCCATCACTACCTGGCCGGCCAGGGTTCCGGTAAGCGTGGAGGATTGGCCGGAGCAGATCAGCGCGATGGCGAAAATCACGCTGGCCATGCCGACGCCCAGCAGCGGCGTGAGCAGCCGGTACGCCTGCTGAATTTCCGTCACTACGATGCCGTGCTTGAAGAAGACCGCGGCCGACATCACCAGGATGCCGATGTTCACGAACATGGCGCCGTTGAGCGCCACTACCGAATCGATCAGGTTGTAGCGGCACGCCGCGCGCTTGGCGCCCTCATCGTGGGCGATGTGCCGCGTCTGCACCAGGGCCGAATGCAGGTACATATTGTGCGGCATCACGGTGGCGCCCAAAATGGTGATGGCCAGATAGAGGCTCTGGCCGTTGAGCCGCGGCATCAGGCCGGTGGCCAGCTCCGCAAAAGCCGGCTTGGCCCAGATCACTTCCACGCAGAAGCAGCCGGCGATAATCGCAATCAGCGCGAGGACGAACGCTTCCAGCGTGCGGATGCCGAAACTCTGGAACCACAGCAGCAGCAGCGTATCGAGGGCGGTCAGCAGCACTCCCCAGAGCAATGGAATGCCAAACAGCAGATTGAGTCCGATGGCGGCGCCCAGCACTTCGGCCAGGTCGCACGCGCCGATGGCGATTTCGCAGAGAACCCACAACGCCACGTTGACCTGGCGCGGATACCGCTCGCGACAGGCCTGCGCCAGGTCGCGGCCGGCCACAATGCCCAGGCGCGCGCTCAGCGTCTGCAGCAGAATCGCCATGGCGTTCGACATCACCAGCACCCAAAGCAGCCGGTAGCCGAAACGCGCGCCGCCTTCGAGGTCGGTCGCCCAATTGCCGGGGTCCATGTAGCCGACGCTCACCAGGTAGGCCGGGCCGGCGAAGGCGAACATGCGCCGCCAGAAAGATGGCTGCGACGTGGCCACGCTGGCGTGTACGTCGGCCAGCGAGCGCGATCGCTGACGCAATTGTTCGGTGGGCGTCACTGATCTTAATTATGCGGGATAAGAGGCTTATGCGGGAAACGCGGCGGGGTGGCGTTCCGGGTCCTCAAGCACAGGGAAAACGACGCGGAACACGCTCCCCTGCCCCGGCGCGCTCTCTACGGAAATCTCACCATGAAGCGCGCGAATGATGCCCAATGCGGCTGCCAGACCGAGCCCGCGGCCGGTGAACTTGGTGGTGAAGAACGGGTCGAAGATGCGCGCCCTGGTGGCGTCGTCCATACCGCAGCCGTCGTCCTTGACTTCGAATACCAACCGCCGCTCGCCGCCGGACGCGGACGCCGCGGTGGCGATGACTACCGTGCCCGGCCGTTCTCCGATGGCTTCGGCGGCGTTGATGATGAGGTTCATCACCAGCTGCTGCATCTGCGAACGGTCGCCTTCAATCCGGGGAAGCCCATCGGTGAGCAGCAGCTTCAGCTCGACGGCGCGGGCTATCGAAACGCGGATCAGCGGAACAATTTCGCGGACTTGCTGCGAAAGGTCCAACTGTTCCAGAACAAAGGCGCCCTTTCCGGCATACGCCAGCATCTGGCTCACCAGCAGCGCGGCGCGCTCGCTGGCGCGCAGCACTTCGGCGATGCGCTCCTGCGCCCCCTCGGGAGTACGCATCTGCAGCGCCAGGCTGGCGTTGCCCATGATGCCGGTGAGCAGGTTATTGAAGTCGTGCGCCAGGCCGCCGGCCAGCACGCCCAGGCTTTCCAGCTTCTGGGTTTGCGTGAGGCGGTGTTCGAATTGCTTGCGCTCGGTGATGTCGCGCGCAATATAGGATGCGCCGTGCAGGCTGCCATCGTTGTTGTGAATCGGCGAAATGGTCAGCGCCACCTCGATCTGCGAGCCGTCTCTTCGCTTGCGGACCGTTTCAAACGTCTTCACACGGCCGCCGCACTGAATGAGCGCGATCATCTCGGCTTCTTCCCGGACGCGCTCGGCGGGCGTGAGAGTCGAAATCGGCTTGCCAACGACCTCTTCCGCCGTGTATCCGAATATGTCCTCGGCGGCGCGGTTCCAGCTTGCGATGTTGCCGTTGAGGTCTATGGAGACAATGGCGTCGTCGGACGATTCCACAATGGCGCGGAGCTGTGCGGCGAACCGTTGTTCGCGTTCCCGCCGGGCGGCTTCGGCGTCGATATAGGCGAGCCGTTCTTCGGCGTGCCGGCGCGATTGGCGCAGGGCTTCCATCATCCAGATGACCAGGAACGAGGCCACCAGGTAAGGAACCAGCCCGATCGACTCGCTGTCGGACTCCAGGCGCCCGCCGCCGAAGAGGAAACTCCCGGCGATTGCGCCGGCGATCGTCCCCACGATGCTCGGCCCGGACCCGAAATACCGCGCCGAGACGATGATGGCGACTGTGACCGTTAAGAGTGGAAAGCGCGCGCCCAGCCACGGGTTGAGGGCCATGCGTATCGCCAGGGCGATAAACACACTCGCAAGCGCGCTGGTATAACGGCCAAATCTGGAATCCTTCAAAATAACCGCCCCAAAGCGGCCAATTTCTTATCATAGCGTGCGCAATGTAATATTCTTTACTTACGGAACGAAAACTGCGCTTGACCGGCAGCCATCGCCGCCGAAACTACAATGGAATTGAAAGGAGAACGCCAATTTTGACGAGCCTGTCAGACAAGCATTGCGTCCCTTGCCGTGGCGGCGTGCCGCCGCTACAAGGCGAGGAACTGGAAAAGATGAAATCCCATGTACCTGGCTGGCACGTAGTGGATGGCCACCATCTCTTCAAGGGATACGCCTTTCCCAATTTTGTTACGGCGCTGGCGTTCGTTAATCGCGCCGGCGAGACCGCGGAGCGGGAAGGGCATCATCCCGACCTCTATCTGGCATGGGGAAAAGTGGAAGTGAAGATCTGGACCCACAAGATCGACGGGCTCACGGAGAGCGATTTTATTCTGGCGGCCAAGCTCGATCGCTTATTTGAAAGTTGAGATGTCGCCCGGAGCACTTCTCGACGCAGTTCTCGAAACCCGGAGCCGATAGCCCCGAATCCCGCGGCGAGCGAACTACTGTCCGGTAGCCTTCTTGCGGTCCTGATCGATGCGGCTAATGTAGCGAAGCGTTTCCGCGTAAGGCGGCAGGCCTTTGTACTTCGCTACCGCGCCCGGACCCGCGTTGTACGCGGCCAGCGCGTGCCATAATGCGCCGTTATAAATCTGCAGCAGATCGCGCAGGTATCGCGCGCCGGCGTCGGCGTTCTGCGCGGGATCTCTCGGGTCCGCGCCCAACGTCTGCGCGGTCCCGGGCATAAGCTGCATCAACCCGATGGCGCCTTTCGGCGACACAACTTGTGGCTGAAAACCCGATTCCGCGCGCATCACGCTACGCACCAGCCAGCGCGGCAGCCCGTACTTGTCAGCGGCCTGGTCGGCGAGCTCCGCGGGCGTCAGCGCCGGTTTGGACTCCACGGCGACAACCGGAACCGGTTCCACCACTGGAGCGGGCGGCGGAGGCGGCGTGTAATCGTCGGCCTCAAAACGCTGCACCTGTGACGCGCCCATCTCGGCGAACGAATCGCCCATATAGAGCCGGATCTTGTCGCCTGTGGATTCGTGGGTGGTTTCGTGCCGGTCGACGTGCATCCGCGCGCCGCTCGCCAGCACGGCGTACTCCCCGGCGAACGCCACCGGCGCTAGGGATACGAATGACGCTAAAGACACAAATATGGCTACGAAACGCATCGGCTTCTACCATTGTGACGCATCTGCGGGCAAAAGCGTGGAGTGGGGCGCAAAAGTGGGCGCGACGCCGCCTTCGAATGGATGCCCCGCACGTCCGGTTAGGAGACGGGAGGCAGGCGGGTCTCTGTCGCCTGCCTCCCCCCTCCGCCAGCTCTGTGGACGCTACTTGCCTACTAATACGATGGAGAACGAGCCGGGAATCATCACGGGACGGGCGCCGCGGCCACCCTTCTTCGACGCATCTGCCGGCGCATCCGCGGGCGCCGCCGGCGGTGGACCGTATTCGGCGGAGATTAGCAGAATGTGACCGGTCTTGGCGTCAACGGTCATGGTTCTGGCGCGCGGCATGGTCTTCAGGTTCTGCTCCACCACGAAGCTGGTGGGGCTGTTTTCCTTGATGATGGTCAGCGTGCCGTCGCCGCCGTTCGAGCTGAAGGCTTCCATCGTCTTGGGGTTGAATCCGGCGCCATCCGTACCGGGGCCGATCGGCAGGCTGGTGATGACTTTGCCGTCTTCGGAATTGAGCATCACCATGGATGGCGGCGTGTGGCAGGAGGCGAAGAGAATGTGATTCTTCGCGTCAAAGCCCAGGCCGCCCGGTGAAAGACCCTTCGTGCCGAGGTCGTAATGCGCGATGACTTTGAGATCCTTGGTATCCACCGCGGCGATCTGATCCATGTCTTCCAGGTCGATGAACATCTTGCCCTTGCCGTCGCTCTGGGCCTGTTCCGGCGCGCCGCCTAAGTCGAGTGTGCCGACGATGGAGCCATCCTTCGCGTCGATCACCGTAGCGTTCGGCTGGCTGTGGCTGAAAATCCAGACGCGCTGGTTATACGGATCGAAGAGAATGCCGTCGGGGTTGCCTTGCACGTCGATGGTCTTGATGGTCGCCAGGGTCTTAGTGTCGAACATCAAGACCGGTTTGCTGCTGGCGAAGCCGTGACCGGACTTGGGATCGACGGCGGCCCCGTGCCCGGCGTACTTGGCGACCTCGCCAACCGGTTCGAGGGTATCGAGATTGAAGACCGAGACTCGCGGATTGGTTTGCGAGCGCGGAATGTACAAGCGGCGTCCGGCTTCGTCCGCATAGACATAGTCGGAACCGCCCTCGCCGCCTACCTTGGCGATCTTCAATACCTTATATGGTCCATCGGTCTGAGCAAATGCGATGGCCCCCGCCAACGCGATGGCTGCGGCCAGCGCCGAACTTAAGATCCAAGACTTTTTCATCGTTTGAACTCCTTTCCATCAATCCTGTTTACCGGACATCGAGGCGTTCCGCCGGCGGCTATTAATCGAACGGCTTCGGCGGAAGCAGGAACTGCATACCGAAATAGCCGACGAAATAAGGCTGGCCATTATGCGCGTCGACCACGCTTCGTCCCGCCATCAGCAAGAGTATGAATGGCGGCCGCAATTTGTACCGCGCTCCCGCATCTATCGTTTGCTGGTTGTTTGAACTGTTGTACGTTCCAAGCCCGTAGAACTCGGCGTCCAACTCCAGCTTCTTCGACACGTCGTGCCCCACTACAAAACCTGCGAGCCACCCGTCCGGCCCTCGATGAACCAAGTTGTAACCGACCTCCCAGTTCACATCGATCGGCCCCAGCTTTTTTGAAAATTCCACGGGCAAGATAAGGCTCGCGCCGGGCGGAGTGATGCCTCGTTGAACCGAATGGTCGGGATTGTTGATCGAAACCTGCGGGAAGATGGATATTGAGAGGTCGGTTGTCTTGTTTTCGTAGAAGCGCCATTTCACGCCCAGTTGATCTTGCCCCACGCCATATTTTGCGGCATTTGCGCCGTCCTTTACGCGCAGCCACGCATTCTCGTAGGTCAGTTGGATTCGATCGCCCAGGCCGTAATTGATATCGACGTCCGGCGTGTGAGTCGTCGACGTGCCGTCGTATAAGAACGGCATGTACCCCAGATTGATTTCCCAATTCCGATTGCCGGGCGTTCCCGGATCATTCGTGTAATACGGCGGCCCGCCCTGCGCGCGCAGTTGCGAGGGAGCGAGCAGGGAAAGACCAGCCAACGCCAGCGCGGCAGCATAGCCCGTCCTGCGTCTGTTTATCGAAATGGAGATTCCAGCCCATTCTGCACCGTGGGCTTTAACGGCGCGGTGTTGTGCGGCGGCGCGCCGCTCCGTGCGAAAGCTAAAGCGAGACATATCGAGACCGGCGAACGAACGGAACCGCAGCATTGGGAAAGTCTAGTATAGATGGCGGCAGATGAACGGAGGATGAACGGCGATGGCGGGGCCGGCCGCGAAACTGCCCGCACGGGCTCGATAGCGGCCTAAACCACCAGCGCCTCCACCTCGCCTGCGTGGACCGCCGTGCCGGCATCCGCAAAAGCCGTTCGCACATAGGCCATCGCCGCGACCTTGCCCGATCGCGGCGAATAGACCGCGGAGGTAATCTCGCCCGCATCCGCATCGCCCGCTTTCAGTTTGGTTCCCGCCGCCAACGGCTCGGCGCCATCCACTTCCAGCCGCACCAGTTTCTTGTTCACATGTCCCTGCGCGCGGATGCGCTCCACAATCTCCTGTCCCAGATAGCAGCCCTTATTGAAGCTGATCGCGTGCATCTGCTGGGTTTCCTGCGGCAGCGACATTTCGCGGATGTCCTCGCCGTAGCGCGGCTTGCCGTTCTCAATGCGGACCACGCGCGCATCCTCCGCCGATGCCGGCTTCGCCCCCGCCGCTTCCAATTGCCCAACCAGGCCGGCCGCATCGCTCGCCGCGCAATAGATCCGGATGCTCGGCTGTCCGGTTTCCGTGACGCCGGCCAACGTGCGCTCGCCCCAGGCGAAATGCGCAAAATCCCCGGGAACCGGCGCGCCCATCTGCGCCAGCACGGCCGCTGCGCCGGGGCCCTCCACGCCGAACTCCGCCGTCCCCGCGGTGATGTCCTCCAGCTCCACCTGGTCGGCGATAATGTAGCGCCGGATGTGCTGCATGGCCTTCTCGCGCAGCTCCGGCTCGGTATCGATGAGGAAGTGCTCCGCGAAACACCACAGATAAAGGTCGGCCTCGATGCGCCCTTTCGCACTGAGCAGAAACGCATAGCAGCCTATGCCCGGCGTCATCTTCTTCACTTCGTTGCTGGTGAGATTGTGCAGCAGCCGCGCCCGGTCGCGTCCGCGCACGATAATTCGCCCGCGCGCGGACAAATCGAGCACGCCCGCGCCGTGCCGCAACGCTTCGTAGCCTTCGCTCATTCTTCTAGTTTAGAAAATGCGGCGCGGTTCGGAAATTCCGGTGGCGCGCATCTGGAACGGCTTGCGGCCAGACATCCGAAGTAAGAGCCGTAGGCGCTAGCTGCGCCGTACGGATCTGTGCCGTGTCGGGTGACCGGCATCCCTACGGCAACTGCGCATGCTCCAATTGCAATCTCAGAGCTAGCCGCAGGCGGTCGAAACCGAGAGTCCCCCCACACTAATGCACGCTCCCGGGTTAAGGACGCGCGATGGTGGAGTTCACCGATCCAGCACCGGCTACGCGCCACGGGAAAAACGCTTGCGCGGCGCCAATAGCGAGATAGCAATCAGCACTGGGAGCGCGAAGGATGGCTCCGGCGCGCTGGAAGCCACTTCCAGATCCACGTTATCCAGACCAATAAATTGATCGCCCTGTTGTCCGGACAGCGTAATCAGGGTGGAAGCACCCGGTGCGACAAAGTTCAAAGTGCAGGTCTCCCATTGGCTCCCCGTGCCCGCGGGATTGTAGTTATTACAGGTTCCCGAGGTCGACCCGGCGGAAGCGGTGATCCCCACCGGACCGCTGAACACACTACTGGATTGGTCAACTCCCAGATCGTAGGTTAGAGTGTAGGAAGTTCCAGCTGTGGTCGCGACGCTCTGCGACACGCCGCCATAAGGTGCGGTGTCTGAGGATCCGGTGAGATCCACAAACATATTTCCAAAGGGTGTGGAGATATCGAATATATTGCCATTTGCGAGCCAGCCAACATTAATTCCAGCACTGGCGACCACCGTCCATCCTGCTATAACTGTCGACCCGTTGGAGACGTTCTCAGCCGACGTGCCGCCGGTAAAGGCACCTAACTCAAAGCCACCGTTATCGATCAGATTTGCCTCTGCTGGTACGCAGCAGACCAAAACAAGAAACGCTAAACGCAGTCCGGGCTTCATCTCAAAGATCCTTTCTCCCAGAGATTAGCATAAGGCGCGCATCTGGAAATTACAAAGAAATTACGGCGGAGCGCATTTAGAAATTACGGCGGAGCCATGCCGAAATAACCAGAATGACCAGCCCTGAGATCATCGTGCCGGTTGCCAGCCGCGTGCGCCGCGGGTTGTTCGGCTGCACCATCAATATGGCCACGGCGAACACGTGCAGCGCCAGCAGCAGCTTGATTCCGAACAGCATGTGATAGAACTTCGAGTGCCCCGGCGCCATGAGAAAGTTGAGGAATCCGGAAACCACCAGCCCCGCAATGGAAGCTAACACCAAGGGCCGGAACGCCGCTGCGATGCGCTCAAACAGCGGCCCGCGCGCCGCCATGCTCATATCCTCGCTGGCCCGCGTCAGCACCAGCCGCCAGAAGATCATGCCGCCCAGCAATGTTGTCATGGAAGCGATATGAAGCCATCGTAGCGAGATCGCGAAACCTTCGGGCATACCAGTAAAGTATACAGGTGGCGGGGTGGGCCCATGGTCTGCCCGAAAAACGAACGGCGCCATGCCTCCGCCGAATCGAGTCGATTGACATCGATACGGGAGTTTCCGTATAACCAGGGTAGTGAATGCACGCTGCAGCGTCCGAACCTGGAAGGATAGAGAACTTGGCTGCGTGCTGCCGCCCCGCGCCGGCCGCGCCTGGCTCACGGTCGTCGACCGCTTTCCCGATACTGTGGAAAAAGCTCTCCTGGGCGCCGCATGATCCACGAGATTCTGCCCGTCGGTCCGCTGCAATGCAACTGCTCCATCTTCGGCGACGAGCAAACCCGCCAGGCGATGGTCATAGACCCCGGCGACGACATCGCGCGCATTCTCGAAATCCTCGCCCGCCACGGCCTTAAAGTCACGGCCATCGTGATCACTCACGCGCACATCGATCACATCGGCGGCGCGCAAAAGCTCAAGCAGGCCACCGGCGCTCCTGTCTACATGAATCTGAATGACGCCGAGTTGCAGAAGATGCTTCCCGTGCAGGCCACCTGGCTCGGCGTGGCGCCGCCGGAACAGGTCGCCATCGACGCCGCCGCCAAGGACGGCGACCGCATTCTGGTGGGCGCCACCGAATTCCACGTGCTCCACACTCCCGGCCACACCCAGGGCAGCATCAGCCTGTATGCCCCCGCCGAGCAGAAGTTGATCGCCGGCGACACGCTCTTCCGCGACAGCATCGGCCGCACCGATTTGCCCGGCGGCGACGGCCGGCAGATCCTCCGCTCCATCCACGATAAGCTGATGCCCCTGCCCGACGACACCATCGTGTTTCCCGGCCACGGCGATGCCACCACCATCGGCCGCGAGAGGCGGCTCAATCCGTTCCTGCAACACTAAGCGACCGATGAGCCGGCAATTTCCGCTCCGATAATCACGACTGATGCGGAAGTACGAGGGCCACAAATCCGGCTCTCTCGTACTGCTACTGTTGCTGCTGCTGCTGCGCCGCCACGGTCCAGTCCGCCTCTTCGCCCGTCTCTCCCAGTATTACTTCCGACCAATCCTCCGGCGCCATCTCGGCTTCCGGCGGCGGCGCCTTGTCCGACGGCGCCACGCGCACCGCTACCGTCAACTCGCTCGCGGCGTCTCCTTTGAACACGCCGCGCGTCGGCGGTACGTCGGCATAGTCGCGGCCCACGGCCGTGCGCACGTGCGTCTCGCCTGCGATGGTGTTGTTCGTGGGGTCGAAACCCGTCCATCCGATCTCCGGCAAATAGGCTTCCACCCACGCATGCGTCGCGCCTTCCGCGGAACGCATCTTCATCCCCTCCCGGTGGAACAGGTAGCCGCTCACATAGCGGCACGGAATGCCCAACTGCCGCACCAGCGCGATCGTGATGTGCGCATAATCCTGGCAGACTCCCTGGCGATTGCGCAGCGCATCGTCGGCCGGCGAATCGACGCGCGTGCTCTTGGGAACATACTCGATGGCGCCGTAAACCGCGGCATTCAACTCCAGCAGCAACTCCATCAGATCGATGCGGCGCGCGGCTTCGCGCGACGGCAGTTTCAGCTCGGCGGCGAATGCCGCCATGGCGTCCGTCCACTGCGCGAATTGGCTCGGCGTCAGCATTTCCCAAAAATCGCGCGCTGCCGTGCCGGCGTCCAGGCGGCTCCACGCGTCGGAATCAAGACGCCGCGCGGGCAAATCGGCCTGCGGCGTCACATCCACCATGGCCTCGGCGACGATGGTCAAATTCTGATGCGGGCTGGGGACGTCGAAGTGGTGAATCACGTTGCCCAGGTAATCCCGATACTGTTGCACGCGCGCCCGCGGCGTCACGCTCAAGTTGAAGCTCAAACAGCGCTGTAAGCCCTCGGATCGCGGATTCATCCGCACCTCCATCAGGCTCTCGCTCACCGCGGAAGAGTAGCGAAACTTGGTCAGGTGGCGTATGGAATAGAACATTAACCCTCCAGCGCCGCATCCAGCGGATAGCTGATATAGACCTGATAAATTCCCCCGTGGATCTGCCCGCACAAGCGGCGGATATTGGTGGTGAACTCGTGCAGATTGCTCATGATCTCCTCGAGCGGGGTGTAACTCAGCGCGGCGGTCAGGCGGCCCGCTAACTTGCCCACGCGGTCCGTCTTGCGCGCGCCGGCGGATTGATGAATGGCTTCGAGCGAGCGCAGCAGCCGTTCGGCGCCGAAGCGTATCGAATGCGGGAAATCGGCATTCAGCAGCAGGAATTCGGCGGCGCGCTCGGGGCGCAGATCCGCAGTATAGACTTTGCAATAAGCTTCGAAAGCGGTACAGCTTCGCAACAGGCCGAGCCATTCCATGTGTTCCGAGCCGCTCACCGGCTCAGCCGCGTCGAAGTATTCGGCGAAATGCAGGTCGATCAGCTTGGCCGCCGCCTCCACCCGCTCCATGAATCGGCCCGTCTGGATGAACTGCCAGCCTTCGCCGTGGGACATGGTGGAGTCGGTAATTCCCTGGAACAGATTCGAGCTTTGGATCACGGCCAGGACCAGGTCGAATCCCTGCACGTTGAAGAGCTCCGGCGTCCCTATACGCTTCGATTCGTGAAAAAGCCGGTTCAACTCTTCCCACATCTCCGAGCTGATTTGTTCGCGCACCTGCCGCGCGTTTTCGCGCGCCTCCGCGATGCCGCCCACAATCTGCGCCAGCGCAAAGCTCTGCGCGGCGGCGAAAGCGTCGCCTTCCAGCGGCTCGCGGCGCCCCAGGGACGCGGTCACGCGCTTCCATCGCCGTTCCGCCGAGCCCGGCTCGTGCTCCAGCATCAGGTTCCACTGTACGCCCATCACGCGCGCCGTGTGTTCGGCCCGTTCCAGATACCGGCTCATCCAGTACAGGTTGTCAGCCACCCGCGACAGCATCCGTCCCGCCTCCTTCATGCAGCACCCAGGTATCTTTGCTGCCTCCGCCCTGGGACGAATTCACCACCAGCGATCCCTTGCGTAGCGCCACGCGGGTCAGCCCGCCGGGCACGATGGTGATCTTATCGCCATAGAGAATATACGGCCGCAGATCGACGTGGCGCGGCTCCACGCTACCGTCGAAGAAGCAGGGCGCGCGCGAAATCTGCAAAGTAGGCTGCGCAATGTAGTTGCGCGGATCGGCCTCAATGCGGGCGCGGAACTCTTCCCGCTCGGCCGCCGTGCTGTATGGACCGACCAGCATCCCGTACCCGCCCGATTCTCCCACAGCCTTGACGACGTATTCATGGAGGTGCTGCAGCACGTGTTGCCGCTGCGCCGGGTCGCTGCAAAGGAACGTCTCTACATTGCCCAATACCGGCTCTTCACCCAGAAAGTAACGGATGACGGCGGGCACGTAAGCGTATAGCGCCTTATCGTCGGCTACCCCGGTGCCCAGCGCGTTTGCCAGCGCGACGTTGCCGGAGCGGTATGCGTTGAACACCCCCGCCGCGCCCAGCGCCGAATCCGGACGGAAGGCCAGGGGATCGATGAAGTCGTCGTCCACGCGCCGGTAGATCACGTCGACGCGCCGCAGGCCGGCTGTGGTCCGCATGTAGACCATGTTCTCGTGAACCGCCAGATCGCGTCCTTCCACCAGCTCGATGCCCATCTGCCGCGCCAGAAATGCGTGCTCGAAGTAGGCCGAATTGTAGACGCCCGGGGTCAGCAGCACGATGTTCGGGTCGGGGCGGCCATCCGGCGCAAGCGAGCGCAGCGTCGCCAACAGAGCCTCGCTGTAGTGATCGATGCCGCGGACCCCGGCCAGCCGGAACAGCTCCGGGAAAATGCGCTTCATCACCTGGCGCGAGGTTAGCATGTAGGAAACGCCGCTAGGCACGCGCAGGTTGTCCTCAAGCACCACAAACCGGCCGTCCGGCAGGCGCACCAGATCCGTGCCGGTCACGGCGATGTAGACGCTGCGGGGAATGTGGAATTCCCGCATCTGCCGCCGGAAATGCCGGCACGAATAGACGATTTCGCGCGGCACAATTCCGGCGGCCAGGCAGCGGCCTTCGTGGTAGATATCGCGTAGAAAGAGGTTCAGCGCCGTGATACGCTGCTCAAGGCCGCGTTCTATGGTGGCCCACTCCTGGCTGGTGATAATGCGCGGCAGCAGGTCGTGCGGGAAAATGCGCTCCGTACCTTCCTCGCGGCCGTAGACGGTGAACGTAATACCCTGGTGCAGGAATGAGATGTCCGCCGCCTGCTTGCGCCGGCGCATTTCGGCCAGCGGAAGATCGAGCAGCGACCGGTACAGCGCGCGGTAGTGGGCGCGCGGCAAGTCTGCCGCCTCGAACATTTCGTCGTAGGCGCCATCGAGCCTATAGTTCTCGAAGCTGGATCGGTCTTTGGGCGACAGGTCGAATGCAGGGTTGGCCATGGGAGAGCCCGCTCTTCGACAGGGAAGATTCGTCAGTGTAACACGGCGTAGCGGTTTTCGACGCTCTGGCTGCACTCGCGACTGCCACCGGTGACGCAGCCCGGGCTGCGGCTTGCGTCTGGCCGGACCTGCTGAATGTGGGAACGCTCGCCGTCGTCGCGCTATATGGGTAGGAGGCCCTGCGGATCAACTTGCAGCAACCGGGCGCGGCGCAGGCCGCAGCTGGGGGCTCTGGCGGGTGGGCCTGAAAGGGGCGCGTTCGCGAATCCGATTCGGCGAACTTCTCCAGAACCGATACAGGAGGGATCTGGCGTTATCCGGCCAGGTCGGTCGAGCGGCCCATATTGTCCGGATCGAAAATCAATGAGCCGTGACCGGGCGACGCGCATCTAATCGTGGAGGATTTCACATGCGATCTGACATTGTCCCAGGGGCGATCTTCCCCGACTATGAGCTTACCGACCATACCGCAAAGCGACGAAAGCTATCAGAACTGCAAGGGCCGCATCCAACGGTTCTCGTCCTCAGTCGGGGAGGTTTCTGCCCCAAGGACCGGCGGCAGGCCGAAGGGCTTGTGGAACTCCACCGTGAGCTCGAGGTTGCCTATTGCCGGCTTATCACGATTAGCACAGACAACATCAGTGAGACCAATGAATATCGCACTGGAGTTGGAGCTCACTGGCCTTTTCTTTCCGACGCGGGGCGCATAATCCAAAAAGATCTCGACATCGCCGAATACACCGATCCAGTGCACAATCCGATGATTCCCCACGTGATTGTCCTCGAGCCCGGTCTTGTCGTTTATAAGATCTACAACGGCTACTGGTTCTTCGGCCGGCCCACTCTCGAAGATCTCCGCCAGGACCTGCGTGCCGTTACCAGGAAATGCCGGCCGGACTGGGACATCACAACGCCCGAGCTCAAAGCGGCGTGGCAACAAGGCCGCAAGGAACTCTTCTACCCTTACGGCAAAACGTA
>Ga0116129_1000342_pt1 | contig 30818 bp, 24 predicted proteins | sample June2015DPH_17_2_FD_89732 | JGI IMG/M metagenome (GOLD analysis project Ga0116129, IMG submission 89732) | Peatland microbial communities from SPRUCE experiment site at the Marcell Experimental Forest, Minnesota, USA - June2015DPH_17_10 | ecosystem: Environmental > Terrestrial > Soil > Wetlands...
TCGGCGCCCGACAGCAACAGATAGAATGCGGCGGCAGCAAGCGCGCCGGCGGCGGCCCATTTCTTGATCGGAAAGGCGACCGTCAGCACCGGAACCAGCGCAAGCAGCGCCCGTATGACGAAGAACACCACACCCGCCACGACCGCCATATGGTAGCCGGAAATCGAAAGCACGTGGCCGAGACCGGAGATGAACATCGCATCGTTGACGGGTGTGGTGATCGCGTCACGACGCCCGGTCAGAAGGGCAGTGGCGATGGCGCGTTTGTCGCCGTCGAGTGTCGTGCGTATTCGCGCGTCGATGGCGTCCCGCAAATCCTGCATGAAGGCGGCGTAACGCAGGGACAGCCCGCCTGCGACCGGCGGTTCGCGAGTCTTTATGCTGCCGGTGACAAAGCCCGAGGCGCCGATGCCTTGAAAAAACAGGTCGCGGCTGAAATCGTAGCTACCCGGCCGGAGCGGGGCGAGCGGCGGCTGCAAACGCGCTTTCATCTCGACAAAGCTGCCGACCGCGGGCGCCATGCCCTTGCGCACCGACAGCCGCACCCGCTCCAGCCTCGTTTGCAGACGCGGGCCATCGATCTGCGTCACGCGCAGCACGAAGCGGTCGGTTCGTTCGCGAATGTCACGCGCCTCGACAAAGCCTGACAGCGACACCGAATAGGCCGGCCTTACCAGCACTTCATGGGCGATGTACGCGGTTCGGACGGTCGCGGTCGCAAAACCGGCCGCTACGCTTGCGACCATCACGGCCAAGGGGAAAAACTTGTGTCGCCGAAGCAGGAACGCCGCGATGCCAAGTCCCGCGGCAGTGACGGCGGCAACCGGCAATATCGGCTCGCGGTCGGCGGCGAAGTAGAAGGCAATGCCGGTTCCGAAGGCTATGGGAACCCACGGCAACAGCCGTCCAGCGCCCGCCTCCGCACGCACCCATTCACGCAGTTTGTCGAATACGCGCGACCAGGTATCAAATCCGGCAGTAAAGCCGCCGGCTTGGGCCGCAACACGCGGCGGCCAGGTCCCGGCAATCCCCTGCACCCGGCCAGGCGCCCTGCCCCGCTCAGCCATCCAGCCCCACCCTACGCTACAACTGCGAACTGCGCAGGCGATGCTACCTAGGGCAGTAGCCAGGCAAAAGGCGAACGAATCCGGAATCGCGAGAAAGCCGCAATTCTCGTCGAGACCCCGCTTCGTTGCCCCTCGCGATTTGACGGCCGTTGGCCGCATTCAATGCGCCGCCTACCCGTGAGGACATTCGCGATACACAAAGGAACTGACTTCGTGACAGGCCCGGAATTGAAACAGCTTCGCCAGGATCTCGGCGATGCCATTGGCCAGCCCCTGTCGGCCGCCGACATGGCGAAGCTTTGCGGATTGGAACCGAAGGACGGCGCCGACACGATCCGCCGATGGGAGGTAACCGGGCCCAGCGGGCCGGCCAGCAAGCTGTTGGCGATCCTCGCGATGGCCAGTGACCGCCATCCCATCCTGGACAACTTCAATGTTTTCGATCGCTGGGACGTCGACGAGAAGGAACGGCCCGCGCGACGGGAGGCCTTCCGCGAAAAAATGCGCAGCGAAATTCGCGAGCGCCTCGCCTGATCGTCTGCCGGGCGCTCTTCTCCTTCCTTAAGCTTGCGTACGCCTCGCCCTTATCCACAGCGCAGGAGCGTCGCGATGGGCGTTCGCCGGCATGTCTGCTTGCGTCGCATCTCACGTTGCGCAACATTTCCTACAAGGTAGACGTTGCGGAGTGGGTGGCCATGAGTGGCGAGGATGCAGCGTATAATTTCGATCGCTATCGCCGGTTGCTGGCGGAAGCGGACGACGAGCCAAAGCGGCTCGCCCTCATCAATCTGCTGATCGCGGAAAAGGCCAGAGAGCGTCTGGCCAACCACATGCTCCGCAGCCGGCTGTCGGGATTGGACAAGACCGAGGTCCCCTCCCAAGTCAGCGCGCGCTAGACTAGAGCTCCTTTGATTCCGAAGTTCGCATCAGAGGTTGCTGCGATATCATGCGAACTTCGGAATCGGAACTCTAACCTTTGCCAACCTCTTTCGCAAAGGTATCGCGCAAGCCGATGGTGCGGTTGAACACCGGACGGTCTGCGGAAGAGTCCTCGTCCCGCACGAAATAGCCCTGCCGTTCGAACTGCACAACCTCGACCGAATTGGACAGGGCTACGTCAGGCTCGACTCTCGCGTCCTTCAGGATCTCCAGCGATTGCGGATTGAGGTCGGCGGCGAAATTGGCCGCATCGGGGCTGGGATTGGCGAATAGCGGATTGTAGAGACGGATTTCGGCAGGCCTCGACTGCGCCGCCGAGAGCCAGTGCATGGTCGCCTTGACCTTGCGGCCGTCGGGTGCATTGCCACCGCGCGTGGCGGGATCGTAGGTGCAGCGGAGTTCGACGACTTCGCCGGCCGCGTTCTTCACCACTTCTCGGCAGGTGATGAAATAGGCGTAGCGAAGCCGCACTTCGTTGCCCGGTGACAGCCGGAAAAACTTCTTCGGCGGATTTTCCATGAAATCGTCGCGCTCGATATAGAGCTCCCGGCCGAACGCCACGCGGCGCGTGCCGGCGTTTGGATCGTCGGGATGGTTGACCGCTTCGATTTCCTCGACCTGCCCTTCCGGATAATTCTCGATCACGACCTTGAGCGGCCGCAACACCGCCATCCGGCGCTGCGCGGTCTGGTTCAAAACCTCACGGATGCAGAATTCGAGCATGCCGACATCGACGACGCTGTTGGCCTTGGCGACGCCGATGCGCTTGATGAATTCGCGGATGGCCGCCGGCGGCACCCCGCGCCGCTTCAACCCAGCGATCGTGGGCATGCGCGGATCGTCCCAGCCTGCCACATGGCCGCCGCGCACGAGTTCGGTCAAGACGCGCTTGGAGAGCAGCGTATAGGTCAGGTTGAGGCGCGCGAATTCATACTGATTCGGCGTCGACGGCACCGGCAATTTGGACAGCAGCCAATCATAGAGCGGCCGGTGGTCTTCGAATTCAAGCGTGCAGATCGAATGCGTGATGCCTTCGATCGCGTCGGACTGGCCATGGGCATAGTCGTAGCTCGGATAGATCGACCATTTGTCGCCCGTGCGCGGATGGTGAGCATGCAGAATGCGATAGAGCACGGGATCGCGCAGGTTGATATTGCCCGACGCCATATCGATCCTGGCGCGCAGCACGCGCGCCCCGTTCGGAAATTCGCCGGCCTTCATGCGGCGAAACAGATCGAGATTTTCCTCCACTGAGCGGTCGCGAAACGGACTGTTCCGGCCAGCTTCAGTGAGTGTGCCGCGCGCCAGCCGGATTTCCTCCTGCGACTGATCGTCGACATAAGCCAGACCGGCGCGGATGAGGCCTTCCGCCCACTCGTAAAGCTTTTCAAAATAGTCGGAAGCAAAGAAAAGATTCTTGCCCCAGTCGTATCCAAGCCATTTCACGTCGGCCTGAATCGAATCGATGAATTCCTGCTCTTCCTTGGTCGGATTGGTGTCGTCGAACCGCAGGTGACAGCGCCCGGCGAACTCCTGCGCGATGCCGAAATTGAGACCGATCGACTTGGCATGACCGATATGCAGGTAGCCGTTCGGTTCCGGCGGAAAGCGCGTCACGATCAGGTTATGCTTTTTGGCATCGAGGTCGGCCTGGACGATGTCGCGGATGAAATCGCGGCCCGCCTCTGCCGTCGTCGGTTCTAGGGTCATGCTAACTTTCTTGCTCCGGAATCAACGGTCTATCTGCCAAATCCATTAGTGTGGTGGATTTGACGTTCGCGTCAGTGTCGCCGCGAGTCCGTATAACGAATGTCAAATCCTAAACCACACTACAAACTTATATTTGCTGGTGTCCCTTTGCTTCTGACATTCGTAAATGAGCCCTCCGCGGCAAGATACGAATGTCAGAAACGGGACACCAGCCCCAAGGAAGGCTTTAGTTATATGGGGTTCCTGATATACACCCGCAGCCTGCCAAGGCAGATTCCGCACGCTTCCTGTTGACGTCAATGACCGCACCCGTTGTTACGCGCTTTGCCCCCTCGCCGACCGGTTTTCTCCACATCGGAGGAGCCCGCACGGCCCTGTTCAACTGGCTTTTTGCGCGCAAGCATGGCGGCAAAATGCTGCTTCGGATCGAGGATACCGACCGGGAGCGATCGACCGATGCGGCGATTGCCGCCATCCTGGACGGCCTCAAATGGCTCGAGCTCGATTGGGATGGCGAGGTCATCTACCAATTTAGCCGCGCAGCCCGCCACCGCGAGGCCGCCGAAGCGCTGCTGGCCACCGGTAAAGCCTATCGCTGCTACGCCACGCCGGAGCAACTGGCAGCGATGCGGGAAAAGGCCCGAGCCGAGGGCCGCACCCGTCTTTACGACGGCCTATGGCGCGACCGCGATCCTTCCGAAGCCCCGCCCGGGGTGAAGCCGACCATCCGCCTGCGTGCGCCCCAGACCGGCGAGACCGTGATCGAGGATCAGGTGCAGGGCCGCGTGGTCTGGCAAAACGAAAATCTGGACGATCTCGTCCTGCTGCGCGGCGACGGAAACCCGACCTACATGCTCGCCGTGGTGGTCGACGATCACGACATGGAAGTCACTCATATCATTCGTGGCGACGACCACCTGATCAATGCCGCACGCCAGAAGCAGATCTACGACGCGCTCGGCTGGAACATTCCCAGCATGTCGCATATTCCCTTGATCCACGGGCCGGACGGCTCAAAGCTGTCCAAGCGTCACGGCGCGCTAGGCGTCGACGCTTACCGGGCCTTGGGATATCTGCCGGCCGCCTTGCGGAACTATCTCGTCCGGCTCGGATGGAGCCATGGCGATCAGGAGATATTCTCGACGGAGGAGATGATCGCGGCCTTCGACCTCTCGGGCATCGGCAAATCTGCGGCGCGTTTCGACTTCGCCAAGCTTGAAAATCTCAACGGCCACTACATCCGCCACGCCGACGATCAATCCCTCGTGAAGATGTTCGAGCAAGTGCTTCCGTTCGTGCCCAACGGAACTGACCTCGCGGCCAAGCTCAATGACAGGACGCGGGGACAGTTGTTGCAGGCCATGCCAAGCCTGAAAGAACGCGCCAAGACGCTGATCGAGCTGATCGACAGCGCCTACTATATTTTCGCCGACCGGCCGCTTGAAATCGACGCCAAGGCCGCCGCCTTGCTAACGCCCGAAAACCGGCTTCTGATTGGCCGGCTCCGCGTTGCCCTGTGGGCGGTGAAAGACTGGACCGCCGAAGAGACGGAAGCCGCGATGCGCGCCTTTGCCGACCAGAACGGCCTCAAGTTCGGCGCCGTGGCCCAGCCGCTGCGCGCCGCGCTGACCGGGCGCACCACTTCCCCCGGCATATTCGATGTCTTGGCGGTCCTCGGCCGGGAGGAAAGCCTGGCCCGACTCGACGACCAGGGTCCGGACTGAAGCCTCTAGTGGAGTGGATTTGACATTCGATCCCCACTTGGCCCCGGGTCAATCAAGCGAATGTCAAATCCAAAACTCCACTAAAAACCTATATTTGCCAGTAGTCCTTTGATTCTGACATTCGCAAACGTGCCTGCCGAGATGGGAAGCGAATGCCAGAATCGGACTGCCAGGCGCCACCTTGCAGCGCACACGGCAATAAGCTACCCATTCGACTGCTTTAATTAAGACGTCCCGCCCGCCCGCCTGCCGGCCGTTTCGGAAAAGGCGCACAGCGCGGGGCTTTCGCAACGATCGCATCGGGGACCTCACGATGGCCGCATCCCAAGGCAAGACTGCAACGTTAACGGTAGGCAACAAGACCTTCGATCTTCCGATTTCGAGCGGCAGCGTCGGTCCTGACGTCATCGACATCGGCAAGCTCTACGCGCAGTCGGGGATGTTCACCTACGATCCCGGCTTTACATCCACGGCAAGCTGCGAATCGAAAATCACCTATATCGACGGCGATGCAGGTATTCTGGAATACCGCGGCTATCCGATCGAACAGCTCGCCGAGCACGGCGACTTCCTGGAAACCTGCTACCTGCTGCTATACGGCGAGCTTCCCACCAAGGAGCAGAAGCACGATTTCGACCAACGGGTGATCCATCACACGATGGTTCATGAACAGATGGCGCGGTTTTTCCAGGGCTTCCGCCGCGACGCGCATCCGATGGCGGTAATGGTGGCTTCCGTCGGCGCGCTGGCCGCGTTCTATCACGACTCGACGGACATCAACGATCCGAAGCAACGCATGATCGCGTCGATGCGCATGATCGCCAAGATTCCGACGCTCGCCGCCATGGCCTTCAAATATAATCTCGGCCAGCCGTTCATTTACCCGAAGAACTCGCTCTCGTTCGCCGAGAACTTCCTGAACATGTGCTTTGCGGTGCCGTGCGAGGAATACAAGATCAATCCGGTGCTTGCCGAGGCACTGGACAAGATCTTCATCCTTCACGCCGACCACGAGCAGAACGCTTCGACCTCGACGGTCCGCATCGCCGGCTCTTCCGGCGCCAACCCGTTTGCCTGTATCGCGGCCGGCATCGCTTGCCTGTGGGGACCGGCGCATGGCGGCGCCAATGAAGCGGCGCTGGCGATGCTGGCCGGCATCGGCACCGTCGACAAGATTCCCGAGTTCATCGCGAAGGTGAAAGACAAGAACAGCGAAGTCCGCCTGATGGGCTTCGGCCATCGCGTCTACAAGAACTACGATCCGCGCGCCAAGATCATGCAGAAGATGTGTCACGCGGTGCTGAAAGAGACCGGCCATGGCGACGATCCGATGCTGAAGGTCGCGCTGGAACTGGAAAAGATCGCGCTCAACGACGAGTATTTCATCAGCCGCAAGCTCTATCCGAACGTCGACTTCTATTCGGGCATTACGCTGAAGGCGATGGGCTTCCCGACGTCGATGTTCACTGTTCTGTTCGCGGTTGCGCGCACCGTTGGCTGGATCAGCCAGTGGAGCGAAATGATCGAGGATCCGCAGCAGAAGATCGGCCGTCCGCGGCAGCTCTATACCGGCGCGACGCGTCGCGACTACATCGGCATCGACCAGCGGAAATAACCCGGTGGGTTTTACGCACCGATGCTCCGGGATTTCCGGAGCATCGCCAGGACAATGTCCGCGGCGCGCACGCTGGGCGGCTGACTGCCGGTCGACATAATACCGTCTAGTCGCGCAAAGGCCTCGATCTGCCGCCGGCGCATCGGTGAATCGGACAAGACCTCGGCAAGTGCGCTCGCGAGTTGGTCCGCCGTGCAGTTCTCCTGAAGGAATTCGGGTACCACATTCTCGCCAATGACCAGGTTCGCGAGAATCACCGACGTGACAGTGATCGTCCGCCTGACGATCCAGGCCTCCAGCGCTCCCGTGCTGTAGGCGGTCACCATTGGCACCCGTGCAAGCGCGAGTTCCAGCGTCACGGTGCCCGATTTCGCCAGTGCCGCAGCGGCAATCCTGAACGCCGCGCGTTTTTCCTGCTCGCCGACCACAATCCGAGGGACGACCTTCCAGGATTTAACGCCTTCCCTGATCCCCTCCAGGAGATGCGGCATCGTCGGCAGGATCAACTCAAATTCCTTGCCCTTTGCCTGGAGCGTGTCCAACGCCTCGCCGAAGACCGCCATATGGTGCCGAATCTCGCCGCGGCGGCTTCCCGGCAGAACCAAAAGCACCGGCGGCGATGCGCTGCGGCGCGCCTGCTCTTCAGCGCCTGGCCTCAGCAAGCCAAGCTGTTCGGTCAGGGGGTGGCCGACGTAGCTGCACAGGGGCCCACGCAAACGCCGGTATTCCTCCGGCTCAAACGGCAGCAACGCCAGAACGTGATCGACATAGGCCCGCATGGCGCGCGCCCTGCCCGGCCGCCAGGCCCAGACCGACGGCGAGACATAGTCCACGATCGGAATCGTCGAATCGCGAGCCCGTACCCGCCGCGCGACCCGGTGGGTGAAGTCGGGGCTGTCGATGATGACGAGGATGTCGGGCCCAGCACGTAGAACCGCCGCAACAGTCTGCCGGATCAACCGCAACACCTTGGGAAGCTGTTTGAGCACGGCCGAAAAGCCAATGATCGACAGCTCCTCGATCGGAAACAGGGACTTCAGCCCTTCTCTCGCCATCGCCAGGCCGCCGACGCCCTCGAACTTGACGGCATCACCGAGACGCTGGCGAAGCACTTTCATCAGATGGGCACCCAGCCGGTCGCCGGATTCTTCTGTTGCGATCAGAAAAATCTTGCGCGCCACATGACCGTTCGCAGGGGTCGGCATCAGGAAGGCTGACCAGTCACGAAAAGACCCGCCATATCCGCCGCCTCGATCATGGCTTGCGCGTCAGCAACCACGGTATTGCCGGCAACGACCGCCACGCCCGCAAGCCCCGCGGCAGCAGCGCCTTCAACGGTTCGTGGTCCTATCGTCGGCAAATCGAAACGCAAATCCTGTTTGCTCTTGGGAGCTTTCACCAATACGCCTCGGCCTTTCCTCGCCCGAATACGACTAGCGGCACGCAGGGCTGCGATACGCGCCAGCAATTCATCGGTGCCTTCGATGCCCTCGACGCCGACCACATGGCCGTCGATCACGACGACGGCCTGACCAACGTCAAAAGGACCAAGGGCACGAAGCACCTCCTGCCCTTTGGCGATATCAGCCATGGCATCCCGGTCGGGCACGTTTCGCGTGGCGCATCCTTCGGGCATCAGCAAATCCGGCGCGACATCTCTCAAGCCCAAGAGATGAAATCCCTCCTGTTCAAAAAGGCGGCCAATACCCGACAACAGATGGTCGTCGCCGCCGCGAAAGGCGGCCCATATCCGCCGCATAAAGCGAAGCGTTCCCCAATCGAGGCGTATCTCCGACAGACCCGGCCGCACCAGCGTTCCGATGAAGACCAGGTTCTTGCAGTTTTCCGCGCGAAACAGCCTCATGGTCCGGCCCAGTTGGCCAACCGTGATCCAGTGATGACGAAAGCGTTCTGCGGCCGCGGGATCGCAAACGCCCCTGAGCGCAAATAGAACAGGATCAAAACCACGCGACTTCAAGGAATCGGCAACAGCAAACGGCATCGCCCCACCGCCCGCGATGACACCAACCGGCGACGAAACTTGCAAAGCCGCGGCTGTCATGGGCCCTACCTATTTCTCCGTCATTCCTGATCACCGTTCCGTCCGGAAGGCAGACAGAGAGGACGATGCTTTCCGGCGTCGATGAATTGCAGGATTTCCGCGATCGCGGGATCTTCACTCGCCATCGGCTGCACCGCCTCCAGTCTTTCGGAGAAGACTCCCGGTCCATGAAACAGCTTTTGATAAAATGCTCGAATCCGGGTGAGTCGTTCACGGGTGAATTTGCGGCGCCTCATGCCGATAATGTTGAGCCCTTCAAGAGCTGCGTATTGTCCGTTGACCAACGCAAAAGGAATGACATCGCCGCGAACGCCGCAGACGCCGCCCACCATGACTTGAGGTCCAATCCTGGTGAATTGATGAACGGCCGATAAACCGCCGATGAAGACGAAGTCACCGATCTCGCAGTGGCCACCCAATGTCGCGGAGGTGGCGAAGATGACGTCGTTGCCAACCTGGCAGTCATGTCCCACGTGGCTGCAATTCATGAAGTAACCGCGATCGCCGACGCGGGTGATACCACCGCCGCCGACCGTGCCGATATTCATCGTTACCGACTCACGGATCGTGCAGCTCTCGCCGATCTCAAGTTTGGTCGGCTCACCACGATAGCCAAGGGATTGCGGCGCCCCACCCAGGGAAGCGAACGGATAGATCGTGCAGCCGGCACCGATGGTCGTGCGCCCCATCACATGGACATGCGCGATCAGCTTGCAGTTCGCGCCGATGACGACGTCGCGGCTAATCACGCAGTAAGGACCGATCGTCGTGCCTTCGCCGATCACAGCGCCGTCTTCAACCCGCGCGGTTGGGTCGATCGTGGTCATCGAGGGGCCATCTCTCTTGCAGCGATTTGGAGTGAATTGTCGGTTTTTTTCAGTGGTTAGCGCGAGCCGCCGGGACTGTCCAGTGACCGAAAGGCCGGATGAACCGCCGCGTCAATTCATCGTGCGCTGTACGAAGGCAGCCCCTTGGGTCACCACGCATATATAGGAAAAAGTCTGCGCATCGCCTTCGGTTTCGATGTCCACATCCACGATGACGGGTTTGGACTGGCCTTTCCAGGTAGCCAGAATGGCAGGTGATACCGGGCGCGTCCGGGATCTCTTGACGACGAGCCCCGTGATTTTCGGTACCGCTTCAGTGGCCGTGGCGATGCACGTCTTGCCCGCATCGGCGCGGCTACCGAGGGCAACGAGCAAAACTGCGGAAGCACCCAACATCGCCAAGGGTTCGCATTTGCCCCTTCCCGCGCCGGACGGCAAAACTAGAACACAGAAAATCCGGCGTGTCGATTGCAGGTCGTGCGGCCGATCTCCGGTCAAGGGCGCAGCCGGGAGCCTAGAGTTCCGATTCCGAAGTTCGCATGATGCAGCAACCTCTAGATGTGAGCTTTCAGGAACTCAAATTCGCCGCACCAGTCCTTGCGTCAATCGGCCAGCATGGCACCCACTTCGGCCTCCGCAACGGTCGTCCCGTTTACCTTGGCATCCCCGTGAAACCACCACATCGCCTTGCGCCGGGCGATGCTGCGCATGTGATATTCGATCGTATCGCCGGGCAGAACGGGTTTGCGGAACTTGCACTTGTCGATGGTCAGAAAATAAACGGCGCGCGGCTTGTCCGTCTCCATCGCTTTGATACCGATGACGCCGGCGGTCTGCGCCATGGCTTCGATCATCAGCACGCCCGGATAAACCGGGCGATCGGGAAAATGGCCGAGAAATACCGGCTCGTTATAGGTGACGTTCTTGATACCGATTCCGCTGTGGTCCGAACGCACATTGATCAGCCGGTCGATCAGCAGCATGGGATAACGATGCGGCAGTGTCTTGAGGATCTCGTTGATATCAACGAGCTCATACTTGACCGACGTCTCCTCCATTTTCCCTGATCCTCTCCTTCGGACGTTCAGCGCCCGCGCCAGACGCCGCCCCCCTTCCGAATCCAAGGTCCGGCCGGTAGGCCCACAGGCCGATTCTGCGATCGTTGACAATCCTTGGCAATCCTTAACCCGACCCGCAGGACGGGAGCCGGACCCATTTTGGGTCCGGCTCCCTTCTGACGATTATGCCGTCAGGCCGACGATGCGATTAGAAGCTGGTGCCGCCGCCGAACTTGAATTCCTGCACGATGTCGTATTTGCCCTTGGTAATCGGTATCGCATAGTCGAAGCGGAGCGGACCAAAGGGCGACTGCCAGATCAGGCCCACACCGACCGACGTGCGCACCACGTTTTGCTGCGCCATTTGCAATCCCAAACAGGTGCCGGGTGCGGCCGGAGAAGACAAACCGTTGTTGGTTGGCGGAATACAGCCCGGCAAGTTGACTTCACCCGTCAAGGGATAATTTGTCGGTCCCTGGTAATCGCCGAGCCAACCGGCGTCAGCATAGAGGGCGCCCTTCATGTTCAGTTCCTTGGGCAGGAACCAGAACGGCGTCTGCACCTCGAACGAAGCGCCCCAATATTGCGTACCGCCGAGCGCGTCCTGCGTACCAAAAGGATTGATATCACGCGGACCGATGCCGTTCGGCGCAAAGCCACGCACGAGGTTGGGCCCCTCCTGGAATTGATCCAGCATCCGGATCTGGTTGTTGCCAACCTGGGTCATGAGACCGCCCTGGAGGTGAATCAGCCCGACCATATCCCCCACCAGCGGCATGTAGTATTTCGCGTCGATCGCCGACTTCAGATAAACCACATCGCCGCCGACGCCAGCAAAGTCCTGTTTCCAGTCGATCAAGAGACCGTCAGTCGGGTTCTTGTTGTTGTCCAGCGTATTGTAATCGAACGTGTAACCAATCGCCGACGTGATCGTCGGACCGGTAGCCAACTCCTCACGCACCGGCAAGGAAGCCTGGCTTTCGGAGTAGCAGAACAGGCCCGTGCCGGAAGGATCTCCTCCCGGAAGTAGTTTCTGGGTGAGCTGCTGTCCCGCCGGCGTATTGACGAATGCCGGAGACGGGTTGAAGGGAAGCCCGTTGTTTGGATTGTTGTTACAATCGTTCAGAAAGCTCGGCAGCTCGACTTCCGTCTGATAGATCGAATAGCGCAACTGCAGGCTCATATCCTCGCGCAGCTGAAGTCCGATTCGCGGGCTGAAACCGATGGTCTTGGTTTCGTAGGAAATAAAGTCGTTGGGCAACTGTTCGCGGTAATAGGCGTCAAGACCAAGCGCAACGCGATAGTCGAGCAGATAAGGCTCGACGAATGAAACCGTAAGCCCGCGCGCAAACTCGCCGTAGGTCACCGATACCTTGCCGAAAAGACCGCGGCCCAAGAGATTTTTTTCCGACACGCTGACTTCGGCAAGCGGACCGTCGGTCGTCGAATAACCGCCCGATACCGAGAAATCGCCGGTCGATTTTTCTTCGAGATCGACGTTGAGAATCACACGATCGCTCGATGAGCCTGGTTCGGTCGTGATCTTTACCGTCTTGAAGAAATCGAGATTCTTCAGACGGCGCTCGGAGCGATCCACAAGCGCCCGGTTGTAGGCGTCACCTTCGGCAATATCGAACTCCCGGCGGATAACATAGTCGCGTGTACGCGTATTGCCGCGCACATTGATGCGTTCGATATAGGTGCGCGGGCCTTCGTCGATAGCAAATACGATCGAGACGGTGTGCGATTCAAAATTGCGATCGCCGCGAGGCTTCACGACCGCGAAGGCGTATCCCCTCCGCGAAGCCTCGATTTGCATTTCTTCGACGGATTTCTCCAGCGCCTCGGCGTTGTAGAGCGAGCCAATGCTGACGTGCGAGTAGCTGGCAAGCGCCTTTCCGTCCAGCGCGGGGATGCTGGACTGAAAGTCGACAGAACCGACGCGGTATTGCTGACCTTCCTCGATCTTGAAGGTGACCAAAAAGCCCTTCTGTTGCGGATCATACTCCGTCAGCGCGGCAACAACCTGCACATCGGCGAAGCCGTGCTTGAGATAGTAACGGCGAATCAGATCTCGATCGGCTTCGATACGGTCGGGATCATAGACGTCGTTGCCTCCGAGGAAGCTCAACAGATTCGATTCGCGCGTCTTGATGACGTCTTTCAGGCGATAGCTCGAATAGGTCGTATTGCCGATGAATTCGACCGAATTGATACCGGTCTTGTTGCCTTCCGTGATCGTGAAGATGAGATCGACGCGGTTGTTCGGCTGCTCGATGATTTCGGGCTTGACCGTCACATCATAACGGCCGGAGTGACGATAGATATCCGCGATTCGCTGGGCATCCGACTGGACCATCGGACGCGACAAAGTCCCGCGCGGTTTTGACTGAATTTCGGACGTGAGTTGCTCGTCCTTGATCTTCTTGTTGCCTTCGAAAGCCACGCGGCCAATCACCGGGTTCTCGACCACCCTCACGACGATTCGGCCGCCGGCCTGATTGATGTTCACGTCCTGGAACAGGCCGGTTTCGATCAGGCTCTTCAAACCGTCGTCGATATGCCCCTGGTCAAGCTTTCCCTCGGGACCGGGCCTGAAATACGACCGGATCGTGGAAGCCTCGACCCGGCGATTACCCTCGACCTCGATCGAATCCACGGTCTGCGCCGATGCCGGTGAGGATGTGAGCCCCCCCGCAACCGTTGCAGCAAATGACGTCGCCAACATGATCAGGGCGGCCAGCAAGCCTCCCCGTACCCGCATTCCAAGCTTCATGCGCCGAGCGCCCTTACAATCTTGTCGCCGATCCGTAACTTACGAACCGGCAAATCCCCATCTGCCGCCCTGCTTGTAACCAATTTTACCAAAGCGGCAAACCTAATGTCGCAGCGCGATTTCATTTTCATTCCAAGACGTTGCCTATTGGCCACGTCATAAAAAAGCCGCTTCACGATGACGCGAGATGCAAGATGTCGTTATAAGTGACGAACACCATCAACATCAGCACCAGCCCTAACCCGATTCGGGACCCCATTTCCTGGGCTCTCGGAGACAATGGACGCCCCCGCACGGCTTCCACCGAATAGAACAAAAGATGACCGCCATCGAGGAGCGGCACCGGGAACAGATTCAGCAGGCCGATCGACACCGAAAGCGCCGCACAGAGCTGCAGCACGAACTGGAAACCGAGACTTGCCGCCTGGCCCGAGAGTTGCGCGATCCGCAAGGGACCGCCGAGATCGCCGGTAGAGCCGGCGCCGACAAACAGCGAGCCGACAAACTTGAACGTGCTGTCGATGATAAACCAGACCTGCTCGACGCCGATCTTCAGCGATTCGAGATAGCCGACCGGCGTGGTCTTGGGATCGCTGGGCTGGGCGTTGTACTGGATGCCCAGCACGCCGATCTTGTGGCTGTTGCCAAAGATGTCTTTCACTTCCTTCAGCGCCGGCGTCGCCGACAGCGTGAGGACCGCATCGTCACGCTTCACGCGGAATGTGAGCTTGGCGCCGGCATTGGTGGAAACGATTCGCTGCATATCGGCGAAACTTTCGATCGCAGTCCCATCGATCGAGACGACGACGTCCCCGACCTGGAAGCCTGCCGAAGCCGCGACACTATCGGCCTGAACCACATCAACACGCGGGGTCGAACTGGGCTTGCCGAAATAAAGCGACATGCCGGCGAAGATCAGAATCGCGAGCAGAAAATTCGCAATCGGACCTGCGGCCACGATCGCCGCCCGGGGACCAACCCCTTTGTGATGAAAGCTGACGGCCTGATCGTCGGCAGTCATGTTGCCGAGTGTTTCCAGGTCGGGCGTCGAGGCCTCGCTGTCATCGCCAAAGAATTTAACGTAGCCGCCGAGCGGCACGGCCGAAATCCGCCAGCGGGTTCCATGCCGGTCGTTGAATCCGGCCAATTCCGGCCCAAACCCGAGCGAAAAGGTTAACACCTTCACGCCCGCCCAACGGGCGACCAGGAAATGGCCAAGTTCGTGGAAGAAAACGACGACGGTCAGCACAAACAGGAAAGGAACAATGTACCCGATCAGGCCATGGCCTAACACATTGAAACTGTGCTGAAAAAACTCGGACATTCAATTTCCCTCACCCGGAACCCAAAGGCTCTCCACCCCAACGCTCTAGGATGCCTTTAAGGCAATTTGAGGCAATAGGGTGACCGCTTTATTTCGAGCATTATAGTCAACAGCAATTGCATCATCGGCGGAAGTCAGCGGCGCCAGATTCCCGGAGCGAATCCATGCTTCCAGCGTCGATTCGACCAATCGCGCAATGGCGCCAAATCGGATCTTGCCGGCGATGAATGCGGCGACCGCGACCTCGTTCGCCGCATTGTAGACCGTGGTCGCACCGCGCCCCGTTCGCAACGCCTCATAGGCGAGCCTGAGTCCCGGGAATCGCTCAAAATCCGGCGCCTCGAACGTCAGCTGCCCGATCTTGGCGAGATCGAGTTTCGCCGCAGGACCTGTGATTCGATCGGGCCAGCCCAGGCAATGTGCGATGGGCGTACGCATATCAGGCGCACCGAGCTGCGCTACCACGGAGCGATCGGAGAACTCGACCATTCCATGGATGATCGATTGCGGATGAACGAGGACGTCGATCTCTTCCGCCGTCAAGCCAAACAGGTACGCCGCTTCGATCACCTCGAGGCCTTTGTTCATCATCGAGGCCGAATCGATGGTGATCTTCTGCCCCATGCTCCAGTTTGGATGCTTTAGCGCCTGCGCCAGCGTTGCCTGCTCGATGTCGGCGCTCGACCAGGTGCGGAACGGGCCGCCCGACGCGGTGATGATGACGCGGACCAATTCCTCCCGGTTTCCGGAGCTCAATGCCTGAAACAATGCGTTGTGTTCGGAGTCCGCCGGCAGAATGCAGGCCCCTGCCTGCGTCGCGCGCTGCATGAAGAAATCGCCGGCGCACACCAGGCATTCCTTGTTGGCCAGGGCCACGGTCGCACCTCGATCCACCGCCGCCAGCGCAGGCTTCAAACCGGCCGCGCCACTCACGGCGGCCATCACCCAATCGGCAGGGCGCGCGGCCGCCTCGATCACAGCACTTTCACCGGCTCCGCATTCCGTTCGCGTGCCCGCTAGCGCGTCTTTCAGTTCCTGCAATCGATTCGGATCGGCGACGGCGACATAGCGCGCGCCGAATTCCTTGGCGAGATTGGCCAGCCCCTGCACGTTGTTATTCGCCGTCAAGGCCTCGACACGGTAGCGATCTTTCGAAGCCCGGAGCAAATCCATTGTGCTGTCGCCGATCGAACCGGTCGCGCCTAGCACGGTGACCGAACGAACGGCGGGGGTCGCTTTATTGTTACGCAAGGGAACGGCGCTCATACTTCACCAAACCATAAGACCGCGGCCGACGCCATCCGCGCCGCCCCGCAAAAAGCCGAAAATAGCCGCCAAAACGATGGCGGCGACGAAGCCGTCAAGGCGGTCCATCAACCCGCCATGTCCGGGAATGAGGCGGCTGGAATCCTTGACGCCAAACTTGCGCTTGACCGCAGACTCGAAGAGATCGCCGAGCTGCGAGGCAATCGAGAGAATGGTGCCCAACACCAGCAGCGGCACGGTCTTTCCGAGATCGAAGGCCGCAAATCCGCCCGCCACGCCAAGGCTTGCCACAAAACCGCCGATCGCTCCCGCCCAGGTCTTTTTCGGGCTAACCCGCGGCCAGAGCTTTGGACCGCCGATGAACCGGCCCGCAAAGTATCCGCCGATATCGGTCGCCCAAACCACCAGCAGCACCAACATCAGCGCCGAAAAACCCCAGATCGGATCCAACCGCACCGCGCTGGAGGCAATCGAGGCTGCCAATGCATAACCGATTCCGGCTGCGGCCCAGACGCGGCGTTCGGGTGAAAATATCCCAACAGCCAGAATTCCCAGCACGACAACCACAACGATCGGCGCCGCCGCCATATGCTCCGCGTCAACCCAGCCCACACCCAAAAGAATGAGGATCCCCAGGACGACCAGGCGCGGCTTGCGCGCGCCGATGATAGCGAGCCATTCAACGTAAAGCCCGATCGCGGCTGCGGTGACAAGGCCGGTCCAAAGCCATCCGCCGGCATAGGCGATGGCGACGGCAAGGGGCGCCATCACCAGCGCGGCGACAATCCGTAACAGAAGGTTCCGCACCTCCTGCCCGGCCGCGGTTATCGATGCGGATTCGCTTTCTGTCACGATCCGGTTTTCGCAACCAGACCGCCAAATCGACGCTCGCGCCGGGCATATTCCGCTATTGCGCCCTCGAGCGCGGCCTTGTCGAAATCGGGCCAGTGGACCGGAACAAAAACGAGTTCGCTATAGGCCGCCTGCCACATCAGGAAATTCGAGAGCCGCTGTTCGCCGCTGGTGCGGATAATCAGGTCGGGATCGGGGACTTCGGGAGCGTCGAGGTATCGGCCGAGCGTGTCCGCATCGATGGAGGATGGGTCGCGCTTGCCTTCCGCCACCTCGACGGCAAGCCGTTGCGCCGCTCGCGCAATTTCCTGCCTTGAGCCGTAGTTGAACGCAACGATGAGATGCATGCGATCGTTGTCCCGCGTCAGGTCCTCGGCTTCCTTGAGAAGGGCGCAAATGTCCGGCTCAAGCCCCTCGCGTTCGCCGATCACGCGGACACGGACGCCGTCGCGATGCAGGGTGGCGAGGTCGTTGCGGATAAATCGCCGCAACAGTCCAAACAGGTCACCGATTTCAGAAGCCGGCCTCGACCAGTTTTCCGAGCTGAAGGAGAAAATCGTCAAGTAACGAATGCCCAGTTCGCCAGCGGCACGAACGACATTGCGCAGGGCCTCGACGCCGCGGCGATGACCTTCCACACGAGGAAGACCGCGCGCTGCGGCCCATCGTCCGTTCCCATCCATGATGATCGCCACATGCAAAGGACCACTCCCTCGATCCGGTCCCTCAGTCACAGGCGCTGCGGCATTCGACATCAATCAATCCCTTGGAGCCCGACCTCGAACACGGATGTTTCGACAGGTCGCGCCCGGACAAAAAGCTAAACGGTCAGGATTTCCTTTTCCTTCGCCGCCAGCAGCTGATCGATTTCCGAGATCGTGCCGTCGGTCGCCTTTTGCACGTCGTTCGCCAGGCGCTCCTGGTCGTCTTCGGAAATCTCGTGATTCTTTTCGAGCTTTTTGAGTGTGTCGAGACCGTCGCGCCGTACGTGCCGAACCGCAACCTTCGCAGCTTCCGCGTATTTATGCGCGACCTTGACCAGTTCCTTGCGGCGATCCTCGTTGAGCTCGGGAATCCGCAAGCGAAGGACCTGCCCTTCGGTTGCCGGACTCAAACCGAGATTGGAATCGACGATCGCCTTCTCGACCGCCTTCACCATCGACTTGTCCCAGACCTGGACCGACAGCAGGCGCGGCTCGGGAACACTGACGGTTGCAAGCTGATTGAGCGGCATGTGCGAACCATAGGCCTCGACCTGGACCGGCTCCAGCATCGATGCTGCGGCACGTCCCGTCCGCAAGCCGCCGAGCTCGTGCTTGAGAGATTGCGTGGCGCCCTGCATGCGGCGCTTCAATTCGTTGATGTCGAAACCAGCCGTGGACATGACGCTCTCTCCTCCTGAATACGGTTGCCGTGACACCGCACCCCGTGTTTTGGCGCGGCAAAACTACAAACGGCTAACCGGCAACGATAGTGCCGCGGCCGGTACCATTCAGAATGGCGCCGATCGAACCCGGTTCGGCAATCGAAAACACAATGATAGGCAGCGACGTCTCCCGGGCAAGCGCAAATGCGGTCGCGTCCATTACCTTGTAGCCGCCCCCAATCGCTTCGGAATGGGTCAGGCGATCAAATCGCTTGGCGGACGGGTCCTTTTTCGGATCGGCGCTGTAGATGCCGTCGACATTGGTGGCCTTCAGCACCGCCTGCGCACCGATTTCAGCCGCGCGCAACACCGCCGTGGTGTCGGTGGTGAAAAAAGGATTTCCGGTTCCGCCGCCAAGCAGCACGATACGTCCCTCGGCAAGATATTTGTGCGTCGCACCTCGGGTGAAAAGCTCGCATATCTGCGGCATGACGAAGGCCGACAAGGCGCGCGCCGGCGTGCCCCGGCGTTCGATCGCCGCCTCGAGCGCCAGGCAATTCATCACCGTGGCCAACATGCCCATGGTGTCGCCGGTCGGCCGGGAGACGCCCTGCGAGGACACTTCAACGCCGCGAACCATATTACCGCCACCGATCACGACAGCAATTTCTGTGCCGAGCTTTTGCGCGGCGATCAGATCGGATGCGACGCGGTCGACGGTCGGCTGGTCGATGCCGGCGCCATGGCTGCCGGCGAGATATTCGCCGGACAGTTTGATCACCACGCGACGATAGACCGGCCCTGCCATCTGCTAATCGCTTTCCCTATCCCGCCCGGCAGCTCGCGAGCGCCAACGGGCTACAAGCGCTGTCCGGGGCGGTTACTTCTGACCGCTGGCGGCCGCAACTTCGGCTGCAAAGTCGGTTTCCTGCTTTTCGATTCCCTCGCCGAGAGCATAGCGCAAAAATCCGGCCACCTTGATCGGCCCGCCGACCTTACCCTCAGCTTCCTTGACCGCCTGGGCCACGGACTTGCCGCTGTCGTGGATGAAGGCCTGCTCAAGGAGGCAGACTTCCTTGTAGTAGGTCTTCAGACCGGACTCGACGATCTTTTCGATCACATTCTCAGGCTTGCCCTGCTGACGGTATTTGTCGGCGAGCACATCCTTCTCGCGCTTGACGGTTGCCGGATCGAGCCCGGTCGGATCGATGGCCAGCGGGTTCGCAGCCGCGACATGCATCGCCAACTGCTTGCCGAGCGCTGCGAGTTCATCGGTCTTGCCCGGCGATTCCAGCGCGACGATCACGCCCATTTTGCCGGCGCCTTCGATCACGGCATTATGCACGTAGCTCGACACCACGCCCTTGCCGACTTCAAGCAAAGCGGCGCGGCGCAGCGTCATGTTTTCGCCGATGGTGGCGATGGCGTCCGCAATGGCGGTCTCGACGGTTACGTCGCCGACCTTGGCAGCCTTGATCTTTTCGACGTCGGCGCCGACATCGAGCGCGACCTGCGCGACCATCTTCACCAGCCCCTGAAACTGGCCGTTGCGCGCGACGAAATCGGTCTCGGAATTGACTTCGACGACCACGCCCTTAATACCTGCCGTCACGGCCCCGATCAGTCCTTCAGCCGCGACCCGGCCCGCTTTCTTGGCGGCCTTGGACAGGCCCTTCTTGCGCAGCCAATCCTGCGCGGCCTGCATGTCGCCGCCGCTCTCGGTCAGTGCCGCCTTGCAATCCATCATGCCCGCGCCGGTAGATTCGCGCAGGTCCTTGACCATCGCCGCCGTGATTGTCGCCATGTCGCTATCGTCCTTTGCCTGTGACGGCGATCGGATGCGGCTCGACCTCTGCCGCTATCCGCCGTCACCAATGCCGTAAAAAAGCAATTTGCCCGTTATGCCGGCCGGGATTTCCGGCCGGCAAATTACTACTCCGCCTCAGCGGTGAGGGTCTTGGCCTGCGCTACCCATGCGTCGGCGCGGGCCGGAAGACCGACATCTTCGCCGATCTTGTGGGCGGTGTCGTGATCGAGTTCGGCCAGCTGCCAGTAGTGGAAGATGCCCAGGTCGTTGAGCTTCTTCTCGATGGTGCCGGATACGCCGGTGAGCTTCTTGAGGTTGTCCGGCGCGCCACGCGGCCCGGCCAGACCCTGGAAGCCGGAAGCCGGCGCGGCGGCGGGAGCTTCCTCGCGCACCGGATGGGACGAAGCACCGATATCGATCCCGGAGTCGCCCTGAGCACGCGAAATACCGTCGATCGCAGCGCGCGCCACCAGATCGCAATACAGCGAGATCGCCCGGCCGGCGTCGTCGTTGCCGGGGACGACATAGGTGATGCCCTTCGGATCGGAGTTGGTATCGACGATCGCCGCCACCGGAATATTCAGCCGCTGGGCTTCCTGGATCGCGATGTCTTCCTTGTTGGTGTCGATCACAAAGATCATGTCCGGCAAGCCGCCCATGTCCTTGATGCCGCCGAGCGAGCGGTCGAGCTTGTCGCGCTCGCGCTGCAACGTCAGCCGCTCTTTCTTGGTGTAGGCGTTGGCATCGCCGGAATTGAGCACCTCATCGAGATGCCGCAGCCGCTTGATCGAACCGGAAATCGTCTTCCAGTTGGTTAGCGTACCGCCAAGCCAGCGCGAGTTGACGAAATACTGCGCCGAGCGCTTGGCAGCCTCGGCGACGCCGTCCTGCGCCTGCCGCTTGGTGCCGACAAACAGGATACGGCCGCCCTTGGCGACGGTATCGCTGACCGCCTGAAGCGCGCGATGCATCAGCGGCACGGTTTGCGCCAGATCGATGATGTGGATGTTGTTGCGCGCACCGAAAATATAGTCGGCCATTTTCGGATTCCAGCGGTGCGACTGGTGGCCAAAGTGCACGCCAGCCTCAAGCAGCTGACGCATAGAAAAATCGGGTACTGCCATGGTTCTAATTCTCCGGTTGGTTCCTCCGGAAACGTGTGAGCAAACGAGCCTAATGGCCCGGCTGCCACCGGACGGCCTTTTGAGCCATGTTTCCGTGTGAGATGGCGCGCTATATAGCCTGATTTGCGCCAGAAGCAAGGAAATACGGGTCTTTTGAGCCCGGAAAGACCGCGAAATCACCCCGGACACACCCGGATTGAGGGCGATCCCGCAACCGGCGGCCCAAAATGGCACGAACGTCCTGCGAAAAGCCGAAGATCAACGCGTCTCCTGGCTGCGTTTCGCCTGACGACGATCCGCGTCGAGATCGGCTTTGAGGTCAATAACGCTTGCGAAGAAGGTGTCCGGCGTGCGCAACGACACGGCGCGGAACGCCGGTGGCAGCAAGAGGCGGGCTGTGTTTTGCCGCCCGAGGTCAGAGAACGCCTCCGAGCGCTGTAGCGTCTGCACTCCGATCGCAAGAACCATAAGCGCCGCCACGATCACGCCCTTCAACCACGTCCCCCGTGAGCTAATCCCGCGCAGATGCATAAAGCACGCGGCAGCCAGGATTGTCCATGTCGCGGCATATTCGTAGTCGCTGGGCGCGGGCCAGGTCAGTCCAAAGGACGCGTATTTGGCGAACTCGTTGTAGATCAGCGTGACGAGAAAGCAGACCAGCGCGATGACAAGGTTGTGCGAAAATTGCGCGCGTCCGGCAAGAAGGCGCGAGACGAGCGCCCATATGCCCACCCAGACCAGCACAACTCCGCTCAACGTAAGCAATGGCGTCATGTAATTCGAAAGCCGCGGCTCTCCGGTTTGGGCCAGCCAAACCCTGAGCATGACGAATCCGAGCACGATCACCGTCAGTGCGGCAACCATGGCCGTCGGTAACGCACCCTGCTCGCCCAGCACCCTGCGCTCGGGCTCGACGGCATAGTCGCCGGTGCGGACCCGCAGCAGCGTCTGGCCGATCCGCAGCGGCCTAGCGCCGTCGGTTGCCAGGCGCGTGATCCGGTCCTTGCTGCCATCCAGGAAGGTACCGTTGGCGCCGCCCAGGTCCTCAGCGACGAGTTCTCCAGCCGCGTTGCATGACACGCGCAGATGACGAGCCGCAACATAGGGGTCATCGACGATGACGTCGTTGTCATAGCCGCGGCCGATGGTGGCCTCCTCGCCGGCAATCCGTACGCGGCTGACGACGTCGCGATGACGCGAGAGAATTTCAACCCAGATCATTTATTCACCCGCACTGAGTCGAGGAAGCGCCGGCCGAGGTCCATCGCATCGTCATAGCCAACGGCCTGCATGCTCAATCGCGAGACCAGCGCCTCGCTGCCATCGTCCTGCGTGACGGCGATGAGCGCGACGTCGTAGAGACCGTCGAACTCGCGATAAGCTCGTGCGCACCACATGACACGCAGCGCCGGCCGGTCCGACGCCGTGGCGCCGCCGACGAAATCGTCACGGCAATGCTCCGGCGTATACCATTTCCGATAGGAGCCGCCGCCCAGCACACGCGCCTGGCTGAGCTGGGCGAGATAGGTCGCGAATTGAAACTGATTGAGTTCAGTGGCCCTCACATAGGAATGATTGATCTGAATATTTCCCGTCGTCAGATCTGACGTAATGAACAGGCTGGCATCGCTCACGCAACTCGTCGAATTCATGCTGAAGCGCGGCTTGGGCGCGACGCCGGCATTGGTTTGAGCCCAACAGTTGAACCAGGACACCGCGGTCTCGGGCCCCTGATACGGGCCCAGCGCAACCGGGCGGAAGCCTTGCTCGCGGAGGGATTTATAGAGCGCTCCGCGCGACTCCGCTATCTGCCGGCTGATTTCGCCGCGCAGATCCGGCGACTCCTGCCGACTGCGCACCCGCTGCAAGAGGGCTTCGGCAAACCGCGCCGGGACGAGAAAGCTTACGAGCTGGCCGTCGCGGCGCGTAGCAACGTTGACGCCGACGATCGTGCCGTCGGCCGTGACGGTCGGACCGCCGCTCATGCCGGGATTGAGCGCCCCGCTGAAATGGATGCGGTCGATGTAACTATGCTCGACCAGACCGCTATAGGTCCCCTCGATGATGGTGAATCCGAGCTCAAGCGGATTTCCCATGGCGTACAGCCGTTCACCCCTCGGCAGGTCGCCGTGGATGGCAGCCGGGTCAAATGTGAAGAACGGCGCATCGTGTTTGTCGATCCGCACGACCGCGAGGTCGTTGGGAAGATCCACGCCAAGAAGATGGACATCGCCATGCGTGCCGTCCGCAGCCGTGTATTCGAGGCGGTAAACGTTCGGTTCGAACACCATCTGCGAAACCACATGGTAGTTCGTGATCGCCAACCCGTCGGCCGAGACCAGGAATGCAGAACCGTAGGATGCCTGCTGGCCGGCTCCCGCAACCAGGGTGCGGATTTGCAGGAGGCGCGGCGGCGCGTTGGCATAGACGGCTTCGGCACCCGAGATCTGGCCGGACGCCGCGTAAGCAGCAGCGCAGCCGGCGGCTGCCGATATCAACAACCAGAGCCCGCGCACGAGGATTGCAAACCAAGTCGTCAAAACGTCACCGCAATCCCTTCAACCGGACAGTCGCTTTCGCCAATGCCCTCCCCGCCTGCCACCGGCAAGTGCAGGCCGGACTACGCTTACCGCTATTTCCGGGCAGCCGTTTAGCCAAAACACCGTTTGGTTGCAACGATGTTGCGGCTAACACGAAGGGCGTTTAGCCGCATGATCCGGTCGTCTGGCCGCAGCTGTTATCGACGGCCAAAGCCATTCGCCGCACAGCGTCTCCACCAATCTCGACGCCAGCCACCGCCTTGATCTCACCAGCGATCTGCGGCGACACCTGGAAACGGACGGACACCCAGCTTGAACTCGACCTCGATCTGCATGTCGAGGCGCGAGCGCGATATCGCCGCTGCCGGACTGGCCGGGCGGCGGCGAAAGACGCCGCGCGATCGACTCCAGCGGCTCGGTGTCGCGCAGAAATATCCGCAGACCCTTTTGGTCTTGGCGGCGGCATGCAGCACGCGCGCCCGCATATCCTCGCCCTGCGTCGCATACACTTGCGTAACAAGACCCATGTTCGTCATCATTTAACCCTGACCGATAAATGAACTCCTGCAGCGGAACTTTTTTCCCGTGGGCCACCGGTCGGAGTTCCCAGTGTAACAGATTATTTTTGCCCTTCCGGTAGGTCAGCACCTGTCGGAAATGAGCCGTCGTCGGCTCTATCACGCGCACAAATGCGTCGTGTCAAAAGGACAGCATGTCCATGCCATTGTCTCCCGCAGATCCACTCAACCTCGCAGACAATCAAAGGCCCTCGCGCATTGTGAAGATGTTTGCCGCCTTGAGCGCGACGAATGAAGCCATCTTGCGGGTCAATTCGAAAGAGGAGTTGCTTCAGCAAGTTTGCGATGCGGCCCTGCAAAGCGGTAATTTTCTTGCGGCGGCAATCGTCACGTCCGAGCCCGGGTCGGATATGTTGAAGGTCGCGGCCTCAGCCGGCAACGATGCCGAACTTCGCGCCCGCACCTATTCGAGCCTGGCGACTTCGCCGCTCGGCAACGGTTTGGTCGGAGTTGCATTCCGCACCGGCAAACCTTGCGTGAGCAATGACCTTCTGAACGACCCGCGCTTGAAGTCCTGGCATCAGGCGGCAAGCCGCGGGGGTGCACGTGCCGCGGCAGCTCTCCCTGTGATCCGCGCCGGCAATAGCGTCGGCGTGCTGCTGGTTGTGCTCGACGAGATCAATGCGCTCGACGAAGCGACCGTCGCGCTCCTCGCCCGCATGGCCGAAAATCTGGCATTCGGGTTCGACAACATCGACCGCGAAGAAGCGTGCAAACGTAACGAGCGCGCCGCCCGGCGGCTGGCAAAGATGTTTGCGGCGCTGAGCGCCATCAACGAAGCCATTCTCCGTTCCAAAACCGCCGCCGAACTTTACGAACTCGTCTGCAATGCGGCCGTTCACGTGGGCGATTCTCTGGCGGCTACGGTACTTCTGGCTGAACCCAACTCTCATTGGTTGCAGCCGGTGGCAGGCACCGGTCAAATTATCACGACGGTCAGAAAGTCGCACTTCTCGACCAATCCTGACGATATCTACGGCCGGGGCATTTGCGGCAACGCGTTCCGTACCCAGAAGGCGTGTGTCAACGACGACCTCATCACGTCGGAACAAGGACGGCCATGGCGGGAATCGAGCCGCGAGGCCGGCGTGGTCGCAAGCTGCGCCGCCCCGCTCACCAAATTCGGAAAGAGCATCGGCGTACTTCTGTTTTTCATCACCAAATCCTGGGCAACGGACCAGGAAATCGTCGCCCTGCTGGCGCGCATGGCGGAGAACGTCTCGGTCGCGCTTGAAAACCTGGATATCGCCGACAAAAAGGAGAAGGCAGACCACCGTATTCAGTATTTGGCGACCCACGACGACTTGACGAATTTGCCCAATCGACTCGCCTTCCAGCAGTTCTTCGGACAGTCGGTCAGATCGGCGACTCGCTCCGGCCGCAAATGTGCGTTGATCTTTATCGATCTCGACCGCTTCAAGGTGATCAACGATTCCCTTGGACATACCGCGGGCGACACGTTGCTCATTGAGGTCGCTGATCGGCTTCGCCGCTGCGTGCGAGAGAGCGACCTGGTGGCGCGATTTGGCGGCGACGAATTCGTCGTGGTTCTCGACGGAGTTGAAGACCAAAACGAGATTTCCATCGTCGCGGCGAAAATTCTCGAAGCCCTGATGCCGCCGATGGTTCTCGCAGGCCATGAGTGCAGCACGACCGGCAGCATCGGCATCGCCGTTTTTCCCGACAACGGCAGCGACGTGCAAACCCTGACCAAGAATGCCGATATAGCGATGTATCGCGTCAAGGAAGAGGGAAAGAACAACTTTCGTTTCTTTACGCCCGAAATCAAAAGCCAATCGATCGAGAGGCTGACGCTCGAAACAGATATGCGTCACGCACTTGAACTCGACGAATTTGCGCTGCACTACCAGCCTAAATTCGACGTCGTTACAGGCCGGATCAGCGGCGTCGAAGCTTTGCTGCGCTGGTCCCATCCAAAGCTTGGCAATCTGCCGCCTTCCGAATTTATCCCGCTCGCCGAAGAGACCGGGCTTATTATCCCGATCGGCCGATGGGTTCTCATGGCCGCCGCGATCCAGAACATGGCCTGGCAAAATCAGGGCCTGCCTGCCATATCGGTGGCGGTCAATCTTTCGCCGCGGCAATTCCTCGACGCCAACCTTCTCAAGGACATCGACGAAGTATTGGCATCGACCGGAATGCCCGCCCATCTGTTGCAGCTTGAAATCACCGAAAGCATGGTGATGCAGAATGTCGAACGCGCCATCAGACTGCTCGACGAAATTCGCAGCCGCGGCGTTCGGCTGGCGATCGATGATTTCGGCACCGGCTACTCGTCGATGTCGTTGATGAAGAAGTTTCCCATCGACACCATCAAGATCGATCGCTCCTTTGTTCGGGACCTCGCGGAGAGCGCTGAAGACCGCGCGATCACAACGGCCATTATCAGCATCGGCAAGGCCCTGGGGTTGACGGTGGTTGCCGAGGGCGTCGAGACGAAGGCGCAAGATAAATTCCTGCGCGACCAGACTTGCGACGAGATCCAGGGCTACCTGCTCAGTAAGCCCCTGCCGCCGGAGGACATCCCGACGCTCTTCGTCTCGGTTTTGGACGCCCCGACTCTGCAACCGCAAATTCCGATTGAAACTTCCGGCCAGCGCAAGCGTCCATCGGATAGGAAAGTTCGCACCGCCGTCTAGTGCGGCGGGCGTTTAGCCGGCAGGGCCGTCAGAGCGTCTCCACCATCTCGACACCAGCCACCGCCTTGATCGCACCGGCGATCTGCGGCGACACCTGGAAACGGCCATCCAGTTTGAACTCGACCTCGGTCTGCATGTCGAGGCGCAGCACGAGCGCGATATCGCCGCTGCCTGACTGGCCGGCCGGCGGCGAAAGACGCCGCGCGATCGACTCCAGCGGCTTGGTGTCGCGCAGGAATATCCGCAGACCCTTTTGGGTCTTGGCGGCGGCATCGTCCAGCGCTTCGGCATGCAGCACACGCGCCCGCACATCCTCGCCCTGCAACTCGGCGCCCAACTGCAGCAGCACGGCTGCTCCCGGTTCCAGTATATCGCGGTACTGGGCCAGACCTTCGGAGAACAGCACCGCCTCGAAATGACCCGTCGGGTCCGACAGCCCGATGATGCCCATCTTGTTGCCGGTCTTGGTGCGCCGCTCCATGCGCGAGACCACCGTCGCGGCCACCTTACCCGCGGTCGCGCCGGTCTTCACCGCGCGCGAAAATTCGGCCCAGGACTGCACGCGCAGCCGCTTGAGCACCGTTGCGTAGTCGTCGAGCGGATGACCCGACAGGAAGAATCCGATCGCGTCATATTCCCGTCGCAGCCGTTCGGCCGGCAGCCACGGCTCGACCTGCGGCAGCATGATGGTCGGCGCATCCGCAGCCCCGCCGAACATATCGTTCTGGCCGGAGGTTGCTGCCTCATGGCTGCGCTGACAGGCGGCCAGCACCGCATCAGCACCTGCAAAGACCCGCGCCCGGTTCGGCTCCAGCGTATCGAAGGCACCGGCGGCGGCCAGGCTCTCGATGATCCGCTTGTTGATCGCCCGCGGGTTCACGCGGGAGGCAAAATCGGCAAGCGAGGTAAACTGCCCGTCGCCGCGTGCATCGATGATCAGTTCAACCGCTTGCTGGCCGACGCCCTTCAGCGCGGCGAGCGCGTAGTAAATCGTCCCGTCGCTGACCTCGAAGACAGCGCCCGAGCGGTTGACGTTGGGCGCCTCGACCTTGATCCCCAGCCGCTGCGCCTCGGCGCGAAATTCCGAGAGCTTGTCGGTATTGTTGAGGTCGAGCGTCATCGACGCGGCCAGGAATTCGACCGGGTAATGCGCCTTCATGTAGGCGGTGTGATAGGAGACCAGCGCGTAAGCTGCGGCATGGCTCTTGTTGAAACCGTAGTCGGCGAATTTCGCGAGCAGTTCGAAAATCGTCTCCGCCTGCCCTTTGGGAACGTTGTTCTTGACCGCCCCCGCAACGAAGATCGCGCGCTGCTTCTCCATCTCGGCGCGGATCTTCTTGCCCATCGCGCGTCGCAAGAGGTCGGCGTCGCCGAGCGAATAGCCGGCCATCACCTGGGCGATCTGCATCACCTGTTCCTGGTAGATGATGACGCCGAATGTCTCCTTGAGGATCGGCTCCAGCATAGGATGCAGGTATTCCGGCTCCTCATCGCCATGCTTGCGCGCGCAGTAGGTCGGGATATTCGCCATCGGACCCGGCCGATACAGCGCCACCAGCGCGATGATGTCCTCGAAGCGGTCGGGCCGCATGTCGACAAGCGCCCGCCGCATGCCCTGACTTTCCACCTGGAACACGCCGACCACGTCACCCCGCGCCAGCATCTGGTAACTATCGGCATCATCCAGCGGCAACGTCGCCAGATCGATCTCGACGTGCCGCTGTTTGAGCAGCTTCACCGCGACATCGAGCACGGTGAGCGTCTTCAGCCCCAGAAAGTCGAATTTGACGAGGCCCGCGGGTTCGACCCACTTCATATTGAACTGGGTGACGGGCATGTCGGACTTCGGATCACGATAGAGCGGCACAAGCTCGCTCAAAGGCCGGTCACCGATCACGATGCCCGCGGCGTGGGTAGAGGCATGCCGGGTCAGGCCTTCGAGGCGCTGCGCGATGTCGAAGGCGCGCGCCACCACCGGATCCTCGTCGCGAAACGCCTGGAGCTTTGGCTCGCCTTCGATTGCGGCCGCCAGAGTCACCGGAGCGGCCGGATTTTGCGGCACGAGCTTGGTCAGCTTGTCGACCTGCCCGTACGGCATTTGCAGCACGCGGCCGACGTCGCGCAGCACGCCGCGCGCCTGAAGCGTTCCGAACGTGATGATCTGGGCAACCTGATCGCGGCCGTAGCGTTTTTGCACGTAGTCGATCACCTCGCCGCGGCGATCCTGACAGAAATCGATGTCGAAGTCGGGCATCGACACGCGTTCCGGATTGAGAAAGCGTTCGAACAGGAGACCAAAGCGAATCGGATCGAGATCGGTGATCGTGAGTGCATAGGCCACCAGCGAACCCGCGCCGGAGCCGCGGCCGGGCCCGACTGGAATACCTTCCGACTTGGCCCATTTGATGAAGTCGGCAACGATCAGGAAATATCCCGCATAGTTCATGCGGGTGATGACATCGAGTTCGAAGGCGAGCCGCGCACGATAATCCTCGTCTGAGCTTCCTTGCGAAAGGCCGTGAACGGCGAGCCGGCGACTAAGGCCCTGCTCGGCCTGACGGCGCAGTTCAGCCGCTTCCTCGTTGGCCGCATCCGCGGCATTGGTGCCGGCGCCGACGGTGAAACGCGGCAGAATCGGCTTGCGCGTCTTGGGCCGGAACGCGCAGCGCTCGGCAATCTCGACGGTGGAACTCAACGCCTCCGGAATGTCGGCAAACAACACCGCCATTTCGGCGCGCGTCTTGAAGCGATGATCCGGCGTGAGCTGCTCGCGCTCGGTTTCAGCGATCAGACGGCCGCCGGCGATGCAAAGCAAGGCGTCATGGGCCTCGTAGTCATCCGATGTCGCAAAATACGGCTCGTTGGTGGCGACGAGCGGCAGGCCCTTCGCATAGGCCAGGTCGATCAGCCCGGCCTCGACGCGCCGTTCCTTCTCGATGCCATGCCGTTGCATTTCGACATACAGGCGATCGCCGAACAAAGCGGCAAGACGCTCGCAGCGCGACGTTGCCAGCGCCGCCTGATCGGCCGCCAAGGCCAACGAAACCGGACCGTCCGGCCCGCCCGTCAGCACGATCAGGTCCTCCGCATGGTCCTCCAGCCAATCGAACTTGATATGCGGGGCCTGGTGAACCGGCGTATCCAGAAACGCGCGGGAATTGAGCTGCATCAGGCTGCGGTAGCCGCGCTCGCGCGCGGCCAGGAGCACGATCCGCGACGGCGCGGCCGCCATTGCGTTGCGGGCGTTGGGGTCCTGATCGCCAAAGTCGACGGCAAGCTCGCACCCCACAATCGGCTGGATGCCGTAGCCGGCCATCTTGTCGGAGAACTCAAGCGCCCCGAACATGTTGTCGGTATCGGTCAATGCCAGGGCCGGCTGGCGGTCCGCCTTGGCCAGTTCACCGAGACGGCCAATCTTGATCGATCCTTTCAGCAGCGAGTAGGCCGAATGGACGTGGAGATGGACAAATCCGGCATGGGACATGGTCGCCGAAGGCTTCTGCATGGGCTTGAGCGGTCATCA
>Ga0116129_1000343_pt1 | contig 30817 bp, 28 predicted proteins | sample June2015DPH_17_2_FD_89732 | JGI IMG/M metagenome (GOLD analysis project Ga0116129, IMG submission 89732) | Peatland microbial communities from SPRUCE experiment site at the Marcell Experimental Forest, Minnesota, USA - June2015DPH_17_10 | ecosystem: Environmental > Terrestrial > Soil > Wetlands...
CCCCGCGTCGATTTCAGAGACATTTAAAAATCGATCGCCCTCGCGCCCTTCATAGCTCGCGGCGCCGATCGATTCGTCCGTCAACGGAACTTTCGCCTGCGCCGCCGATGCCGGTCCCAGCGCAATCAGCACGGACCCGCCCGCATTGACGTATTTCTTCAAAGCGTCTTCTAAAGCCCCGGAAACCGTGCCGATATCATCCAACACCACATACGCGTAATGGGAAAGCTGCTGATTGGCTGCCACGTCAGGCCGCACCACTTCCAGTTGAAACGCCGAATCGCCCGACGAATCAAGCGCCGCGCGATAGTAAAGCTGCGCGCGCGGATGCCGCCCGTCGTCGACAAATAAAACCTTGCGTGGGTCGGTGCGTTCCACGGCAAAATAAAAACGATCGTCGGCAGGCAAAACATCCGCACCCTCGACCCGAACTTCGCCTTTGCTGAATCCGTACGGCGCGTCGAGCCCAAGGAATTCCACCTGCGCCCGCCCGCCGTTGGGAACCTCGACGGTCTTCGTTTCGAGGACCTTATTATTCAGCACCAGCGAAACATTTTTCTTCGCCGTTTCGACCTTCGAGTCAGGCCCGCCGAAACTCACGATGGTCGCCTGCACGCGGACTTTCTTAGGATCGAAAATACGCTGCGGCGCCACCACATTCTCGACCGCCGTATTCGCCGTGGCTTGCCCAATCTGGTGAAACACCAGCGTGGTCGAGGGATCCAGCCGCAAATCCGCGAACCCCGGCGGCAGCGCCGATTTTTGCAGATCGCTTACCAGATGCACTTCGAGCGCCTGGTGCGTGGATTCAGAAAGCGTGCGTACGTACCGCGCCACTTCTCCAAACGAAGCGCGGCTATCGCCCGGTTGAATCGATTGCACCGCCACGCGCAACTCGCCCGGGTCCGAGATAAGCTGCGTCAGCGCCTGCACCGTTCCGCCCAACGCCAGCACCTGCGCCTGATCGCCAGGCTTCAATCCGGAGATCAACGACAACGCCTCGTCTTTGGCTTTCGCCAAGTGATCCGCCGCGCGCATGCTGAAGGAATGATCGACGGCGATGACTAGCACCTTTTTCCCGTCGGTCGCCGATGGATCTCGTTTAATAAACGGGTTCGCAAACAGCAGTGCCAACAAAATCAGCATCAACGCGCGCAACGCAAACAGCAGGATATGTTCGAGGCGCCGGTGCTTCACGGAGCTCATCTCACGCTTCTCAAAAAACATCAGCGACGGGAACAAGCGCGGATCCGTTTTATGCCGCTTCAGCAAATGGATCCAGATCGGCAAGCCGACAGCGGCGACTCCAGCCAGAAACCAAGGCGCGAGAAAACCCATTAAAGTTTTCCTTTTCTAATGGCCAGATATTCCCGCAGCGCATCATCGAGGGGACGGCTGGTGTCAATCAGAAAGTAGTCGATCCCCGCGGCCTGCGCCCGCGCTTTGATGTCGTCGACATGCGCCTGAATCTTCGCGGGATACTCGTGCGCCGCGTAATCGGGCGATACCTCCAGCGTTTCACCCGTTTCCAGATCCTCCAACAGCACCGGATGATTCAGCTTCGGCCGTAGCTCCTCCGGATCCAGCAGGTGAAACAAAATCAGTTCCGTTCCGCGAAATCGCAGCGGCTGCACGGTCTTGATAATCTTCTCCGGCGAGTCCCAGAAATCCGAAATCGCCGCGACAATCCCGCGCCGCCGATGGAACTCCTGTACATGCCGGAATGGATGCGCGAAGTCCGTCCGCGTGCCGATCTGCGCGCTTTCGATGGCGTGAAGAATCCGCGCGAGCTGCCCTTGCCGGGTCGAAGGAGGCACAAAATTGCGAACATCGTCGTCAAAAATCACGATCCCCGCCGCGTCCCTTTGGCCATGCGCCAGATACGCCAGGCACGCCGCAAGAAATCGCGCGTACTCGATTTTCTCCGTCGCGTGCGAACCGAATTTCATTGACCGGCTCATGTCCAGCAGAATCGTGAGCTGGCAATTCGTCTCGCCCCGATACCGCTTCAGAAACATCTTTTCCGTGCGCGCGTAAACGTTCCAATCCACGTGCCGCAGATCGTCGCCGGGCGAGTAAGCGCGATATTCGGCGAACTCCTGGCTGAATCCAAAATCGGGCGACCGATGCAAGCCCGCGACAAATCCGTCGACCACGGTTTTGGCCACCAGGTCGAGCCCGGAAATTCCGCCGAGCACTTTCGGATCTAGAAATCGCTGCAACATCTTAGGCCTTCGGCGCCGGCATCGCCTCCAGCAGCTTCAGCAGAATATCGTCCGTCGTCAGCCGATCCGATTCCGCCTGGAAATTCAGCAGCACGCGATGCCGCAGAATCGGCCGCATCAGCGACATCACATCTTCATACGTCACGTGATAACGCTTATGCACCAACGCCCGAGCCTTCGATGCCAATACCAGAAACTGCGCCGCACGCACGCTGGCTCCAAAATTCACGTACTTCTTCACGAAGTCCGGCGCAGTCGGATCGGTCGACCGAGTGGCCCGCACCAGATTGACCGCATAACGCGCCACCGAATCCGCGATCGGCACCATACGCACCACCTGCTGGAAATCGATAATCTCCTCAGACGTCGTCACTGCCTGGACCTTGGCCAGATGCGTCGTCGTCGTCAGATCCAGAACCTTCAACTCGTCGTTGGCCGATAGATAATCGAGCAGCGTATTAAAGATGAAGCGGTCGAGCTGCGCCTCCGGCAGCGGATACGTGCCCTCCAGCTCGATCGGATTCTGCGTCGCCAAAACAAAGAACGGCGGCTTGATCGTATATTGATTCCCGCGCACTGTGCAGGAGCGCTCCTGCATCGCTTCGAGCAGCGCCGACTGCGTCTTCGGTGGCGTACGATTAATTTCATCCGCCAGCAGCACGTTGGCGAAAATCGGACCCGGCACGAAGGTCCACGCGCGCCGTCCCGTGGTCGAATCTTCTTCGATAATATCGGTGCCCGTAATGTCGGACGGCATCAGATCCGGCGTGAACTGAATGCGCCGGAACTCCAGCCCCAGCGCTTCCGATAGCGTCCGCACCAACAGCGTTTTCGCCGTGCCCGGCAATCCCGTAATCAGGCAATGCCCGCCAACGAAAAGTGCGATCAACACCTGCTCGATTACTTCTTCCTGGCCGACAATCACCTTGCGAACTTCAGTGAGAATATCGGCGTGAACCTTCTGAAAGCGCGCGATCCGCCCTTGTAGTTCCGCGGAATCGGGAGAGGAGATAGTGGTTGACATGAGTTAGATTTTCTATTGTTTCACGTTCAGTTCGAGCAATAATCTTTGCGCAGGTTTAAAACTCGGCGCCGCTTCGAGCGCGGATAATACTTCATCCTTCGCCTCCTCCGTGCGATTCGCCTGCTTCAGCGCGCGCGCCAAATCATAATGCGCCCCCGCCAGATCGATCGGCGGACCCGCGATCACAGCCGCGAACTCGCGCACCGCGAACGTGGGATTGTTCAGGTCCAGATACAGCGTGCCCAGCCTCTTATGCAGCTCCTCATCTTTCGGATAAATCAGATTCAGCCGCTCCAGCGTCGCCGCCGCCTCGCGCTTCTGCCCGGCATCCGCCTGCAACTGGGCGAGCTGCTTCACCGTCGTTGGATTCCGCCCGCCGATCTTGCTATAGCGGGCCAGCTCTGCCATCTCATCGGCTTTGTCGCCCTTCTCTTTATACGCCTCAGCCAGAAATTCATAGACGCTCGCGGCATCCACGTAATCAGGATAAAGATCGCGAATCCGCACTCCATCTTTAATCACGTCATCCCATTTTTTCGCTTTGGCATTTTCAGCGATCACTTTGATCGTCTTCTTCCAATCGTCGAACCCGTCCACCGTCCGCTTGGTCTGCGTATCGAGCCACGCCAGGAATTGCTTGTCGAATTCCTCCGGCTTCATCTTGAATTCCAGCTCGATCACCTCCGGCGTCGGCTTCAGCTCCGCGTAATCGTGAATCATCCCGAGCAGCTTGTCGTAGCCCCACTTCTGATCGATAAAATTGCAGATCTTCCCCGCTTGGAAATATGACACGATCACCTGCGCCGGATACGTCGGATGAATAAATCCGCGATCGATGTCGGCAATCGGCAGCAGCTTCTTCGTCTTAATCGCCTCGATGGCGTCCGGATCCAATCGATCGCCCCAATCAGGAGACGCCGCGGTCTCTTCGTACACCGCCAATCCTTCCGTAAACCATCGCGGCACCCGGCTATGTGTCATATTCAGCACGTATACGTGGCTCAATTCATGCCACATCGTACTCGCCCAATGGAACGATCCCGGCTTACGCGAATTCGGCGAGTCCATCGCGATCACCGAATCGAACGTCACGCCCAGCGCGCCCAATCCCGGCATCCCCATCGTGCGAACTTCAAAGTCCGGATGGTTCGGATAAACCTCCACCTGCACCGGACCCGGCAGCTTGTATTTGTATTTTTTCTCGTACGTCGCGATCGCCTTGTCCAGCTCCTCCTGGAAATAAGGACGCAGCAGCGCCGATTCCTTCTTACCCAGCCTCAAAACCGTCGTCGGCGTCCGGAACGTATCGTAGTCCTTATACTTATCCATCAGCTTCAGAGTGTTTTTCGACTCATCCGGCTGATACCCCGCGTTCCACGCCTGCTCCAGTTGCGCCCGCGCCTCATCCTCGCGCCCCAGCCGCATCAAATTCAACCCCAGCGCCGCCCGAGCCTTCTCCAATTGGGGATCCAGCTCCAGCGCCAGCCGGTACTTCAGGATCCCTTCTTCATAGCGCCGGTTAATGATGAAAAAATGCCCCGCGGTGTCGTACACTTCCCCGTACCGCGGATTCACCTTCAGAATTTTCTCCAGCCACGGCGTGGTTTTTTTATCGTTCAGCCAGTCGATCGTTGCCAGAATCGACATCGCGTCCAACGCCTCCGGTGAAATGTCCAGCGCCTTCTTCGCTTCTTCCGCCGCCTTCGCGTCGTTGTTATCTTCGAGCGCGACCCGCGCCAGCACTTCCTCCGCCTGATACGCTTTCGGATCCAGCTCCAGCGCGTGTTTGGCGAACTCAATCGCCCGCGCCGAATATCCATCCGCCGCCACCGTCGCCAGGCCGACGTACGCCGGCGCATACTTGTCGTCGATCTTCACCGCATCTGAAAAACAATCCGACGCGATCGCCGGCTCCCAGTGATCCAGATACAAATAACCCCATCGCACCATCGGCGCCGGATCATTCGGCTTGGCCTTCACCGCGTCGCGAAACAAATCGTTGGCCGCTTTGTAATTCCGCAGTCCCCAATAGCCTTCCGCCTGCACCGCCCGATCCGTCGACCGCGTCAATTCCTGGTAGCAAACCGTTGCCCGCGCATCGCCATGCTGCCGCAGCTTCGCGCACTCCTGCGCCGCCGGAGGAATCTGCGCCGCCAGCGGAACCGAGATGACACCTAACAGAGCCGCCATGCGTAGCATGCGGTGCGCCTTACTGCTTCTATTTATCAAGCGCCTCCTGCGTCTTCGCCAGTTGCAGCAGCAGTTGCTGCAACTGCCCTCGATATTCCTGCACCGCCATCGACGCTTTGCGATATTTCAAATCGTCGATCGCCGCCTCCAGCTCCTCTTTCTGTTTCAGCAGCGCCAGCTTCGCCGGATCGCGGCTCTGCACCGCCGCCGCGCCCAGATGCAGCACCGCGAACCTGGTCGCGGTCAATCCCTCGCCATTCTCAGCCGACGGAGCCTTCACGCCTTCGCCCTTCCCCGCATCTTCGATCAGCGCGTGCTCGGTCGAGAGCCTCTTCTGCGTCTCGTAGAATTTCGCGGTCTTCTCTTCGGCGTATTTAAAAACCTCCAGCGCCGTCACGATCTCATTCTTATCCGAGTCGGCCGCCGGGTCACGCATCCCTTCAATCCAATACCGCGGAAACACGGTGGCATTTTTCTCCGTCCCCGCCTTGGTCGCCGTGATCAGCACTCGTTTCGGTTTCTCGAGCGCCGCAATCGACCCGCCGCTCGCGCTCGTCATATTCACGATCAGCTCGTGCGCCGGAATTTTGTCCAACAACGCCGCCAACTGCGTTGCCGATAAATCCGGTCCCGGCAGATTGAATTTGTAGTCGAACTCGTCCTGCGTCCCATGCCCGATCAGCATCAGCACCAGTGAATCGTCCGGCTTGGCTTCCTTCGCCACCTCGCGCAAATAAGCCTCGACATTCGCCCGCGTCGCCTCAGCGCCATAAAGGGTCTTGATCTTCGCATGCGGCTCGACCTCATGCAGCAACTTATCAAGATCCTTAGCCCACCCGCTAAACCGCGCATCATACTCCGGTTCCCCACCCAACCCGGCGATAGTGAAGTAAAAGGTATCCGCCCGCAAACCCGCAGCCATCATCAGGAGTGCCGCAACCAAGCTCCTGACTCCTGACTTCTGACTCCTGTCTCCTATCTTCAAATCACCCCCCACTTCCGCCGCAGCAGCCACTCGCCCGACCGCAGCATCAGCAGCAGCAGAAAGATAACCGGCATGTCCCATAAATCGCGCGTCTCCCGCACCGTGATTCCCGCCTCGGAATAGCTGATATCTTTCCCGAGCTTATGCGCGTCCTCCGGCTTGTAATACTTGCCGCCCGTTTCCGCCGAAAGTTTTTCCAACAGTTCGCGATTCTGCTCGACGTGGAAATTCTCTGCCACGCCATCGTTTCGCCGGAACGTCATCACATCGCGCCCCAGATCTTCCACCCCGCGTCGAGCCGTCACTTCCACCACGTAGGACCCCGATTTCGGAATCGTCCAGTCCGCCGTGTAACCTCCGGCATCGAGCGCGTCCGGCCGCATCTCCACCGTCTCCGTCACGCCATCGCCCAATATGTGAGCCTCCACCGTCGCATCGGCCGCTGGCAGGAACGCCTTGTCCCGAACATCAGCCCGCAGCTTCACGGCCGATTCGTCATTCAGAATCTGCCGCGGCGTCGAAACCGTCAGTCGCCTTGGAGTATCGTTCACCAGCCAGCGCAGCAGTTGGGTATAGAACATCGCGTGACTCCGGTCCGCCACCGGTTGCAGCATCTTCCAGCGCCAACTCCCCGCCGTGGCGAAAACAGCCGTTCGCCCTCGTCCGAAGTTCTCAATTGTCAGCAGCGGAATCTTGCCTACTGAGGTCGGCAGCGCATCTACCAATACCGTCGCTCCAGGCTTCGGCTCTCCCGCAACCTGGAAATTCATCAGATAAGGAAGCTTCTTCCAACGCTCGACATTTTTCTGCGGATCTTCTTCAATCCGCGTGATTAAGCTATCGCGTCCAGCCGCCGTCAGCTCCACATTGGCTGGATCTCTTACGAACGTGTTTTTACGATCCGGCAGCTTCACCGGCAACACGTCATTCAGCACGCTGCGCGCATAGCCTCCATCGGCCAACGAATCCCGGCCGCCCAGGAACAGCAGCCCTCCACCGCGCCGGTCGACAAAATCCTTAATCATCTGCTGCTGCGTCGCTGTAAAATACGGAGCGTCCACGCTGCCCAGAATCAGACCGTCGAATTCAAATAGATCTTCGATCTTATTCGGAAAGCCATCCTTTATGGTTTTAGGCGCATCTCCATGATCGTCCTGGACATAGATCTTGTTTTGCGTGGTGCGAAGGATCGTCGACAGGTGCAGGCTGGTGTCGTCTTCCACCGCGCGCCGCAGGAACTTGAACTCCCACCGCGGTTCCCCTTCCATATAAAGGATGCGAGGCGTCCGCTTATCCACGTTCACCAGCCGCACCACTTTATTGTTGCGTTGGTTTTCTTCGCTGGGCAGCGGATCGATCGATACCTCAATCGCCTTCACCCCTACCGGCCCAGCGTTATAGAGGATATTCTCAGTCTGCTCAACACCATCCGGCTTAAATGTGATGTCGCGAGCCGCCAAAATCTTCGCCCCATCTTTAATGAAAACCTTTGCCTTTTGGCCTTCATACCCATGTTGGTGAAAGGAAACTGCCGCTGAGAGCCGCGAATCGGGCAACGCCCGAGCCGGCGTTTCCACCCCCGTCATTTCCACGTCGTGCGCCATTTTTTCGCGCCCGAATCCGATGGTATGAACCGGAATCCTCTGCCGCCGCACTTCGGAAATGGTTTCGAGGTCAATCCCTCCGGAATTGTCCGCGCCATCGCTCAACAGAACCACAGCGCCGATTGGCAGACTCGCTGCGTCGGCCAGAACCTGCTTCAATCCTTCGCCGATATGCGTTGCCGTGCCCGCTGCGGTCAACTTGTCGAGCCCGCCTTTGTCATACGCCTCCAACCGGCTAAGATTGTCGCTCAGCTTATACAAACGGACTTGAAATTTATCCTGTAACTGCTTGACAAGGCCACTGTTAAGGACGTTCTTGGCAGCGTTCTCGCGCGAGCCGCTTCCGGAATCGTCAACCGCCATACTCGACGAATCGTCGACCACCACAGCCACGATATTCTGCTGCGGTCGAAGAGTTGCCACGCTCAGCGCCGGGTGCCACAAGAGCAACAGCAGCACCGAAGCCAGCAGCGTTTGCAACAGCCACACCACCGCCGACCGGCCTCCCTTCACCCGCGCCGAAGTCGAGCGCCGCACATAGATCGCCAGCCCCACTCCGACGCCAAGAATGGCCAGAATCAGCAGCCAAATCGGCCACCCGCCCGCGAGCACAAAAGTGCCTTTGGAGAATACCGAAGCCGGATACTTGAAGAAGAATTCAAACATGAGCGATGCCGCAGACCTGCCTACACAACACCGTAGCTACACCACGCCTCTTACAACAGAGCCGTGACCACCGGGAGCGGTTTCTTTCCCGTGGTTTCTTAATGTGACAAATCATAAACAAAGTAGTTCATCGCAATTCTATAAGCAAGTGACGCAAACCGCTCCGGATACGCCGGATCATCCGAGTTCTCCCACGCGTCGCCGAGGTCCATATTGTGACAGATCGCGACCATTACTCGCCCTTTGTCGTCGTAAATGCCTTCCCAGCGCGCAACGAACCCATCGTATTCATACAGATGGTGAGGCGGATACACAACGTATTGCATCCCCGGAACTTGGAAACGGTTGTCCAGATCATATATGACGTGAAAGATCTGGTCTTTGTTATCTAAATCCACCACCGGACGCTCGGGAAACACCTTTTTCATCACGCGCATGAAGTTTTCCCATTCAATGGTGCCGTGGAAGTCGTCGCACATGAAGAATCCGCCGCGCAGCAGATACTCGCGCAACTGCGCAATCTGATCGTCCGGCAGATTCCAGTAGCCAACCTCTACCGCATACATAAACGGCCAGTTGTAAACGTCATCCTCGCCGTCCAGGTCGACCACCTGCTCCACAGACCTGGAGTCGATCCGGGTCAGCCTCCGCACTCCTTCCAGCAAATGCCGGTCGGAGCGCGGATAATCGACGGTCCAGCGATTATATCCGTCGGCGGTATATCCGTGAACGTTCAGGAACGAAGGATAGCGCAAACGCGCCCGGGTCCACTCGTGCTTATCCCTGAAATCTTCGGGCACCGGGAAGTTGTTGTATTCATACCCCGGATACTCTTTGAACTCCCGCGGCAATACGATCGTTTGTTGAGCCCCCCACATCGTGACCAATGCCACCAATAGCAGCAAGACCCGCAGGATGTGCCTACGCCTCATTTGGCCTAACCCCTCGTATTTGTGGGGCGGCGCCATGCGCTGCCAGCGCTAGCCGAGCCGTGACCGCAGGGAGCGGAGCCTTGGTGATTTCTATTCTCATTAGTGCGACAAATCGTACACAAAATAATTCATAGCGATTCGATACGCTAAAGACGCCCACTTCTCCAGATAGCGAGGCTCATCGGAGTGCTCCCACGCGTCCCCCAAATCCATGTTGTGGCAAATCGCGACCATGATCCGCCCTTTCTCGTCCCGTATGCAGCGCCAGTGCGGAACCTTGCCGGTTTCGCCCGCTTCGTAGGTCAGCCCGGACTCGAAATAAATCGCGCCCGGTACTTGAAACCGCTCTTGCAGATCGTAAAGAGTATGGAAAATCTGATCGTCATCCGGAATATCCTCAATGGGACGCTCGGGGAAAACTTTGCTCATGCTGTGGGTGAAGGTGTCCCACTCAGGAACACCCCGGTAGGGTGCAGTGCCGTGAAAGTCGTCGACCATGAAGAATCCTCCGCGTAGCAGATAATCGCGTAGCTGCGCGGCTTCTTCGTCGGTCAAATTCCAGTGTCCCACTTCCACGCCATAGAGCACCGGCCAGTTGTAGACATCATCGCTGCCATCGAGCGAAACCACCTGCTCGACCGATCTCGAATCGATCCGCGTCAGCCTGCGCACTCCCGCCAGCAGGTGGCGATCGGAGCGCGGAAAATCCATCGTCCAAAAGCCGGCAAAATTGGGGCCGTAGTAAGAGCGGCCCGGATAGCCAGTGATGTCCGAGTATCGCAGCCGTGCACGAGTCCACTCGTGCTTGACTTGATAATCGTCAGGCAGGGGAAAGTCGGAATACTCGATCGCAGGCCATTCCTTGAAAGGTTTTTGCGCCCGGAGCACGCTCCAGGCGGCAAAACCTAATATTCCCACGGCAAGAGCTGTGCGGAGGCGCATCGGGCGAGTTCTGTCTTCAGAGTATCAGACTCAGCACAGCCGAATGCGTTTGATGCGAGCTATTCCTGGGGAGCAGTAGTCCCGGCTGGCTTCGGCCACATAGTAGCGTTGCTGTGGGTCTTCCAGATGTCGTCGCCCCACCAGTCGCTGCCGGCCTTGGTCGCAGGCGATGCTACCGAGCCTTTGTCGAGGGGATTGATGATCGGCTTGGTGCCCGCGACAACGAGTTGTTTCTGCCCACCCCGATGATCCTGAATCGTAGCCAACACGGTGGGAGCGGACGCTTGCGCGAGTTCGAGCGTCATGTTTCTCGACTCGCCTTCTTCATTCTTGAATTCGACCGTCAGGAATTGCGTTTCCGTCTTCTTGTGATGCGCCCAAACCTTATAAAAAGCAACATCATGGGAGTTGCTGCGGGTGGCCCCGAGCTCCGCCTTGCTGATAGCCGCATAGGGCACCGAAACCGTCGCCAGACCGGTCCGGAAACTCATTGAATTGTCGTCGGAAAACAGCAATGTGCCGCCGGTGTTGGGAGAAACGCCGGTGAGGTTGCCGTCCACGTAAGTTGTTGTCTCGGCCCGCGAAGCGGCAAAAGCCGTCGCGCATGCCAGGAGTGTCCACGCCGCAAGAGAGGTTGTACGCGTCATGGAGAAGAGATCGTCGGACGGTACGAAAAGCTTTACAGTACCTCCTTAAATGGCCTTAATCGCTTGAAATCGCATACGTAACGTACCTTATTTGCCACTTAACAGCGTGTTTTGGCGCAACGGCGATATGGACGTACGGTTCGGCGCAGGCGACGGTCCGGATGGCCCAGTAGTGCAGCTTCGTAAGCGGCTGATCGCTGGTAACATGAACACCCGCAAGGGCTTTTCGATTCTCGATGCGGAAATCATAAGCGCCGAATCCGCCCAAATCCGATTCATCGCTCTCGCCGGGCTGCAATTCCCGCGAGTAGCGAATTCCCTGCCCTGAAACCTCATCCCCATTTTTAAACGGCGGGGTTGGTTGAGGGGTCCAGGCGAAACGGATGGCCATATCGGGGCCTACGACTTCGTGGTCGATCACGAAAAAATTGTGATTATAGACCTGCGTGTCGATGGCTTTTTCGCCGGTGTTTTTGAGCACGTGCTCGATGATGAATCCGGACTTTTCCAGTCGGATTGTTTTGCGATAGTCGTAGCCGTAGCCGCCGCTCGAGATCTGATGGCCGAACTCGATCCAGTCTTTTCCCTGGCGCAGAGTGCGCTTGCCGGGGTCGGCAATGTCATAGGTTTCAAAGCGCCGGTATGCTTTCTCATCCGGTTTGCGCAACGCACCCACGCCGATGCGGACAAACGTTTCTCCAGGCTTGGCTTCGGCGTACCCGAGGCCTGCGCCGTTCGAGAGAAATTCCTCGACCGGACCGGTGATGGCGTCGTGAATTTTCGGATCGTGTTTGGGATACCACTGGCCGAAGTATTCGTGGTCCTTGTAAGTGAGGCTGGCGATGATGCCGGACCAATCGAAACGGGTGCCGCGATAGGAGCCATTTTCGGCATCGGGGAGCATCAGTTTCGCGGTGATGGCGCCATTCGATATCGTGACCTGGGGAAAATCCGCGGCGAGAGCGAGAAACAGAATGGCTGGAATCATGGGTGGAGTTTTCTGAAATTGGCGAGACACTTCTCCGCGGTTTCCATGGCCGGGAGCGGGCTGCCTTCCTGCTCAATTAGATAATATTCGATGCCGCCGGTTTTCTCGGCCGCCGCAAAAACTTCTTTCCATGGGACAGAGCCTTCGCCGAAGAGGACGCGGTATCCTTTGTCCGGACCGGGGGCCCAGTCCTTGCAATGCATGGAACGGATGCGGCCGGGGTTCTGGTTGATCCAGGCGACGGGATCGGAGCCGGCTTCGACGCAGGTGCCGACGTCGAACTGGAGCATCACATCCTTATGAGTGTTGGCGGCGAGCAGGTCCATGGGACGCTCGCGGTCGCTGTCGAGGGTACCGGCCATGAATTCGGTCTGATGATTGTGATAGCCGGCACGGAGTCCGGCGGATTTCCAAGCGTCAGTCGCGCGGTTGAGAGTTTCGGCTACAGCGGTCCAGCCGGCGACTCCCTGGGGACGCCCGGCGCTGGCCATGACGACGTACTTTGCGCCGAGAATGTTATTCAGCTCCGCGGTGCGCGAAAGATTCTCGGGGGCGAAATTTTTGAAATCGTTATGGGTGGAGAGGCATTTAATTCCGAGGTCGTCGAGTAGCTTTTTTACGTCCTTGGTTTGATCCGGGGTCCAGGCGTAGTAGGGCGAGAAGAACTCGACGATCTGGTAGCCCATTTTGGCGACGGCGCGGACGGTGGCGGTCTGGTCCTGCTTGAGCTCATTGCGGACGGAAAAGAGTTCGAGACCTACCGGAATTTTACTGGCTGAGAAAGCGAAGGGTGAGACGGCGGCCAGGCTGAGAAGGGAGCGTCGACTGAGAGTGTCCATTTGAGTTCGATGGTAGCGCAAGATGCGGCGCCACGAGTGTCACCTGAACACGGCCTCGCAATTATTTTGCGCATGTCCGCATGCTTACGAGGCTGCGGAAAAACTCTCGAGGCACGTCGAGTCGCAGGCGGTTTCGCCTGCCAGCGAGTTTTTAGCGATCTCTTAAGCATGGCGGTTCCACGGCTGCGGTGAGGGATGCGCAAGACGCGGCGCCACGAGTGGCGACGCGGCACGCCTGGGGGCGCGCGCTACAACCTCACGGACCGTATTGCTAGAATAATGCTGTGGGCAATATTGAATTTGCCTGGGATCAGGGCAAGGCGCGGTCCAACCTGGTGAAGCATGGTGTTTCATTCGAGGAAGCTAAAACCGTTTTTCTAGACGAGAGCGCCCGTTTGATCGACGATCCTGATCATTCGGAGAACGAAGATCGGTTCTTGCTGTTAGGCTACAGCTTCCAGGCGCGCTGTTTGATGGTCAGTCATTGCTACCGGCGTTCCGAGACCGTGATCCGATTGATCTCCGCCAGGCCTGCGACAGTTCAAGAAGAAGAAGTTTACTGGAGCCTCAGATGAGAAAAGAATACGATTTTTCCAAATCACGCAAAAATCCGTACGCTAAACAATTGAAGCGTCAGATTACCATTCGCCTCGATACCGAGGCGGTTGACTACTTCAAGAAACTGGGCGCGGAGTTGGGGATGCCTTATCAGAACCTCATCAACTTATTCTTGCGGGACTGCGCCGTGCAGAAGCGGCGTCCGACGATCCAGTGGCCGGAGCGCGTCGGCTAGGGCGGCGGGTTTGAAGCCGAAGGGGCCCGGGGGACTTTTGAATTTTATCGTGCCGTCCTGGCCGATCAGGTAGAGGCGGTCGGGCCAGCCGGTGTAGGCGGCTTCTACTCCGTCCCCCAATCCGTCGACCAGGGCGGGGATTTTGATGCCTAATTTGCGGACGCAGCTTTCGGCTACCGATGTCCGCTCCTCGAAAGTTTTGGGGTCTACAAAGACGACGTCGTCGTGGATGTTGCTGGCGGTTTGCCAGGCGTTGCTGGGGTGCGCTTCGCGGATATACACGACGTAGAACGTGACGCTTTCTTTATATTGCTGGTAGAGCGTGTTGAGCTCGGGAACCTCCCGGCGAAAGGGCGGTCAGGTATAACTGCCGAAGACCAGTACCACGGGTTTTTGACCGCGGAAGGAAGAGAGAGTCACTTGGGCCGCGCCATCGACCGTTTTGAGGGTGAAATCGGGGGCTGGGTCGCCGACTTTGAGATGGCCTGCGCGGGCGTTCATCCAGAGACGCTCGAACGGGAGCACCATAAATGCCAAGCCAGGCATTTTCGCCATGATCTGACCGAACGTGTCCGGAGGCTGGCGCATGGCGACGGCTAGTGCGGCCAGGAGCACGGCATAAGTGAGCACTAATGCCAGTACGATCCTGAGAACGATGCGCATCTGTGCAAGTATACGACTGTTCAGGGATTTATTTTGAGTTCAATTGCCAGGGCGGTAGCACTGCGGATGGTGTCGTCGGGGGCGGTGCGCACGGTAGGGGTGATTTCGACGGGAGCGGCGTCCAGCGAGAACGTGATCGTGACCAAAGTCGCCGCGTCCGGCAGAGGAATATCGACTGGGATTCCAGAGGCTGCTGGTTTGAGATCGAAGAGACTCGCTCCATCGTTGGATTTGACGGACAGGTATCCGCTTGCCAGGGGCGTGATGATGAGGTGACCTTTCGTCTCGACGGAATAGTGGAAGCCGAAGGCGGCTGGTCTCATCGCGCCGGGGACTGCCTTGCTGAGTTGGAGTTGACGGACGGTTCCCGCAGAGCTTGCGGCCGCTGGTTGCTGGGCGGCGGCTATTTGGTCGGTTTGTTTGGGGTCTATCTGCTTGGGCTCTGGGACTTGGACGTCTGCTTTCTTGCGGGTTCGAAGAACGGGCGTAGCGACTTTAGATTTGGTGGTGAGCTGCGTCGTTGATGTGATCACGGTGGGCGGCGCGGGGGCTTTTTCGATGACGGCGAGTTGCGGCGGCTTGGGAACCGGGCGCATCAGAAACACAATGAGGACTACGCTTAACGCCGCGGTTGCAGCTATTCCGAGAATCCACGCTGTTTTGTTTCGGGGTGGCTCCAGCGCGCGAATGATGCGATTGCGGGCGCCGGGTTCATCGAACAACTGCTTCATCTGAAGCTCCCGGGCCAGCTCCTCGAAGATTTCCTGATTGTCGAGCGCGGCGTGAAACAGGCGCTGGCGCTCCTGTTCGGTAACGGAGCCGGTGGCGTAGCGGCCTAGAAGATCGCGGATGTCGTCGTCAGCGTCAGGCATCGCTTAATTTCTCCGCCAGTTGCTTGCGGCATCGAAAATCCCAAGTATAAAGAGTGTTCAACGACTCGACTTTGAGGCGCTTCTGGATTTCGGGGAACGAATATCCTTCCAGTTTCAGGCGAAACAGCTCGCGGCAGCGGTCGCCAAGCTGCTTCAGGGCGGCTTCGAGGTCGTCGAGACGCCTGCGGCGTTCGGCTTGTTCTAAAGGATCGGGCGCGGACGCGGGGAGCGGCAGATCGTCGACGGAGAGCTGCGTATTTTCGCCGCGGCGGATGGTCTTGCGGCGGGCTCCCCAGATTTTGAAACGGGCAATTTCGAGCGACAGAGGGAGCAGATCCTCGATCTGGTCGACGGCGGGATATTTTTCGTGCAGGACCATGAGAACCGCCTGCGCCACGTCCTCAGCCGCATCCTTCGATAACTTAGATGCCGCGTAGCGGAGAATCCTTTCACGCAATCGGGCGAGGAGCTGGTCGCGGGACACGAATTAATTATGGGGGAAGGGAGAATCTATTGGAAACAGTTGCCTTTCGACCGATGCTGCTGACACAATAGCCGTCATGCAAGTTCGCGTGCTGGCCTTTGTGCTCGCTGGGGGAAAGGGCACCCGGCTGTATCCGCTTACCAAAGAACGCGCCAAACCGGCGGTGCCGTTCGGGGGACGCTATCGCATTGTCGACTTCGTGTTGAGCAACCTGATCAACTCGGGGATTTATTCGACGTACGTGCTGATTCAGTTCAAGAGCCAGAGCCTGTTGCAGCATCTGCGCGAGGGCTGGGAGGCGAGTTCGCTGCTGAAGGAACACTTCATCATCCCGGTGCCGGCGCAGATGCGTTCGCCGGGCGAGGATTGGTATCGCGGCACGGCCGATGCGATCTATCAAAACATCAACCTGATCGAGCAGGCCGATCCGCACTTCGTGGTGATCTTCGGCGCGGACCATATCTACAGGATGAATATCCGGGAGATGCTGGAGTTTCACATGCATAAGCGGGCGCAGGTGACCATCGCGTCGATACCGGTGGGTAAGGAGATGGCGAGCGAATTCGGAGTGATCGAGACATCCCAGGACGGGAGCGTGATGGGCTTCCACGAGAAAAATGCGGACGCGCCGACCATGCCGGGCGATCCGGAGCGGGTGTATGCGTCGATGGGGAACTATATTTTCTCGACCAATCTATTGCTGCGGGAGTTGTACGCGGATGCGCAGAATCCGGAGAGTACGCACGATTTCGGGCGCGATATTCTGCCGGCGCTGGTGGGGCGCACCGAGATGTACGCCTATGATTTTCAGACGAATCGAATTGCGGGCGATCCGGCGAATCAGGAGCCATACTGGCGCGATGTGGGGACGATCGACGCGTATTACGAGGCCAATATGGATTTGCGCGCGGTGACGCCGGCGCTGAATTTATACAATCGCAAATGGCCTCTGCGGACGGCGGGATATTCGGATGCGCCGGCGAAATTTATTTTCGATGCGGAGGGGCGGCGAGGGCATGCGCTGGATTCGATTGTCGCGGGGAGCACGATTCTTTCAGGGGGACTTGTGCGCGGGAGCGTGCTGGGGCGCGGCGTGCGGGTCCATTCCGGCGCGCTGATCGAAGATTCGATCATTTTCGACAACTGCGATATCGGGCGGCGGGCCAAGGTGCGGAGGGCGATTCTGGATAAAAACGTTCGCGTGCCGGAGGATGCGGTGATCGGCTACGACCTGGAGAAAGACCGCAAACTGTATCACGTGACCGACAGCGGGATCGTGGTGATCGAAGGGCACCGGTCGAGCGTGGATGTGGCGACGATGTTAGTGTAGAATGGAGAAGTTGGACGAGCGGGCGCGTAGCTCAATTGGCAGAGCAACTGACTCTTAATCAGTAGGTTGTAGGTTCGATTCCCACCGCGCTCACCACTCAAAACACAAGACTTCCCACCCGCATCAGGTCAAATATGCCCGCAATTCGAATCAGGGCGGCTTCGTATGAAGACGCTGACGCCATTCGCCTGTTGAACGCGCGGAACGGAATGGGCAGCCTCGATACCAAGGACTGGCGGGAAGGCTGGGAAACTTATCCCTTTGCGAGCGAGTTCCAGGATATTCCGACGGGGTGGGTCCTGGAAACAGAAAACGGGTCCGTGGTGGGCAATCTCGACAACATTCACATGCTCTATGAGATGCATGGGAGGCGGATCAAGGGTGTGATTGCCGCCGGGTGGGCGGTGGATGCGGAGCATCGGGGGAAGTCTCTGCAACTGATGACCACTTTTTTCCGGCAGAAGGGCGTCGATTTATGGCTGAACGTCAGCGCGAGTCCGGCGGCGGCTCAGATCCTGACCGCGCTGAAGGTCGCGCGCATTCCTATCCCGGATTATGAGAAGCCGAGCTTCTGGGCGGTTCGACCTTGGGCATTTGCCAGGGCGGCTCTCTTGAGAAGGTCGGTTTCGGGAGCCGGATTGCTGGCGTGGCCGGCGGGGTTGGCGCTGTGGGCGAGAGACGTTTGCCTTCGCAGCGGGCGCGGATCGCTTACGTCCCAGGTGCGGAGGGTTCGGGAATTCGACGAGCGCTTTGATGACTTCTGCGAAAAGCTTAGCAGCGCGTCCGGACGGTTGCGGGCGGTGCGAAACAGAGCGGTGCTGGAGTGGCGATTCCGGGTTGCATTTCGCGGGGGGCGGGCGGTGATTGTGGTGGCCGAGCGCGGAGCGGCGCTGCTGGGCTATGCGATTCTGGTGGGCCGCCAGGAGTCGGATTTCGGGATGAATCTGTACGATGTGGCGGATATGCAGGCGGTGGAGGATGACTCGACCATCATCAGGGATCTTTTGCTGGGGTCAATCAAGCTGGCTCGGGAAGTGGGAGCGGACGCGGTGAAATTCGCGACTGGCGAGCCGGGGCAATACGCAACGGCGTCGGCGCTGCGGCCTTACAGTTATGGGATGCCGTTCTGGCAGCAGTATTTCAAGGCATCGTCGGAGATTTCGTCGGAGTTGTCAAGGGCGGAGGGGTGGGACTTTTCGCGGTTCGACACGTTCTAAGGTGTCCGCATGCTTACGCGTGGCGGTTCTGTGGCGGGACGCTCTCCAGCAGTTCTACGAGCAGACGTTCGCGGGTCAGGACCCAGGCGATGCGGCGGCCATCGAATGCTACGGCGGGCCGGGCATGGCGCACTAAAATGGCGCCGCGGGAACGAAAATTCTTAAGCTCCGATTCGAGGTCGGGGGTCTGGTAACAAAAATGATGCAGGCCGCCGCCTTTTTCGAGAAATTTACGGACGGGCGAACTGGCTCCGACAGGCTCTACCAGTTCGATTTGCGGCTCGCCGGGACGGGTGAGGAAGGCGACTTTCACTTTTTGAAGAGGATCTTCGAAAATCGCCTGATCCCACGAGGCATTTAAAGAACGGAGGAAGCCTTCCATGGCGGGCTCGATGGAGGCTACTACGAAGCCGACGTGGTGAAGCTCCAAGTCAGGCATCGGGAAACTTCTTGTCCAGGTACTGGACGATTAACGGGTAGGAAGTCAGTTCCTCAAAGTCTTCCATCTCAAAATCGAGATTGAATTCTTCGGCGATCGAAGAAAGCAGGGTCACATGGGCGACGGAATCCCACTCCGGGAGTGAGGCGGTGCTGGCGGTCGCAATTTGGTCCTTCTTCAGGTTCGGGAATACGTTCAGAAAACAGTTGGTGACTCGCTCTTTAACATTGTTCATTTTGTGGTGAGCCTGGTGGTCAGATTCGAAACCTGGTGAGGCAGGATTCCGCAGCGGTCGAGAAAGGCGGCGCGGGAAATGGTCGAGCCTGGGGCGATTTCGAGGTCGCGGAAGAATTCCTGAAGCGGCTGGTTTTTCGCCGTGGCGGCAAAGGCGAACTCGATTTCGTCGGCGCCGGAATGTTGGAACAAGGCGTCCAGCATGTGGTGTTCCAGCCTGCGGGAGAATGCCCGGCAGCTCATGACCCAATGCGACACTTTGACGCGAGCGCCATGCTGAGATCCTAGCAATACTGCTACTTTCCCGAGAGGGCCGAATTTATCCTGATAGGACGCGATGGCGAGGATGGTATCCTCCGCGTCGAATCGCCGGAGCCATTCGCCTTCTTCGATACGAAGGCCGTTGAGATTGAACTGGTTGGTTTTATTAACTAATTCGAGAGCGCGTTTATCGGACGAATCGGCGCTCCAATCGAGTGTGACGGCGCCTTGCAGGGTGCTTAGGAATTCGGGCGACCCGGCGCCGGTGGACATTTCGTGAATTTGGGCCGATGCGCGAATGCTGGCTTGGCGGAGCTTGTCCTCTTCCATGATGAGCGGCTTGCCGAAGAGATCGCGCAGCTCGCCCAGCAGGTTCCAGACTGCGGTGGCGTCCTTTTTCGGGAACGTGAGACAGGTAATACCTGGATGAGCCTGCTGCACTTCGGCGAGCTCCATCGGATTGTCATCGACGAAAACGACCGCATCGGCGGCGATGTTCCAGGTTTGCAAAATCTTGGCGATCGAAGCCGATTTCGGGCCCCAGTTGGCGTGGATCGGGAAGAGAGATCCGGAGTTCAGGAAGAGATTTTTCCGAGCCAAGGCGCTCTCCACTGTTGCCATCTCGTTCTTGGAACAGACGGCGAGAAGCACGCCGCAGCCGGCCAGGTGTCCGAGCATTTGCTGATACAATCCGTGTGCCTGGGTGTGGAACTCCTGACTCCAGGAAACTCCATCCACGCCCACTTCCCCGACAATTCCCGACCAGAGGGTATCGTCAAGGTCGGTGATCAGGCCTTTCTTGGGGGATGCCTGGCAGAGGACATTCGCAAGCGAATCCGCCAATGCGTCGGCAAACGGGATGGTGTAAGGGAAGCCGGCGAGCAGCTCCATTTTGGCGTCGATTTGGGCCCGGTGGCGCTGGACCACGCGGACGCCCGGCAGGCGGGAAAGGCTTAAAAGAAAGGCCGCGAGTTGCTGCTCCAGCTCCAATTCGAGGGAACTGCTCTGGGCGCGGATGGTATTCCCAATCGGCGGTAACGGCAGACTGGGCGGAGCGAGGGCCACGGGCATTCGCGACGCAAGCGGCTCAATCGCTGCTTCCAGGTCAGAAAAACGCTGCCGGCAGTTTTCGAGGATATCGGCTTTCGCTTCATTCGACCAGCCTCCGCTGCTGCGCAGGCCGAGCCGGGGATCTACATCGTTCCACTCCAGCACCAGGGCGCTGCCGATCGCGGGTGAGTGGGTGGCGGATTCGATATTGCCGCGAAGGTCTCCGTACACTCCGTGGCGAAGTTCCAGATTTTTACCGTCGGTACGGCGCTGGATCAAATGGGCGCGGAGGAAAGTGGTGAGGTGCAGCGGTTCGAAGCCGCAAATCAGGTAGTAAACTGCGCCTTCACCGCTCTCCCGACGGGAGTTGATGATGGCAAGAGCCTGATTAAGCGTCATGACCGGGTAATCTATTGTCCCATAGCGTGTTCCGGAACCGCTGCTATTGAGCGGGAGCAGGAACGCGGAAGTAGCTGGTGGCGCCGTTGATGGTCAGGGTCGCGCCCACGTAGGGCGAGGTGCTTGAAACGCCGGCCGGGTAAGTGAAGTTCACCTGGTCGATAATTTCGCCGGGGGAGACGCCGCAATAGAGCACCGTGGCCGGCTGTCCGCCGATCATTAGCTGGCAACCGGATGGGCCGCCTGGGACCTGCAAAGCGGCGAGCGGAGCGCCTACGCCATCCTGCAAGGGCGACGTCATCGGGCCCAGTCCGTTGGCCCAGAGCGCGTAGGAGGAACCGGGCTGGACGGAGCATTCCGAGACGGGCGTGGGACATCCGTCGGCGGCGCTCCCGGTGACCCAGGCGACGCCGTTCACGAACTCACTGAGAAAGAATGACGGAGAAGCGGCGGATGCGATCGTCACCGGCTCGATATTGCTGGTCGCGGTATTCCAGGTCACAGTTACGGGCACAGCGAGGCTGGGCAACGTTTCCCAAGGAACCTGAAAATTGATCTGGGTCGGTGACACGTAAATCAGCGGAGCATTGACGCCGTTGACGCTTACCGAGACGCCTGCCACTGTGGTTGGAAAACTCTGGCCTAGCGCGGGGCCCGGAATCTGGTGAACCGCATCGGCCAGGTTATTGCCATATACCACCGCCAAGCTTCCCGGCGAAATTGCGCCCAGGTACGACGCTGCGTTCACAACTCGGCCGGGCGTGATCACCGGCGTGGTCGCCGGAACGGTGGTGGCCTGATAAACGCGGACATAATCCACCAGCATCGTCTGCGGGAAATTTACCGTCGAGTCGGGTGTTCCAAGAAACGAGGTTGGACCGCCGATCGCGAGGTTCAGCAGCAGGAAAAATGGGGCATTGAAGACCCATTGCCCGCCTGTGGGCAACGACGACGGGGTCAAAGTGTTATAGGAGGCTCCGTCGACATACCAGACCACGGAATTCGGGGACCACTGAATGGAATAGACATGGTAATCGTCGTAAACCGTCTCGCCGAACGGCAGCATATACGCCGCTGAGAGGGAGACGACGTTCTGGAAGCCCGGCCCGTGAGGGGTTCCGTTATTCACGCTGGCGTTGTTGTTGAAGGTCCCGAAGTTTTCCATGATGTCGACTTCGCCGCAACCGGGCCACGACACTGTCCCGATGTCTTCGCCCAACATCCAGAAGGCGGGCCAGATTCCCTGGCCGAACGGAAGCTTGATACGAGCCTCAATCAAGCCGTATTGCCAACTGAGATCGGTAGTGCTGGTGGAGGCGCCGGGCGCACCGGTTTGGAGGCGCGCCGAGGTGTAATTGCCTTGCGCGTCCTTCAGGGCGCTAATCACAAGGTTGCCTTTGCCGTCCTGATATACATTGTTGGCGGAATTGGTATAAGTCTCCAATTCGCCGTTGCCCCAGCCACCGCCGCCGAGATCGAAATTCCAGTTCGCAGGATTGGGCGCGGAGCCGGATGTACCATTAAATTCATCGCTCCACACCAACTGCCAGCCGTTGGCCGTAGCTGTTACCGGCGAGGGAGGCTTGGGCACTTGCGCAGCAGCCTTGGCTGCGAGAAGTAATACCAGCAGTGACGCACTGCCAATTTTATTTGTCATACCTGTCTATTTGGCCAGTCATTTGGCCAACACACGGCCAGTATACACCCGTCTCCTGCTATACTTAGCCGCGACTATGATCGAGGTGCAGGAACTTCGTAAATGCTACGGCGACTTGACTGCAGTCGACAACGTATCCTTCACGGCCGGTGCGGGCGAAATCTTCGGCCTGCTTGGCCCCAATGGCGCTGGAAAGACGACGACGATTGGCTGTATTTCCGGGTTGCTGCTGCCCACCGCCGGGCATGTCCGGGTGATGGGGCATGACGTGGTTCGCGATGGATTGGCGGCGCGGAGGGCTCTGGGGGTGGTGCCACAGGATATCGCGCTCTATGATGATCTTTCGGCCACTGAGAACCTCAAGTATTGGGGAGGTGCGCAAGGTTTGACCGATCCTCTGCTGCGGGAAAGTATTCAGCGCGCGCTCGAATTGACCGGCCTACAGGATCGCGCGAAGGAGCCGGTAAAACAGTTTAGCGGGGGCATGAAACGGCGTCTGAACCTGGCTTGCGGGATTGTGCATCGGCCCAAAGTTTTGCTGCTCGACGAGCCGACGGTGGGCGTCGATCCACAGAGCCGCGTGCGTCTTCTCGAACTGGTCCGTGCGGAGGCGCAAGCGGGAACTTGCGTGTTGTACACCACCCATTACATGGAAGAAGCCGAGACTTTGTGCGACCGCTTGGCGATCGTCGATCACGGGAAAGTGATCGCCGCCGGCACGCTGATCGAGCTGCGGCGCATGGTTGCGGAGCGCGATCTGTTGCGGCTTACCGGCGTGTTTCGCGCGGCCGCGGTCAGGGAGGCTCTAGAGCGCGCCGGACAAATTGAAATCCTGCAATGTGACGAAGGCCTGCTGATCCTCTCCGTGGCCGAGGCTTCGCGGCGCTTGCCTGCCGTCTTTGCCGCGATCGAAGCGGCGGGCGGCGAAGTGCGCGGAACCACGCTGACACAGCCTAGTCTCGAAAGCCTGTTCATTAAACTGACCGGCAAGGAGCTTCGTGAATAGCGTGCGATTTATCTGGATCAGCACGGTGAAGGACCTGCGCCGGCTGCGCCGCGATCCGGTTTCGCTAGCGACGTGGATTGCGATCCCTCTGGTGCTCGCGGTGCTGATGAACATGGTGTTCGGCGGTGGAGATGCCACGCCGCAAGGGTTGCTGCTGGTGCAGGATGAGGATCGGACATTTGTGAGCAACATGCTTACCGGCGCCTTCCGAAGCGGGCCGCTGGCCAAAATGCTGCTGCTCGAAGACGTGAAGCCCGCTGAGGGACGCGCGCGCATCGATCGTGGCGAGGGTTCCGCGCTGCTCATTATTCCGAAAGGTTTCGAGCAGGCATATCTTCAGAAACAGCCGTTCCGCTTGGAACTGATTACCAACCCGGCGCAGCGAATTCTGCCAAAAATCGTCGAAGAAAGCCTGTCGATGATGATCGATGCCGGCTTTTACGTGGAGGCGCTTTTCGGCGATCAGTTGCGAAATTTCAGCCCGGGCAAAGCTACCGCTGATCCGCTCCTGGTCGCGGCCGGCGTGCTGAATGATCCGAGGATCCAGAAACTTCGCCAGAGCCTGAACCCGCCGCTGATCGAACTGGAGACCAGCGTGGTTCAGGAGCATCCGCCCAGCTTCGGATCGCTATTCCTGCCGAGCATGATGTTCATGTCGATTCTGTTCATGGCCAACGCGCTGGCCGGAGACATGTGGACGGAACGCATGCGCGGAACACTCCGGCGATTGGTCACGACTCCAGCGGCATTGGGAGCATTTCTGGCCGGAAGGCTGTTGTTTGTGGGCATTGTTCTGTTCGGCGTCGCACTGCTGGGTCTGATCGGATTGCGATGGCTTGCGGGAGTGCCGGTGGCCAATCTGCCGGCGGCGGTGGTGTGGCTGATGTTCGCTGGAACGGCTCTCTACCTTCTTCTTCTGCTGCTGGTATTGCAGGCATCGACACAGCGGACTGCCAATATGCTGGGGAATCTGGTGGTTTTTCCGCTCGCCTTGGTCGGCGGATGTTTTTTCCCGCTGGAGATGATGCCCAGCGGGATGGCCGCAATCGGCCGGATGACTCCCAACGGATGGGCCATCACACAGTTCAAGGCAATCCTTGCCGGATCGGCGAATATGACGGAATTGGCGATGGCGTTCGGAGGACTGCTCGGCGTTAGCCTGGTTGCGTATCTCCTCACAATGCGGCGCCTGAGGCGGTTTGCTTTGGCCGGGTAATGTATGTGGAGAGACGCCTTTTTTATCGCGCGCATGGACGCCTGGCATCTGCTTCGACGCCGGGAAACCATACTCTGGACGTTCATTATGCCGGTGATTTTTGTTTACTTCATCGGCACGGTGACGGGCAATATTGGAGGCTCGGGGGATTCGAAGGACGATCTTGCGATCAGCGTTCCCACGGATGCCGGATTCCTGGCTGATCAGTTGATCGCGCGTCTGGAATCGCTGAAGTACAGGGTGGTCCGCACAAATAATAGCGAGGAGTTCAACGGCTACCGGCGGCGGCTGGAAGTGCCGCCGGGTTTCACGGCTTCGGTGCTCGCTGGACATCCGATGAAGGTTCGATTCGAGCGCACAGGCGACGATATGACTGCGGATTACGATCGCGTCCGGATTTCACGCGCGGTTTACACGGTCCTGGCCGACTTGATCGTCGCAGGCAAGGGCGGCAGCGCGACGCCGGAGGCGATGGCGAAAATCGTGGCCGAGCCGCGCCCGCTGGTACTTGATGTGAAGCCTGCCGGAAAGCGCGTCGATCCGCCGTCCGGGTTCGAACAAGCCGTGCCGGGAACGATGGTGATGTTTACGCTGCTAGTCCTGTTCACCAGCGGAGCGGTTTCGCTGACGGTGGAACGAAAGCTGGGCATTCTGCGGCGGCTGGCGTCGGCGCCGATGTCGCGTGGAGCGGTTACACTCGGGAAATGGGGCGCGCGAATGGCCCTTGGCATGGTCCAGATAATTTTCGCGATGATTGCCGGAACGGTCCTGTTTCATGTCCATTGGGGGCCGAATCTGCCGATGGTGCTGCTGATCCTTCTCGCTTACGGAGCCATGGCCGCTGCGCTCGGAATGCTGCTGGGTAACTATGGGCGCACCGACGCGCAGGTGATTGGGATCGGTGTCATCGCCAGCAATCTGCTCGCCGGGCTCGGCGGTTGCTGGTGGCCGATTGAGGTCGCGCCGCGGTGGGCGCAGCATCTGGCGATCTTCCTGCCCACCGGCTGGACCATGGACGCGTTGCACAAGCTGGTCAATTTCCAAGGGTCGCCGGCGTCGGTAATTCCGCAGTTGATCGCGAGCGTGGCGGTGGCGGTGGCCGCCGGCTACATTGTGTCCCGCTCCTTCCGATTCGAATGAATTGCATGACGCCCTAATTCGCCGAAGGTTTCTCAATATGATCGATGACGAGAACCTCAACCGGACCTTTCGCCGATTCGAGTTTAAGGCCGAGCTGCTGCTGGAGCGCGGCAATAAAGACGGACGGCCCAGACGCATTGACCGGTGGCACGGGATTGCTGCTGTCTGGATCGGATGGCCCCGGCGGGTCGTCACGGGTCCACTGTACTGTAGCGTTGAATTGTTCTGTGTAGCCGGTCTTGTCGAGCACCGTACGGCCCATCGCATTTGTAAGCCGCTCGACTAAACTCTTCATTGTTATCCCTGTGCCAGAGTAAGTCGATCTCAGCCCGTCCCTCGAAATGTCGTCGTTGCCGCAGTAGGCAGGCCGGGACTTGCCGGGCTCAAGCGTCGGCGACGGATTGTTCGGATCGACGGTCACGCAACTTGGGGGTTGCAGCTTGAGGCCACTTTTTGCCACCGTCAGCACATAGACCGGGAGTTCCTTGGTCTCGCGATGCACTCTTAAATTGCACCTGTCTTCGAGCAGCGCTCGAAGCCTCAGATTAAGATCGGCCCATATCTTTCCTCTGTCGAACAGTCCGTCTTCCTGGGGCGCCACCTCTCTTTTCGCATCGATGTCATATCCGTCCGAATCGATCCATCCCGGACCGCCATAGATCTGAAAATCCCTTACTCCGTATGCCTGCGAGATAAGAGCTCGCAGAAGCATATTCCCTGCGTGAAAGGTTCCGGGGCTCTTGCTGGATTCGAACCTTTCCTTACCGCCTGCCGACGGCTTGATTGATGCCACCTCGAACTCCGCGCGCTCGGCCGGCATCTGCGTTTGGCTGAGAGCGGCGACCGAGCTAATGGCGATCAACAATAGTTTCCTACAGCAGTCGAACTTTCGTCCAAGCCAGCGCGTCATGCGATAAGTATAATCACACAAAGGCGCAAAACCCGCCAGGATCGTGCACGAAGCCTTGATTCAACTCAGTAAACTAGAAAGCGCGATGCGGCTCGCCTTCTTGCTCCTCGTTCTCACCACTCGAATATGGGCGCAAACCATTTGCGAGGGGTGTCACGCGAATGTGGCGCAGACCTACCGGAAAACCGGCATGGCGCAATCGTTTTATCGCCCCAAGCCTGAGGCCGCGTCTGACGCTTATTATCACAAGGCGTCGGATATTTACTACCTGAACCTCCAGCGCGATGGGCGTTACTTCCAGCGTCAGTATCAGATCGGTTTCGATGGCAAACAGACCAATGTCAAAGATACGCAAATTGACTTTGTTCTGGGTTCCGGCAATCACGCACGCGCGTACCTGCATCGCAACCCGAACAACACGCTGGCCCTGTTGCCGCTCGGCTGGTACGCCGACAAAGGAGGCACTTGGGCGATGAATCCCGGCTACGATCGGCCCGATCATCAGGCCCTGCGGCGCAACGTCACCTACGACTGCATGTTCTGTCATAACGCTTATCCGCAGATGCCGGTCGAACATCCCGATCCGCGCGCGGCGCCGGTTTTTTCGAGCATTCCCGAGGGCATCGACTGCCAGCGCTGCCACGGCAACGGAGGCCAGCATGTCAGCCTAGCTCGCAGAGGAGCCTCGCCAGCCGAGGTTCGCGCCGCGATCGTGAATCCATCGCGGCTGACGCCGGAACGGCAGATGGAGGTGTGCATGCAATGCCATCTCGAAACCACCAGCTCCGCGCTGCCGGCGTCGATCGTGCGCTATGAACGCGGGCCATTCTCTTACAAGCCGGGCGAGCCGCTCGGAGATTTCATGCTGCACTTCGATCATGCTCCAGGCGCCGGCTATGATGACAAATTCGAGATCACCGGATCGGCGTACCGGCTGCGGAAATCGCAGTGCTTCCAGAAAAGCAACGGCGCGTTGCAATGCACCACCTGCCACGATCCGCACGATCAAGTGGCCCGCAATTATACCGAGGTCTGCCGCAGCTGCCACGCTCCCGCGCTCGACCGGCTCGTCGCCGCGGGACGGCATAGCGCGTCCGCCGATTGCGTCGGATGCCACATGCCGAAGCGGCGCACCGACGACGTGGTTCACGCCGTGATGACGGATCATTACATCCAGCGAAGAAAGCCGGCGGCGGATCTGCTCGCTGAGAAGCCTGAGCAGCGGCAGACCGAGGCGACCGCCTATCGCGGCCCGGTAGTGTTGTATTATCCGGCGGTCCTCCCGAAATCCGAAGACGAGTTGTATCTGGCGATCGCGCAAGTGACGCAGAGCAGCAATCTCAGCCAAGGGGTCACTCGGCTCGCGGCAGCCATCGCCAAGTTTCGCCCGGAGCCGGCGGAATACTATCTGCAACTCGGCGATGCGTGGTCGAATGCCGGCAAATGCGACGCGGCGCTGACCGTCTATGAGGAAGCGCTGCGCCATGCGCCTGAATCCGAGCCCGCGCTCATGCGGCTGGCTTCATGTCTCGCGACGCTGCGGCAATTTTCGCGCACCGAGACGACTCTCAAACAAGCATTGAAACTCACGCCGGCTGACGCGGCGGCCTGGGTCCAGCTCGGTTTGGCGCAGCTCGGCCAAGGCAAGACTCCGATCGCAGCCTGGGAGCAAGCGAAACAGGCCGATCCTGACATGGTGGAATCCGCCAATCTGCTGGGCGCCATGCTGTTCGAAAACGGAGACGCGGCGCGCGCCGAAATTACCTTGCGGGAAGCGATTCTTGTGCAGCCGAATTTCGCCCCAGCTCACAACAATCTGGGCAATCTTTTATCGGAGACGGGCCGCTTCGAGGAAGCGAAGTTTCACTTCGAAGCCGCGCTTCGCTATCAGGATAACTACATCGGTGCGCGATACAATTATGCGCTCGCGCTGAACCGCGTCCATCGGCTCGACGAGGCTCAAATGCAGGTGGAGGCGATCCTGCGGGCAAATCCGAACAGCCCGGAAGCGCACGAATTCCTGGGGAATTTGCTTGCCGCCAAGGGGCAGCTCGATCAGGCGATGAATCAGTATCGTGAGGCCCTCAGGATTGCGCCGGAATTCGACCGCGCCAATCTGGATCTCGGCTCAGCCCTTGCCACTACCGCCAATCCGGCCACCGCGCTGCCCTACCTTCGAAAAGCCGCACAAAGCAGGGATGCAGAAACCCGCGAAGCCGCGCAAAGGCTGCTCCAAAGACTTGGTGACCGGTGAAAAACTACCTATTGGCGAGCTTATGGCGGCGCGCTGCTGCACGGTTTCGCGCCGCGCGTTTTCTAGCGGCAGCGGATCGCGCGCGGCGACGCGTCGATTTACGGACCGACTTCGATTTTCTGCTGCGAGCCGCCGCGTGTTTATGATGATGATGCGCCTTCGTTGCTGCCGCGGCAGGCAGGATCAACGCAGCGAAAACAAAAATCAACAGAAAGATGCGTTTGGTCATAATCGCCACTTGTGGGGTAAAAACATTATCGCATGATTTTGTGATCGCTCTAATGGAACAAGCGCCCTCGTAATTGCGCCGCCTTGAATCCGTCGCCGCGCACGAAATCGAGGAGCGTGCGCTCTTTCGAAAGAATATCCCCGACGAGACCGGGCAAGCGTTCGCGCCCGGATTCCGGCACGGTGATCAATCCGTTCTCATCGGCGTGCAGCATGTCGCCGCTGCGGATCGTGACGCCGGCAATCTCAACTGGAACACCAGTACGGACGATGTGATAATGCGCGTGACTGGCCACCGCGCCGCGCGCGAAATAATGAAACCCGATCTTGCGGACCGCGGTCAGATCGCGTACGCCGCAATCGCTGACCAGGCCAATCGCGCCCAGACGCGTGAAGATGGTCGCCATCACTTCGCCCGCGTGGGTGGCCCGGTCGCGATCGCCGCCGATCTCCTGCATCACGACGATGGCAGGCTTCGGCGAACGTTCCACGGCCTCGAACAATTCGACAAACGCTTCTTCCGTTTTGGGAGTGCCCTGCGTCACGGTTTCCACCTGTGCGGTGACCGCGTATCCGCACATGGGTCCGAAATCCGGAAACAGGCATTTTAAATCGAGCGAGGCGTAGCCTTCCGAACGCGGCCGCAGGTTCAACAACTCGATGGCGTTGGCGACGGTGGCCGTATCGATGGTTTTCAGGAACGCGATTAATTCTGTGTCTGGGCTTGCCATATATCCTTTTTAACGAAAAACACCGCTGCGATCAGCAACAGCGCGCACGCCAGCAGGTAAACGGTGGAGGCGGCGGTGATGCCCGCGCTCAATCCGCGGTCCTTCGCGATCAATCCAATCACCACCGGAGCGGATCCTCCGCCGCCTAACCAGCCTACCGAATTCAGGAATCCGGCGGCCGTTCCGCGCGCCTCCGGACGCACCACGTCGAACAACGAAGCGAAAATATTCGCGTCATACATGCCTTTGCAGAATCCCCACGCGGTCAATGCAATGATCAGGGACGTCACGGAGAGCGTCATCCCGCACCAAGCCACGAAGGGCGCGCCGCACAGCACACCCGCCGCTTGCACCAGGATGCGTCCGCGCGGCGTTCGCGCGCGTAGAAAGTCCGCCAGCCAGCCGCCCGCGAGCGATCCCAGCACGCTGGCCAGTTGCACGAAAACCGTCGCCGTCAATCCCGCTACCGCCAGTCCCATGTGGAAACGGTCGTAGAGAAATTTCGGCATCCAGGTGAGCAACACCACGGCCACGAAGTTCGAACACATGAACGCTCCCATCAGGCATAGCATGGTCGGTGTGCGCCACAACAATTGAAAAAACTCCGCCAGATTCAGCGATGCGCCGGTCGTTTCCGTCACGTCGGCCTGTCCACGCTGCGGCTCCCGTAGGAAACGGTTCAACACGAACCCGAGCAGGATTCCCAGCCCTCCGAAGACGATGAACGACCATCGCCATCCGTAATGTTGCCCGATTAATCCCGCGAAAAATCCGCCGGCGATAGTTCCTGCGTACACGCTGGTTTGATGAATGCCGATGGCCCGGGAGCGGGTCTCTTTGCCGTGATAATCACTGACCATCGACATCGATGCCGGATAGTAAATTGTTTCG
>Ga0116129_1000344_pt1 | contig 30809 bp, 30 predicted proteins | sample June2015DPH_17_2_FD_89732 | JGI IMG/M metagenome (GOLD analysis project Ga0116129, IMG submission 89732) | Peatland microbial communities from SPRUCE experiment site at the Marcell Experimental Forest, Minnesota, USA - June2015DPH_17_10 | ecosystem: Environmental > Terrestrial > Soil > Wetlands...
AGCGCACCAAGCCCTCAAGCTCGCTGCGCTCCGCACTCGTCAAGATAATCGATGTCGCTTCCGGGATGCCGCTCATGCCCCCTTGAATCACGACTCATTCTTCACCGATAGTGGGTACTAGCTTGATACGCCTTCAAACCGGTCAGGATATCCGTGAACATCACCCTCTACGATCTCTCCGTCTGGGTTTTGCCGCTCGTCATCGCAATCACCTTTCACGAAGCCGCGCACGGCTTCGTCGCGCATCGTCTCGGCGACGACACGGCCTATAACCTCGGCCGCGTCAGCTTCAACCCGATCCGGCACATCGATCCCTTCGGCACGCTGATCGTGCCGGCGCTTCTTTTCATGTCGCATGCGCCGTTCTTGTTCGGCTATGCTAGGCCGGTGCCGGTTAATTTTCGCGCGCTTCGGAATCCCCGGATCGGCATGGTCCTGGTGGCGCTGGCAGGTCCCGCCACCAATATTGCGCTGGCGCTGGTGGCGGCGGTCGGATTCCATGGCGTCGGTTTGCTACCCGAAAATGCCGCGCAATGGACCGCGGATAACCTGAAAAATGCACTTCTGATCAATGTGATCCTGGCGGTTTTTAACATGCTGCCGATCCCGCCTTTGGACGGCGGTCGTGTTGCGGTTGGGCTGCTGCCGAGAGCGCTGGCGTTGCCGCTTTCGCGGCTGGAACCGTTCGGGATGCTGATCCTGATAGGGCTTTTGATCCTGCTTCCGTTGGCCGGCTCGCAGCTCGGTCTCAATCTTGATGTTATTTCGGCGATATTGCGAAATCTGACCGGCTATGTGCTCGCGGTGATTCTCTTTGTAACCGGCAACACTTAAGCTGAAGCCTTGAAACCCGCCGCAAAGAAGCAGAGGCCATTTTGATCAAAGCAGCCGACATGATGATCGCGCGACGCGCCGATACCAGGGCAAGGGCCGATTTCGCAACCTGGACCATGATGGCGAAGCTGAATGGTGCTTCTTCCCTGCCCCCGGCGGCGCAGACCTTCCTCGATCAATACAAGGCGCTACAGAAGGAAAAGAGCGAGGCCGAGGCTTCCGAGGCCGTTATCCAGTCTATCTATCAGAGCTATTATGAGGAGATGGGCGGTGCGGGCGTGGCCCCTGAAGTCAGATCCCGATCGGCCGAAACAGGTCAACCGAGCGGCAATGTCACCGCTTTCAAACGTCCGCCCGCGCAACGTCCGAAGGCGGCAGGTGGGCAGCAGGTCAGGTCAAGACTTCACCCGGCGCTGATCTTCGTCGGTCTGGCTGTCGTCTATGCGGCTTTCCGCTATTTGTTTCGCTGACGCGAAAGCATCTTGCCGCGATCTGGTGTGGCTTCGTTCAAAAGTCCGCATGAGAGAATTCGCGGTAATAATGATGCGGACTTTTGAACCACCACCACACTAGGCGGCACGGTAAAAGCCGGACATAATCGCTCCCTGAAAGATCAAAATGAGGGGGTGGAAATGAAGCGATCGATCGCGACGCTTGCGCTTACTATCGGCCTCGGTTGCATCGGTGGCGCGGGCGCGCAGGAAAAGCTCGACAAGGTCGTCAAGGTCGGAGCGCTGGGCGATCAGTCAGGCCTCTACCAGGATATCGGCGGGCCAGGCTCGACGGTTGCTGCACAGATGGCGATTGAAGATTCCGGACTTCTGGCCAAAGGCTGGAAGATCGAAGTCATTTCAGGGGATCACCAGAACAAGCCGGACGTCGGCACCAACATCGCCAAGCAGTGGATCGACGTCGAAAAGGTCGACGTGTTCGTCGATCTCGCAAGCTCCGGCGTCGGGCTTGCGGTCGCCAACGTCGCGAAGGAGAGGAACGTCGTCAACCTGAACTCCGGCTCGGCCTCTTCCGACCTCACGGGTTCGCAGTGTTCGCCGAACACCGTGCACTGGGTCTACGACACCTACATGCTCGCCAACGGCACCGGCAAGGCGCTGGTGAAGTCGGGAGGCGATACCTGGTTCTTCCTGACCGCAGACTACGCGTTCGGAGCAGCGCTCGAGCGCGATACCAGCGCGGTGGTCGTGGCCAATGGCGGCAAGGTGCTGGGCAGCGTGAAGCATCCGCTCAACAATCCGGACTTCTCCTCGTTCCTGCTGCAAGCACAGAGCTCGAAAGCAAAAATCGTAGGCCTCGCCAATGCCGGCGGCGACACCACCAACGCCATCAAGCAGGCAGCGGAATTCAGCATCGTCGCGGGCGGACAGAAGCTTGCCGGCATGCTGATGTTCATCACTGACGTCAACTCGCTCGGACTGAACGTCGCGCAAGGCCTCAATTTCACCGAGACCTTCTATTGGGATCTCAACGACGAGACGCGGGCCTTCACCAAACGCTTCAACGAACGCTTCAAGAAGAACCCGCCGACCATGGTGCAGGCGGGCGTCTATTCATCTCTGATCCATTACTTCAAGGCGCTGGAGGCGCTCGGCGGCAATCCACATGACGGCGTCAAGGTCGTCAACAAGATGAAGGAAATTCCGACCGACGATCCCCTGTTCGGCAAAGGTGCGATCCGCGCCGACGGCCGCAAGATCCATCCGGCCTATCTGTTCGAGGTGAAGAAGCCGTCGGAATCGAAGTACCCTTGGGATTATTACAGGCTGATCGCGACCATCGCGGCGGACGAAGCCTTCTTGCCCCTCGAGAAGAGCGTCTGCCCGATGGTGAAGAAGAGCTGAGCAAGCTGCGGACAACACGAAACGGACAAAAAGGAAAACGCCGGCGAAAGAATCCGCCGGCATTTTTCATTTTCTTTCCTTGAATTCCACTTCCTGGCTGAAGCTGAAGGTATCGTCGGTGAGCGCGGCCGGCGGGCGCGGCACCGGATCCGAACGACGGTACATGTCCAGCGCGGCCTCGTCGAACAGCGGATCGCCGGAAGATTCCAGAATGGCGAGCGAGACTACGTGGCCGAGACGGTTGAGTACCACGTTCACCTTGACCTTGGTGGCCTTGGACTTGTCGATCTTCGGGTAGCGCTTGTGCAGTTCGAAATAGGCGCTGATCTGCTTCGCCCACTTGCCGGTCAGCTTTTGATTGTCCTTGCCGATCCCGATATTGGGCGCCGCCGCAATATCGCCCTCACGCGCATCGGCGAGCCGCTGCCGCGCACTTGCTTCCTGTGCAACCGATTCCTGCGAGGCCGCGGTCTGCACCTTCTCGACCTTCGGATCATCGTCCGTCGGTTTCTTCTGCTCGTTCTGCGTCACCACGCGATCGGGATTTTCAGTTTCCGTCGGCGTTTCCTTCGGCGTATCGACCGGCTTGACCTCGGCCTTCTGCTCGGCGATCTCCGGCGACGCCACGGCGGCGTCGGCGTCCGGCCCCGCGGGCAGATCGGTTTCTTCGACGACCGGCGACGTCAGTTCGATATCGATAGTGTTCACATTAGCGCTGAGCCCGTCGGAATCGACGTCGGACCGCAAATGCGCCCAAGCCAGCGCCGCACCGCCAACGTGCAACGCGACCGCTACCGTCGCGGCGATCGTCCAAAGCCGCCAGGGCGGCCGCTGCTCGTTCGCAAACTCAGTCATCACATCAGGGTTTCGCCGCGACAGGCGCCGCGGATTGGGTTGTGGCCTCGGCGACGCCTTCAAGCGCCACCAGTTTCATCTTATAGTTTCCTCGGCGCAACCGCTCCAGCACATCCATCAAATCGCCATAGGCCACCGCACGATCAGCGCGCAGGAAAACCAGGCGTTCAGGATTGGCATCTGCGGCGGCATCGAGCGTTGAGATGAGCTCGGCGCGCTTGACGGGTTTTTCGCCGATGGCGACTGTCAGGTCCGGCTTGATGCTGACATAGACCGGCTTGTCCGGTTTCTTCTGCGGCGTCGCCGTCGAGGATGGCAGATCAATCGGAAGATCCACCGTCGATAACGGCGCCGCCACCATGAAAATGATCAGGAGCACGAGAATGACGTCGATGAACGGCGTGACGTTGATTTCATGCGTCTCGCCGAAATCGCCGTCGTCATCGAGCTCCGTATCGGCGAGCGAGACGCCCATGCCCTACTCCGCGGCGCGTGAATTCGCCGGCCGGGGCGAAGAGACATGGGTACGATCGAGATCGCGCGACAACAATCGGCCCGCCGCACCGGACGAACGGCCAACCAGTTCGAGATAGCCTTTCGTCACGCGCGCGAAGTGATTGTAGATAATGACGGCGGGAATGGCGGCAACCAGACCAATCGCGGTCGCCAACAACGCTTCGGCGATACCGGGGGCGACGACGGCGAGGTTGGTCGTCTGCGATTTCGAAATACCGATGAAGCTGTTCATGATGCCCCATACCGTGCCGAACAGCCCGACAAAGGGTGACGTCGCGCCGATGGTGGCAAGCATTCCCATGCCGAGCCGGATCCGGCGGGCTTCCGCGCGCACGATTTCGGCAAAACTCGATGCCGCCCGCTCCTTCACGCCGGCATCGCTGGAAATTCCAGCCGATAGCCGCGCTTCGCGCATGGCTGCCGCCAGCAGCGAAGACAGGACAGTGCCGCTCGCGCCCAGCGCAAATTGCGCCTCTGCCAGCGACCTTGAATCCGCAATCATGCCGAGCGCCGCACGCAACCTGCGCTGAACAAACGTCAGCTCAATCATCTTTGCGATGAAGACCGTCCACGTCACCAGCGACGCAAACGCAAGGCCAATCATGACCGCCTTGACCAGAATGTCTGCCGAAAGAAACATCGACCAGGGCGACAACTCGTGCAGCGTGACTTGCATCGCCTTCGGCTTGGCGGCATCGACCGCTGCTGCTGCATTGTCGGCGGGGAGCGCCGGAGCGGCGGTCGCCCCGCTGGATGTCGCGGCCGGCATCGCCGTTCCGGTCGAGATTTTCTGATCTGACCCGGCCGTGGTCTGCTGGGCGAACGCAACCGTCCCCATCGACACGAATGTCAGCACAACGCCCATTTTAAGAATGGTTCTAAACATTCCCGCGACTTCCCGGATTCCAGTTCTGTGTTGGCACCTTGCTTCAAAAGCATTTCCAGCGCCGCGTCGAGTAGCTAACGCGTGAGTTAGATTTATTCCAGTCGTGGTTCCGTTCGCTGATGGGCTATTTGTCATCATCTTCTACCAGATATCGCAACGGGGGTTGCTGTGCCGAGTTGTGGGGACGCTCACGCGATCCGAGATTTGCTTGATGCTCGCTGTCGTCAAAGTCTGGAAGAATTCTAGTCGTTTCAATCGTCGTTAGACCGGTTCCAAAGATCCGAGGCGGAATACTTCACCTTCGTTCTGGTTCTCGATCGGTCGGACAATTCATCTTCGTAATCTGGGGGACTTATGTCGTTTCTTCGTGGCGCTGTAAAAGTCGAGCTTGCTCGATCCAATGAGGATTCCGAACGGACAATTCTCCACACCGAAACAGCGTTCCACGCCAATCGCCCAAAACGCGCCGGGGTGTATCGATACTCGGCGGCCGTACTTAAGGCTGTGATTGCGTCCGGTCCAATTTATCTTGCGAATTCGCACGCGGTTTTGGCGCAAGCCGCCGCGACGCAAGAACTACCGTCGGTCGTGGTCGTCGATCCCGGACAAAAACCGAAGCCGAAACCTGTCAAGCGCGTTGCTCCAAAACAGACCGCTTCAACCCGTGGCAGCGGACAAGCGAACCAGCCGGCCCAGGACGCAGGCACCAGTGGAGCGACCCCCGCGCAGGCGGCGCTCGATCGCCAGATGCAATACTTCGATCAGCAACGCGATCACATCCTGACCAAATTAGGCGCATCCACCGACACGATCGACCGGGCGGCGATCGTTGCGGGACCGCAAGGCGACAACAACCCGGTCGACAAGCTGGTTCTGCAGTTTCCCGGTGTTAACTACGACTCGGCCGTCTCCAACCCCAACTTCCACGTCCGTGGCGAGTACAACAACGTGGCGACGCGGATCGACGGGTTTGTGCTCCCGGAGGGCGTATCGGGCCTTGGCCCCGTCGTCGACACCAATTTCATCAACAGCATCTCGCTGCTGACGGGGGCGCTGCCGGCTCAGTACGGGCTCCGCACCGCCGGCGTTCTCGACATCACCAGCCGGACGTTTTCAACGCCCGGAGGCGAAGTCAGCATTTACGGCGGCAGTTTCGGCACGGTCACGCCGAGCTTCAATTACGGCGGCAGCGTCGGCAACACCCAGTATTTCTTCTCGGGCCGCGGCAATTTCAACCAGCTCGGCATCGAAAACCCGACGTCCTCGGTCAATGCGATCCACGATCAGACCGATCAGGGCAAGTTCTTTGGCTACGTGTCGACCGCGATCAACGATACGCAGCGGGTGAGTATCATTTCAGGCGCGGCCTACAGCAACTTCGAGATTCCGAACAATCCCAATCAGTCGGTATTTCCCGACGCCAACGGCGTTCTGCCCAATGGCCTCGGTGCGACCACGCTGGCCAATCTCGCAAATAGTGCAAATTCGTCAAACCTGAACGAGCGAGAAATCGATCAGTATTATTACAATATCGTCGCGCTTCAGTCGCATGGCGAACTGATCGACAGCCAGATCTCGGTGTTCGCCCGCTATGCCAACGTGCATTTCATTCCCGACGTGACCAACGACCTCATCTTCAATGGTGTCGCTTCCGATGTCACCCGCGCCAGCCAGATGTACGGGACTCAATTCGATGCGTCGTATGAGGTGAACGACAAGCACACATTGCGGTTTGGCTACATGATCACCGCGGAGAAGACCGACGTTTCCAACATATCGACGGTATTCGCTGTCGATCCAAACACCGGCAACCCCACGGGAGCTCCATTTACGGTCAACGACACCAATTCACTGCTGGGCTGGAATCTCGGCGCCTATGTGCAGGACGAATGGAAGCTGACCAAACAGCTCACGCTGAACTACGGTATTCGCTTCGACCAACTGTACCAGTTCGTGGACGCCAACCAGTTCTCACCGCGCGTATCGCTGGTCTACAAGCCGTTCGACGGAACCACTATCCATGCCGGCTATGCCCGCTATTTCACCCCGCCGATGCAGGCGCAGGCGACGCAATCCAATCTCGCTTTGTTCAACAACACGACCAATCAGCCTGATGTCCCCAACAACGACCCAGTCAAGCCGGAGCGATCGCACTATTTTGACGTCGGCATCGACCAGAAGATACTTCCCGGCCTGACAGTGGGGCTGGACGGCTACTACAAGATTGCGACCGATCTGATCGACGACGGTCAGTTCGGGCAAGCCGTCGTGCTGACTCAGTTTAACTGGGCGCGCGGTTATAGCGAGGGCCTCGAAGCCAAGGCGAAATATCAGAACGGCAATTGGTACGCCTATGCCAACATCGCATTCAACATCACGCGCGCAACCGACCCGGTCTCGAACCAATATCTTCTCGACCCCGATGAATTCGCTTTTCTGCTGACCCACTATCACACCACCGACGACTCGCAGATGTTCACCGGCTCGGCCGGCGTCTCCTACAAGTGGGATCAGATGGTGTTTTCGAGCAGCCTGCGATACGGCAGCGGCCTGCCGGATGGATTCGCCAACCAATCCAACAATGAACCTTACGTGACGGTCAATCTCGGCGTGGCACGCGATTATATTTTATCTCCGGGCGCCAAGCCGCTCACGATACGCTTCGACGTGGTCAATCTCTTCGACAAGGTCTATGAGATCCGCGACGGCAGCGGCATCGGCGTATTCGCTCCGCAATTTGGCGCGCGCCGCGGATTCTATGTCGGGCTGTCGCAGAAAATCTGAAGAAACGGCTTGGCCGCGACCACTTAATGCCGCGCGGTCACTCGGCGGCGACGCTGCCGGCGGGCTCGGCCAGGACCTTGATCCGGTCCTTGACGTCCCGCAACGTCTGGAGGCTGGTTTCAAGCGCTGCGGTCGGCACATCCTGAAACACGTCGGCTGCAATGGCATTGCGCAGACTATCGAGGTCGTCGGCGAGCTGGCGTCCGGATGCTGTCAAGAACAGGCGATTGGCCCGCCGATCCCTGGGATCGCTGCGGCGTTCGACAAGGCCATGCTCGACCAGCCGGTCGAGCAGGCGCACCAGTGAAATCGGCTGGAGTTCCAGGACATCAGCCAAGTCCACCTGGGACAGACCCTCCTGTTCGCGCAGGCAGAACAGCACAATCCACTGCGCGCGCGTGGTGCCACGGGTCTTGGCGCGGTGGTCGATATAATTTCGTAAAAGTCGAGACGTTTCGACCAGTTGCGAGACGATCTGCTTCTTTAGGTCGAGCGACATTGGCCCTGGGGACCTCAGATGGAAAATTGTTTAGGATTCTCAAGCCATAGTGTGTTTACACATTAAGTGCACGCGTATTATATCTGAGGTGTCTATGAACTATAGGCAAGACTCGCTAGTTATATTTTTTTAAGTCTGAAGGCAGACATGAACAAATCGCGGATAACGCGTTGGATTTTGCTGGCCTTGGTCGTCGCAGGGCTCGGATATTACGGCTGGCAGCGCTTCCATGGCGAAAACCAGGAAACCGCGGCAAACGGGGCGCAAAAAGCAGCCCGTACTGCGGTGCGGGTGAACATTGCGACCGTCGAGAAGGCGGACTTTCCGGTCTACCTGACAGGCCTTGGAACCGTTCAGGCCTTTAATACCGTCCTTGTTCGCTCTCGCGTCGACGGACAGATCGACAAGATTGCGTTCACCGAAGGCCGCGTGGTCAAGCAAGGCGATCTGCTGACCGAAATCGATCCCCGCCCCTATCAAGCTGTGCTCGATCAGGCGAAGGCCAAGAAGGATCAGGACGAGGCCAATCTCGCCAACATCAATCTCGATTTGCAGCGCTTCATCAAATTGGGTGAGTTCGCCACCCGTCAGCAGCTTGATACCCAGCGTTCCAGCGTATCGCAGTTGACGGCCCAGATCGCAGCCGACGTCGCTGCAATATCCAACGCACAAACCCAGCTCGACTATACCCAGATCAGCGCCCCGATCTCCGGCGTCGTCGGCCTGCGTCTGGTCGATGTCGGCAATATCGTCAACGCCGCGCAGCAGACCGGGATCGTCACGATCACGCAGATCGAGCCGATTGCGGTCATTTTCACCTCGCCCGAAGACCAGTTGCCGGACATCAAGGATGCCCAGGGCGCCACGCCGCTCAAAACCATTGCGATCACGACCGATGGCAAGCGGCCGCTGGCGGAAGGCACGCTGGCGGTGGTCAACAATCAGGTCGATTCGACCAGCGGCACCATCCGCCTCAAAGCCGTCTTCGAAAACAAGGACCACGCATTGTGGCCGGGTCAGTCGGTGTCCACCCGGCTTCTGATCAAGACGTTGAAGGATGCGACCGTGGTGCCGGATGACGCGGTCCAGCATGGCACTGAGGGGCTTTACACCTTTGTCGTCAATCAGGATAACAAGGCCGAACTGCGCAAGGTCAAGGTCAGCCAGTCGATCGACGGCCGTTCCGTGATCGAGAAGGGCGTGTCGCCTGGAGAGCGGGTCATCGTCGCCGGCCAGTTCAAGGTTCAGCCGGGCACCCTTGTCAGCATTGCCGTGGCCAATTCGGACCCGGCACAATCGAAGGTGCAGTAAGAATGAACGAGGGGATGCACGAAGGGATTTCCGCTCCCTTTATCAAATACCCCATCGGCACCTCGCTGATGATGGCCGGCATTCTGTTCGTCGGTCTTGTTTCCTACCCCCTGCTCCCCGTTGCCCCGCTGCCGCAGGTCGACTTTCCTACGATCCAGATCACCGCGGCGCTGCCCGGCGCTAGCCCTGAAACCATGGCTTCTTCGGTGGCGCAGCCGCTGGAACGGCAATTCGCGCAGATTCCGGGCATCGCCCAGATGACGTCGACGAGCTATCTGGGAACGGCTGCCGTCACGATCCAGTTCGATCTCAACCGCAGCATCGACGGCGCCGCCAACGACGTGCTGGCCGGCATCAACGCGGCCGGCGGACAGTTGCCGAAAAATCTCCCGACTCCCCCGACCTATCGCAAGGTCAACCCGGCGGATTCGCCGATCCTGTTGTTGTCGGCAACGTCGGACTCCTTGCCGCTGACGACCGTCAGCGACGCGGTCGACGCCCAGCTCGCCCAGCAGATCAGCCAGATTTCCGGCGTGGCGCAGGTCACCATCGGCGGCCAGCAAAAGCCTTCAGTCCGTGTCCAGGTCGATCCTGCAAAACTGGTGGCCAAGGGCCTTTCGCTGGAAGACGTACGCAATCAGATTGTTAACGTGACGGTCGACAGCCCCAAGGGCAACATCGATGGCGACAAGCGCGCCTTCACGATCTACGCCAACGATCAGATGCTCGATTCCAAGGACTGGAACGACGTCATCGTCGCCTATCGCAATGGCGGCCCGTTGCGGGTTCGTGACATCGGCCAGGCCGTAACGGGGCCGGAAGACGCCAAGCAGGCAGCCTGGGCCGATGGAAAGCGCGGCGTGTTCCTGGTGGTCTACAAGCAGCCCGGCGCCAACGTCATCGATACCGTCGACAAGATCAAAGCGCTGCTGCCGCGTCTGGTGGCCGGCATTCCGGCCGCGATCAAGATCGGCATCCTCAGCGATCGAACTCAGACCATTCGCGCCGCTGTCGAGGATGTTCAATTCACCCTGCTGTTGACCATCGTCCTCGTCGTCATGGTCATCTTCGTGTTCCTGCGCAGCTTCTGGGCGACGGTGATCCCGGCCGTGACGGTGCCGCTCGGCCTGCTCGGCGCCTGCGCCTTGATGTGGGTGTTCGGTTATACCCTCGACAACTTGTCGCTGATGGCGCTCACCATCGCCGTCGGATTCGTCGTCGATGACGCGATCGTGGTTCTGGAAAATATCACGCGCTACATCGAAGAAGGCGAGAAGCCGATGACCGCGGCCTTCAAGGGGTCCAGCGAAATCGGATTCACGATTCTGTCGATCAGCATCTCGCTGGTCGCCGTGCTTATTCCGCTCCTGCTGATGGGCGGCATCATCGGCCGCCTGTTCCGCGAATTTGCCGTGGTGCTGGCGATGACCATTTTCGTCTCGATGGTGGTTTCGCTGACGCTGACGCCGATGATGTGTTCCCGCTTCTTGCGCCCGCACAGCGCGCATCAGGAACATGGCCGGTTCTATCAATGGAGCGAACGCGGCTTCGACGCCATGCTGCGTGCCTACGAACGCGGGCTTGACATCGCGATAAGCTGGCGGCGGACCACCCTGGTTGTTTTCTTCGCGACGCTGGCGCTGTCGGTCTACCTGTTCATTATCATTCCGAAAGGCTTCTTTCCCCAGCAGGACATCGGCCTGATCAGCGGAACGACCGAAGCCTCTCAGGATATTTCCTTTGCGGAGATGATGCGGCAGCAGGAAGCGCTTGGCGTCATCGCCCAGGCTGACCCGGCTGTAGCGACGGTGGGGTCGGTGATCGGCGGCAACGGCCGGGCCGGCAACAACGGCAGCATGTTCATTACGCTGAAGCCGCTCAATGAACGCGATGTCAACGCCATGCAGGTCATCGCTCGCTTGCGTCCAAAGCTCGAGCAGGCGGTCCAGGGCTCACGGCTCTATATGCAGGCGGCGCAGGACGTGCGGTTGGGCGGCCGGCCGACGCGAACGCAGTTCGAGTTCACGCTGCAGGATGCCAATCTCGACGAACTTAACGAGTGGGCGCCCAAGGTGCTCACGAAGATGAAAACGCTGCCCATGTTGCGCGACGTTGCCACCGACCAGCAGTCGGAAGGCACCACGCTTCAGCTCAAGATCAATCGCGATACTGCCTCGCGTTACGGTATTCTGCCGCAGCTGATCGACGACACGCTGTACGATGCCTTCGGGCAGCGGGAGGTCACGCAGTATTTTACCCAGCTCAACAGCTATCACGTGATTTTGGAAATCCTCCCCGAGCTGCAAGGAAACTTCGACACGCTCGACAAGCTCTACATCAAATCGCCGACGACCGGAGATCAGGTGCCGCTGTCGGCCTTCGCAACCTGGACTAGCGTGCCGGTCCGTTCGCTCTCGATCAGCCACCAGGGTCAGTTCCCGGCCATTACGATCAGCTTCAACCTCGCGCAGGGCGCGGCCCTCGGGCAAGCTACCGAAGCTGTGCAACAGGCTATGGCCGATATGGGTACACCATCGACGCTCAACTCGAGTTTCCAGGGCACCGCGCAGGCGTTCCAACAATCGCTCGGGACCGTACCGCTGCTGATCCTCGCAGCTCTCGTGGTCGTGTACCTGATCCTCGGTATTCTCTACGAGAGTTACATCCATCCGCTGACGATCTTGTCGACGCTTCCTTCGGCCGGCGTCGGCGCGCTGGCGATCCTGATGGCCTTCGGATACGACTTCAGCCTGATCGCCCTGATCGGCATCATCCTCTTGATCGGCATCGTCAAGAAGAACGGCATCATGATGGTCGACTTCGCGATCGCCGCCGAGCGCGACCAGCATCTATCGCCCGAAAAATCGATCAAGCAGGCGGCGCTGCTGCGCTTCCGACCCATCATGATGACGACGATGGCGGCGCTGTTGGGCGGCGTACCGCTGATGCTCGGCACGGGCACGGGATCGGAAATTCGCCAACCGCTGGGCTACGCGATGGTCGGCGGTCTGTTTGTCAGCCAGGCGCTGACCCTGTTTACGACCCCGATCATCTATCTCTACCTCGACGAGCTCTCGAACGCGTTTTCAAACTGGGGCCGCTCGAAGAAGAACGATTCGCACGATCTGTCCGACCATGGCGCCGTCAAGGAAGCCGCTGAGTGATCTTCAAATGGCGCGCCAACCGGCCGCGCCAATTTTTTCCGGAGACCGATCGGTGAAGCTCGCAAGACCAGCGATTGCCGTTGCTCTCGTCACGCTGGCCGCAACGGGGGCTTCTTTTGCCCAGCAGGCGCCCAAGGAAACACCCAAGGCCAAGGGGCAGCCGCAAGCCCAGGCGACGCCAACCCCCTCCCCCTCCGGCACGCCCGCTCCCGCGCAACCGGGCTGGGCCGCGCGTTGCAGCAGCGCTGCCCGCGACGCCCCGCTCGAATGCGCGATAGAGCAGAATGCAATCCTCACCAAGACCGGACAACTGGTGGTGCTGGTCAATATCCGCGTGCCTGGCGATACAAGAGCGCCGATCGCGCTCGTGCAGTTGCCCCTCGGACTTAATCTGCAAGCCGGCGCAAAATTCCAGGTCGATGACGGCAAGAGCACCGACCTTCCGATCCAGACCTGTGAGAACAGGGGTTGCTACGCAAGCGTGCCCGTCTCCCAGGACCTGCTGACTGCGCTCCGATCCGGCAAGCAGCTCAAGATCATATTCCAGGATCTCGCCAAGGAGACCATCGCGATTCCGATGCCGCTCGCCGACTTTGCGGCGGCCTTCGACAAGATCAAATAGGCGGTCTCAATGCCCAGTTCGGTCACAGCTTGCCGTCTCCGGCTTGCCAAAACCGTGATGGAGCGAGTAGAACGGCCCGATGCCTGCGGGACAATGGCGAATGTTTGCCCGCGGTATTCAATTTATCCGATATATCATTGATATCTTGGGATAATTTGGGGAATGGTGTAACGGTAGCACAACAGACTCTGACTCTGTTTGTCTAGGTTCGAATCCTAGTTCCCCAGCCAGACTCCCGTTTCTCCCCGCAGATCAAAGACTTCTAATCCGCAGCTTTTCGAAAAACCGCGGTGGTCCACAAACATGGTCCACAACGAGGCTCGAATGGCGTCCGGACGATACCTGCGGCGGCGGGGTCATACATGGTTTTTTCGCTTCCGGTGGCCGGCTGCGCTTGCCGCCTGCCATGTCTCGGGCGAACTTATTGTGAGCCTGAAAACGCGTGACTACCGGTGCGCTTTGCACCGGGCCCGCATCCTCAGGCTGGGCCTGGAGAGCCTTATGAGCCGATTTACCCCGTCCAAGACGAAAAGCGAGGCGGAAGGACTGGTGCGGCAATGGATCGACGCCTGCCTGTGGCGTCGGGAAGCCCACCTCGCGGAGACCGACGGCTTTGCGTTCTTAGAGCCGGACGAGATCCAACGGATGGACCGGCAGGACGCGATCGAGCTCGATGCGCTAATGCGCTTTACCGACCGCATGTTTGCCGGCGAGCAAAAAGCGAAAATCGAACGCGCGCTCGGCCCCGGCGCCCCCGGCTTCGATGCCTATGACAGCATCGTCAACGCCGTCGGCGGCGCCATAAACGTACCTGTGGATCGCAAAACTGCTGACGGGCGCTTCTATGCGCGAATGATATTGCGGGGCCACGCAACCCTGCTCGACGAAATGCGGGAGACCCTCGCCGAAATCCCAAAACAGGTGCAGGCGTCGGTGGAAAGACCGATCCTACCGGATTTTCTATTCTTCAAACATTGGGACGAATTCGTCGCCACCAAGAAGAGCGACCGCAAATGGAAGCGCGATACCGCTGAAGGCGCGGAAGCCACGCCTCGGCTCTTCAAAGCGCTCATCGGCGACCTGCCATTGGCCCAGATCGACGGCAGCGTCGTCGGCCGCTTCCGCCTCGAATACCTAAAGCTTCCCTTCGACCACTTCCACGGCAAGAAGTGGAACAAGTTGACGACCAAACAAGTGCTCGCGGCAGTGGAAAAACTCGACGATGCCGCCAAAGCGAAACTTCGTCTGACCAGCACCACGACCGCTAACAAGCATGTTATCAATCTTATCGAATATTGGGACCACCTGGCGCTGCATGCGAAGATCCCGCGCGGCCTCAACAATCCGTTCCGCGGCCACTTCACGGCCAAACCGCGCGGACGCGCCGCGCGTGACGAGCATCCGATGTGGCCCGCGGATCTTGATGAGGCGTTTTTTACTTCGCCTGTCTACGCCGGTTGCAAATCAGTTTTCCGACGCGGCATACCCGGCAATGAAATCCATCGCGATGCGTTATTCTGGGTTCCTTTGTTCGGCCGCACCATGGGCGTTCGTGAGGACGAAATCTGCGGGCGCTTGGTCAGCGACATCGAGTGGGTCGATACGGAAATTGGACGCCTGCCCTATCTGAAAATCCGGAACAGCAAAACGAGTTCGTCGAGTCGAGACGTGCCATTGCACGAATTAGTTTTGCACCTGGGATTTCTTGAACACCGCTACTACGGCCGCCTGCCGGATGAGCCGCTATTTCCTGAGTTGATTGCGCAGGGCGTCGAGCCGCGCCGCAGCGGTGCATTCAGCGGCCGATTTACCGAATACCGGAAAAAGACAAAGACTTATCGGCCGGGGGTTGATTTTCGTTCTTATCGAGGAGCCGTGGAAACCGCGCTTCGCAATTTTCCGGATGTGAACGCAGGTTGGGTCGATGAACTCATTGGCCACGACTCTCCAATTCGCCGCAGCGAAGGCGCGCGTTACACCAAATCGATTTTCATGGCCAATCTAAAGCGGACCATCGACAAGATCACGATCAGCGCCGATCTGTCGAAGCTTTATTATACCGGTCAGCACGGCGTATGCGCGCCCGGCGCCGCGGAAGACATCGTACTCTATACGACACTTGCAGTGCGCGAGATGAGTAAGAAAGCCGCCCGTCGCCGCCGCTGATCTTCCGCAGTTGCTGCAGCCCCTAACGATGGAAAGGGCATGGGAATGGACGGCGTTCGGTGTCTGGGAGTGCCCAAACTGAAAAACCTTCCTGATCGTTGACAAGCTGAGTCTGTACAGCATCAGTTTTGTAAACCGAAGGTCGGGAGTTCAATCCTCTCGACCGGCACCAGTGATTACAATGTGTTAGCGGGACCCCCTCGTTCTTCACTGCGTGCTGGGGGCACAATAGGGGCACAAGTGACGGGGTGGGAAAGACTACCGGGCCTTGATCAGTCGCTGAACGGCTTTCCTCAGATAGGTCTTCTGAGCCGCATCAAGGTTGTCGCCGATTGCGTCACGGCCTTTTGGAAGCAAACGCCGGTCGAGATCAGCAGGTAGACCACGCTCCCCTGACTTCCAGTACGCCTCTAATCCCTCGATCTCAGTCGGCGTTATCGTTTCAGCAAACTTGTTGGCCACACTGTCGAGCAACTCCGAGACCGGGTCAGGTTGGACCGCCTCTTGCTTCGCGAACATGTTGAATCTTGGTTTTTTTGGCGCTGGCTTCGTTGATGCCGTCTTTGCTGGCGATTCCGGGACGGTCTCAGGACGGACCGAGAGGAAGCGACGGACCACATCCTCTCCCCATTCGGATGTCGTGTCTGCCTCCTGCATCAATTGGTGCGATTGGCTGCCGCGTGCCGGGACAATTCCGATTAAATGCACCCGAACGCCGTAGTTCTGCGCAATCTGAACGCCGACTCGAACATCCTCATCCCCTGATAAAAGCACGGCGTCATAGATTGCCTTCTGCCGAGCGAGTTCGATCAGGTCGGTTACGATGAGTGAGTCCACGCCCTTCTGCTGACCGGCGTTATTCAAGAAACCGAGACGCACCTTCACGTCGTCATGGTTTGCTAGAAGCGCTTGATCGCCGGTTAAGCGAGCTCCGCCGACTGCCCCATCGTACCAATAGATGCGTAGTAGGGAGGCGCCATCGGCACACGCCATGGCAGCGCTACGGAGTTCTTGGACAACGGCCGGCGCGTCTAGAACCAGATCGGCTCTCTGCCGCTTGCTACCGCCGGTTAGTGCGACACTGCCCTGGGCAAACAAATATCCAGCGTCGACAAAAGCCGCCACCCGATGCATTTCCCACCCCTGAAATAGCAAGGGCTCCCGCAGGAGCCCTTTTATGCCGACGCAGCCTATTTAGCCTAGCGGGCGCGCCGGAGTAATTCGTATATAGCCCGAATTCCAAAAAACGCAAATCCAGAAAAGCGGTCCTCCTGATAGGCTCCGCTGTCGCTTAACCCTTTAGGGTCCGCCACCGTTCCGGTGTCTTAAGCGACAGCGGAGCCTATCAGGATTGCCGGAACTTGTCAAGATACTGAGAATCCTAGCTTTTTCAACTCCGGCCAGCGCTGTGCTCATCGTCGGCGCGCGTCTTCAGATACACGATCACGGCGTCGAACTTTGCATTCTCCGCCTTGGCAAGCGCGCCACGGGCCTTGGTCAGCATGTCCTGCACGCCGGGCAGCGCGTCCTTTGCGGCGCTGGCGCCCTTGGCCGTCGTCTCCTTGTGCTCGACCAGTTTGGCGATGGGTTGGTCCGACGCCAACCCCGCGCCGTAGGCTTCGAGCGCCAAGCCGCCGTCCGCACCAATGGCGGCCTGAAGGGCAGACTGCGCACCCCCCGCGTCGCTGATGATGGTCGTCATCCCGTCAGGCGCGGCTCAAGGTCGGTGACGAAATCGCGGGCCTTCTTGCACACGGCGTCTGCATGCCGCAAGCGCTCGCGCCCATCCGGTCAACGAAGGCGAAATATCGACGGAAGGGGCTTGGCGGCCGCATGGTCACGCCGTGGTCCACCGCCGCCTGGATGATCTCCAGTCCGAGCCATCCCGCGATGTCGTCGCGGAATTCTGCAAGATACTCCGCCGACGCCTTGGCGGGGTCGCGTGCCATGGCGCGGTCCACGAACTCCAAGAAATTGTGACGGTGTTCATGGTGCGCGACGGCGCGCGGATCAGCCGGATGCCAGCACCGCGCTCAAATATAGATTTCTACGTTGGAGGGGAGCAAGCGCCCCGGCGGGCCTAGCCTTGGTGCTCCTTCAGCGCGTGCAGTTGGCGCGCCGCGATGGCGTCCCGCTTGATCGGGTTCTTCTCCGCGAAGTAGACGCGCATGTCCTTGATGAAGGGGCGGGCAATACCGGGCGGAAGGTCGAGCGGTTTTCTGGTCGATGACTTCACCGCTTTCGGGCTGCCGTCTTGCGCATCAGTTCCCGGCAATGCTCTACGATGCCCGGCGGTTCTTCGTAAAGCGCGATTATATTGGCTTTCGGACACTGGAACGAAATGCCCTTGGTTGGTAGATCGGGGTCATCTTCAAGCTCGCCCAAAGGCGTCACTTCGTAGACCCTCGGGTTGTTCGATCGCGCAGCAAAGCACCATGCGTCGGCGACATTTTTGGTCAAATAGACGCGGTCTTCACGCCACAATGGGTTCAGACCAATCATATTGTTTCTGCCGGTATTATCCTTTGACGGAAGAATATAGTCCCCGACTTTCAGGCCGCCATCACCGCCATGGTAGAAGCGTTTTTTCCTTGGGTCCTTGTCATCTGTCATGCAGCTACTCTGGCGGCTTCGTCCGTGGTGATTGTGCAGGCTTGAACATGAGGCCTACGATCAGGCGGCGATGGAATTAGTCGTGAGACGAAACATATTGTTTAGCTCTCTGGACTTGACCTTCATAGAAGCTTCGATCTTACCGATATTCAGGTGAAGTGGCGTAGTGCCCCCCGATCCGGTGTCAATACAGATTCGAAATTCGCGTTGATATGCAAAGCGCTTTTGCTTGCGGAACGGGATCTCGTTGTGTTCGAATGATCCGTGAAACAGTTCGTCATCGTAATACTTGACTAGCTTCGCCGTCATTGCATGTCGCCGAGCCGACACAGCTCTTTTGAGCTGATTAATGAAAGGGATCGACTGAACGATCACCGCATGTTCGCCGAATTCAAGACATCGCCTGTCGAACGTTAGCCCTTTTCTTATTTCCTCCGCTTCCAAATGGAATCATTGAGAGGTCGCTCCCTGATTTGGACCCCGATTATTGCCGCTTTGCGAAATGGGATTGGTCTGATGAATAACCTTGAGCTTATTAGTGTCCTAGAAATCGCCGTTTTCGGATTGGCTATCGCGCAAATGCTCACGATAATTCTCACGATCCGTCGCGAAAGAGATGTCAAAGACCTACGTGAGCTTGTCGAAGAGCAGCGGCTACGCCTTGTCGAACTGAGGGCCTGGCTAGCTGGCCGCAGTGCTTCACAATCGAGTCGAATAGCACCCGAAGGCAAACCCGCCCCCGAGTGGACAGCCAACGTAAAAGTGTCGGAATCGGGGATGCCACTGCAGGAAACAAAACAACCGCCCCCCCCTGGGGATGACGCCGCGCGGGCGGCAAAGGCACTAGAATGGAGACAAGAGGTCGCCGCCCGTCTGCAGTCTGGCATCAAGGCCCAGCAAGTAACGGCGCCAGCTGAAGATGGATTCAGATGGTTCAAGGACGACCCCAACGAACCTCACGAGATTGTTGAAGCTCGGCGGGTCGTTAACGGAAAGACATATCAGCCCCAGGACAACGTCTCGCCGGAAAGTTTAGCGACGCAGCCGCGCACCTCGCACATTGAAGTCGAAAGAACTCTTCGAGCTATAAGATTTTTGAAGGAAGATGCGGACAAAAGCTCCGCGATGCCAAGTTTGGGTCGAAAACTACCGGACACTTCATGAGCCCACCGGTGTTGCATTAAAGCATCAATCGGATCGAAATGCGGTTTGCGGGAGATTAAGTCTTTGACTGTGTAGGGGCACGGTCGTTCCATTTGTGCAGGGGCACACGGCAGGCGGTGTACCATGCGTGAAGAATTCGCTTCTTACAGCTTTCTCGCGGTGACCATTGCCGGCCTTGTCATGCTTTGCTCCGGCTTGGTCGCTCTCGCTATTACCTGATCCTGGTTTTGGATAGCAGCCACCGATCCGTCGGCGCGCAGAACGAAACGGCCTCCCCATGACTCTAGGAAGGCCGCTGGTGCGATTTCACGGAAGCTGGGCGGGAAGCCGTCGCGCTCCCAGTCGTCCAAATCAGCGAGCCGCTTCCAATATTCAACGATGCTCATGAGGCGCTGGGATTCGTGCGGATCTGGCTCCTTGCCGGCCTTGCTCACATCCATACCGTTTATGTCCTGAAGTTTCTTGCGGAGCACCTGCCGGTGCTCGCGCAGATCCTCGATCGCCTGGCGGTCTTTGAGGCTGACGTAGGCAGCAACAATTAATTTTACAGAATGGGACACTTTCACTCTCACAATTTAAGCGCAAAAAACGAGTTTTCCGAATTTTTGTCCCGGGCGCAAGACGCTGAGGGTCGGCGCCGCCGGTACCATGAGACATGGCACGTCAGCTAGGGCGATTGTTCACGTCGGCACCAAAGCTATTACCGTCCCGACGGGATACCAGCGCCGACTGACTTAAGCAGCAAGCCGCTTGCCAGCGCCGGGCGAAAGCTACGGCTTTTCCGACGTGAAAACGATGTTCCTGCAGATGAGGCCCCACTTAAAGTTTCCAACCGGCATGCATTTTGCTTCGCTTTCGTGCAGGCTGGAAGCACGGATGTAATGGCGTACAGCCAGGGCCGGCGCGTGGAAAACCCGGCAAGCACGCGCCAGGTCGCCTTTAGGAGCGAAATCTACCTGCTTGGAAATGAGTGATCCTTGTTCGCAAGAAAAAGATGAGCAGCTTCGTGTGTTGGCGTTGTCCGGCTTGAGTATGGCTGCGATCGCAGCCCAGATGAAGCGCAGTAAGTCAGCATTCGCGCGCGTGCCGCAGAGCTAAAGATAGCAATAGCCCGAGATAGAAACCCAATGCAAAGAGGCCCTCGTAAGACCTTTGCTTGACGGAGGCCATTGACTCAACCGGGGCGAGAAGCGTGGGATGACTTATGGCAGAGCAACGAACCGACAAGGGAGAGCGATATGTCGGCTACGCCGCCTGTTGTTTGCAATTCGCCAAAGTCGTGTTGGACAAAAATCTCGCGATATGCTCAAAGAGATGGCTTCGGAGTGGCTGAAGCTCGCAGAACAATCATATGAGCGCGACTAAGAGACTGATCGTCATCCGCGAGCCTCTCGATTTCCGGCCGGCAATCGCTTGCGCCTTCGTCAAGGACATGAAGGCCTTCTTCGCCGCCAAGGATGACCGGTACAAGCAGGACGAGATCGCCGTGCGCCAACAGCACGCGCTCAAACAGCACCAAGGGCCGCGCGAGAGAAAGCTACGGCTCAGCGACGTGAAGGCGATGTTTTTACAGATGAAGGGTTAGCCCCCCTGCTCTCCCCCTCTTCGCCGCCGGCCTCGATGCTTCAGCGCCGACATCAAGCTTAACGCCCAAGTTTTATTGAAGCGTCATCGGTTTGCGATATTATTAGCCGCGCCGGCTAAGTCCGGGAGTATGTGCAGCAAGCTGTAGAGGTTTTGCTCGGCATAAACGGCTTTGTTCTCGATAACCAAAATCATCTGAGTCGCCATGTCAGATTTCGTTGTGCCCAAGCAGGTGGACGGTTATGTCGCCAAATTCCTTCGTTTCGCAGGCCCCGACAGCGTTGTTATCGAGGTCGATGGCGCCGAGCGAACTGTCACCCGAGAATGTTGGCGTGGCCTTCCCCTTCTCGAAAACAAGCAGGATAGCAAGATAGTTGACGGTAAACCCGGTACCCACCGAAATGAGATCTGAAACGAAACGTTGGACAACCGACGAAGACGCTATCCTTCGACAAGAAGCCTTGCGCGGTAGTTCGGTAGCCGAGATCGCCAGCAAGGTCCGGCGAACCGAATCCGCCGTACGAACCCGGGCCTATGTTCTCGGGGTGTTGCTGCGTCCCGTGGGTATCAGGCGACGGGGCTCGGTGTGGCAATCAAGCGGTGCCTGAAGCTAGAGATGAAGAGAATCGTCGGCTGTGTGTGGCGCCGACAAGGAAGACAAGTCCGCGGCATGAAGGCACCCAGATCCCTTCGATCTCAGGCCCGGCGCGCGCCTTCGTCAAGGACATGCGCGCCCAACTTCATCGGGGCGGTCCTTTTGTTTTGTCAGTTCTCGAATTAACCCGCAGCGGCGGCATTCAGCTTAACAGGCGACTTTCATTGCGCCGTCAATTCCAAGCGCTACCGTCCTCGCACCAGATATTTTCCCCCATCCGAACCCACCACGGCAACGCCGTCAGGCAACATGATTGGCTCAATCGTTAAGTTCTCAGTTTCGCATGCAGCCGTTGCAGCTTGGCGTTCCAATTTCCGGCGGCTGCCTATCGGTGGTTCTGCAAGCTCGGTATCGAGGACGATTCCGGATCATTCGGCGTTCTCACGTGCCCGCAATGAGCGTTTCCGCGAGGGCGAGGTTTTTCGTCACATGTTCGAACGGGTTGTTGAGACCTGTATCGCGGGCGGCCTGGTTGGCGGAGAAGGCTTTGCCGTAGATGCGAGCCTGATTGCAGCCGATGCCAATAAGCAACGCTCAATCGCGGGCCATGACTGGCGCAGGGATCGTGACCCCAAGCGGTCCAGCCGCGCCGTGAAGGAGTATCTGGCGACCCTCGAGGATACGGCCTGGGGCGCGGCCAGCGATGTCGTCCCGAAGTTCGTCTCGCCGTCCGATCCTGCGGCCCAGTGGACCGGGGCTCACAAGGGACCGGCATTCTTCGCTTACTCCGACAACTATCTCATCGACGTGAAGTTCGGGGTGATCGTTGATGTCGAAGCGTCTCGCGCCATTCGCCAGGCCGAGGTTGGCGCGGCAAAGACCATGATCGAACGGACCGAAGAGCGCTTTGGTCTAAAGCCAGAGCGGCTTGCCGGCGATACTGCCTACGGAGCGGCTCCGATGCTGAACTGGCTGGTCGAGGAGAAGGGCATCGCGCCACATATCCCTGTGTTCGACAGGTCGAAGCGAGATGACGGTACTTTCTCGCGCAGCGATTTTCAATATGACTCGACTGACGATGTCTACCACTGTCCCGCGGGTAAGACTCTGACGACGACGAGGACACTCGTGAATGGTGGGACCACGCTGATCTATCTGGCTAGAAAGCGCGACTGCGACGGCTGCAAGCTCAGAGCGCAGTGCTGTCCGAAAGTCCCCTTCCGCAAAATTCCGCGCGATCAGCACGAAGCCGCTCGGGATATTGCACGTTCCCTCGCAGGGACCGAGGCGTTCGAGCAATCAAGGCTGGAGCGCAAGAAGATCGAGATGCGGTTCGCCCACCTGAAGCGCATCCTGAGGCTCGGTCGGCTTCGACTGCGTGGCCCGCGAGGCGCCCAGGATGAGTTTGTTCTCGCCGCCATCGCCCAGAACCTGCGACGTCTAGCATCGTTGGTCGCCCGCCCACCGCCATCTACGGTTCAGTGCATTGCGTAGCGCGAGAGTTGCGTAGAGAGGATCAATACCGGCCGATTAAAGCCGGTCGTCCTTAGCCGAATGACTGATGAGTATCCACCAAGCGCAGCCGACTTTTGCAACATGGGGTAATTCCGGGATCGAGCCAGACAAAGGCAAGGGAATCAGCTCTCCAGGAACATATGAGGCCCGCCCCCATGTGGCCTTGCAACGATGGAGAGCGACAATGGAATACTATGTCGGGCTGGATGTGTCGTTGAAGCAGACATCGATCTGCGTGGTGGACCAGGCAGGGTTGGTCGTGCGGGAGGGCGTGGTCGACTCGGATCCCGAGGCAATATCGGTTTACGTAACATCAAAGGCACCGAATGCAGTGCGTATTGGCCTTGAGACGGGACCGACGTCCACGTGGCTGTGGACCGAGCTCAAGCGACTTGGCCTGCCGGTGATCTGTATCGACGCGCGCCATGCCAAGGCGGTGCTCAAGATGCAGATCAACAAAAGCGACCGAAACGATGCGATCGGGATCGCTCGTATCATGCAGACGGGTTGGTTCAAGGAGGTGCACGTCAAGGATATCGACAGTCGCTCGGTCAGGGCGCTACTGGCCAGCCGGGCGCTGCTGGTCAAGATCAAGCGCGATCTCGAGAACCATGTTCGTGGCCTTCTCAAGAACCTCGGTCTCGTCATCGGCCGTGCCAAGTTCAATGTCTTCGCCGTGCGAGCCGAGGAGTTGATCGAGGGCCGCCCTGAGCTGATAGCTGCGATCAGACCGCTGCTTGAAGCGCGCAATGCCGTCGAGCAGCAGGTCAGTGAACTTGACCGCAAGGTTATGAAACTGGCTCGCCATGATGCGCAGATCCGCCGGTTTATGACCGCACCTGGGGTCGGTCCGATCACAGCGCTCTGCTTCAAGTCAACGATTGACGATCCGGCACGGTTTGCGCGGTCAAGAAGCGTAGGTGCTTACGTTGGGCTAACCAGTAGACGCCATGCGTCCGGAGAGCTCGATTGGACAGGTCGAATCTCGAAGTGTGGCGACGCGATGCTACGAAGTTATCTGTTTGAAGCAGCCGGGGTTCTGCTGACGCGCGTCCCAAAATGGTCATCCGTGAAGGCTTGGGGGGTGAGGCTCGCCAAGCGCAACGGGCTCCGCAAGGCCAAGGTTGCAGTCGCGCGTAAGCTCGCGGTCATTCTGCATCGCATGTGGATCGACGGAACCGAATTCAACTGGTCGAAGAAGGAGATTGCTGCCTAGCGAGGGGATTACCGAGTTCCTGCCAAACGGCAGGAAAAGACGTGCCAGCCGGGACGATGGCGATGGTGAGTTCGACCGATTTTTTGCGAGCGTCCGAGAGGATGACCGCGATTGCAACATTGAACCGCCAGCGTCACCTTACGCCATCATGCGGAGGGTTCACCCCTACCGCGGAGAGAACAGTGGGCCCGGCAAGGACGATCGTTGGAGAGCTTGACACCCAGACCCGGAATTAGAGAACAAAATCTGCCACGAACAGACTCATTGCCGTGCGGCAACCTCCACGCAAGCAGATATTACCAGTGCTGGGCGATTCCTGAGGATCAGGCAGCGCCGCCAAGACTACGCGAACCAGAGATGGCAAATGTCGGGAAACAATCACGCCTCGTTTCTCACTGAGCGTGCATTTGGGGCAAATATCGCTGTTCCGAATCGGCGGCCGACGCGCTCCTGCGCGATTTGTAGAAATCCAGGACATTTCGGCACGTTTTCGTGTTCAGGCGCGCAAATTCTTCTCTCATGTGATCCAAGTCTAGCGCAGAGATGCGATGATCTTTTGCACCTAGAAAAAGCAGGGACATTGTGGTCTCCCACTCAAAATCGAGCGCTTTGGCGAGGATCGTTGTCATTTCCCTGCTGCTGTGGGTCAGCGCTCGCTCCACTACGTCGACAGGCAAAAAGCATAACAGGGACAGTCCAACCGCGGCTTCTTCGAATTTGCGGGATCGGGCATATTCTAGAATGCTGTTCTCATTCAATTCGCCACGTTGATGTCGGACGGCCAAGATCTTCTTTGCATTGAAGTAGCTCTTGGACGCTGGGCCAAACTTGGATTGTAGCGCTCCGGTGACATCGGCCACCAACGTCTGGATTTGGCCGGCTAAATCCGGACGTTCCCACTCCAGCTTTTGCCTGACGTCGTCCGATGCTTTTGCGATCAATTGTTGGAACATATGTCTCGGAATGTCCTTCCGAAGGCCGAGTTGCTCAGCGAGAATTGAATCTGCCTCTGAGCGCTTGATCATACGCAAAAAGCCGAAATCTGAGAAACAAGCGCCATTGTTCGTCGCAACTGAGTTCACAACTTCCTGGTTGCCGCGCGTTACGAGTTCGTCCGTTACCGCGACGGGAAGAGAACTTCGTTTGGAGATTGCCAGAAGGTGCGACTGGCGGTTGGTTCTGATATTTGCGACCAACGTCTTCGCGTCAAGCCGAGCGGAGTGCCGAAGCACCGGGCCTGCAACGTCAATAGAATCGTCAAAAGCCAGTTTTTTGGTGAGGTTGATTGAGGCATTGTCGGTTCGGACCAGTCGCTTGGAGAGTTGGGCTCGAGCGGCCACTTCGATTCCGTCTGCCAATCGGCCGATGACCTCACCGAAGATCCAAATCTCATCCTCAGTATAGCGGCCGGCTATCAGTAAATCGGTCGCGTGCCAAAGCGCTCGCAACCGGCTTTCGGCCGATCCGCGCGCGACGGCCTCCTCTAACTCCTGCAGAAATGATCGCGGTTCAATCATTCGCCCAAGCATCCAATTGCTTCAGCCGCTCCAATTTTAGCTAGGAGCAAGTCCACAAAACTTCAGTATTATCGTTTAAAATCCTATTAGACGCTGAAGCGGCACGACGGACGTGTAACCACAATCCGCGTTCACCGATCATAGTCGCTAAAATGAATTCTTGACTAAACGTAACAGGCGAAGGCTACCGAACGGCTTTCTGGGTTAATTGCGCGTTAAAAGCTTAGCATGTCCACCGCGGCCCGCCTTGGCGCTGCCGACAACACTCGGTCCTTCATTAACGTGTTGATGTTAGATTGGGAGATCGTTTGACAACAAATAAAATGGATTTTCCTTATGGCGAATATATCCGCCGTGGTCGAGGGAATGGTTCGCAGTCGACGCGTTCGGCTTCTCATAGCTTTTACGCTTCTGGCTCTGAGCGGGTGGGCGTTCTTTCCCCACGTCGCCTTTCGAATTGCACCTACCGCATTCGTTAATGCAGAACTGGTGCGTGTGACGGCGCCCATGGCAGGCCGTCTCGTAAGAGATCTTCCTCGTAGAGGCGACATGATTGATCACACGATCACCGTCAACCTCACCGAGACAATTGCCCTAGACCGACGCCATCTGCTGGATCTTGAACAGCAAAATGCCGTGGCAAAGGATCGTGCGGAGCTTGCGAGGCAGCAACTTGTCGAGATCACCACGGTCGATCGAGAACTCGAGATGCGCACGGAGGCCTATCAGGATGGAATGGTCTCGCGCCTCCGTCAGGAGATAGTCGAAGCCGAGGCGGAAAAAGCCGGCTGCCTTGCCGAAGTTTTGCAACGCCGCGATATCGGTTCCCGAATGGACGAACTAGTCAAGTCAGGGTACGCGTCCCAAATCCGCTCGGCCGAGGCATCCGCCGTCCAAGAAGCCAATGCTGCTCGATGCGAAATGACCGATGCGCGAATTCAGCGATTAAAAATTGAGCTTGCGTCCGCACAGAAGAAGGTCTTCCTGCGTGACGGCGCGAACGACGTGCCTTATTCTCAGCAGCAGCGTGATCGACTTGTGTTGCGTCGTCAGGATCTCGAAACCGAAATGCTGCAGCAGCGTTCCCACGCGGTGCAGCTCGAGACGGAGATTACGGAAGAGCGCCATAGGCTCGACCGGCTTAGCCATTCAGACTTGCTCTTGCCCGCCGATCACGTTGTCTGGTCAGTTTCCGCAAGTCCCGGCTCGACCGTCACTGAAGGACAAGCCATCCTTGATCTTGCTAATTGCGCACATCGGTTCGTCGTCGTTGATCTCCCCGAACGGGATTTCGAAAGAGTAAAGGCCGGCGATTCGCCCTCTGTTCGACTTATTGGGAGTGACGAATGGCGGCAAGGCAAGGTCCGCCAAGTACTCGGTTCGGCGGCACGAACCGATGATCGGCTGCTCGCGGCGCAAATCCCCCGCGGGACATCGAGCAGCATTGCGGTTGAGGTCGAGTTGGCCCAGGAAGAATCCGACAATGATCGCAATAGTTTTTGCAATGTAGGCCGAATGGCCGAGGTTCGGTTTCAGCGCACAGGTCTCGGATTCGCCGATTGGATTTTCAAGGCCCTACCGTGGTTGACCGGCAGCAAAGAAATGCGTCAGGCCGCAATCAATAGCACAGCTCGCAATTAGGCATGAACGCCGAGGCGCTTCCCTTTCTTGAGCTTATCGCGCCGCTGACATTTGTCTTTGGCGCCATTTATCTGTTTGGCCCCGTACTTACTCTTTCGGGTTCATGGCCGCGTATGCTGGTCTTCGGCATAGTTTGGCTAGTCATCGCCAGATATCTTGATTGGCGGCTGTTTACAACTGTGATGCCGGCTGACGGCGAGTGGTACGAGGTTGGATGGGTTTGGTTCTGTTTTGCCGTCGAGATATTGGCGTTGTTCGATGCGTTAATATTGTACCTGGCCTTCCTTCGCTCCAGTGACCGCAGCGGAGAAGCCAATATCCATGAGGCGCGATTGCGGTCACTGTCGCGCGAGCAGATGCCTTCGGTCGACATCTATATTCCCTCGTACAACGAATCGCTGGAAGTTCTCGAGAAGACTATCACCGGCGCACTCTGCCTCGACTATCCGAATTTCAAAACCTGGGTGCTGGATGACGGACGGCGTCCATGGCTCAGGGCGTTTTGCGAAGCCCGGGGTGTGGGTTACTTGACACGACCGGACAACGCCCACGCGAAGGCAGGCAATATCAATCACGCCTTGACTAAGACCAACGCTGACTTCGTGGCAATTTTCGACGCCGACTTCATCCCGCAGCGGAATTTCTTGATCCGCACCATGGGATTCTTCATCGATCCTAAGGTCGGGATAGTTCAGGTCCCCCACACTTTTTATAATTACGACCCGACCCAATCCAGTCTGGCATTGCAGGAAGCGCTGCCCGACGATCAACGATTCTTCTTCGAAGCGGTGATGCCAAGCCGGGACGGCTGGGACGCAGCCTTCTGTTGCGGCTCCAATTCTGTGACCCGGCGCGCAGCGTTGCGAAGCGTCGGGGATGCCTTGCCGACAAATTCTATTACCGAAGACATGCTGTTGAGCATCGCTCTCCTTCGCCAAGGATACATAACGCGCTATCTTTGCGAGCGGCTGGCATTCGGGCTTGCTCCCGAAGGCCTCAAGGCGTTCTTCGTCCAGCGCAAGCGGTGGGCGAGGGGCGCGATGCAGATTCTCTATCTGGCGGCTGGTCCGCTAGGTCGCGACCTGACGCTAATGCAGCGCTTGTTGTTTCTTCCTACCCACTGGTTGTCGCAAGGCCTCATGCTCCTTCTAACGTTGATAGCGCCGCTGGTTTTCCTTTGGACCGGTACCTTGCCGTTGGTCAATGTGACGCCCGAGGCCGTGTTGTATTACCTTCTGCCGATGATACTTGCGGTAGCCGGTGGCATCTGGTCTTTCGCGCCGAAGCATTACTTTCCGTTCGCCGCCCAAGTACACGGCACTTTCCAGAGCTTTAAGATCCTGCCGACCGTGTTGATGACCATCGCGAGGCCGTTCGGGCACGTCTTCAAGGTGACGCCGAAGGGAGCCAACGCTAAAGTTGCCGACTATGACCGCCCGATTTTTTGGACATCGGCGTCCCTACTAGCACTCACTGCTCTGGGTCTGCTGATAAACTCCCAATCGGAATGGAGAATTATTGGGGAAGCCGGTTTGCTGCCAATTGTGGCATCCTGGGCCGTCCTAAACATTATCGTGCTGTTCCTTGTCTGCATGATGTCACTGCAGGCACCTGCGCGACGTGGCGAAGAGCGTTTCAAGCTCGACGAGCCGATATGGATCTTCGCCGCAAACGGCGCGCTATCGACCGGACGTATCAAAGACATTTCCCTAACTGGCGTCGCCATCTTAGCAGACGAAAACCGCGCGCTCGCTACAAAGTCCGGTGAAAGGGCGCGCGTGTTCATTGCCGAGGTTGGATTCGTGGCCGCAACCGTGGTTCGGCAAACGGGACGCTTTTTGGCGGTGCATTTTGATCTGCCGCCTTGCATTGAACGTGACCTCCTAGTTCGAAAGCTATTCACTGCAGGTCTGAACGCCACTACAGTCAATGCCTCGGCACTTTCATCGACTGGTGCGATGCTGATGAGCATTTGGTCTGTTGGCACCACCCGGTCAGATTCTGAGCTCGCGGCGCAAGTTTTGCCAACGGTAGCCGCGGAGAAATTGCCCGCAGAAAGTCTTGTAATTCCTTCACAATCAGAACCCAAACACTTGGCAAAGATCGCGGCGGAGCGACGGTCGATCGCGGCTTAATATCGAGCATGCGGAACGTTGCATCAAGTCCGGCGTGTCCGTTATGAGGTGGTCATGTGTGGACGACGCCCACGGGTCAAGGGATTTTTTTGATTCTGACGCGGTAGCTTTAGGTTCGAACATATCTGTTTCCGCCCCTTTCGTTTGGCGGTGCCTCACTGGTTCGACCATGGCGCCGCTTTCGCACCCCGCTCATCGAACCGGGCAGGCAGATTTCCCGCATCCGGCTCTCGGACCAGACTTCACGCCTTCACTCACGGCACGTCGTGCCCAAGCCTGCTCAGGCGTACGAGCTCAAAGTGCCCGTAAAGATGCGGGAGTGGATAGGTCTTCTCCTCGTTCACCGTGAGCTTCCGCTTGCTCATGATCTTGCGCAGTTGCTGCAGTGCCTGGTCGGCATTGCCCTTCTTGCACAGGATCACAAGATCATCGGCGTAGGTTACGATACGACTGCCGAGGCGTTGCTCCGGTCCGAGCTTCTTCCATCCCAGTACGGACCGGGTATATATTCGCCAGCAACGGTGAGATGGGTGCACACTCGCGCTGTCACCAATTCGTGACACGCTAATCGAAGGCTTCAGCCACTTCGTTACCTCCATGACTGCTCCAATTGCTTCCGGCTGGGGCGGTTGCCGGGTGAGCTTGCACCCACTGAAAAGCGCCGCCTTTGCATGGCGCACGCCAACAGTGGAAGTCGTAGAGTCAACTGCGGTACCTCCTTCCGGGCGACGGCCAGACCTTCGACCCGCCATTTGAAGGACATGATCGTGCAGGCTGAAGGACATGATCGTGCAGGCTTTGGCAGCTCTGTGCGCAATGCAAATAGGAGGCAGAGATGCGCCGGCTGAGTAGCAGTCAGAAATGCCGGCTCAGCTTCACCAGGCCGGTCTGGTCGTTGTAGCCTGGTCCAAACCGCCCTTGATACTCGAGGCGCAAATCCAGGCCCGGAATCCGTGCCACTCCAAAGATATCGATGCCGGCAGAGACCTTCCAAAGCGTTTGTGGAAGTGAAGTCAGCGTCGTGAAGGGTGTGACACCCGCTGGCGCGCTCTCGAAAGTCGATTTCAGGCTCCACGTGTTGTTGGACAGGAAGGTCGCGCCGCCCTGAAGAAACGGCCGTAGCGCCGGACCGTCGGCGAGGAAATAGGTCTGTCCCAATTCGACCATTGGCGACGCCGCAAAAACCACCTTATTGGCCGAGGCGACGTTGAGACCTAGCAGGCTGTTGAAGAAGTCGGTAGCGAAGCGTTTCGTATCATGATTCTCTGGGACCCGGATTTGACTTGGGGGTCGCGATGCGGGGGAGTGACGAACGGTCCGGCTCGCTTTTCAGTTA